>Ga0265798_10009887_pt1 | contig 11841 bp, 8 predicted proteins | sample P3T30metagenome_FD_192430 | JGI IMG/M metagenome (GOLD analysis project Ga0265798, IMG submission 192430) | Plant litter microbial communities from East Loma Ridge, Irvine, California - P3 T30 | ecosystem: Environmental > Terrestrial > Plant litter > Unclassified | place: USA: California... | reverse complement strand
CGAAGGTGGGAAACACCATTGAAGCAGGCATGACCGACCGCCCAACCCACGGATCGTGCGATTCGTCGCTTTGCCGGGACCTCATCCGTTCGGACCGTTAAACTGTCTCCAATGACAACGAACGGAGCCGACAAGATGCCGCACCAAGCCCCCATCACCCGCCGCTGCCTGCTGGCGCTTGCCGCCACGCTGCCGTCGCTGGCGTGCGCCCAGCTCGCGCCGGACACCCTGCGCGCCATCGATGCCATCGCCGTCAAGGCCCTCGAAGACAAGTCGGCCCCGAGCGTGTCGATCGCCATCGTCAAGGACGGCAAGCTGGCTTACGCGCAGGCCTATGGCATGGCGCGCATCGAGCCGCCGGTCAAGGCCAGTCCGCAGATGCGCTACAAGATCGGGTCGAACACCAAGCAGTTCGTGGCGGCGGCAATGCTGTTGCTGGTGGAGGAGGGCAAGGTGTCGCTCGACGATCCCGTGGCGCGCTTCCTGCCTGCGCTGACGCGTGCAAAGGAGGTCACGGTGCGCCAGTTGCTGGCGCATACGGCCGGCTACCGGGACTATTATCCGCTCGATTACGTGGCGCCCTTCATGGAAAAGCCGACCACGGTGGATGCGATCCTCGCCAACTGGGGCAGGCAGCCGCTCGCCTTCGAACCGGGTTCGCAATGGGAGTACAGCAATACCGGCTATGCGATCGCCGGCCGCATCATCGAAATCGCCAGCGGCAAACCGCTGGACGATGTCATCCGCGGCCGGATCACGGACAAGCTGGGCATGCGTTCGGTGGTCGATACCAGCGCCGGCCCCTGGGACGCCGGCGATCCGCAAGGCTATGAAGTGGCGGCGCTCGGCCAGCCGCGCCCGGCCCGGCCGGAGGGGCCATACTGGGTCTGGGCGGCCGGCAACCTGGCGATGACGGCGAGCGACCTGGCGCGCTGGGACATCGCGCTGATGCACGATGCCATCCTCAGCCCGTCGTCGCGCAAGGCGCTGGCGACGGAAAACCTGTTGAGCGGCGGGACCGGCACGAATTACGGCCTTGGCCTGGCCGTACGCATGACGCCGGAAGGCCGCCTGCGCTGGGAACACGGCGGCGAGGTAGCGGGTTTCCGCTCGCAGAACACGCTGTTCCCGAACGACGGCATGGCGATCGTCGTGCTGACCAATGGCGGCGGTGGCACGAGCGACAAGGTGACGGCCGGGATCGAGTCGCTGCTCTTTGCGCCGGCCGCCGACCCGGCCGCCGCGCCGGCGCTGGACAAGGTGCGGACGCTGTTCACGCAGCTGCAGGCGGGGCAGCCCGACCGCGGCCTGATGAGCGAGGGTTTGCGCGCCTACTTCAGCGAACGGACCATCGCCGACTTTTCCGCGTCGCTCAAGCCGCTGGGCGAACTGCAGAGCATCGCCGAAACGCGTGCCAGCCGCCGCGGCGGCCTGGTCTCGCGTGCCTTTCGCATCAGGGCGGGCGGAAAGAACCTGGCCGTGATCACTTATTTCACGCCGGACGGTAAACTGGACCAGTTCCTCGTCTATCCGCGTTGATGCATCCAGCTGTGCATGGCGATCCGGTTGGTTCAAAGTGCAGTCGGCGCCCCGGCCATAAGACAGGGGACGGCGACCATGGCAGCAGCTATGCTGGACGGAAGCTGCCTGCTTCGCCATCCACCAGACCGACACCATGACCACTCGCACACCATCGACGCGCACCGCGCTCCTCTCCACCGCATTGGCCGCCGGCCTGTTCGCAAGCAGCGCCGTAGCCCAGGCCCAGGCCGACCTGATCCTCACCAACGGCAAGATCGCCACCATGAGCCGCGAAGGCGAGTTCGTGCAGGCCGTGGCGGTCAAGGACGGCAAGGTGCTGGACACCGGCAGCAATGCCCGGATACTCAAGCTCAAGGGCGCGGCGACCCAGGTGATCGATGCCGGCGGACGCACCGTGATCCCCGGCCTGAACGACTCGCACCTGCACGTTATCCGCGAAGGCCTGAACTACAACATGGAGCTGCGCTGGGACGGCGTCACCTCGCTCAAGCGCGCCCTCGAGATGCTCAGGGAGCAGGCGGCGCGTACCCCGGAAGGGGAATGGGTGAAGGTGGTCGGCGGCTGGAACGAGTACCAGTTCGAGGAAAAGCGCCTGCCGACGCTGGAAGAGATCAACGCGGCCGTGCCCGACCGGCCGGTCTTCATCCTCTACCTGTACGGCCTCGGCTTCCTCAACAAGAAGGGGATCGAGACCCTGGGCTACACCAGCGCGACGAAGTACAAGGACGGCGAGGTCGAACTCGGCGCCGACGGCCGCCCGACCGGCAAGCTGGTCGCCAAGCCGAATGCCCTGATCCTGTATTCGACCCTGGCGAAAACCAATAAGCTCAGCCGGGAAGACCAGGTCAACTCGACCCTGCACTACTACCGCGAATTGAACCGCCTGGGCGTCACGAGCGCCATCGATGCCGGCGGCGGCTTCCAGAACTATCCGGACGATTACGGCGTGTCGCTCGAGCTGGCGCGCAGCGGCCAGCTGACCGTGCGCACGGCCTACTACCTGTTCGCCCAGCGCGCCGGCCACGAACTGGAAGACTTCCAGCGCTGGCTCGCGATGACCCGTCCGAAGCGGAACGACCACATGCTCTACCCGAACGGCTTCTCGGCCGAGGGCGGCGGCGAGAACCTGGTGGCGAGCGCCGCCGACTTCGAGAACTTCCTCGAGCCGCGGCCCGAGCTGCCGCCATCGATGGAGGGGGAGCTGGAACAGGTGGTCAGCCTGCTGGTGAAGAACCGCTGGCCGTTCCGGCTGCACGCCACCTACGGCGAAAGCATCGACCGCGACCTGGCGGTGATCGAGAAGGTCAATGCGAAAACGCCCTTGAAGGGGCTGCGCTTCATCGTCGACCACGGCGAGACCATCACCGACGGCCAGCTGGCCCGGATCAAGAAGCTGGGCGGCGGCGTGGCCGTGCAGGACCGCATGCACTTCCAGGGCGAGGCCTACTGGAAGCGCTATGGCGAGCAGGCGCGCCAGATGCCGCCGATCCGCAAGATGCTGGCCATGAAAGTGCCGGTCGGCCTGGGCACCGACGGCACCCGCGTCTCGAGCTACAACCCCTGGCCCTCGGTCTACTGGGCGGCCACCGGCAAGACCGCCGGCGGCATGCGCATCTGGCGCGACGAGGATGTCCTGAGCCGCTTCCAGGCGCTGCGCCTGATCACGGCGGGATCGGCCTGGATGAGCGGCGAGGAAAAACTCAAGGGAACGATCAAGCGCGGCCAGTACGCCGACTTCGTCGTGCTGCCGGAGGATTACTTCACGATCGACGCCGAGAAGATCAAGCGCCTGGAGAGCGTGCTGACCGTCGTGAACGGCAAGGTGGTGTATGGCGCCGGCAGTTACGCACCGCTGGCGCCCGAGCTGCCGCCGGTGTCGCCGGCCTGGAGCCCGGTCGCGGTGTATGGCGGCTACCAGAAGCGCTGAGGGGGCGATGGGCAAGGGCAGGCTGGAAGCATTCAGCGATGGCGTGATCGCGATCGTCATCACCATCATGGTGCTCGAACTCGAGGTGCCGCACGGCGCGACCCTGGCGGCTTTCCAGGGCGCGCTCCCGGTCCTGCTGGGCTATCTGCTCAGCTTCGTCTACGTCGGCATCTACTGGAACAATCACCACCATTTGTTCCAGGCGGTGCGGGGCATCAACGGCCGCGTCCTGTGGCTGAACCTGCACCTGCTGTTCTGGCTCTCGCTGCTGCCCTTCGTGACCGCCTGGATGGGACAGGCCGGCATCGCGACGGTGCCGGTGGCCGCCTACGGCAGCGTGCTTCTGATGTGCGCCGTCAGCTACACCCTGCTCGAGCACGCGCTGGTGCGGATGCACCGTACCAATGCCACGCTCGCGCTGGCGATCGGCAGTGACCGCAAGGGATGGCTGTCGCTCCTGGCTTACGCCTGCGGTATCGCGCTCGGCTTCGTGGATCCGCGCATCGGCCTGGCGGCCTACGTCGCCGTCGCCATCGCCTGGTTCATTCCGGATTCGCGTATCGAACGCAAGGTCGGCGCGGATGGACAGGATGGGGCCTAGCCGTGGGCGGCTCGGCAGGGAAGGACACTTGCTGTTAAAGTAAAAACTTTGCCAACCTTGCCCCATTTGTATTCCCATGTGTTTGCTGCGCCGTTTTTTCGCCTTGCTGGTGTTACTGGCATCGTCAGTCACCCCGGCATTCGCCCTCGATCCCGCCATCGACCCGGCGGGCTACCGGCATGACCGGTGGAGCGAAGTCGACGGCAATCCGAGCCTGATCGACGCGCTCGCGCAAACCGGGGACGGCTGGCTCTGGGTGGCCAGCCGGCGCAACGGCTTGTACCGCTTCGACGGCGTGCGCCTGATACCGTATGCGACGCGCGATGGCAGCCGCCTGCAGAACATCGGCATCAGCGTGCTGCAGCCGGGCCCCGGCAACACGCTCTGGATCGGGCATGGACGGGGCGGCGTCAGCGTCCTGCGCGACCATCGCCTGACGCATGTCCTGGCGCCGGACCTGACCGGCAGCGTCTTCGCCATCGCACAGGGCGCCGATGGCGCCACCTGGGTGGCGTCCAACCGCGGCCTGTATGAAATCCGCGACGGCCGGCCGCAGCGCATCGGGACGGCGCGCGGCTATGCCAGCACGCGCAGCGAACACGTGATGGCGGACAGCGAGGGCCGGGTATGGGCGTCCGACGGCACCTATCTGCTCGTCCTCGAACGCGGTGCAAGGGTGTTCCGGCGCGTGCGCCCGGTCGAGATGGACCCGATGACGATCGAAGCGACGGACGGCAGCGTCTGGCTCGTACAGGGCAAGCGTTTCGACATGCTGACCGCGCCGGCCCGGGGCCCCCGCGCTGCGCGGCCCAATCATGGCAGCAGCTACCAGTCGACCTTCGACAGGCACGGGAACCTCTGGAGCGGCAACTGCCCGGTCGGCCTGTGTGTCGTGCGCGCCGGTGCGTGGCAGGACCGGCAGGAGGTCGACGCCTTGCTGAGCCGCGAGCGGCTCGACGCGGCCGGCCAGTTGACCGGCCTGGCGGTCCTGTCGGTGCTGGAGGACCGCGAAGGCAATCTATGGGTGGGGACGACGGCGGGCCTGGATCGGCTGCGCGACCAGCCGGTGCACATGGTCAAGGCGCTGTTCGATCTCGGCGCGGTCCAGGCGCAGCCGCATCCGGCGGGGTACACCCTGGCGCTGGCGACGCAAAGGCTGAACGGCGAGCTGGCGCTGTGGCGTATCGCCGAAGGCCGCCTGCAGGCCCTGCCCAATCCGCTCACGGCCCGGAAGATGGCGCGGGCGCCGGATGGCAGCCTGGTCCTGGCGGGCGAGGGCGGCATCGAGCGCCACTACGCGGATCGCAGTGAAACGATCCCCTTGCCGCCTGTCTCCCCGGCACCCGGAAAGAAACTCAGGTTGCGCCGCATGGCGGCCGGCAACGACGAGATTTGGGTCGACATCATCGGTCAAGGCATATGGCACTTTCGTGGCGGACGATGGACGCGGTTCGCACCCGGCGCCGAAGGACGCATGACATTCGCCGTCGACAAGAGCGGCCGTACCTACATCAGCTACAAGGCCAACGAACTGCATGTGCTCGCCGGGGAAACGGATACCGTCATCCCCCTTGCCGCCGGCGTGGACGTGGGCGAAATCGACTTCATCCACACCGGCGACGAGGTGATCGTGTCGGGCAGCCGCGGTCATGGCGTGGTGCGCAAGGGCCGTATCGAAGCGCTGCAGCCGGCCCTCGAGGGCGGTATCGGGCCGATCAGCGGCATCGCACGGGGCGCGGACGGCAGCCGCTGGGTGAACGCCTCCAGGGGCTTGTTGCGGGTAGGGGCGCAGGCCTGGCAAGCCACGATGCGCGATCCACGCATCCCATTGAACGGCGAGCTGTTCGACGCCCTCGACGGCTATACCGGCGGCGGCGAAACCATCTTTTTCACCGACACCGTGTTCTTCGCCCCGGACGGCAAACTGTGGGTGTCCGGGGAGCGCGGCCTGGGCTGGCTCGACCCCGAATCGCTGGCGCCGAACCCCGTCCGGGCCAGGGTCGAGATCCTCGACGTGATCTCGTCCGGCCGCCACTTCCAGCCGCGGTCGCCGATCGAACTCGGCCAGGGCGACCGGGATGTCCAGATCGCCTATTCCGCGCCCAGCCTGACCATGCCGCAGCGCGTGCGCTTCCGTTACCGCATGCTCGGCATCGACGAGGGATGGCAGGAGGCCGGCACGCGCCGCACCGCCTTCTACAACAAGCTGGGCCCCGGCCGCTACACCTTCGAAGTCCTCGCCATCAACGAAAGCGGATTGCCCAGCGCCGCCACAACCACGCTGGCATTCGACATCGCGCCGCGCCTGACGCAGACCTGGTGGTTCTATGCCCTGTGCATTGCCGTCGGTGCGTCATGGCTGGTGCTGGCCTACCGCCTGCGCATGCGCCACCTGGCGGCGCGCCTCGAGGAAGGCTTCAACATCCGCGCCAGCGAACGCGAATCGGTGGCGCGCGCCCTGCACGATACCTTCCTGCAGAGCCTGCAAGGCCTGCTGTTCAGCATGCAGGCCGTGGTGGCCAGGCTGCCGCTTGACACCGCGCCGCGCCGCGAGTTCGACAAGCTGCTGGAGCGCGCCCGGACGGTGCTGATCGAGGGGCGCGACGAGGTCAAGGGCCTGCGCAGCGAATTCGCATCCGGCACCGAATTCTGGGATGCGCTCCTGCGCGATGTCGACATGATCGCCGCCGACGGCCGCGCGCGCCTGCGGCTGTCGACCCAGGCCGAGGTCACCCGGCTGCACCGGCGCCTGCATCACAATATATATGCGATCGTCCGCGAGGCGGTCTTCAACGCCCTGCGCCATACCCGGGGCCCGGTGGCGGTGAGCGTCTCGACGACGGCGAAGCACTTCGTGCTCTCGGTGGCCGACCAGGGCGGCGGCATGGGCGGCGTCAAGCATGGCAAGCCCGGCCACTATGGCCTGCAGGGCATGTTCGAACGCGCGGCGCAGATCGGCGCCAGGCTCCAGATCGTCGATGGCGACGGCAGCGGCACCCGGGTCGTGCTGTCGATGCCGCTGGCCCTGGCCGATCCCGATCCCCAGGAACGCAGCCAGGCGGATGCCGCCGCTTGAACGCTCATCGTCCGCTCATCGTACGCTCAGGGCCTCGAGGATCGCATGCCCGAGCTTCACCCGCGCCGGAATCGGGAAGCTCCGGTTGGACAGCATCACCACGCCGATGTTTTGCGCCGGCACGAAGGCCACGTAGCCGCCGAAGCCGCCGGTGGAACCGGTCTTGTTGAACAGCGTCGCCGCCGGCGCCACGCGCGGCGGCGCCAGCCGGGTGACGGGATTGGCCTGCCGGATCATCGTCTCCGCATTCCCGGCCAGCAGCGTCGCCTCGGTGACCGGATACGGATACTGTTCCCAGCCCAGGCCCTGGGTCATGGCGCCGGCCCGGAAATAGCCGACGTGGGTGCCTTCCAGCGCGCGCCGCAAGGGACCTGAGGGCGCGATATTCGCCTGCACGACGCGGATCATGTCGGCCGCGCTCGACTTGACGCCATAGGCCTCCATGTCGAAGGCGCCGGGATTCACGCGCACCGGCTTGCCGGCATCCTTGTAGCCCCAGGCGTAGCGTCCCATCGCGGCAGGCGGCACGTGGTAATAAGTTTCCTTCAGGCCGAGCGGCGCGAACAGGCGCGACTGCACGGCGGCGGTGAAGTCCATGCCCAACGCGCCGGCGGCGGCGCGGCCCAGCAGGCCGATGCTGGGGTTCGAGTAGCGCCGTACGGTGCCGGGCGCGGCCTCGGGCTGCCAAGTCCGCAGCCAGGCTTGTGCGCCGGCGTCGTCGTCGGCCTCGTCCGGCACCTGCAGCGGCAGGCCGCCGGCGGTGTAGGTGCCGAGATCGAGCACGGTGGCGCGGTCCAGCGCCGTGCCTTTCAACTGCGGCAGGTAGCGGGATGGATGCGCGTCCAGCGCCAGTTTCCCGGCGGCGACGGCATCGGCGGCCAGCAGCGCGGTAAAGGTCTTGCTGATCGAGCCGAGTTCGAACAGCGTGTGCTCGTCCACCGTCGCGCCGCTCTCGCGCGAGGCCATGCCGTAGCTGAAGAAACGGGTGTGGCCGCCCGCGGTGACGGCGATTGCCATGCCGGGCACGTCGAATTCCTGCATCACGGGACGCACGGCGGCGTCGATGGCGGCGCGCAGGCGGGCGTCGTCGGTGGGCGGCGCGGCGTGGGCGAGGACGCAGGGAAGAAGGGCGAGGGTGGCTGCGATGCGGCGGGCGTTCAAGCGGGTCTCCAGTCGTGTTGGCAGCGCACAGTATGGCGCCGCTGCGCGCGCGGCAACCAGTGGCGCCGTCCCGGCGATCCGGTGCTTCGTCACACGCCCAGCGGCAGGCACACCTCGGCGATGAAGCGCCCGTCCCGCGGCCCGGCCTGCAGCGAGGCCGCCGGATGCATCAGGCGCAGCCGGTCGCGCGTGTTCTTCAGGCCGAGTCCCGCGCCGGGATTCGGCGATGCCTGGGCGCCGATCGGGTTCGACACCGAGATGCGCAAGCTGTCCTCGAGCGCCTCGAACGACAGCCGGATGTCGCTCGCACCATCGTGGCAATCGAGGTCGTGGCGCAGCGCATTCTCGATCAGCGGCTGCAGCAGCAGCGGTGGGCAGGCCACGTCGTGCAGCAGCGCCGATTCGCCCTCGATGCGCACCTGCAGGCGCTCGCCGTAGCGCAGGCGCTGCAGGTCGAGGTAGTCGCGCACGAACTGCAACTCGGCGCCGACGCTGGCGCTGGCGTCCGCGCGGTCGGGCAGGCTGGCCGCCAGGGCATAGCGCAGCAGGCCGCTGAGGCGGGCGATGCCGCTCAGGGCCACCGCCTTGTCGTCGGCGCGCACCAGCGCGCTGATGGCGTTCAGCGCATTGAACAGGAAGTGCGGCTCGAGCTGGGCGCGCAGCGCCAGCATGCGCTGTTCTTCCAGTGCCAGGCGCAGGTCCAGCAGGTCGGTCCGGGTGCGCTGCCAGGCCAGTTCGCGTTCGCGCGCCTGGCGCGAGTAATGCACGGCCAGGATCGCGGCCACCGTCGCGGTGCTCGAGAACCAGCCGACCAGCAGCATCTTGAGCACCAGCTGGCGCAAGTCGCCCAGGCTGTCGATGGTGAGGTAGCCGCGCAGCCAGGCGATCCAGGCCCAGTGGGCCGGCTGGTAGACCAGCACCAGGCCCAGGCACAGCAGGGCCACGTTGCGCGGGCGCGCGATCAGCACCGGCCAGCGTGCCAGCGCGGATCCCAGTCCCAGGCTCAGGATCATCAGCGGCACCCCGTATTCGATGGCCCAGGTGGCCAGCAGGGATACATAGTGGCTGTCGACGCCGATGCGCAAATTGTCGCTGTAGGTCTGGAGGGCGCCGAGGGCGCTGATGGCGGTCCACAGCAGGAGCGTATGTAAAAGGCGCCGCGCCGGCCGCGCGGCGGGATGTGTGAGGCGCCGCGCCGGCCGCGCGGCGGGATGTGTGGGGCGCCGCCTGGCGGGATGTGGCGAGGTCGTCATCGGAAAAGTATACCAGCGCGCCACCGGCCGGCCATCCCGTGGATGGGGGCCTTCGTCACATTCCTGATGCATGCGTGGACAAGCGCGCCGCAGAATCGGGGCGGTCCATCATCCATTCGCAAAGGAGCCCGATTGAAAGCCAGATCCTTCTTCAGATTGCTGCTGTCCGCCTGCCTGCTTGGCGCCGGCGCACTGGTCCACGCCACGCCCCAAAGCGCCCCCTATGTCCTCGACGCCACCGAAGTCGTCGACCTGCACGCCAGGGCGCTCAAGCGCGACTACCAGCTGTTCGTCGCGCTGCCCGAGTCCTACCAGGGTTCGACGCGGCGCTACCCGGTCCTGTTCGTCACCGACGCCGGCTACGGCTTCCCGCTGGCGCGCGCCATCGCCGGGCGCCTGGCCAAGCACGGCCACCTGGAGGAAGCCATCGTGGTCGGCCTGTCCTACGCCAAAGGCGACACGCCGGTCCACAGCCGGCGCCGCGACTACACGCCCAGCGTCCCGCGCGGCGCCGGCTACCGCTCCGACATGCCGGGCCGCGCGCCGGCCTTTGGCGAGGCCGAGGCCTACGGCCGCTTCGTCACCGACGAGGTGTTCGCGCTGGTCGCCGCGCGCTACCGCGCCGACATGGGGCGCAAGATATTCGTCGGGCATTCCTACGGCAGCCTGCTGGGCGTCCAGCTGCTCTTCAGCCGGCCGCGCGCCTTCGAGCACTACATCCTGGGCAGTCCTTCGCTGTGGTACGACGGCGGCATCCTGTTCGAGCGCGAGCGCGCCTATGCGGCCGGTCACGCCGACATGCCGGCCTCGGTGTACTTCGGCATCGGCGCGCGCGAGACGCTGGCGCCGGGAAAAAGGCGTTCGCGCAGCGAGGACGATGCCGACATGGTGGCCGACCTGCGCGACTTCGATGCGGCCCTGAAGTCGCACCGCTACCCCGGCTTGAGGACGCGGCTGGCGGTGTTCGCGGACGAGGACCATGCGAGCGTATTCCCGCTGGTGCTCACCCACGGCCTGCGCGCCTGGCTGAAGACGGTCAGGTAGCGGCGCGCCACGCCACGCGGTTGCGGCCGGCCTGCTTGGCCCGGTACAGGTGGTCGTCGGCGGCCTGGAACAGGTCGGCGGCTGTCTCGGCGCTGCCCGGCGGCAGGGTCGCGCCGCCGGCGCTGACCGTCAGCACCGGCGCCACTTGCGAGGCGTCGTGCCGCAGCCCCAGCGCGGCCACCGCCGCGCACAGGTCCTCGACCAGCCGGCGCGCCTGGACCGCATCGGTGCCCGGCAGCAGCAGCACCAGTTCCTCGCCGCCGTAGCGCGCGGCCAGTTCGCCGGGGCCGCGCAGCGCTTCGCGCGCGGCGCGCGCCACCGCGCGCAGGGCGCGGTCGCCGGCCGGGTGGCCGTAGTGGTCGTTGTACTGCTTGAAGGCGTCGATGTCGAGCAGGGCCACCGACAGCGGCCAGCCATTGTCCCGGGCGCGCTGCCATTCGATCGCGTACAGCTCGTCGAAGCGGCGCCGGTTGGCCAGCTCGGTCAGGCCATCGAGGTTGGCCAGTCTTTCCAGCATGCGGCGCTGGCGCACCAGCTGCAGGTGCAGCGCCACGCGCGCCATCACCACGGTGGCGTTGATCGGCTTGGCGATGTAGTCCGAGGCGCCCATCTTGAGGCCGTTGGCTTCGTCCTCGGGCCGGTCCAGGCCGGAGACGAAGATCACCGCCATCTGCGCCGTGTGCGGATCGGCGCGCAGGCGGCGCAGGACTTCGTAGCCGTCCATGTCCGGCATCATCACGTCGAGCAGCACCAGGTCGGGCATGTGTCGGCCGGCGCGTTCGAGCGCCTGTTCGCCGTTCTTGGCCAGCAGGACCGTGTACTCGGGCTTGAGCAGCTCCGCCAGCACCTGGCGGTTGATCGCATCGTCGTCCGCGACCAGGACTTTCTGGGGTTCGACCCGGCTCATGTGTTTTCCGTTTCCCTCAATGTGCGCAGGTGGCCCAGCGCGGCATCGTATTCGATGTCGTCGACCGCGCGGCGCAGGGCCGCCAGCGCCTGCGCCGTATCGGCCTGGGCGCGCGGCAGTGCCGCTTCCAGCTCGGCCAGCGCATCGTCGGCGCGGGCGTCGTCCGCGTGCAGGTAGCCTTCCAGGCGCGCCAGCAGGGCGGCCAGGTCGGTCTCGAAAGGCGCCTGCGGCGCGGCCGGCAGCACCCGCGCCAGCCCGGCCAGCACGCCGTCCAGCGTCACGATCAGTTCCGGCGCCAGCAGCGGCACGCGCTCCATCTGGCCGGCGCGC
>Ga0265798_10009886_pt1 | contig 11841 bp, 12 predicted proteins | sample P3T30metagenome_FD_192430 | JGI IMG/M metagenome (GOLD analysis project Ga0265798, IMG submission 192430) | Plant litter microbial communities from East Loma Ridge, Irvine, California - P3 T30 | ecosystem: Environmental > Terrestrial > Plant litter > Unclassified | place: USA: California... | reverse complement strand
AGGCGGCTTGATCCGCTGCGGCCCTGGCACGCCGCAGCAGCGGCTCGGCCACCAGGATGCCCAGCGCCAGCCAGATCGCGGCAAAGCACAGCAGCGTGTTGAACGACACGGCCTGGCGGTAGAACACCAGCGCGACAAACAGCTGCGTGGTGGGCAGCACGAACTGGAAGAATCCCATTACCGACAGCTGCAGGCGCGCCGCGGCAAGGGAGAACAGCCACAACGGCAAGACGGACACAACGCCGCAAAAGGCCAGCGCCACCAGCACGCCGTTCGGCAAGCCCTGCGGCAGGTGCATCGACGTTGCAGATGTCGTCAGCGACAAGCCCAGCAGCACGCTCAGCACGACGGTCTCGCACAGCAGACCGCCGAAGGCGTCCAGCGTGGTGAGCTTCTTCAGACAGGCATACGCGCCCCAACTGGCCCCGATCGCCAGGTAGACCCAATGGTTCAGCTCGCCGCTGCGCTGGACCATGGCGAACACGGCAGCCACAATGATCGCCAGTGCGCTTTTGCGTATCCAGCTCATCTGGTCTCCCAGGGCCACCGCTCCCACCGCAATGGCCACGAATGGGGCAATGAGGTAGCCGAGTCCGCTCTCGACGACACGGCCGTGGATGGAGGCCCAGATGAACGTGCCCCAGTTGATGACGACAAACAGGGCGGCGACGGCATGGATGGTCAGGATGCGCAAGGTCAGCCGGGCACGCAGTCCGTGAAAGCGTCCCAGCAGCGCCATGGCGACGGCCAGCGTGCCCAGCGACAGAAGTATGCGATAGCCCAGCAATGCGGCCGGTTCGATCGGCGCCAGCATCTTCCAGAACAGCGAGGAAAAACCGAAGATCAGGTTGGCGGCGATGCCCGAGAGGATGGCCAGCAGGTGATCGGTGCGCTTGGCAGACATCGTTGTCCCGGCCCTTTCGGTTGACGCGCCCGCTTTCGCCGCGCGTGAATGGTTCACCTGCGTATGCCTGAGCCGCAATCGTAGCATCGTTGCGCCGCCCGGAAACTCTCCAAAACTATCGGTCGAACCGCGCCGGGTAAACGCGGCGGATCAGGCGACGGCCATGCGGACGCGGAAGAAGGCATTGGCGGTCAGGCGCCCCGCGCGCGGATCGTTCACCATCAGTTCGGGAGAATGCAGATCGCCGGAGTGAAACAGCCCGCCATTGTAGAAAATCGCCCGGTTGTAGCGCGGCGGTATCGTCAGCACCTTCTCGAACCAACGGGTCGAACCGATCGCAAACGTGGGCGGCACATCTGCCGTCGGCACTTCCCCGGCGCGCTCCTGACGGCGCAGTTCGTGCAGCAGCGACGTGATCTCCTCCAGCGGCACCCTCGGCCGGAAAAAACTGGTGCCGCCGTAACGCTCATCCTTGAAAAGATACAGCACCATCGCGGCCATTTCCTCGCCCGCAGCCAGGCCGGCAGTGTCGCGGTGCGGCAGCCGCTGGCCCGGCAGCAAGTGCTCCGGGCGCTGGGTCACCAGCGACAGGCGGCTTACCATGTTCGCGACCCGCCGCACCTTGAGCGGCGCACGGGCATGCAGCAGGAAACTGTCATGAATACGTGCCGCCATGGCGCCGCCTAGCGGCAATTCCGGACCAGGGTAATAATTGCCCGGCTGTTTCGCGAAAAACGCATGGTTGCCTGCCGCGAAATCCACCAGCGCTTCCGGCTCCAGCATGAAGTCGTCGACGACAACGCACTGGTGGCCGTCGAAGATCGGAACGATAGTGACGTGTGGATCCGGGTTCAGCAGTGGCAGCGGACTGCCCGTTGCGCCGGGCGGCTGATTCAGTAGCGATGCAGGCATGTTCATGACGTTGGGCTGGTCGATGCAAACTGAGGGACGTACTGGGAAAAACCTCCGGTCGAGCGACGCTACCTTCCCGCCCGGATATCGGGGACGGCGCTAGACCTTCATCGGCAAGATCACCATCTGCAAACCCTCGAGGTGCAAGCGCCGCTGCACGGCCAGCGAAGCCTGATTGTGCAGCATGCGCACGAGCCAGTTGTCGCTCGAGAAAATCAGCTTGCTGGTGAAGTAGATCGCGTGCGGGAATTCGCGGCTGATCTCTTCGCACAGGCGCGTGACTTCTTCGACGGCGTCCGTGCCGAAGCCGAGATACGACGACGCGGCCATGCCGTGGCTGTGGCAGAAGTCGACGAAGTATTCCAGCGTCTCGGCGGCCTCCTCGCGCATCTTGTCCATCGCGCCTTCGCCGCCGTACGCGTGCGAGTCGACGGTACGCGCGTTCACGAACAGGAAGTTCTTGAAATGGCCGGGGAACATGCGCTGCACCCACAGCAGCGCGTGCAGGCCGCCGCCGCGCGACGTGCCGACGATGAAGACGGCCGTCTGGTCGTCCGGATTCGGCTCGACGGGTTCGCGGTTCGGACCGAACGGCTGCGTGGCGAACACTTCGTCGACGGAGTGGATCGCCTGCTTCGTCTCGCGGTAATGCTTGCGGATGAAGATGCACAGCGTGGCGATGGCGCCGATGATCAGGGCCGTGGCCCAGCCGCCTTGCGCGAAGCGCTCGAACAGCAGGATGACGAGAATGCCCGCGCAGATGACGAAGCCCAGCGCAGACAGCAGCAGCCGGCGCAGCCAGTGCGTGCCCTTCCTGCGGTTGCGCGCCCAGTACAGGCACAGGCCGAACAGGGAAATGGCGAACGTCAGGAACACGGAGATCGAATACAGCACGACGAGCAACGTCACGCTGCCGCCCGTCCAGAACAGGATCGCCAGCGCGGCGATGCCCATGACGAGGATGCCGTTCTGCGTGACGAGCCGCGTGGAGAGGTAGCGGAATTTGTGCGGCACCCACGAATCGGCGGCCATGTTCGACAGCACCGACGGCCCGCCCAGGAAGCCCGTGTTGGCGGCCACGAACAGCAGTCCCGCCTCGAACGCCAGCACCACGGCCAGCATGATCTGGTTGGCGACATCGCCACCGGGATTGGCGTTCTCGATGATGCTGCGGAAGGTCGTCGCGTTCAGCGTCTCGCCGTGAATCGGCGACGCATCCCACAGCAGATACAGCAGGATGATGCCGCCCGCGGTGACGGCCAGCGACAGCGCCATATACAGCATCGTCACTTTACCGGTGCGCACGCGCGGCTCGGCCAGCAGGTTGACGTTGTTCGACACGGCTTCAAGCCCCGTGTACGTCCCGCCGCCCTGCGAGTACGCCAGCAGCAGCATGGCGGCCACGCCGCTCCAGCCGATGGAGCCGGCCAGCGTGTGCGTCTCCTCCAGCGTGCCGGGCACGAGGTCGGGCAGGTACGACGCATGCGCGGCAATGCCGTAGACGATCAGCACGAGGTGCGTCAGCACGAAGCCGACGAAGATCGGCAGCAGGATCTGGATCGCCTCCTTCAAGCCGCGCAGGTTCATGACAATCAGCACGGCGATGAAAAAGGCCTCGGCCCAGAGTTTATACGGCTGGAAGCCGATGGGCAGGAACGACGCCAGCGCATCGACGCCGGACGCAATAGAGATCGCGATCGTCAGCACATAGTCGAGGATCAGCGCGCAGCCGGAAATGAGGCCGAGGTACGGCCCCACCAGCTTCGTCGCGACGCGATAGCCACCACCACCCGTGGGAAACAGCTCGATGACCTGGTTGTAGGCGAGGGCGATGATGAAGACGGTGATCGCCGTCGCGATGGCCATGTACAGGCCCAGATGCGTGTGCGCGCCCAGCGCCTTGAAGGTTTCTTCCGGACCGTAAGCGGACGACGACAAGCCGTCGGCACCGAGCCCCACCCACGCCAGGAAGGCGACAAGCGCCATCGAATGGCGCGTCTCGCTGGCCATCGGATCGAGCGCCTTGCCCAGGATGATTTCGCGGATTTTATTGTTTTTCATGCGTGCTGGCCGCTGCCGGCCCGTTACGTGCCAGCCGAGATGATACGCGATCCCGTCCCCGCCTCCGTTGCCAGACAGATAACGACCCGTGCAGGGTTGCCCCAGCTGATCAAATCAGTGATAATGCACGGCGCGTCGCCGGGATGGCGGAATAGGTAGACGCACGGGACTCAAAATCCCGCGCCGCAAGGCGTACCGGTTCGATTCCGGTTCCCGGCACCAACCACCTGTATCACACAGCATCACGAAAGCTCGAAACCCGCATGCTTCTAAGGCATAGCGGGTTTTTTGTTGCCTCAAGTTGCATCAGAAAGTAGCATCGTAGCTCAACAGTTTGTTGGTACTTTTGTTGGTACCTAGCAGACTACCAACAACGAGCTACCAACATGCCCCTTACAGACACATTCGTTAAGCAGGTCAAGCACAGCGGCAAGCCGGCCGGCGACAAGCACACCGATAGCCAAGCCCTGTATCTGTTCGTCAACGCGGCCGGCAAGTACTGGCGCATGAGCTACCGCCTGCACGGAAAACAGCGTCTGCTAGCTCTAGGCGTCTATCCTGCCGTCACATTGGCAGCGGCAAGGCGCGCCCGGGACGAGGCGCGGGCCCTGCTAGCGAGTGGCATCGATCCGATGCAGGCAAAGCGTGACGAACGCGCGGCGCGGGCCACAGCAGCGGAAAGTACGTTCGAGACGGTCGCGCGCACTTGGCTAGCAAAGACTGCCGCCAACCGCGCTGCGAGCACGCAGGAGAAAAACTCGACCTGGCTGGAGAAGAATATCTTTCCGTCGATAGGCAAGATGCCCATATCAGAAATCGGCCCGCGTGACGTGCTGCTCTCGCTCCAGAAAATCGAAGCACGTGGCGCCCTAGAGTCTGCACACAAGATTAAACAGCTCTGCGGCCAAGTCTTCCGATTCGCGGTTGCCGGCGGATTGGGTCTGGGCAACTGGTTTGGTCCGTGACCGCGGGCTACAGGATTTGTTCCCCAAAGCGAGGCGATGTTCTTGGCTGCGGCCACCGTAAATCAACTGGCGCGAAAGTGGCGGCGAGCACCTCGCCAGCCCGCGAGCTTATGCGGTTTGCAGTTTATTCGGGATCATCCGTAACGTGTCGATAGGCGGAATTTCCATCGTACATCCTTCCTCGACGACAACCTTCATTTGCTCATGCCGAGATAAAATGAAGGTGCTTTTAACGGGGAGGAAAAAGCCTATGCATGATCGTCTTTTGAACCAGCTTTGCCTGGATTGGGTCCACTGGTGCCGCACGCGCAAATACTACATCGCGCCCGGTGGAAAATCGCAGCTCGGCGCCGCACAGCCCAGCAAAGTGCGCGAAGCGCCGGATGCTCGCAACAACCCTGATATGCAGTTCTTCAACATGGCGGTGCACACGCTGGCCGACATGAAAGAACATCAGGACGCGATGGTGTGCTTCAACCTGTACTACGTCGAGCAGGCCGACAACATCAAGCGCCGTGCCGACGAACTAGGAATCAGCCGACCCACGTATTACAACCGCGTTAAAGCCTTCGCGCGCAAAGCCTACGTGCTGTCGCTGAGCCTCAAGGCCGCCCATGGGGCCCATGGAAGCCCGGCATGTAGGCCAGAGGAGGCGCTTCAGGCCACTGTGTAAAGGTGCAGTTAGACAAAATAGACCGTGACTCACCTTTACACAATGGCCTAAAATCGCCTCAGTTTCGATAGTCTGAAAAACTATCGCCGAAACAAATTGCTACTTTCGAGATACGTCTGAGCACTTGAACGCCCGCGCTTAAAACACGCGGGCGTTTTCGCGTTTGGCGGTGGATTCCTCCCCGTTGATACCGCTGAACGCACCCCTCTAACCCGCAGATAGCCCTGGAGCACACGAAGCCCGCTCCGAAAGGTCGCGGGCGTTTTGTCGAATGATCGATTTAGGAGCCGCGTGCCTTGGAAACCGCACGGCGGTTACGGTACGCCAGAGCTATGAGACCAAGCCCGGCGCCCAACATCAGATAGGTTGAAGGCTCCGGTACCGCAGTTACGACCCGGAATGATCCGATACTTGCGGAAATCCAGACATTCCTATTGGTGTCCGGTGACATCCACAAAGCGTGAACTTTGCTGTTGTGTGCGAAGCTATCCCACTGATCGGCTGCGAGGAGAAATCCGCGTGTGATAACGTCCGGTCCGGTCTGGTTGAAGTATCCCCGGATTTCCCAGCCATCGGGGCTTTGCCCGTTATACGCTGTGATGGTGTAAGGCTCCTTGTAATAGCCGGTCAGCAAGTAATTGTCAGTGTCTACGGTTATCAAAGACTGATGGCTCGCAAACTTTAGCGACTGGCTGAAATTTCCCCTGAGATAGTCGTAAAAATCCACCGGGGAATAGCCGCCTCGTTCCAATGGCATCTCGGGGTCATATGAGAAATAACCCGTTATTGACTCGCCCTTTGATATGGAGAACCCAGCAGTGCTATCGGAATCTGGATACGTAACCGGCTCACTAAGGCCTAAGTCGTAGCGAGACACGATCAACCAGTCGACTTTAGCTTGGTACTCTACTGTGATTGGCGCTGCTAAAGCTTGCGTGGTAGCAAGGCACGAAAGCAGTGAGACTGCGCACAAGATTTTGTTCATTTCGATCCTCGGTAGGTTAGGGGTGTCGGGAAGCCAAAACCTAAACTATACATTTTGCAACGCTTGAAATCTATCGAAGTGTCACAAGCTCTCGAGCCCAACCGCTGCAGAGTGTTGTCGTAAGATTTGCTGGTTGAATTCCCCCGTACGCACGAGGAACAAATGAAGGTATCGGAACTAACAGGCGCCCAGCTGGACTACTGGACGGCGCGCGCCGAGGGCATCCCGGCCGAGCTGCTGGAGATTCGCATCGTGCCGCGCACTGACTGGTTGCATGTGGTCCGCACCGTGCCCGTCTCACCGCTGGGCTACCCCGGCCTGCGCCAAGTTGCCGCCGAGGTGATGCGCTACTCGACCGACTGGGCGCAGGGCGGGCCGCTGATCGAGAAGCACATCGACACCGTTCTGTCCTGTGGTCGGGGCGACTGGTCCGCAGGCGTGGGCGTACACGACACCGACTGGGGCCGCAGCGACACGCCACTGCAGCCATCTGCCGCGCCGTCGTGCGCGCTGCATTCGGCGACGAGGTCGACGAGACACCTGTGCAGCCTGCATAGCACAGCACCCGAATAACCGAAGGCCCGGCGATCAGCGATCACGCGGGGCCTTCGCCGTTTTCAGCCGAGCGCATGACCTGCGGCCGGCGCCGGACGCTGTAACCGGCAACCCCTACACGTTGAAGCCGAAGTGCGGGGTGGGAGCGAGGGGAGCCAGTCCGGGCGTTATGCCGGAGAGGTTTCGGTTTCCGTGCGACGCTTCCGGCGGGAGATGGCCATTAGGCCAAGGCCCGCTCCGAGCATCAGGTAGGTGGATGGCTCAGGCACTGACGACACAACTTGAGCAGAAGTAATTGCACCCCCCACCGTTATCCAGCTGCCTGAAGGAAGAGCGAGCGCAAATGAGCCGTTCACACTGGACCATTGGTCGGGCCTAGGCAAGGCCTGATTCACCGGAGCATAAGGCGACTCCCACTCGAATCTATAGCGAGAGCTGTAATTGGTATTTCCATCGAAACCGCCACTCGTTTCGATCAAAAGACTGTCGGAATATTCAAACGTATGTACCCAGTTGCGGTTGCTGTAAGAAAGCGCAGATGTTCCATTAGCGAACTTGACCGACTGCTGAAAGTTGCCATACGAGAAATGTTCTGTCGGGTAATAAGGACTGTCAATTATAGGCAAGACCGTTTCTGTATCGTAAGAAAAATAAAGTTTTACTGTTTCGCCGACAGATATGTCATACCCCAATGCATTACTGCTTTGTAATGGTATCCAATGATTTGGTCTAGTCATTTCGGTCATGCTCGAAATTTCGGCTGTGAATTCCACAAGAACCGGTGCCGCGTACGCAGGCATTGCACTTGAGAAAGCCAACGTAAGAGCTGCGCGTGCCAGAGATTTCATCTAATTATTCCTTTAAGTGGGTAGGGAAGAAGTGCATTTATCTGTCGATTCTATATCGAAGAGAACAGCCTAATACTCACGAATTGTCACATTACTATGCCGCTCGCCCAGCAATGGCGCTGGGCTTTGTCGTTTCTGCCCCAAGCGCCCATGACCACGACCACGCACCCATCGAAAGAGTCGGTCCGCGAGTGGCTGGAGCGCCGCACCTGGTCGCCCGAGCCGCCGCCGCCGGACGAGATTCGGCAGCAGCTGGGCTGGAACCTCATCCCTGAAAACCGTCGGCCCGACAGGAACGAACCATGAAATTGACCGACCCCGCGCTGAGGGTCTGGCTGCGGCTTTGCCTCCAGCTGGGCCAGCTGCAAGAAGACACGGCCTATCGCGCCTACAACCTGCCGGAGCGCCGGCCCAACCAATCGAGGATTGCATGACCATCAAACTGCTTTGCGGGCGAGGGAAAGCCCCCGCCAACGCCATCGTCACGCTCGACCCAGCCACTGAGGCCGGGCTGATCGCGGCACAGCAGGCGACGGCTGACCTCACTGGTGGCGAGAAGTGGTATCAGACCGCCCCGGCCAGTGCCGCGCCGCGGTTCGACGTGCCTGTCCGCGTTGCGACCTGGGGCGACTCGCTGGCAGACACCACAAACGTCGCCACGCACGATCTGACGGCTGCCGCCCGCCCGCTGTTCGACCAGACTGACCTGTACGGTAGCCGGCTGGCGCATAACATGATGTTCTACTCGGGCGGGTGCCTCATTCCTGTCGCGAACTGCGGGCTGGGCGGCACCACCTCGCCAACGATCATTGCCCGCGACATCGCCGCAATCGGCATCAATCGACGCGGAGCGACTGACGCGTTCAACCTCGGCGCGCAGGTATGCGTGATCTCGCTGGGGCGGAACGACGTCTTGACCACCGTCCGCGCGAATACGAGTGCCGCTGCGCAGCAGACGATTCTCAGCACGATCTACTCGAACGTGTGGCAGCCGTCCGTCGCGCACAGCGCCTTGGCATGTACCCGATCCTCCGCGAGTTCGCCGGCTACGGCTACGAGGACAGCACGGTCAACTACGCCAAACTTGCCGGCCTGACGCCCGAAGACGTGGCAGTGCAGGTTGCTCTGCTCAACACCGCGCACCGATACATCGTCGACGTTATCGTGCCGACGCTGGGCGACATGACGCTGCTGCGCATCCGCGACGGCCTGGTGAACCCCGCCACGGGCGCCTGGTATCCGCAGTACACGACCAACGGCCTGCATGAGAACCGGAACGGCGCCCGCGAAGTTGCACGCCGCCTGATCGCGGTTGTCATGTCGATGGCGAAGCCGTACGAACCGGGCCGCTATGCTCCGTTGCCAGAGGGCGCGGGCCGCCTCAACGGATTTGCAGCGCCGGCAATGGTCACCGTCGCGAGCGGGCGGGCCGCGGGTTTCCTGACTTCTACGCAGGTTGGCACGGTTACGCTCGCGCCTTCCGTCACGGAAGAGCTCGACGGAACGATCTGGCAAGACCTGCTGTTCACCGCAACGGCTCTGGATGGTACCGCGCGCGTGGGCGCTCCGAATGGCCTGGCAGCCGCGCAGGTCAGCATGCAGATGTCGACGTGGGGCGCTACACCAGCGCTGCCCGTGTTGGCCGGCGAGCTGGTGCGTCCCGAATTCGATCTCGTTATCGACGATGGGACAGGAGGCGTTCCGACCAACGTCATGACCTGGTTCGCTCAGGTGTCGATTGGCGTCGGTGCTGGCGCGTTCTATCGCGTCCGCCCGGTTGAGCAGAACGCAAACAGCGCCGGCCTGTGTTCGCCAGACAAAGTGATCGCCGGGAAGGTGATCTCGCTGCCGATCGCCATGCCGCTCAACTCGGCCGACATGGACAACGGGCTGGTCGCCGTCACCGTCTACACGAACGACCTGAGACCGGTCCGCATTCGCGTTTCCAATCCGCGCTTCGTCAAGTACCCAGCCGCGAGGTAGGCCATGAAGCAAGTAACCATGGCGCCACGGTGTCTTGCCGTGGCTGTGTTCCTCGCGTGCCTCTGTGCTGGCGCGGCGCAAGCGGCTACGCCTCCCAGCGATGAGAGTGTTGTGGCCATGTCCGCCAAGTGCGACGAGTACGTCAGCTACGGGTGGTCGTTTGAGCATGTCGCCGAGGGGCTGCGCAACTGGTTCGGGTTGACGTTTGAGCCATACCTGGACCGTGCCGCTGGCACTGTGGATTACCGGGTCGTTCTCCGGGAGCCACGAACCGGCCACATTTACTACCTGCGCACCTTATGCAAAGCGCCGCTGGGGTGATCGGATGAAGCTGAAGACGTTGGCGCCGCGGCTGCGCCCCACATCAACCGCACGCCTGCCAGTGCTCACCGTGCAGCCTGGCCGTGTAGAGCGGAAGCGGGGAAGCGCTGGCGCGAAGGACCGGAACCAGATCAAGGCGCGCGACTGCGGGTTGTGCCGGAAGTGCGGCGCCCTGGGTAGCGTGGTCGATCACATCGTGCCGCTGTGGAAGGGAGGCAGCGACGAGCCCGAGAACAAGCAGACCCTGTGTGACCCCTGCCACGACGCGAAGACGGCGCAGGAGGCCGCAGAACGCGCCCGAGGGTACTGATCGGGAGGGGGGCGGGTCAAAGTCTGGAGCCCCGGCCGCCGGACACCGCTATGTACCGCACGCGCAGAAAAAATCCCCCGTGGTCAAAAATGTTAAAGGATTTAACAAGGCAGAAGCCCCTGCTCTCATAGCAGAAGGGCGACAAAACCGGGTGTTAATGGCTTTAACATTTCGTCCCACTTTAACAGGCAAAATGGCCGGGGTTTGGGCTGTAGGGCACGGACCATGGCGGCACAAAACTATGACACGAACCAGCCGCGACGATCTCCTGAAAGTTTAGGCGATTGGCTAACGCACGGATAACGGGCCTAGCGTTACCGGATATCGGTCGGGCCGGCGCCATCTGTCATCAGGTGTTACGCCCGGTGTTACGCGAAAACCCGCATGGATAATCGATGGAACACCCGTAACACCCGTAACACCGATTTTTGGTGTAACCCCATTCACTCGTCGTTCCGGTCAGGCGTGCTGTGCCGAACAAGACACCTTCGACGCCCGCGACTAGGCCACTCGGGAGATAGCCTTGGTACACACAGAAACCCCGCCCCGAAACGTCAGTGGGGTTTTTCGTTCAGAGGGCGCGGTAGAATCAGCGCGATCGTGGTTGCTTGTGATCTATACTGCTTCTCCATCCAATCGCACAGGTGAACCTCATGACTGATGATTTCGTAGAGCAATTAGTGAAGTGCATTGACGGTTTCCCTCCAGTGAGAAACCAGGCGAAAGCGCTTCGCGACATGATGCTTGTCAACCCTGAAGCTGGCTTCCATAGTGAGCGACTCGCAAACGTTAGTGCAGTAGAAGGATCGGATTTTGACTTCGAGGTGGAGACAGTAGGCCGGCGTATTTACGCCTATTACTCTGAATTCCTCAGTCTGAAGGGCAATCGCTCAGTTCCCCACGGGCGATATCAATTCCTGCTGCGCTTGACTGATCCTCGTGCAACCGAGCAATTTGTCATCGAGCCTCTCGTCACTGTCGAGTTCCCGCGAAATGGCGAGTTTTCAGTAGGCGGCGACGAGCTCGTTTGCGATCCTGGAGACTATGATCGACCACGCGCTCGAAGCATTCTGCTATATCACCTGATGCACGCCATCATTAAGGCCCAGTCAGAGGATTGAGCACCGAGCAGGTCGCAGGCCCCGCGATCAGCGATGACGTGGGGCCTTCGTCGTTTTCAGCCGAGTGCATGACCTGCGGCCGGCGCTGGACGCTGTGACCGGCACCAACCCGCGAGCGCCCCATGACCCACACCACGCACCCGACGAAAGAATCGGTCCGCGAGTACATGGAGCGCCGTACCTAGTGGCGGGGCTAACTACCC
>Ga0265798_10009885_pt1 | contig 11842 bp, 12 predicted proteins | sample P3T30metagenome_FD_192430 | JGI IMG/M metagenome (GOLD analysis project Ga0265798, IMG submission 192430) | Plant litter microbial communities from East Loma Ridge, Irvine, California - P3 T30 | ecosystem: Environmental > Terrestrial > Plant litter > Unclassified | place: USA: California... | reverse complement strand
CTCGCTTTCTATCTCTTTTTTTTTTGGCCTATTACGACTTGAAAATAATTGCACGTAGCGATTCTTGTCCTATATTTGTTGTTTTTATTTAACATACCCGAGCCAGCAAACTAGCTCATTTTTTTTCGTCAACTTTTGTGGTCAGAAATATAATGTATATATATATATATATATATGTGTGTGTGTGTGTATGAGTATATGTACTGTGTATACCCCATCAGCCGCTTAAGCGTACTTTTCTCGTGCTTTTCACAACCACCACTACCACTACCACTTGTTAAATTTCCGAATCCTTATATTCTACTATCTCAGGCAGCTTTTAGCTCTACAATCTAAAGCTCAGACACATCATCATCCCGAGTCAAGGTAGATGCCTCTTCTCCTGTCCCTTTTTCTTCTTTTGCACACGCACGCACGCACGCATGTGGCTGGTTGACTGGCTGGCTGATGGACGGACGGACGGACGGGGCAATTATTCTCTCTCCACCCCCCCTCCCCCTTCTTCTTGCCGATTCAACCAAACCAAAAATAATCAAAACAAAATCGATAGCGCGAAACACTTGTTGAACTCGCCGTCGGGGGTCCGCTGTCATGTGTCTCAACCTGAGGTTTTAGTGGAAGCGCTTAGCGGTGTTTTAGCGCTGGTGGACAAAGGGTTGTACCAGCCTTCAATGTGGTGTTTAGGAAAGCGGCTTGGCCATACATTCATCATACAGCGACTCCACTACTTTTTTTTGTCAAAGTTGTGAGAACCCCCTCGATTACATGGGAATCCTCCTCATCTCTTCCAAACTCCAGTACTTGCGCATGTTTTCCGCTTCCAGTTGTTTCACCTCGTCGTCCAAGTGCTGCCACAAGACCGTCCCAAAGTCATCGAGAATATCCTTCAACTCCCCCAGTCGAAGTTCCCTTTGTCCACTTGCACATTCGTCGAGATAATTTTCTAGCTTGTCAAGGCCAACGTGGATCTGTTTGTGCTGGGTCAAGAGTTCTAGTTCTTTTTTGAAGGCAGGCATTTTCTTGGCTAGAATGGGGAATATATGTTCTTCTTCTATTGTGTGGTGGACCGTAAGATGGTCTGTTATGGAGAAGTTAAATTTTGGTCAAAGTAAAAGTACCTATATATGAGTGCTGTGCAACTTACGGCAGAATTGCTGGCCTGTACTAATGAACTGACGGATGGACATATTCTTGGGTCTTTTCAGGGACTCACACGCGCCGTAGAGTAACTTCCACGTGGCTCTGAAATTTGAATGGAAATAGTCCATATGCTCAGCCATCCTGTTGTACTGGCGGAATTCAGCGGGCGTGAGCTTAGGGAGTGGCTTCTCTGCTTTGGCTGCGGGTGCAGCCGCTGTGTCATTGACTAGTGGGGGCGCTGGTGCCGTTGGGCCATCATCTCCCGAGACGGTAGCCATATTTTCTGGGGGTGTTTGTTGTTGTTGTTGGTGTTGCTGCAGGGGAAAGACTGGCGTAGAATACTGCCTTCTCAATGACGTAAGTTGGAATGGAGGTGGGGTCCTGATAAGGCTTGCCAAGGATCGGATTCGCTTCATACGTTGGAGAGAAGAAAACACACACGAAGTGAGGGTTGGGAAGATCAGGGTGGACTATCTATCCTGCGCTCGTGGTGGAAGCATGAAGGCATCTGGCCACTGGCAGGTATAGAATTTGCATTAGCAAGCCGGCAGTTGCAGTTGCCGATGCCGGTGTGCGCCTTCATCCGCACCATCATGTGATGCACCACCACCTTCCTTCGCCGCGTGCTGGGTAATCACTTCTTTCTAGTTTTGGCAAACTTCTCGTGCCACATGCGCGCAGACGGTTTCATGGCTGCCACTGCGCCGTCGCCACTTGTTGCCGAGGCGGCTGTGCCCTTTGCCTTGATAGTCGTGTCCGAGGGAAACTCGTAGAAGCCCTCGATGGCGCTGAGCTGGGCGTCCTTGCGCCATACTTCAGGCAAGCGGTCCTCCCATGTGTCGGTGAAGTCGGCGATGAGAAAGTCAGCGCCGCGCCTGGAGGCTAGCAACGTTTGGCCTGTAAAGACAACCGTCTTGGCCCGGTCGAGACACGACCACGGACCGCTCTTGACTCTGTCGTTTGTCGACAGGCGTGCGAGCACAGCCTGGATGAAGGGGGGTGGGTGTCCTTCCTCGGCTGCGGCCCTCGTGATGTCGTCGGTCATGAACTCTTGGTTGAGCGGGACGCCCTCGGCCAGTGCAGCAGCGTTGATGGCACGCCAGACCTGAGAGAGAGCATTCGCAGACGGCTGGTAGGAGCTGCCGTCGAGCTCAAACGCCATCAGCTCGCTCCATGCCGCCTCGCACTCGCCGTCCGAGACGGGGGCATCGGCGAAGACGGTGGGCTTGCTCCTGCCGTTGGGCGTGGCGTCAACGTCGCCGGCAACAATGTCGTAAACGGGCAGGGCGTCCCTCAACAGGGCGACGGCGGATGCCGTGGACGGGTGAAGCTGGAGGGTTGCGGTGCACGACGCAATTGCGCATGTGGCAGGCATGGGGATCTCGTCGTTGCCATGGTGCTGGAGGGCGGGCTGGGTAACGAAGAGCGAGTTGGACGTCTGGACCTGGCGCAGCTGGAACGTCTTGTTTGGCGTACAGAGCACGGCATATGTGGGCGCTGCATTCGGGGCCTGGGTGGGGGCCTTTGATTTGAGCGAGAGGCTGGGGGCTACTGGTGAGAAAGGGCATCAAGATGCAAAACGACACGGCAGCGCACCTACAGTGGGCGGTCGGGCGTGTCTAGCAACCCAACAATGTCGGGATGCAGCTCCAGCAGGCGGAAATGCTGCTGGTCGTGTGCAATGGCTACGGGCACGCCGCCGGCGTCCTGCTGTGTGGCCATTTCGGTAGTGTCATGTGCATACAGGCTCTGGTCTCGTGACTACTGTAAGCCTGCAATGTCCAATGTTCAATGCCCAATGCCCAATGGGTTTGTTGTCCCCAACTGCGGGGTGTGCTGGGCGGGAGAAGAGAGAGAGAGAGATGGCTGGCTGCAAGGGCGCCCGCTCCCAAAGCACAAGAGAGAGAGAGAGAGAGAGAGAGAGACAGAGAGAGTCGACGACACCCAACATATTCGTCATTTGCGGTCAGGAAGCCCCATGCACCCGCCCGTGTCTGTCGCACCTGTGGCACATTGACAATTGGCGCTGCAACTGCCGCCCGCGCTTGGCCCCAGCTGCCCGCTGCATGACAGCTTTCTTGGTACGGGTACGGCTTCGTCAACGATCCATGGGACTTGTTGTTGTTTGTTGGACTCGACGCGTCCACTACTACCACCCTCTCTTGAACAGGCCCTCTTGACACGTCGACACCACTGCCCGCCACTCGGTCTTCACAGCTGCACCATGCAAGCAATCTACTAATTGCCGTCTGCTCTGCCCGTTCCCGCTGCCACCAGCCAGCCCTGTCACTCGTTTCGCGCAATTGGTAGTCGGCAGCCATGGTGGTGATCAACCCCGAGCCTGCCGCTCTGTCCGCAGAGGACCTGTCGCTCTTCTACACCACAGACGAGCTGCTGCACAACTCGCCGGTGCTCATCTTCTACGGCCCGACGGCAACTTCGACCCAGGCGACGCACTCGCGCATCCAGGCCCATGTCTTCACGCCCGCCGGCCTCCAGAACTATGCCCGCTTGATCATATCGCCCACCGCCACCTTCTACAACGCCGTCACATGCCTCCCCCGTGAGGAGCAGGGCGACGAGATATGTCGCGGCCTCGCCTTCAGCCTGTACAAGTACTTCCTCGAGCTGCCGCCCGAGATCAAGGCCGCGTGGGAGAAGCGCTATGGGCCGTCCGAAAACCTGCCCTCGGCCCCCAGGCTGTTCTCCGAGTCGCATGCTGCCATTGTGGCTGCCAAGATGGTCAAGGTCGAGAATGTCGCAGATGTCATAGTGGACGTGCGCCATGCGCTGGGCGAGCAGACGCTGTCCTGGATAGACCTGGACGTGGTCCTGCCCCAGGGAAGCATCAAGAAGCTGGAATCGCGAGAGTCGGCCCAGTTTGACGAAGACCTGGAAGAGGACCTGACCCAGCAGCGATATGGCCAATATGCGCCCATCATCAAACTGTTCGGCGAGGCTGCCTTCCTCCCCACCTCCAAACTCCGACGCGCACCCTCGAAACCGACCGCCCTCAACCGATCGCAGTCCTTCTCTAGGAAGCAGAAGGAGACTCTCCGACGGGAGATGTGTGAGCTGCTGGATACCGAGGAAAACTACGTCTCCAAACTGCATGACTTGGTACACACTGTAGCAGTCGAGTTCCGCGAGAAGGCGAGGAGCAAGTCGAGCTCAAGCTCAAGCCCGACAGAGCAGGCACTGCGAGGCCTCTTCCCGCCTAGTCTCGACAACATCCTGGACGTCAATTCAAGGTTCCTGGATGCTCTCCGCATCATATTGGAAGAGTCGGAGAATGGAGCCATCGAGGACATTGAATCAGCCACAGACGACGTCTACATTGCACCATTGCGCGGACAAAAGAACCCGCCAGATGCCACCGGGGCTGCCGCAGTTGCAAAAGCTCTTGTTGATTGGCTACCACAGTTTGCCGACAGTTATACCGACTACATGGCCGCGCATGGAGACTTTTCACAGCTGCTGAAGCTCTTCACAAAGGACACTGCCTCGAGTTTCTCCAAGCGCGTCTACGAAACCGGGGAGCAGCGACTCATGTCTATGCTGATTGAGCCTGTTCAACGCCTACCGCGCTACAACCTTTACATTGACAACATTATCAAACAACTACCAGCTAGGCATCCGGCAATCAAGCTGTTCCTCAAGGCAAGGGACATTGTCACAGATATTTGCACAAGAGAAGGTCCCACGGCGCAGCAGATAAGAGTGCTCGATCGCTTGCGGAACATGGTCTCCTCTTGGCCATCTGCAGTTAATCCTCAAGGACGACTCATCACAGCCATCGACTGCGTGGAGCTGTCTCCGCCATACCATGGAGAATTATCGGGGCCTGCCACAGTACCGTGCATCATGGTCCTTTTCACAGACTTCCTTGTGCTTCTCCACAAGTCAGAAGACGGCTCCACTAACGCGCGCGGCTTGCTAAACGACTTGAACAACCCAAAGTTTGCCGAATCGTTCGATGGCACTGCGGAACTCTTTTTCCACCAACATTTGAGCCTCACCGACGTCTTCGTGACTGAGCATGCCGAGGGAAACATTCTTCAACTCATATCTCCGATGCCACTACCTAGCCAAGCGGAGCGACCCCGAAGCCGAGATCGACGGCAGCTCGGAATCCGCATGTACTATCTACAGGGCACCTATGAAGGCAAAGGACAAAAAGTCGTCGAGGAACTCACAAAAGCCCGCGTCGAGGGCCGTTTCCCAGAGGCCGAACGAGAAAGTATCAAGTGGGAAGTTCGGAATCTGCCCGGCGATCTGAGTTACTTCTCGTCTGTCACAGAAGAGACCGGCGGTCGGCCAGTTGAGGGCAGGAGAGACCCCGCCAAAGTTCAGATCCTTGTGGAGGGAGCAGAGTTCTCGCGACCCATTCAAGTCGGCGACAACGGCATCGAGGTTACTGTCACCATTACAAGCTTAGGAGACGGATTCTTCTTGCTCGACACAGTCGGCGCCCGTGGATATGCAGCGCGCGACAAACTGACCAGTGTCGAGTTCTTGCCCGTCCTCACCAAGCGTTTAGCAAACTACTTCCAGCTGCGCAACAGCGTGAAAAACCACACACTAGCCGACGCCTATCTTCTCCGGAACAAGCAAATTCTCAAGTCACTTGCGCTAGAAATGTACGAAGCGGAGCAACAAACAGGTAGCAAGAGCCGTCCGCACTCTCCAGTGAAGATGCTGTCAAGTTTCTTCAATGGTAGTGTGGGTAGAGAGGGCAGTGGCTCTCGCAGACTTCAGCGTAATGCCCACACTCTCAACGACATACCGCGCATGGCGCCGCCCATGTCACCAGTGCCTAGCCGCACTTACAGCCATGATGGTGAGGCGGCACGACCTGACTCCTCTGGCACCAACAAGAGTCTCACGTTCAATGCCATCGCGCTGACCGATGGCATCCCGAAGCTTGAGGAGACGTTGGCGAACCTGATCCTAGCACTGCACGCTCGCAAGGGTAATATTGTCGGACGCTCTGTCCGAGCCAGAACCGTCGCAGATGAACTTGTTGTCAACGAGCTCTACAACACGCTGCTTGAAAATCCCGCCAACCTTGACCTTGCTGGGCAATCGTCCGTTGACGTTCTTTTTGCAGTTTTTGAAAAGTTCCTTAGCGTTGGTTGGAAAGAGCGCATGGGTCCTGTGCTATCTCATGCTACGCTAGTCTCATTGCAAATGCGATCAGATAGTATGCACCCCGAAGACTTTGAGGAATTCTTCAGGAACACGTTTGATCAAATTGCACCACCGAACCAACGGGCATTCCGAGCGATCATCGACTTGCTCGCCGAGCTGTTGGAGGGTACCAGCAACGACGGAGATCGAGGTATTCTCACAGCAGCTTTCGCTGAGATGCTAGTGCCTGCCGGCAACGCGAATGACTTTATCTCGCTCATGGACCGTTTGGTACAAGATCTCGATGCCCTGTTCCCGCCCCTGGCGACTGGGCTCAACACGCCCAACTATGGGTCCATGGATTCAAAGAGTCGGTCTTTAGCGGCGGGGTCGCTGAATTCCAACAACTCGCTCAGACGACGGTTCGGATTCAGCACCCTGTCACGGGAGAACAGCAAGTCAGAGAATGAGTCCAAGGTAGGCTCACTCTGGCGCTCGCTGAGCAAGAACAACCACCCCGAGTTCCCGCCAGGCAGCCTATCGAAAGCCAACCCCGGATCGCTTGGCCGTTCCAATTCGACAGATGCTGCTGCCCGCCTCTCTCCAAAGCGTCCATCGTCTCGCGATCGTCCGACTGTGCTCGGCGCCTTTGCTTTTGAGAATGGAAATGCCAACGGGCGACCGTATGTGGGCACTGGTGCTCTTGGCACAATTGGAGAGGTACCTCCCACTGCTGGGCCTCCCCGCAAGAAGCGCCGGTCTTCTTTGAGCGATCTCAAAACGTTGCAGGATGCTGACGATGAGCCCGAGTGGTCCCCACAGACTCCTCGTAAAGCCGAAACCGCACTCCGCCACGAGCATCGTCAGATTGGTGATTCGCCTCTAACTTCTTCCAACACTACACCTACGTTGCCAAAGCATTCGTCGTCAATACCGACGCCCGCACGTCTCGGTTCACCGGTACGGATGGAGAAGAAGGAGAACTCGACGGGCACAGGCCCAGGCTCAGGCCCAGACCGACCAGGGCACACTCGACCAAAGTCAATTTCGGTGAAGCCAGACTCCAAGGATGAAGTCATCATTAGGTCGCAGAGTCCAACGAAGAAGCGAAGCGAGACGATTTCGAGCATTCCCAGTCTGAGGCCCACAACCAGAGATGGCTTACATGAGCGAACTGGATCCGGTAACGCTGTCAAGCTGCCGCCTTCAACCCCACGCTCCCCAACCAAATCAAGCACAGTGTCTGGCTCTCCTAAGAAGCTTAGGATGCAATCACCGCAGAAGTTGCGGGAGCGGCTTCAGACGCAGCAACGAGATATCGACACGGCTTCGCAAGCACTACAAAGCGAACTGAGTGCGATTGGCCAGGAATTGAGTAGCAAAACCACTCCTCGTTTGACGCCCCAGAGCTCTGCTCCTTCGCTGTCCAGTGCGACGAGCTCGAAGCCAACCGAGACGCGCATCGCTGCTCTGGAGAAGACGCTCAAGGCGACGCTTGATGCGCTGTCAACACGTACAGCGGCGATTTCGACAGATGTCAGCACGTCACTGCAGGTATCAGAGGCACGGTGCAAGCACTTGGACCAGTTGTACCGCGACGTGAACGCCGAGAACGAGGCATTGTATGCCCGCTTCAACGAAGAGCTGGAGAGGGTGACGAGCAACACTCGCAAGGGACGAGCCAGCGAAGAGGTCGAACGACGGCTAAAGTCGAGCGAAGAAGAGGCAGCGCGACTGAGGAAGGAGAATGCACGGCTGAAGCGGGAGGTTGCTGGGCTGAAGGCGCAGATTAGGGAGTGAGTTGGTCACCTGACTGCTCTCTATGCTCTGCTTACGCGTTGTTGTCCAGGCGGGAGTTGGATGTTGACGAGCTCCTGCAGTTTGCGTGATGCGGTTTACACGACGACGGCATGGAGCGGTGCATTGCTTTTTTCTGTTTTCCGGTATGCCTTTTGCGTTGGCAGCGTGCATAGCTTGGCGAGTTTGTTGCGGGTTCCGGGGCCCTTTTGGAGGGCGATGAGTGGGTTATGATGATACGACATGGCGTTATGTGGGTTGCAAGTCCCCGTTTAGAGCAATATACCAGCCAGCATGTTTTTGACGAGGGGTTCCAGTGGTAATAATGAAGTCAAGTGTACCTGGAGAGACGGTCGGGTCCGGTCAGCGGGTCGCAGCTGGGCATGCTGCTGGCAGCCTCGCCCAGAAGCGGAGTTAGTCTCTTCCCCGCTAGTTGATGCATGGTGTGGTGATGTGCTGGCAGGGGGGGGCGTGCAGACGACCTGGACATGGGGGACTGGGGTTGTTGCTATGCCGCGGTTGCTAGGCCTAGGTGCTGGCCTCAGACGGAAGGTGTGAAGGATGGGTGTCAATGGCGTCGGTGCTGGTGGTTGGTCTGGGTAGTCGGCTGAGGGCAGCCAGGACATGTGTTACGTGGAGTGTACGGCGGGCCTATAAATGGCGCATGCAGCAATGCACCGGTGCCATTCATGGTACACTAGAACAAAGTAAACGTTTCGCGCTCACACGGCACGGCTTCCGCTACGCGGAAACGGCCCTGTTGTTGGGCGATCGCTTCAAGACGCCGCCGCCGCCCCCAGTCTGCTTGTGCTTTCCTTTTGGTCGCTGGCCTGTTGTCTTCCATCCAGCAGACGTCTAGCCACCTGCTTCTCCTAGCCGCACAGAGCATCGAGATATCCCGGGTAGTTGAGTCCTTGGCCGCCCGCCCACTCGCCCAGCCGTGCATCGTCATCGTCGCTGCTACTCCACTCACAAAAGCCGGAAACCGGATGCGTGGACCGCGCTCACCCAGCCCAGCGAGACGAAACGTTCGCGCGACCCAACGGTCGTTGACCCTGATACCAATCTCTGGAAGGCTCCATGACGGAGAGCGGCAATGACTTCTCACTTCACATCGAGGACTGAGTGCTCCTGCGCCATAGACTGCTTGTACCCTCGACCATCACCCCAGCCCCCGTCCGAAGCCCCGCAAGCCACCCGCACCCATAAAGTGCGCATCTCTGCTCCTTAACGCCTCCTCCTCCGCCGCCGCCGCTGCCATTGCTGCCGCGAGCCCCTCCCCCCCAGACACACACAAACATGGCCTGGTTTATGAGGGGAGTGCAGAGTGCCGTCTTCCACTACGCCTCGTGTGCCCCCTGCTCCGGCTACTCGGACGGCCGAAAGAGACGGAAAGCCGCAAAGACGGCGAGGAAGCTGCGAGAGAAGCTGGAAATCGAGCAGCCCGACGAATATCACCATCCCGAGCCCACGGGCACCAATGTGTATTGGAGCGAGGAGATTACGCTAGGACCGGGACCACCGCCGCGAAAAGCGCGGAGGGCCACTACCGGCAACACGGGTAGCACGCGAGGCCTCAAGACACGAGGGACACAAAGCCCGCCCATGAGCAAGGGCGGGAGCAGTAGCGATGGAGATCGAGGGGGTAATGTGCGCCTCAGCGACGAGACGCTCGAGGACGACGAGACCTGGAACCACAAGCGCTACCAGCGGGAAGACGAGGATCTGTGGGGCCACGATGAGCATCCGGTCCACCTCCAACACACCATGACAGGCTCTTCTGTCGGCGCCGCTGGCTACCAAATACGGAGGCCAGGCACGTCCAGGTCGGGGAGCTACTACACTGCGCGCGCGCCTCCCGTCAACGAACTCCATCCACCCGTCGTTAGTCTTCCGTCTCCAGACCCCTCTGACAACCGGTGGATGCTACAGCCCCCACCCAAGGCTAGCGTCATGGCAGGAAAAGAGCGAGCTTCGAACAGGAGTCGCAGTGGAAGCGGTGCGAGCAGTCGCGTAGAGTTGAGCCTGGGTCGCCAGGTCAGCACAAGGCAACTCATGTACAAATTGGAGCATGGACAAACACCAGAGGGTTCTTCAGCATCGCCCAACGGCTCCTACTTTAACCTAACGCCAGCCCAGAGCCAGCGTCGCGATCGGTGCAGGACACCACAAGCTCGACCGCCCTCGGCGACCAGCAGCTCATACAGGAAGAGAAGAGACACTACAATATCCCACAACCATGCTATGATGCGAACAGAGTCAGCGAGCACACAGCATTCGTCCGGAGGTTCGAGCGACACCATTGCCCGAGGCACCACCCCTACCCCCGCTCCCGGCACTGCTGCCATTCCTGATATCAAGGTAGTCCGCGTCCGTCAAAATCGTCCCGCTCTCTCCACCGTCCTATCCAGCAACTCGGGAACGAACCGCAGCGACGAAAACGTCCTTCACCTACCTGAGAAACCCCGCCCAGCACACCACCGCTACACCACCACCTCAGCAGCCCTCAAAACATCTGATATGGCTACGTTGAGCTGTCTTGAAGATCTCGTCTCCCCACAGGCTTTGCTACAATCGCGCTTCGTCTCCGCACCCCTGGTAGAAGCCAAGATACGGCTACCGCCCTCGGAAGAGGACGTGACTACACAATCGAGAAGATGGGAAGACGATGATGATGATGAGGTAGAAGCCATCCTTAGAGTACCATTTGACCGAGACTTTGGCCCATCGGAGAAAGATCCCCGATTTAGGTGGAGTGTCGACTTTTAGATTCCCATCGCCACCTTATTGCGCGACGAACCACTCGGATCCAGTCGCATTTCCAATTCTAACCCGCCAGCGCTTCATCGCCAGACCAATACTGCATATGAACCGCATCCTTTGACATCAACATTTGCATAGCCAGACTGACTTTACCGAGCCTTTCTTTTTGTCTCGTCCTCTTTCTCTTCAACCGCAAACCCCGACCTTTTGGCTGGTTTTTCCCCTTTGTCGGTTTCCTTGGGTCCTCCTCTCTGAGAAAGTTGAGAGTAGGCAAAACTACATTTGCATCCTGCATCTTGCATACTGCTGCGCCTGCTGCAGCATAGACATGAACCCGTTATGAACCGAACCTCTTTTTTTTTCTCCTTCACCCAAACAGCGTTTGTTTTAGGGAAGCGGCGTTTTCTCCTGGCATCACATGGGATCAAAGGCATCATCAGATCATCCAGGCTGTTTTCACACTACTACTACCACTACTATTCCTGCTACTATTAGTCTGCGAGACACATGTACACGAGTACGTGTGTGCATGTGTTGTCTTTTTTTTGTACATAATCCTTTCTCACCAAGACACCCTAGAATGAGCCTTCGTTAGCTGCATTTGTGTCTTTGAATCAACAGATTTTCGCATGACTATATGCCATGCTTATTCACCCATGTCAAACTGCCACACACACACACACACACACACACCTTATCCTAGTTTGAATGTCTGCCCTGACTGTCTACCTGAACGTATAGTATGTTGTATATATCACAAATTCATTATTTATCCATCCCTTGCCCTTTCTTTTATTGTTTAACCCTGTGTTTGGAAAATATATACATGTATAGGCATTTATATATGTCTAACCTTTGCCCTTTGCACTCTTCTTCTTCTTCTTCTTCCTCATCTCCAAGTATTAAAATCACAGAAAGCTGACATATCCGAGACGGACTTGTCCTCTTGGCAACAGAATCAAGACAATAGACAATAATGCAAGGACATAAAGGGGGGTGTGGGGGAGGGGAG
>Ga0265798_10009884_pt1 | contig 11842 bp, 8 predicted proteins | sample P3T30metagenome_FD_192430 | JGI IMG/M metagenome (GOLD analysis project Ga0265798, IMG submission 192430) | Plant litter microbial communities from East Loma Ridge, Irvine, California - P3 T30 | ecosystem: Environmental > Terrestrial > Plant litter > Unclassified | place: USA: California... | reverse complement strand
CCTTAGCGAAACGGTTCCGGTGGGGTAGTAGGCTGTCGTTGTTCCGTTGTGGTGAAGACTGACGGCGGAAGCAGTAGCCGCGAGGGTAGCGACGAAGGTGGTGAGGGAGAAATGCATGTCTGTGGTATGCAGAGCGAACGACTTGTGTAGGTACAGTATTACGCGGATGTAATCCGAGTGCTCGTGAGTCGTGGAAGCTCTACGTACTTCCACGAGCGTACGGTCCCTCACCACTCTATATACCCACTCGCACTCAACACCCAGCACCTTCCATCCAGCATGACAAAAACTCCGATCTATCGATAAAGTTACCACCCCTAGTGTCAGTCCACTGGCACATCCATGTGGCTGTCAAAACCGCTCGGCTGATCCGGAGTCCGGCCACACTCCTGCTTGAGGTCCCATCTCATTGGCTGCATGCGCTGCCAACACCTTATCGCTAAACGACATTTCGATACTGTGCTTCGTAAGGATGTACGGGCGCGGCGTGGGTTATTGGCCTAATGTGGAGGGTGGTTATCGGAGGGGTGCTATACGGTTGCATTCGCTTGCCGGCGGGCTGGTACATTAGTGCGAGCGTGAACGAGTATTGCGCAATGCAATGTGTGTTTTAGCGGACTTCGGATAGCGACCGGTTTTGAGATGCGGGCTATGTACATGTCATGATCGTAAGTCTGCTTGAAGTCTTTGTTCCTTCATCGTATGCGTGGGTAAGGCACTATCTCATATGTAATGAGTACGGGGTGAACCGTGATTTTCGCATCTCATTAGGAAGTATCCAACTAGATCGTCCAGCGCGTACATGTCGTTCATTCCCCCCTTCACGCCCAACTCCCAAAACAACTTCCCTACTCCACCTCCTTCGCCTTGCTCCTAATATCCTTCGTTTCAATCCTGCCCATCCCCTTGTACATATCATGCCTATCAATCAGACTATTCACCGTACTCGCATTATACAACCCCCCCGCATCCGCACTCCCCTCACTGCTCACAGTCTTCGTCTGCGCAAGCATATTCTGATCCAACTCGTGCGGCGCAAGCGCCCGATCCTCTTGTATTGTCTGCATATTACTCCCGCCTAGATTCGTCTCCTTCATTCTCGTCTCCAGATCCAGCGGATGCGCATCTGGAATCGCGCTAAGTGACTTGGATCGTACCGGCTCGAGTGCGTTGTCTTCCTCGGAGGCGTGAGTAGCGAAATTGGCTTCTGCGTCCGAGAGCGAGCGCTGAGGATCAGCGCTCGCGTCGGGCACGCTTTGAGAACGCTGTTTGTCCTGCATTGGCGATTTGGAACTCTTGGACCAGGACTTGAACTTAAAAGCGGACAGCCAACCAGGACGTTTCTCTTTGCCTGCGTTTGGGTCAAAGACACGTTCGACGGAGAGCTGGAGGTGCGTTTTCTCGGCCGCTTTGACGGGCTGGGACTTTGTGGGTTGAGTTTTGGAGGACTGTACAGGATCGGGAGTTGCTTGGGCTGAGACTTCTGGCGGCGCGGAACGAATGTCGTAGTCGGACTTTCGGCGTGCTCCTGCGGCTCCGTTTGCTGGCACAGCGAGGCCGTAGCTTGCGCGTCGCTGGGCGAGGCTGTTCTCCTTGAGCTCTTCGTTGATGTACGACAGCGCGGTGTCGCACACCTCGACGTACTGCGGGTAGTCGATTTCACATGCTTCTTTTATGAGGCGCAGTTTCTCCCAGTCTTGTTGGACGACTGGGCCTGAGAGGTCGGGGTGCCATGCCATGCAGCGGATGTCGGAGCGCGTGCCACGGTCGACTTGGTCGCCGACGCCCATGAGCTCAATGAGGGCGTCGACTTCTGTACGGACGATTTTCACGTATTGGATGAAGCGGTCGCTGTTCTTGACGGTCCAGTGGTTGGTGGTCATGCTGTGGTTGCGCTTGATGCTGTATCTTCCGCCCATTTGTCGGACCAGATCTTGGAGCAGCGCGTACTTTTCTCGAAAGGCTTCCAGACGATTGGTGTCGAGCGCTGGGTACTCCAGCCTTGAGAAGTTCCTGGGACTTTTCAGGCCGTACTTGTCCATCAATTCATCTCTTGAAAGGTTTCCAGGTCGACCGGCGATCTCATTGAGAGCCTTGCGCACTTTGTGCGCGACTGCTTCATCTTCAAGCCTCTCATCTCTGACGCCGAAATTGACAGGTAGATGAGGATCCGGGTTGGTCAGGCCAGGATGAGACGGAATCATGTGCCTGGCGATGGTCGCGGGCGGTGCCGAAATGCCAATTGCATCGCCAAATATCAGCAGCCTGCCTTGCTGCAGGCCCAGTTTCACAAGAGCAACCCTCTGCGCATGGTCATTGTCTTTCGACGGGTGTATCAAGTTGAACGCCTCTACGCAGGTGCTGAATTGTGTAGCCAGAGAAAAGACGTCTGTCAGGATCTGCACCTTGCTTTTGGCGGGCGGGGTGGCTGGTACAGAACTGTCAGCCATTGTGGGCCGTAGGTAAACAACAAAAATCAACGAGACGCCGCGGATGATGTTTGAGCAGTGCGGGTGGTGAGCAAGCAAGCACCTTGCGAGAAGACAACACTGTTTGAGGACTTAATTCTTCTTGAGGGTATGACGTCTGAGGGTTTTCATCACATGCAGGTGTCTCGCAGCCATGATCGCGTTCAGGTGTGGCGCAGGCTGAATTTGCGCCTAGACAGGATGGATGCGGGGTCAGATCATCCACACCAAGCTGCGCGGATAGTGTCTTGGATGAGCTGGTACTCTACACCCAATAAGTCTTGGATACGCTCTTGGTATGTGTGATGACGTTCTTTGCTTTAGACTAGTCAGCAAGGGTCTCTGGGCGATGCTTGCACAAATTGAACACAAGTATCCTGCAAATCATTCACCAGCCGCAAGTATTGAGACTGTACGAAGGCGATCGCATCTATTGTGTCAACCTTCAGCACATGTAGGGCGCTGGAGCTGATGACTTAAACTATACGAGCATCTTTGTCGAGTGGATATATCAGACAGGTGAGTACTGCTGTTCGTCTCAAAACACTTCCACTACCCACTACTGCTTGGCCTTGGCCTCTTCTTTCTCCTTCTTCTTCCTCTCAATCTCTGCCAGTTTTTGCGCCTTCTTCATGGCGTTCTTCGTCATGGGCTTGCCATCCGCATCCAGCATCGAGCCCTCGCCTGCTTGCGCCTCGTCCTTCTTCTCGACCTTCTTCGTGGGGTTGGGATTGCCTTTCCATTCCAGCTTTCGCGGTCTCAGAAACTCTTCAAGCATCTCCTCTGTCACATTGGCTCTTGCTTCCTGGAACTTCTTCACATATGCGCACATCATGTTGATGCATTCCTTCTTCATGTTGCCCGTCGTGAGTGTACCAGCACGGTACTCCTTCGCGAGACGTTCGAGCTTCTCGTCGTCGTCCTCAAAGTAGGCAAGGTACTGGTATGGCACGTCGATGTCTGGGTTTCCGCCTTTCTCCTGGTGTAGTTCCAGTGTGTCCTGGCCGCCAGAGAATGCGTGCTTGTTGATTTTGTTCTTGATTTGCTTCTCTGTATCGCTCATGAAAATGGCCGAGTTGGCATTCGACGCACTCATCTTGCCACCTGCGCCTTGTAGTGCTGTCAAGAACTTGGAGTGTATCAGGGCAGGCTTCGGTGACGGCTGGTCCATCCTGCTGCAGTTCTCGCGCACGAGGCGGAAGTAGGGATCTTGATCGATGGCGCAGGGAATGAGGCAGGGTATCGCAGCGAGCTGCTTTGAGCGGTGGTAGGTCTTGATATCGTTGCCCCAGATGAAAGGGTATGAGGAAGCGAAGGCAGCTACGCATTGCTTTGCGGCAAATGCATTGCTGCCGATGTTGGTTGAGCCATGGAAGCCAAAGGCGCCACGTACTTGGTTGTTCGTGACCAGCTTCTCGAACTCGGTGGCATTGAGGTTGAAGTGTCTGTTGAAGCCTGAGGTGAAGAACTCGGAGTCAATGTACATGAATGTCTTCTTCACGTCAAAGCCGACTGAGATGACGTCCTTTGCATTCTGCCGCGCGAACTCGTACACTTCATGCTGCTTCAACTTCTCTTTGAAGAGGAACTTCTCGTCGTCAGTCAACATGATGACCAGCGGCACATCGAAGACGTCCTGCAGCCACTTTGTGAACTCGAAGGGTATTGTGTGACCAATGTGCATGGCATCGCTGCTCGGTCCACGGCCGGTGTACAGCAGGAAGTCTTCCCCGCGCTCATACACGTCCAGTATGAGCTCCAGGTCTCGGTGGGAGAAGAAGAGTCTCCGCCGTAACCAGCGATGTGGCTTGTGACCAGTCACGCGCTCAAACCTCTCCAGTAGCGCGTCGTCTATGAGTTTCGTGGCCCATTTCTGGGATATCGCCGGGTAGTCGAACTCGAGCACATTTCCGTCGGCGTCTACGGCTGCCTGCACGTCCCAGGGATTGATCTCCTGCTCTGCCGCTTTGGTGACGGGCTCTGTCGCGGTTTCGGCGAGGCTGAGGGCAGCCACAGAGGGCGGCTCAGGTTCCGTCATCGTGCACTGTGCTGAGTGGGAGTTGTGCACAGTAAGTCACTTGGAGGAAGCAGGTGAAGTGAATGTGTGACTATGTGCTTTGTGTGCTTTGACTCAGGCCGTCAATACGAAATGATGCCCCACCAAAACAATTTACGGCCGGTCGCGCCTGCCATGTTCCCCGCATTCCATCAGCTACGCGCTGCGCCACGCTGCCCATTGGCCAACACCTCACGAGTGCAAACCCAATCCAGACGCTTCTGCCGTCGTCACTCCACCGTCTCACCACCACAACTCAGCCTTCACTTCCACTCTCTTCCAGTACAATTGAATACGGAGACGATGAGAGTTCGTCGCCTAAGATAGTCACCCGCGTTACAGGTTGCTTCGAGCTCCTACCACAGCCTACTCTCAACCCGCCCACATTCTATCGCCTATAGCTCCCACAAAGGACCAGACCACAACACTACAAACAGTGTGAAGATGGTCAAGTTCTACTCGTCGTCGGAGACTTACCCGTACCCCTTCCCTGCCGTCACACTCGCCTACTTCCTCCGCTACCCCAACCCGTACTCGACGCACGTGCTCTCGACCGACACAATCGCCCGGCACTATGACCCCGAAACGCAATGCCTGACTACCGTACGGCTGCACCTCAAACGCTCCAAGCTTCCCTCGGCTGTCCTGAAGCTTCTCCCGCGCTCGCTGCTCGGCGCCTCTGCGACGGGCGAATCCCAGACCTTCATTTGGGAGAAGAGCGTCGTGGACCTCAAGCAGGGTGTCATGGACACAGAGAGCAGAAACCTCGAATGGACCGGTGTTCTGAGCGTTGTTGAACGCCAAAAGTTCATGCGCCCGAAGCTCGAGCCGACGCTGGCCGAGGACACGAAAATCTGGCAGGGCATGGAAGGCGCAGCACGGCGCCACGGCTTTCTGAACCTGGGCAACGCGAAAGTGGAAGACACAGGCGAGACAACAGATGTGATCAGCTCTGTCACGCTGCACAGCCACATCGGCGAGACTTGGAAGAAGAAGCGCGAGGCTGCACGTGAGGGCGTAGCAGAGGAGGAACAGCCGCAGAAGATGGGCTTCCTGCGGAGTTGGGGCACGCAGGCCCTGCAGCGTAACATCGAGAAAATTGGTCTCACGCGCGCACAACGGAGTCAGCCGAATGCGCGCGAGGGTATGAAAGTCGTGCTGGAGCGCATGCGTGAGGGCGGCCTTGTTGCGGTGCTCGAGGGCATGCGACAAGATCGCGAAGCTATTCTGGCTGGACGACCGCTTCTCCCTGAAGGCGAAAATAAGCAGCGGTGACGGAGCAATTGTATGAGACATGGCGGAACGAAGGACACGGCTTCCATATTAGCGACGGCGCATCGGATCTTATCTCTACTTTGGTCACTTTCCCTTCTTTCACCGCTCGCGCCCTTGCGGGTGTCTAAGTGGGGCATTGTCTTACTACGTTCATGGCAGTTTATCGGAGATGAAGGGTCTCTTGTAGTTTATCGACATTGTAGTATAGCACACACATTGTACCACGATTGAAAAGTAAACAAATTCAAGCGACATTTCAAGCACTTGCTGCTTCCTGAAGCATGCGAGCAACATGCCAGTATTTCTGTCAGCTAAAAGCTGGTAGCCAATGACTGCTTGCTGTTAAGCACAATGGGCGTAAATTTCACGTTATGATACGACAGCGCAATTCCCGGGGACGTTTCGATTCTCGTTCGTAAGTGACAAGATACAGTAAAGCCATTGCGTAGAAAGTATAACTTATACGAAATGCCTCTATCATACACGTTTCCCCCAATCCATCACGAATCCCAAATCGGCCCATACGCCCTTACACCCCTCCCCTCCAACCCCCCCACAACCATCCTCGTAACCCGCTCATTACTCAGCACAAACACCGCATCCGCCCGTTCAGCCCTACACATCCCCCACGCGACCTCCAGCAAATCCGGCCTGCCCATAGCCTGCGTATCCAGCACCAGCGCCTCAGGATCCGCCTCGTGCACCAGCGCCATGATAGCCGCACCATACGTGCGTTCCGGGGCGCGCGCAGACCAGACGAGGCGTGCGTGTTGGGCTGCGGGGCGCTCGAGTAGAGAGGACAGCGCGGGACCGATGCCAGATCCTGTGGTGAGGATGAGGATGCGGGGGAAGAGCAGGGAGAGGGAGAGCACGCCTGGTTTAGGGTGTGATTTAGTGTAGAAGTGCATTTGCACTTCTGCTTCGTTTTCGCTTGTTAGAGCCTGGCGCTGTGCTGTTTGGATGAGATTGCGTGTCCAGTCGCCCGCGTTGGAAACGACCATGCTGGCGCCGTGGTCTGAGGCGTTGGGAAAGGTGGCGAAGGGATGCCATTGAAGGAGCGGGGAGGAGGAGATGGAGAGGCAAGAGAATCTGTGGATTGGGTGGGGGAAAGTGAGGCGGACGGCGTGGGGGGAGAGGACGTGTGCGGTGAAGGTCCAGCGGCGGAGGCGGAGCCAGGGGTAGATTATGAGAGCGGTGATGAGGGTGAGGTTATAGAGTGTCTGTGTGGATGGGTGGTCAGCGTGTGTTTATGCTGAGTAGTGTTGTTCAAACAGTGTGAATTGTTCGTCTCGACACTGTGACAGTGGTGTCATGGTCGTAGAGCAGGTGATCCGAGGGGTTGACAAGGGCAAAGTGTTTGTACTTACGGGATCGCGCAGTAGTACCTGACCAATACTTCGCTGCGGAGTCGGACGAATCGCAGTATGCCGAGCAACAAGCAAAAGCTGCACCCAAAAGATAGCAACAGCCAGCCATCCAAAGAAGCGATGCGTCATCTCAAACGTGTCGTGGTATCGCGCCCTCAACCTTGGGTATGCCAACACAACAACGATGACCAGAAGCAGTAGAAGTACCCATGCCATCACAACGGTACTGAACGCCTCCGCCTCTTTTGTGAAGGTCCAAATCATGATGGCAGTAAAGATAGCCCACCATGTCGTGCCCGCAACTGCCGCTGCGCTGTGTATGCCACCGTAGCAATAAACTCTTGCAACACATCTTCTGATCCATAGAGGGGCTGACCATGGAGCAAGCCACGCTGTTCTGAAAAGTAGATTGATAAGATAGTCTTGCCTCGCGAGTACTGACAGTAGTAGATTCGAGGACGATAGTGTTGCAAGAACATTCAGGCTCTTCTTTCCATCGACGTGCCATTGATTTTGTCGTAGTAAGAAGAGCACTCCAAGGACGTTAAGAACAATGACAAATGTGAAGATGCGTCGATATGCGTTGAGCACTGAGTAGCGGAGCCATCTGTAGATTCGCACATGTCGTCCTACAGGTGTGTCGAAAGCTTCTTGGATATTTGAGAAAGTCGCTCGAGGGTGTTTGGTGGGATGTCGATCTAGGCAGAGCGTAGATTGATCGCTGAAGCGCCGTCTGTTTGATCTGACGGGATGAAATGCTTTTTCGACATCGATAGCCTCAGCGTAGGATGGCGGTAGTTCAAATTGGTTGGCGTCGAAGTCCAAGGGAGGAGGAAACGAAGGCAAAGGAAGGAGTATGAGTGGTCGATCACCCACAGGCCGCTTGGTGTTATGAATGGTCCTGGGAGTGGGCGCAACCCCACAAGTTTGGTGACATTCTGCTTTGGCTTGCAGAATGGATGATCTGCGGCATGGGTATGACATTGTGACAAGCAGAAAGAGGACGAATAGCACGCTGGTCAAATCTCGTGCCTGCCGGATCGGGCGAGCACATCATATATGTCCCTTTCCGCTTCGTCATCTCGCCACATGTGGGATAAACAAGCCCGAGTGCCTCGAGCGAGACCGAGACTAACACAAGCTTCATAGTGAACCGAACAGCAAGGAGTGTATGTGACGAAATGAGAGGGGCACAAGAACGAGTGGATAAGATGAATTTTGCTTCAGCGCCACGGTGTGTCGGAACTTCGGCATGCCAGATGGAGGAGGTGCGGTGCCCACGTGGAATGCAGTCCTGGAAAGCACGACAGATAGCGTGCATGATTGATGCGCGTCTGTGTTTGTTGGAGCATGGCATGCCTGTATGGCGGTGTTAGATGATGGATCGCGGATCTCCATGTAGAATAGTCAAGAAAATTGTTTCATAGCCGTGATCGAGGCACAACAATCATGTTTGCAGAGAGTCGTAATTCGCATGGCGCGAGGCTGAGGTCTACGGGCATTCCTTGATGCTTGGCAGCCTCAGGCGGTTGTCCCTGGAGATGACATCTTTCAGAACACGATAAACATCGGACTTCATGAACGCAGACGGTTCTTGATTTCCGTTGGTTGCAAGAAGCGCATCTAACGTGTCGGCGTTGCTGATGGTTCCTGACAAGGGGACGCGAGTCGCACAAGTATCTGCCCACAACGTTAGATCTATTGATGTTGCCACATCTGGATTACAGTGGGACCATAGACTCAACTTTTGGAGACAGGCAATGCATGTCTGACCGTGGGGATGTAGCGCGGATCTGGCCAGGGTTTACGTCTATGTTCCACGACTGTTCTGCAAGGAGAGCCACAGTTGCTAGTGGACCTTTCTGGGGCGGCATACGTCAACGGTGCCTCTTCGTAATATGTCCAGTGAAACTGCCGTTGACAATGCCGTCTTGCCGTACTTTACAACACGCTTTGAAATTGTCGCAAGCACTAAATACGCAACTTTGTACTGCCGGCGCTACACATGGTCGGCAGGGGTTTAGACAGTCGAGGAATCTCAACAGCTAGCTATATCATTGCTGATACAAGAAGATTGTTGTCCTAGCTTCATCGCTGGAAGGCGTGTGAAGGGGCGTGTTATCCTCCTGGAACCGGGTAGCTGGGTCACGTCGAGCCAGGCTCGGCATGAGTAAGGGACAACACAAAAGATCGACCGCAAGCTGTTAGAGTTAGTGGGAAGAAGGTCCGTTGTACAGACGTGGGCAGGGCATGGACATTGATGCAGCTCTTCCCAATGCAGCCTTGACAATTCGGCGCACTGCACTGCTGGTCTGGAGCTGGAGCAGCGCGCATGCCGTCCAGTCGTGTAACCTTCAACGACCGTTGTACCACCTTCTGATCTAATGTCCGAGGAAGCCATGGATCTTTCGTGCTCGAACGGGACACTGCCCCTGCGCACGGTCAGTATCGGGGTAGCTAAAAAAGCCATCAGCGACCTAGCCAAGAGCGGTGTATCCGTGTAAGGCAAATGCTTTCACTCTTCATCATGCATGCCAGCGAGATTTGGGAAGTTGACGCATGTGTACAAAGTTGTCGTTCTGCTGAGTGTGATATGGAAATATGATGCAAGGTAAAAGAGAGCAAACCATACGCCTTCTCTAACTCCATCGAAGGAGCTGTAATGAAACTTGTGCACAAAGTCAACGCAAATGGCTTCGACGTCGTTTCAAGGTGAGTCAATGCACGCCTCGGCTCCTGGAAAGAATCAAGACTCCCTCTTCTCGCCCAACCCGAGTCTGTTGCGCAGCTGCAAAACGGCACGTCATTGTCGCAGCAATACTAGACCTCACCACACCTGCAAGCGTCTAGGTCTGTTGATCCAACACGAAAGTCGCATAGCCATCGCCGCTCGAGGCATTTTCCGACTTGACACTTGGGGTACAGGCGCCCTCAGACTTGACTTGGCGATGGACAAGCATAGCTCTGAAGAGGCGATCCTTCATGACATTGGTGACCATAGATGCTAGCTGATCCCAGAGCCCCGGATCAAGCTGGGCAGCAAGAGTGTTCACGACAAGCAAGACCAGTCTCTTTGGGGAAGTCGTGTCTTTGAGTACATGTCGGAACACGACCTGGACGACGTTATCAGCGGGCGTTGCTGATCCGCCCTTTGCCGCAAGCTCAGGTCCAAGTCCCAGAACTTGGCGCAAGGTGACACCTTCGGACAGAGCATCTCGAAGCATGTCTTCTGTCTCGCTTACAAGTTTGCTTAGACACTGCTCTTGCAAATCGGTAATGCCCAGGGAGCCGGCAAGCACCCGAAGCCCATATCTTGATAAACTGGTTAGTAACAGATCCATCAGCGGCGCAACAGGAAAGGGAGACTCACAGATGCTCGGGGTCTTCGTAATCGAGGGCTCCCTGCCCGTAGAGCCAATGTACTAAGGACCGAATCGTACGGCCCTGTGTGTTAGGCAAGATGATGCGACGCTGAGCAGCTGCTTTCAGCAAGTCTGTCTTAGCCGCATCACGTTCCTTCATCTTGACCTCTCTGAGAAGATTTGAAAGGGCCTCAGCGACGGCTAACACACCTCTGGCGGACAGGGCCTGGAGTCGGAGTATTATACCCATTCCTTTGAGTTCCTTCTCCTGGATCGCACCCTTGGTACCCGCCGCAACAACGGCTTTCTTGTTCACTTGCTCCAGGACCATAGTGTCCACCACTCGTTGGATTTCGGTACGATATTCGAACAGTGGTTATTGGTCGTAAAGTTGAGTGATCAGAGGTACAGCCTTCTCTCTCGTTAGTGGAGTTGGAATTGTGCGCGGTAAGAACGCACCTCTTTGTCCTTGTGAACACTCTCGAAAGCTTTCTCGGAGATCTGCGGTGGAACACACGTCTTGAGCTGCTTGCGGAGCTCATCCGCAGCTGGGTACGCTTCTCGCAGCTTCTCAGCATTCCTGTATCGGTCCTTGGACCTCTGGCTGTAGCAGCATAGTAGTTCTTAGTGTATAACCCTGGTCTCCTTGAGGTTCTTGCCGTACTCGATAGTAAGCTCCGTCTCCAGAAGAAGCCTGCTATATTTGTTAGACAACACTCAATGATAAACGCATGGTATCTTACTGGAAGGGCTTGAACTCGACAGTGCCAGCCACTGGGAGCTTGACAACGCTCTGAGCCTGCACAGAAGTGAGGTTCGTGTGCGACGAAGCAGGCGTGATCTGGAGAGCATTGTTCGACTTGTCCGAGGCGGGCGATTGCGCAATGCGTTCAGAGGTGCCGCAAACGACGGTCGAAGCGCGGGAGCTTCCTGTTACAGAGGGTGCTGGTGTCGGCTCAGGTGTGGTAGCCATGTTGTGGACTGGCTGGGGGTTCTTGTTGTTTAGGTTCGACGTAGTGGATAGTGGAGAAGTGTGAGAAAGGTTGGTGGGGAGGGAAGAGAGGAGGAGAAGTGAACGCAAGGATAGTATACTCGAGGTTGCAGAGGAATCTTACCGTCTCTTACCTTGAGCGAAGCACCGGAGACAGTTTGAAGTAAGAGAGCGAGCTAGCAAACGTCGACGATCTTGTCTCTCAGGCAGATCATACTTAAAATTTATCATGCGGTAATTGTAGCATGATGTTGGTTATGGTAACAGTAATTTTACTGCAACGCGTTTGCGTCTTCATCATCAGTGGGTGAGTGAAAGAAGGA
>Ga0265798_10009883_pt1 | contig 11843 bp, 8 predicted proteins | sample P3T30metagenome_FD_192430 | JGI IMG/M metagenome (GOLD analysis project Ga0265798, IMG submission 192430) | Plant litter microbial communities from East Loma Ridge, Irvine, California - P3 T30 | ecosystem: Environmental > Terrestrial > Plant litter > Unclassified | place: USA: California... | reverse complement strand
ATCAATGATAGTGAGTCTCAGGACGTTCGCGGTACCATCTCGCCAACACTATCGCGCCCCGGACTCAATACGCTTGTACAACAATCAGTAAGTGGTACTCGTTCCCCGCTTGCCGCTGTTGTCGTTGCTTCGGTTAACGTGGGCGGGCCTGACTGGCGTGACCAAATCGCCAGCGCCCTGCAACAGATTAACGGCGCGACCGGCCTGGATGCCGCAAATGTGCCGCAGACGGACCTGAATACCTATTCTACCGACCCGCTTCGCTCTACTGAAATTAAGGAAAGAGGGGCCTTGGGTAAGACGCCCTACGATCTTTTACGACAACAAGTAGGAAAGCCATCACTGACACCGGTTGATACCAGCGCCTATCCACTTCCGCAGGGAAACGACGGCTATTTTATTGTCTCAAATGATATAAAAAGCCATTATCTGATTGTTCTTAACCCAAAATTAAACGGGTTAGGAAAGCTCGATACAAGCTTATTTAGCGAGCTTAACCAGCTACTGGGAAAACAACCTTCACAAGCCCCGATAGAAACGTCAGCGGCTTTGACAGATAAAAACACGTTCCTGGGCTCATCATATTTACTGAACAGGCTGAATCTGAAACCGGAATATGACTATCGTCTGCTGGGTGATGCCGCATTCGATACGCGCTACGTCAGCAATACCGTGCTGAGCCAGACGGGAAATCGCTATATCAACAGTCTCGGTTCCGATCTTGAACAGATGCGCTATCTGATGGATAACGCTGCGGCCGCACAGCAATCGCTGGGATTACAAAGCGGCGTAACGCTCTCTGCAGAGCAGATAGCCTCATTGGAGCACAGTATTATCTGGTGGGAAGCGGCGACGATTAATGGCGAAACCGTGCTGGTGCCGAAGCTTTATCTGGTTGCAAATGATACCACCATCAATAACGGCAGTGTGATCTCTGGCAAAAACGTCACCGTTGATGCAGGTCAGGTAAGTAATAGCGCCAGTACTCTGCTGGCACAGAATGCCATGACGCTTACCAGTCAGAACGATGTTGATAATCTCAATCACGCCCTAATTAAAGCCGGTGATGATTTGAATATCAGCGCGCTCGATGATATTAACAATATCGGCTCAGCGATCAGTGGTAAGCGGGTTGAAATTGAAAGCATCAGTGGTAACATTAATAATATCACTCAGCTCACAAAAAATGATAATAGCTCAACATTCAGCCGTTCATTATTCGATGAAAAGGGCGAAAAGGCGAAAATAAATTCACTCGATAATCTGATCCTCAACGCCGGTAAAAATATAATGAATCGTGGCGCATCGATTCACTCCGGCGGCGATGCCTTACTTAATGCGGCTGGCGATGTGTCGATTGTTGCTAACGTTATCGATACTTCTTTTGATAATGGCTGGCGTAGTTTCATCAGCAGAACTTCCGTCGCTTCCAGGCTTGAATCAGCTGGTGCAATGAATATTAAGGCGGGCCACGATCTGACTGTTACCGCCAGCAACATCAGCGCCGGTAAAAACGCGGCGCTTGCAGCCGATAACGATATTAATCTCAACAGCGCGACGACCAGCCAGAATGATGTGAAGGGCAAACGTGAAACCCATTCAACCGGGCTGGATCGCACGACGCTGACCAGCGGAGGCGACTTAGCACTTCAGGCCGGACGCGATCTCAATAGCCAGGCGGCAGGCATTGCCGCAGACAAAGACGTCACCTTACAGGCGGGGCGTGATGTCAATCTGCTGGCGGCTGAAACCGGTTCTGGCAATAGTTACAAATCCGGCAAGAAGATTGAGATCAATGAGTCGGTACGCCAGCAGGGTACTGAAATTGCCAGTGGTGGGAGTACTACGGTCAGTGCTGGCCGGGATATGGTCGCGGAAGCGGCGAGAGTAGATGCGCGAGGCGATCTTGCTGTTCAGGCAGGGCGCGACGTGGCTATCACCACAGCAACCGAAAGTGATTATCACTACGACGAAGATACAAAAGTTAAGAAAAAGCTGTTCTCTAAAAAAACCACGCACACGGTTCATGAGAACTCAGCCACGACTGAACAGTCTTCAGCGTTGAGTGGAAACAATATTGCTATCGTCGCCGGACGTGATCTGGGCGTAACGGGTTCCAGCGTGGTAGGCGATAACAATGTTGCACTGAAGGCCGGGCGTGATCTTGCCATCACTGCGGCAACCGAAGAGCAGCATAGCTATAGCCTGAAAGAAACCAAAAAGAGCGGCATGATGAGTGGTGGAAGTATTGGCGTGACCTTCGGTAGCGCTTCTACTCGCCAGCAACTTAATCGCGACGGCACCACCCAAAGCCAGAGCGCCAGCGCCGTAGGCAGTACCGGTGGTAGCGTCACGCTGATCGCCGGTAATAATGCACACATCGGTGGCTCTGATGTCATCGCTAAAAAAGACATCAGCGTGGTCGGTGGCTCCGTGGATATTGATCCTGGCAACGATCTTGTCAGCCGTCGTCAGGTATATGAGCAGAAGAAAAGCGGCTTAACTCTGCAGCTTACCAGCCCGATTACCGATGCCTTATTAAGCCTTGGGGAACAGGCAAAATCCGCCAGCGAGGCGGGCGACGATCGCCTCAAAGCACTGGGCGCGGTGAAAGCTCTTGAAAGTGGCTGGGCGATGTCGGGCGCAAAAACCATGCAGTCCGGCCAGGCGCTGGCCAACGGCAACATGAGCGAAGCCGGAATTAAAATTGAGCTCAGCGTTGGCGCGAGTAAAAGTAAATCCTCATCGGAATATAACGCCAATGCCGTCAAAGGTAGCTCACTTAATGGCGGCGGCAACATTGCTGTGGTGGCGACTGGCGCCAACGGCAGCAGCGGTGATATTACGCTCGCCGGCAGCGGCATTACCGGCAAAAATGTCACGCTGGCTGCGGCTCACGATCTTAACCTCACGGCGGCAACCAACAACACCGAACAGAAGAGCAGCAATAAAGCGTCCGGCTGGAGTGGCGGCGTTCATGTCGCGATAGGTAATGAAACAGGGATTGGCATTCAGGCCAGTGGCTTTATGGCCAGCGGTAAGGAGAACGGCAAAACCACCGACTATGTCAACAGCCGGGTGAACGCCAGCAATGACCTGACTCTTAGCAGCGGCAACGACACCGTGCTGTCTGGCGCGCAGGCTCTGGGTAACCGGATTGTTGCCGATGTAGGCCACGATCTGACGATGACCAGCCTGCAGGATACCGATGATTATCAAAGCAAGCAGCAGAGCGCCAGCGGCGGCTTCAGCTTCACGTTCGGCAGCATGACCGGCTCCGCTGGCCTCAGTCTGAGCCAGAGTAAAGTGAACAGTGAGTATGCCAGCGTCGGCGATCAGAGCGGCCTGTTTGCAGGCAACGGTGGCTATGACATTTATGTTGGTAACCACACCCAACTGAATGGCGCGGTTATCGCCTCAACGGCGCAGGCCGCAAATAATGCGCTCTCCACCGGTACGCTGGGCTGGTCAGACATCGACAATCATGCTTCTTATAAAGCCAGTAGCTCATCCATCAGCATGGGTGGGGGTAACGAAGATAATAAGATGTCAGGCGGGGCGATCCCGACCTCTGCCAATACCCATGCCAGTGCGTCCGGCACCACCCGTTCAGCCGTGGCGGACGGCACCATCACAGTACGTAACGGTCAGGCTCAGACACAGAACGTCGCAGATCTGAGCAGAGATACTGACAATGCGAACGGTCATATCGACAAGATATTCGATAAGGATAAGGTCGCTAAGAAGCTTGAGTTCGCCCAGGGAGTGCAGGAGCTGGGTCAGCGCGTAGCAGGCGATGTCAGCAGCTACAAAATGCAGGCAGCTGAAAACGAGACCAGAGAACGGTTGCTGAAGGCGAACCCGCAATATGCCAGTTATTCCAAAGCGGAATTAAATAATCTCATTGTAAATGATGCGGGCTATAAGGCCGTGGCAGAAAAGTGGGGCACTGGTGGCAGCTATTCCATGGCAGCAGCAGCAGTTACAGGCGTTTTGGGCGGCCTTGGCGCAGGTAACCTCGGTGCAGCCGCAGCAGGTGGAATGGCGCCTTATATCGCCAATAAAATTAAGCAAGCTACCACCAAAGTTGTCGATGGACAGGAGCAGACTAACGTCCTGGCTAACACTATGGCGCACGCAGTGGCGGGTGCTGTACTAGCGCAACTGGGGGGCAACAGCGCAACAGCAGGTGCAGCCGGTGCTGCGGGTGGCGAGCTGATGGCCAGAGCTATCCTCAGCACGATGTATCCTGGCAAGCAGGCCAGCGAACTGACGCAGGATGAGAAACAGGTTGTTAGCGCGCTCGGCCAGCTGGCCGCACAGTTGTCTGCGGGAGTGGCTTCTGGTTCTGTTGATGGTGGGATTCAGGGCGCGGTTGCAGGAAAAAATGCAGTTGAAAATAATGCGCTGGGAAGTGATGATGAGGAGTTGCAGAAGGAACATGGCAATCGCCCGGTTAAAATAATTTCTATCAAACCCGCACAAGCTGGAATTGTTGATGATGATGGTAATATCAGGCCGGTTGGCGGCAAGGTTATATTGCCTGTTGCTACCAAAGGCCTGCCCGCGACGACAGGAAAGGCCGGAACATCCAGTGAGTCAGGTAAGGGTGCTCAAGGTATCCAGCAGCTTCCGGGCTTAGGGGAAGTTAATGACTTCTTTACCTCACAATCGATTAACCTTAATAAAAAACTGGGAGCAAAAATTGGTGAGGGTCGTTTACCTTATGAAGCAAGCAAAGCTGGTGTCGAGCAGGCGAAGGCAACGGTCAGAGAAACCTTAGAGAACGCCACATCCGTAAGCCAGATAATACCTAGCTCATCTGTTCGAGGAAATTATGATCTCGTTCATGTGTATAGTTCAAAGACTAACAGCACCGTAAGTTTGAGAGTATTACCGGACGGGAAATATGAGTTTGATACCTTAATACCTGAGAAGTCATCGAAGTTTTAATCAAGAGATTGAGAGTGCATGTTAATTAATGAAGTTTTACATGAAATCAGGTTTCGCTCATTTTTTATGGCCAGAGAAATGGTTTGTGAATTTCTGGCTATTTTTTTTAAAGTGTCTACCGTAGGATGGGTATCGTTAACGGTAAGTGAAGGTATTTCAAAATTTGAAATGTTAAAATCAGAGCCAGAGTTAATCGATCTGTCAAAAATTAATGATGAGTTCGCATACCCGATTAGTTCATTAAAGGGTGTTGATAAGTATTTAGGGTTGAAGGTTTCAGCTGTATACGAGTACAGGATAAGAGATGTCAAGGAAGGTTGTATCGGAGTATATCTTGAATTTGGTAGTTGTGGGATTAGCTTCATTGAAGCTGATGAATGCCTGACGATTGTTGAGGGTTTAAAAAAATACTCTCATAGAGATGTTTATTTATGCATGATAGAAATTTAATTATTAGGAAAAAATGTTTTTTCGGAAGGCGATTCATGAATTAATAGTGATGCCATTTCATACCTGGGGTTTCTCAATAATCCAATGTGGGAAATGATATCTTGCTTGTTTTCAGCAAATCATTGACAGGCGTTACAACAATGATTCTCGTTAGCTGCCAATGTACCTCAATCTCTCTCTGAGAGATAAATGGATAATATTACAAACATTATCAAGACTGCTGGCTATAAAATTAACACACATATTTTGCAATAGGTTTTTATAACTATCTTACTTTTATATTTAGATATTACCTGGATTTAATTTTAATTTATTCGTTCAAGCAGCGAGCATGATGACGTTTTTTTGCTTATAATTTTCTCTGCGATTCTCCAAATCTAAAAGATAAAAGCCCCATTCTTTAACCGCAGGCTTTTATCTTCCAATTACTTCATGCTTAGTGCATTAACTGACTCACCAGACCGGTAAGATCGGCCTTTTTATCCACGACGCCCGCCGTTGAGGCTTTATCCACCAGCTGCGGCAGATATTTTGCCAGCAGATTCAGTGCATCGCTGGTGTTGATGCTCATCCGCGCAGCCAGCTGCTCAATCGCCTCAGAGTTAATCATCTTCTGCACCAGGTCGCTGCTCAGCGCAACGTTCTGCTCATCGCCCAGCCAGGAGTTAACCACCTCACTGTACTCGCCGCTCTGCAGGTGACTCACGATAGTATGTAAACCGCCTTGCTGCTCAACCCATTCCAGCACACCTTTTACTTCCTGACTGGTCTGATTATTCAGGCCGCACATGGCCAGCACTGTTTCCAGTAAACTCATTCTATTATTCCCCGAATAGTAATCTGTTAAGACTGTTTACACGCTCTGATTTTATGAATGACAAACAGCACAATAATTGAACCCACGGTGGCGATAGCAATGCTGTAAATATTGAAGCCATCGACCTTGCCAAAACCCAGAGCAGTACTGGCTACACCACCAATCAGCGCGCCGATAATGCCCAGAATCATGGTCATGAAAATACCCATATGTTCTTTACCTGGCATAATACATCTGGCGATAATGCCGGCAAGTAAGCCGAACACGACCCATGATAAAATACCCATCTTGTACATCCTTCTTTTATATAAAACACTACGCGTTTAGCAGTGGTTTAATTCATGAAATAAAAGCAGGTGTATCGTACGCCGCGCAGTATTTGCCTGGCAATCCTGTTTTCTTAATTAAACTAAACATTTCAGAAACGATAGGGGAGTAAATATGAGCATTCTGGACAATATTAAAAATATAGGCAGTGAGTTGTTACACAGTGTGGAAAAAAATGTTGAAGATAAGTCTGTCACCGCCACAGGGAATAATCGTACATATACGGTTAAATCAGGCGACACGCTCAGCGCTATCGCTAAGCAGATTTACAATGATGCATCCCAATATATGAAAATCTTTGAGGCGAACAAAGGCATTCTCAGCAGCCCGGATAAAATTGCACCGGGTCAGGTACTGACTATTCCTGAGTAATCATTCGTTAATAGTGTGAGCCAGCTGGCGCAAATATTGCCCGGCTGGTTTTTTTCATTTAAAGCCGCCGGATTTATCAGGGCGATCTGTGCAACGGCAGGATGGTTCAGATGACGAGTCAGTCAGGAAGAGAAAATTGGGGTCACTGAAAGCAAAAAAACCGCTCAGGTTCCCCTGAGCGGATTTTTCTAATCTGGCTCCTCTGACTGGACTCGAACCAGTGACATACGGATTAACAGTCCGCCGTTCTACCGACTGAACTACAGAGGAATCGTGTGAACGAGGCGAATATTAACGGCGTCACCCGAAGGTGTCAACAGCAAAAAATACATTATCATTCAACTGGCTAGCTTTAACGCAAAGCGATCGTGATTTAAGCAGTTTGCGCCGTGTCAGCAGCAATGCGTGTCAGGGGATCCTGCTGGTAAAACTGGCGCAGATGCTGATACATGGCGGGAAAGCGTTCGGCCAGCAGAACCGGGGCCGTAAAGAAATATTCAGAGAGTACGGCGAAGCACTCAGCCGGATCGCTGGCGGCGTAGGGATCAATCGTGGCGGCCTGTTCACCCACCAGTTCAACTTCACTCTCTATCTCCGCCATCGCGGCACGCAAATCCTTCTCCCAAAGTGCGACGTCACGCAGCGGAATGACCGGGATACCGCTGGTGTAACCGCTGCCGCGGGCATCCAGCTTGTGCGCAACCTCGTGGATCACCAGATTAAAGCCGGAGAGATCGAACGAATCCTGAATATCGAGCCAGTTAAGTACTACCGGCCCCTGCGTCCAGCTCTGTCCGGCGTGAACCGCAGGCGCGCTGTGCACCAGCCCATCGTCATCCTGCCACTGATCGTCGACCTCGAATGGTTCGGGATAGATCAGGACATCGTGGAAACCGTCCAGCCACTCCAGACCCAGTTTCAGCACCGGCAGGCAGAACAGCAGAGCGATCCGCACACTGCGCAGTTCATTCAGCTGAGCACCGTCGAGCGGCACCAGTTTTTTCTGTTGCAGAAACCGCTTCGCCATCTCAACCAGTGCCTGCTGTTCAGCCTCATCCAGCTGGCTGAATATCGGCTGCGCCAGCCCGTGCTGCCACGGCAGCGCGGCCAGGGTGGCGTCGTTATGCGTTTTCCAGGGCCATTTAAACATCGCAACTCCCGCACAGAACCGGACTATTTCGCTATCCTGACGCGCCAGACATAAAAATGCCAGCATCGCAAACACCATGCTGGCACTGTTCATCTGGCGACAGGGCGAAGGGCCGTCTATTCAACCCGTTAGCACGGTCGTTGTCTGTGATTCAGCCCGCAAAGCATGGGGCCGGGACCTCAGTTGCGCTCAATGCGATGAAACTCAATCACCCACACCCAGGGATTCACTTCCCAGCTGGTCGCACCATACTGTTTTTCCCAGGCTTTGCGGTACGCCTCTTTGGGCGATTCAGAATTGACGTTCATGGTGAAGAAGTTGTTGAGGAAGTGCGAATCGGTCTGCACGCCTTCCGCCCTAATGTCATCTTCACTAATGTCCTGAATTTTCTCGGCGCGCACGCCGGTAATTTCCAGATTGATGCGGCTGGCCCAGCGCGGCATATGAATGGCGGTTTGCCAGCCAAACTGTTCCGCTTCCGGGGTGCTCAGTGCATGCTGGCCCAGCTCGTTGCTGTCTGCACGATACTGGCAATATTCTGGCTGGCGGAAGGGCGTCGGATCGCGTTCATAATCGGCCAGATACTGCTCGGGTACCATAGGGCCACGCCAGGTTTCACGCACCCAGAGCACATCACCCGGTTTACCGTAAGGACACTGATAGCTGATGTCCGTCATCGACATCATTTTATAACCATGCAGATGATTAGCACTCACATCGAAAGCGTGTACGCCCTCGTGATGATCCTGTCCCGGACCGAAAGCCTGAGTTTTCATAATGCGCCGGGTTTGCGTTTGCTGGCCAACCAACAGGGCACGAACACGCTGTTCGGAAAAAAGAATCGGCCGTTCTTTCATGGATTACCTCTTTTTATTAGTAGAACCCGGTTACTGCTGTAAACGTCCATTTGCTTCACATCTGAGAGTTATCATAAAAGCTTTAAATCATTTTGCTTAATAATTTGTCGGCTGACAGTCACTGTAGAATTGTCACTTTAGTTGTTAAAAACCAGCAAAATGCAAAAAGCGCACCAAAGCTTATCACGCAACCGGCGAAAAGCGACGAATAGCCCGGATACAGTACGTTATAACCGTAAAAATAGGAACCTTTTCAGACTTTTTCACCTGTCATTACCTGCGGTTTTACAATTAATTGCGTGACAAAAATACGTTCAGCAGGAAGCAGGATGTAGGTTAACATCGGACCAAACATTACGCCTGTTAAACTAATTTTCTCAGCAGCAATTCACTGAGGAAACGCTGAAAACCGCCGAAATTGCGGTTATTGTGTAACAGAGATGCTATACAGATGATCCAGATCTCATTTTTCTGCCCGAATTCGCTGGTAGCGCCGCTCTTTTCAACAGCACTGTAAAAAAAGTGTCATTAACCAGTCGCTATGATGGCTTGCCGTTCGCGCACTGATCACGACAGAGAAACGGCTGTCGATCACTACAGGGAGATAGATTATGTCACTTACACTCTGGCAATCTCGCTATGAAAGCTGGTTTCAGGCGAACTGGATCCACGACGACGGCGCGCACGATATCGCCCATCTGCGGCGCGTCTGGATGAGCGCGCAGCGAATCATGACCGGCACGGCCGCTGATCCGCTGGTGGTGCTGACCGCCTGCTACTTTCACGATGTGGTGAATCTGCCGAAGAATCATCCGGAACGACATCTCGCTTCTACTTATGCCGCGACGGAAACCCAGCGCATTTTGCAGCAGGACTTTCTCGATTTTCCTGCTGAAAAGATTGATGCCGTGATGCACGCCGTAAAAACCCACAGTTTCAGCGCAGGCATACCGCCTCAGACGCTGGAAGCAAGAATTGTACAGGATGCTGATCGGCTGGAGTCGCTGGGCGCGATCGGACTGGCGCGGGTCTTCTACACCGCCGGTGCGCTGAATCGCCCGTTGTTCGACAGCCAGGATCCGCTGGGTAAAGATCGCGAGCTGAATGATGTCAAATGGACGCTGGATCATTTCCAGAAGAAGCTGCTGCGTCTGCCGGAAACCATGCACACCGAAACAGGCCGTATGCTGGCTGAACATAATGCCGATTTCCTTGTGCGCTACATGGCGAAGCTTTATGCCGAGCTGCAGGGCAATCTGGTGGGAATGGATGAGGGTGTACTGCGGGATTTCACCCCATTACGGACCGAATATTAAATTTTTGTGACAGTATATTAATCGAAACGGTCATCCGGTAGCGTGTAGCGATAACAAAAAGGAGCTGCCCGATGACCGAAACTGTTAATTTAACGATTAAAATTGATCCTGAACTGAAAGAAACGATTAAACAGCTGGCGCTGGAAAATCAGATTTCGATGAGCCAGGAAATTGTGCAACGTTTGCAGGCCAGTCTGGAAACGCATCCGCATCCGGCGATTGATAATCAGGATATCACTGAAGAGGGGATTGAAGGATCCAGTGCCACTGACGTGAAGACCGATGCATTAAGCGCCACAGAGTTGAAGCAGATTCGCCTGCTACTGAAGAAGCAGAGCAAGAAAAAGAAATAAAGAAGAAATAAAACAGAAACCCGTCGCCAGACGGGTTTTTTCATTTCACGGTGCTTACGACTTCAACTGGCGAATATGTGGCAGCAACAGCTGAGCCACCGCCGCGAATACCGGCACCACCACCGAGTTACCAAACTGCTTGTAAGCCTGGGTGTCCGAAACCGGAATGCGGAACGGCTCGCGGCCTGGCACATCAAAGCCCATCAGCCGGGCGCACTCGCGCGGTGAGAGACGACGCGGCCGACGCGCCATGTTATCGGCATCCTGAAACGCCGCTTCGCCCAGCGCACTGTCCCAGCCGCGATCGATCAGAATCTCTGAGCCATCTTTGTAGTAACGTGCTGACAGCGTGCGTACGCAGCAGTCAGGATTACGCGGATCGTTGAGGCCAAAACCAAAACCATTGCCTTTGGCTTTATGTTTTTTCGCATACTGGTAGAGGTAGCGCCACAGCACCGGTGACAGGATATATTTGTCGTCTGGCGCACTCTCCAGCAGGCTCTGCAGGCTGGGTACCTGCGCCGGATAGAAACGGCGGATATCGCGCAGCGTAAAATCCTGCTTTTTCAGATCACGGCGAATACCCACCAGCACAATGCGTTCGCGATGCTGTGGCAGGAAGTGACGCGCATCGATCACTTTGGCATCCGGGCTGCTGGCGCCCGCATCCGCAACGTCATAACCCAGCTCATCCAGCGTCTCCATGATAATGGCGAAGGTGCGGCCCTTGTCATGACTCTTGAGGTTTTTCACATTCTCCAGCACAAAAAAGGGCGGTTTCTTGGCGGCCAGGATTCGGGCCACATCGAAAAACAGCGTGCCCTGCACCTGACACTCAAAGCCATGTGCACGGCCCAGCGCATTTTTCTTGCTGACGCCCGCCAGCGAAAAGGGCTGGCAGGGAAAACCGGCCAGCAATACCTGATGATCGGGGACCGCCGCATCAATCGCGCGGTATATCGCTTCATCGTCGGTCAGACCTTCCGGCTGGGTGACCTGACGGATATCGGTATTGAACTGATGCTCAAGCGGATCGCTGTAGTGATTAGCTTTGTAGGTGCGAACCGCCTCTTTATTCCATTCACTGGTGAACACGCACTTGCCGCCGATCGCCTCGAATCCTTTACGAATGCCGCCAATACCGGCAAACAGATCGATAAAACGAAATTCAGGATTATCATAATGGGCGGGGCGGGACGGCAGCAGCCCCTGTAACAGCGACAGCTCCGCTTCACACAGCGGTGGCAG
>Ga0265798_10009881_pt1 | contig 11846 bp, 13 predicted proteins | sample P3T30metagenome_FD_192430 | JGI IMG/M metagenome (GOLD analysis project Ga0265798, IMG submission 192430) | Plant litter microbial communities from East Loma Ridge, Irvine, California - P3 T30 | ecosystem: Environmental > Terrestrial > Plant litter > Unclassified | place: USA: California... | reverse complement strand
GGTCTGGTCGGAGATGGTCACGGAGGACTCCTTGGCACACGGGACGGACGGAGGTCGGATGTCGTGGCCCAGGCGTACGGCCACGCACGTGTGTCAGTCGCTCCCCGATGGTGACCATCTGAACGCCAGTCGCGACCCGCTCAGCATAACAAGCCGACCCCTGACGGGGAACCCGCTCGGCGACCGTGTGACACCCTGGACGGGTGAGCCCCACCCTCGACGACACCCGCACGGGAACGGAGGCCGACCCGCGCCTCCTGACCTCGCCCGACACCCCCTGGGTGACGCTCGTCTGGGACGACCCGGTCAACCTGATGACCTACGTCACACACGTCTTCGAGACCTACTTCGGCTTCGGCCGCGCCGAGGCGAAACGCCTGATGATGCGCGTGCACACCGAGGGTCGTGCGGTCGTCGCCACGGGCAACCGCGAAGAGATGGAGCGGCACGTCGAGGCGATGCACGACTACGGCCTGTGGGCGACCCTCGCGAAGCAGGACGAGGCGTGACGCTCGTGCCGTTCGTCCGCCCGCGGGGCGGCGACGAGATCCGCGTGCGGCTCGACGCCGACGAGCGGGGCCTGCTCACCGACCTGGTCGGTCAACTGGTGTCGCTGCTCGAGAACGGCGACGAGGGCGATCCGGCCCTGGCGCGCCTCCTGCCGGCGGCGTACCGGGACGACGCCGAGGCGGCGGCCGAGTTCCGCCGGTTCACGGCCGACGACCTGACACGGCGCAAGCTCGAGAACGGCCGCGCAGTGCTGGCGGTGCTCGGCGAACCGGGTTCGACTCTCGACCGCGCCGCGCAGCAGTCGTGGCTGCGTACCCTGAACGACCTGCGCCTGACCCTCGGCGAGCGCCTCGGGGTCACGGGCGACGGCGTCCCCGCGGGCGACGACAAGCAGTTGCAGGCGATGGGCCACGTCTTCGACTGGCTGGGCTACCTGCAGGAGGCGCTGCTGCGGTCCCTGCCCAAGGCCTGACCCGGCGCCCAGCGCCCAGGGCCCACCGCCGAGCGACCCGCGGCCGCGCGGGGCGACGGCCTAGCGGTTCTCCTTCGGGAACACGACCCAGAGCACGAGGTACACGAGCACCTGGGGCCCGGGGAGGATGATCGACAGCACGAAGATCAGGCGCACCAGGAACGCGCTGATGCCGAAGCGGTTCGCGAGGGCGGCGCAGACTCCGGCGATGATCTTGCCGCGGCGGGGACGAGTGAGGGAGGCCATGCCCCCGAGCATGCCAGCCCCGCCTGGAGGGCGCCAGGGCCGCCGCGCGGGCCGGCGCCCGGTACGCGAGAATGGCCGGATGAGCGCTTCACTCGTGGCCAAGGGCCTGGCCGGCGGCCACGGGCACCGCACCCTCTTCGACGATCTCGACCTGACCGTCGCCCCGGGCGACGTCGTGGGCGTGGTGGGCGTGAACGGGGCCGGCAAGTCGACGTTGCTGCGCCTCCTGGCGGGGGTCGACGAGCCGCAGGCCGGCACGATCACCCTCAACCCCGGCGACGCCTTCGTCGGCTGGCTGCCGCAGGAGCACGAGCGCGTGCCCGGCGAGACGGTCGCCGACTACATCGGCCGCCGCACGGGCAGCACGCAGGCCACCGCCGAGATGGACGCCGCCGCGGCAGCCCTCGGCGACCCCGATCCGGCCCCGCGCCCCGACGGGCTCGAGCCGGCCGACGTCTACTCGACCGCCCTCGACCGGTGGCTCGCCAGCGGCGCCGCCGACCTCGACGACCGTCTGCCCCAGGTGCTCGCCGACCTCGGCCTCGACCGTGACGGCGACGGAGCCGTCGGCCCCGACAGCCCCATGACCGGCCTCAGCGGGGGCCAGGCCGCCCGCGTCGGCCTCGCCGCCCTGCTGCTCAGCCGCTTCGACGTCGCGCTGCTCGACGAACCCACCAACGACCTCGACCTCGACGGCCTCGAACGACTCGAGCGCTTCGTGCAGGGGCAGCGCGGGGGCGTCGTCCTCGTCAGCCACGACCGCGAGTTCCTCGCCCGGTGCGTCACGAAGGTGCTCGAGCTCGACCTCGCGCAGTCGTCGAACCGGGTCTTCGGCGGCGGCTACGACGCCTACCTCGACGAGCGCGAGACGGCCCGCCGTCACGCCCGCGAGGCCTACGACGAGTTCGCCGAGAAGAAGGCCGACCTCGTCGGTCGTGCCCGGACGCAGCGCGAGTGGTCGAGCCAGGGCGTCCGCAACGCGATGAAGAAGGCGCCCGACAACGACAAGATCCGCCGCAAGGCCTCGGCCGAGTCGAGCGAGAAGCAGGCCCAGAAGGTCCGTCAGATGGAGAGCCGCATCGCCCGCCTCGACGAGGTCGACGAGCCCCGAAAAGAGTGGCAGCTCGAGTTCACGATCGGCGCGGCGCCCCGGTCGAGCTCGGTCGTCTCGACCCTCAGCGGGGCCGTGTTCCGCCAGGGCGACCCCGCGACGGGCGAGTTCGTGCTCGGTCCGGTGTCGCTGCAGGTGGACGGCGGCGACCGCATCGGCATCACCGGCCCGAACGGCGCCGGCAAGTCGACCCTGCTGCGCGGCCTGCTCGGCCGCCAGGCCCCGAGCGAAGGAGGCGCGAGTCGCGGAGCCAGCATCGCCGTCGGAGAGATCGACCAGGCCCGCGCGCTCCTGGCCGGCGACGTGCCGTTGGCCGACGCGTTCGAGGCGCTCGTGCCGGACTGGCCCCAGGCCGAGGTGCGGACGCTGCTCGCCAAGTTCGGGCTGAAGGCCGACCACGTGTCTCGCCCGGTCGACGAGCTCTCGCCCGGCGAGCGCACCCGCGCCGGTCTCGCCCTGCTGCAGGCCCGCGGCGTCAACGTGCTCGTGCTCGACGAACCCACGAACCACCTCGACCTCGCCGCCATCGAGCAGCTCGAGCAGGCCCTCGAGTCGTACGACGGCACGCTGCTGCTCGTCACGCACGACCGGCGCATGCTCGAGACGGTCCGGCTCGATCGGCACTGGAGGGTCGAGGGCGGCACCGTCACCGAGTCGTGAGGGCGCCGACGACGTCGTCGGTCAACGACTCCCGCGCCCCTCGACTACCGTCGTCGTCATGACCCGAACCACCCGACTGGTCGCGGTCGCCGCTGCACTCGCCCTGCTCACGGGCTGCTCGACGAACCCGACCGACCCCAGCGAGCCCACGGGCGGAGCCTCCGCGGACGGGACCTCGTCGGCCCTGCCGACCCGCGCCTCCTCGGAGCTCGCCGACTGGGCGACCGCCCTCGACGACCGTGACGACTACTCCGCCCGCTGGGTCGCCGTCGGCGACTCGATCTCGGAGGGCATGGGCGCCTCGACCGTGGACTCCCGCTGGATCGACCTGACCCTCGACGGCCTGCGCGAGCGCTACCCGACCGACGACGTGCCGGGCGGTGTCGGCTACCGGCCGGCCGCCTTCGCCGTCGCTCCCCCCGTGTCGACCTGGGCGCGCTGGGCCTCGAGCAGCGAGGGGTCGGTGTCGGCCTCGTCCCGCACCGCCGACCTCGGCTACCGCGCGGTCACGCTCGGTGCCGGCGCGACCACCTCGTACCCGTTCACGGGCACCGACCTCGACCTCTGGTGGTCGAGCGGACGCGGCACCTTCGACTACACCGTCGACGACGGCGAGGCGATCGAGGTCGACACCCGCGACTCCATGGCCACCAGCGGGATCACGTCGGTGACCGGACTCGACACGGGCGCGCACACCGTGACGATCCACGCCCACACGCCCGTCGATCTCGAGGGCCTGACCGCGTTCGACGGGGATCGCGACCGCGGCATCACGCTCTTCGACTCGTCCCGCTCGGGCGCCACGGCCCGCACCTTCACGGCCGATCTGCCCGGGTTCCTCGACTCGATCGCCGCCACCAAGCCCGACCTGGTCACGATCACGCTCGGCGCCAACGACGCGTTCAGCCGCACGCCGGACCAGTTCGAGGACGACTACCGCACCCTGATCGACGGCCTGCAGAGCCTCGACGACCCGCCGTCGGTCATGCTGATGGGCGAGTTCGTGCCGGGCACGAACCTCACCGAGGGGCTGGCCGGGGACGCCGACGACTACGACGCCGTCGTGCAGCACCTCGCGGCCGAGACCGGCAGCGCCTACGTCGACCTCGCCGACGCCCTGCCCGCCGACGGGATCGCCTCGCTGCTCTCGGCCGACGGGGTGCACCCGAACGACGCCGGCCAGCGCGTCATCGCCGACTACGTGCTCGAGCAGCTCAGCGTCGGCTGAGCCGCGGTTCGGCTCGGCTCGGCTGGGCGTCGCTGCGCCGAGTGGGCAGAAGATGCTGCTCACACGTCGGCGAAGAGCATCTTCTGCCCACTCGAGGCCGTGCCCGCCCGCTCGTGACGTCGAGTGGGCGGCCGGGGAGGCGCGGGCACGTCACGAGGACGACGCCCGCCCCGGCGGGGCTCAGTCGAAGAGGCCGTAGGCGGCGTCGAGGGTCTCGTCGGTGCTGAGCGGGGCTGCGTCACCCGCACCCGTCGCCGTGACGGCGATCAGGCCGTGCGGCGAGAGGATCGTGCTGGCCGACGCCGTGATGCCCTGCTGCGTCACCGTCTGCGAGAACGCCTGGCCGCCGAACGCCCCGACGCGCGAGTCGTCGACGCTCTCGACGCCTTGGGTGCCCTCGATCTGGGAGGTCTGGGAGCTGATGTCGTCGGCGCTGAACTCCTGGCGCTGGGCGAGGACGACGATCGCCGTCACGTCGGCCGCGTCGGTGGCCTCGGTCGTCGGGGTCGCCCACTGGCAGTTCGCCTGGTCGCCCGAGAACGTGCTGTCGTCGCGCAGCTCGAGTCCGTCCACGACGCCGCCGAGCGCCGAGCCGACGTCGTCGCAGCTGGCGAGGTCGTCGAAGGTGCCCTCGCCGGACGCGGTCGACCCCGAGCCGCCCGAGCCGGCCGAGGACCCGCCGGAACCGGCGTCGTCACCGCCACCCGCGCCTCCTGAGGTGCAGCCGGCGAGCAACAGGCCGAGGGCGAGCACGCCCGTGGTGGTGGCCGTCACGGCCGTTCTGCGCATGGTCGTGGTCATCGGGGGCTCCCTCGTGATCTGCCTCGGACTCCCTACGCCCGGTGCTGCCGTCACCCTAACGAGGGGCACCTCCGAGGACCCCGACGGGGCCGTCTGGACCGCCGCCGCCATCACCGCCACCGCCGCCGCCATCACCGCCAGCGCCGCCAGCGCCACACCACCGATGTGCCGTCGAACCACACACGTGCGTGGTTCGACGGCACATGGGTGGTGCCACTCCGACCGGTGCTCGCGAGGGGAGGCGATGGCCCGGCCCCGACGCCGACGCCACCGGGCCCCGCGTCACCAGGTCGTGCGGGTGCGCTCCTGCTCGACGACGGCCTCGCGGTCGGCCAGCCCGCGCAACCCGGCGAACTGCTGACCCATGCGCGGGTTGCCCGAGAGCACCGGCTCGACGCGGTCGAGGAACGCCCAGTAGCCGGCGGTCACCGGGCAGGCGTCCTCGCCGAGCCGCTTCTTCGGATCGAAGCGGCACGAGCCGCAGTGGTCGGTCATCCGGTTGATGTACGCGCCACCCGACGCGTACGGCTTGGTCGCGACGATGCCGCCGTCGGCGTGCTGCGACATGCCCACGACGTTGGCGGGCATCACCCAGGGGGTGCCGTCGACGTACATGTCGACGAACCACTGGTTGAGCGCCGCCGGGTCGACACCGCGCTGCAGTGCCCAGTTGCCGAGGATCATCAGACGCTGGATGTGGTGGTTCCAGCCGTGCCGCCGCAGCCCGTCGAGCGTGTCGCCGAGGCACTCGGCCTCGACGGCCTCGACGTCGAGCCCCGCGAAGACCTCGGGCAGGGGTTGCGTCGCCCCGAGCGCGTTGCTCGTCGTCGCGAAGTCCTCGCCGAGGTGCCAGTAGAGGTGCCAGACCCAGTCGCGCCAGCCGACGATCTGCCGGGTGAAGCCCTCGACGCTGCGCAGGGGGGCGTCGCCGGCCTGGTACGACGCGACGGCCGCCTCGACGACCTCGCGCGGGTCGAGCAGGCCGAGGTTCATCGGGGCGCTGAGCAGCGAGTGCGCCATCGTCCAGTCGCCCGACAGGGTGGCGTCCTCGAACGGGCCGAAGTCGGGCAGCCGCACCTCGACGAAGTCCGCCAGGGCGGCCGTCGCCTCGGCCCGGGTCGCGGCGAACCGTCGGGGCGCGTCGTCGCCGACGAGCCGGACGACCCCCTCGCGCTCCCAGCGCTCGAGGTCGGCCCGCACCTCGGCGTCGATGTCGTCCTCGACGGGCCACTCCTGCGGAGGCAGGCCGAGCGTCGCGGCACCCTTCGGCGGCTTCTCGCGGTTGTCGTGGTCGTAGTTCCACTGGCCCCCGACGGGCTGCGGACCCTCCATCAGCAGGCCGGTGCGCTGGCGCACGGCCCGGTACCAGTCCTCCATCAGGAGGCGCGGTGCCGGTCGACCGCCGGACGCGCCGGTCGGTCGACCCGCGCCTCCCCGACGGGCGTCGTCGGCGTCCGCCGTCGACCCTCCGGACCGGCCCGAGCCGCGACCGCCCTGGCGACCGGCGGCCCACTCGGCGAACTCGGCCTCGCTCGAGACGAAGCCACGGCTCGGCAGCACCTCGGCGCCGACCGACCGCACGAGGCGGCGCGCCCGGTACGAGGTGGGGTCGACGACCTGCAGGTCGTCCCGCCCCTCGAGAGCCTCGGAGTAGTGGTCGACCTGGCGGAAGTCGACGCGGTCGCCCAGTTCGGCCGCCCGGTGCCGGATGGCGGACAGGATCAGCTGGAGCTTCGCGCGGTGCAGGGTGCGACCCTGCCACGACGAACGGCTCTCGATCAGCAGCATCGGGTCGCCGTCGTCGAAGTGCGGGCCGAGCTGGTCGAGGAAGATCCACCGGGTGCGCTGCATGCCCCGACCGTAGACGCGGGCACTCAGCGGGTTGCCAGGATGTTCACCGTGACGAACGGGACGGGCACGGCGTCTCATTGACGTGCAGCCCGGGTCACGGCCCGGCAGCACGACGACCACAGCACGACCATCCGCACGATTCCCCCAGCCGAAAGAGGACCCGAGATGTCGAACACCGCCACCCCCACCCCCGCCACCACGTCGCGCGTCGACGGCGTCGCCCGCGTCGACGGTGCCTCGACCGTGTCGTCCGACGCCGCGGGCACCACGCAGATCGCCGACGGCGTCGTCGCCAAGGTCGCGGGCATCGCCGCCCGCCAGGTGCCCGGCGTCCACTCGATCGGTGGCGGCGCCTCGCGTGCCGTGGGTGCGCTGCGCAACGCCGTCGGGCAGCAGGACCACGGCCAGGGCGTCAAGGTCGAGGTCGGCGAGACCCAGGCCGCGGCCGACCTCAGCATCGTCGTCGACTACCCGTTGTCGGTGCAGAAGGTCGCGGACGACGTCCGCCAGGCCGTCGCCGACGCCATCACGCAGCTCGTCGGGCTCGAGGTCGTCGAGATCAACATCGAGGTCAGCGACATCTTCATCGCCGGCCAGGACGACGACGACAAGGGCGACAAGGCCGACGCACAGCGGGTTCAGTAGTCAGCGAGTTGACTGGTGGTCGCGGCGGTCGTCCCGACGCGATCGTCCCCCGCAGCACCGCGGGCCGCACCCCACCGAGCCGACCGGCTCGACCGCACGACCCGTGCACCATCGCCCCAGGAGGCACCCCATGGCATCACTGCTCCGACGCTTCGCCCCGCTCATCGTGGGCTTCGTCATCAAGAAGATCATGAACAAGCGCGGGGGTGGCAACGGCCAGGCCGGCGGCTACCAGCAGCCCGGTCGGCGCCGCTGACCCACCGCACGCCCCGCACCGTCTCGGACGCAGGAGGCGCGACTCACGCGAGTCGCGCCTCCTGCGTCTTTCGTCGTCCCGGGTCCGGGGATCAGGCGGCGGGGCGGGCCGACCGACGGGCGAGCAGACGGTCGCTCGCGAGCACGGCGACCAGCACCACCGCGGCGACCACGATGTAGAGCACGGGCAGCGAGTCGAGCCCGGACCCGTCGAGCACGAGGGCGCCGATCAGGGCGCCCCCGCCGATGCCGGCGTTGAAGCCCGTCGTGTAGAACGCGCTCGCCAGGTCGCGCATCCGCTCGGGAGCGACCTGCAGCATGCGCGTCTGGAACAGCGGCGGCAGCGCCCCGAACGTCACGCCCCACAGCACGAACGCCACGAGCGACGGCACGAGCATGCCCTCGAACAGCAACATGCCCGTCACGGCGAGCCCGACCACGGCCACGCCGATGGGGATGCTCACCCGCGGCCGCGCCCCGAGGAACCAGCCGACCATGCCGAGCCCCACGGCCCCGGCGATGCCGAACGCGAAGAGCCACCCGGCGAGACCCTGCTCGGGCACCCCGGTCGAGCGCACGAGGTACGGCGTGATGTAGGTGAAGAACGAGTAGTGCCCGATCATGAAGACCGCCGTGATGACGCAGCTCAGCACGACGCCGAGCACGCTCGGCTTCGGCAGCGCGCGACGACGACGAACCGCGGCACCTGCAGGAGGCGCGGTGCCGTCGACCAGCGTCGGGACCGCGTCGGTCACCGGCTCCGGCGTCGATTCGTGCGCCGTGCCCCGACCGACCGGCGGCAGGAACTTGTAGACGAAGACCGCACCGAGCGCCATGAGCCCGGCGAGGATGCCGAACGCCTCACGCCAGCCGAGGGCCTGGCCGAGCGCGGTGCCGAGCGGGACGCCCAGCACGAACGCGAGGGTGCCGCCGCTCATCGCGACGGCGAGCGCACGGCCGACCTGGGCCCTGGGCACGAGGTGACCGGCGTAGGCGCCGCCGATGGCCCAGAACATGCCGTGGGCGAGGCCGCCGAGCACGCGGCTGGCGAGCACGAGCTCGTAGGTCGGTGCGATCGCGGTGAGCCCGGCGCTGATCGCCAGCACGACGATCAGGCCGACCACGATCAGGTGGCGGGGCAGGCGACGGGTGAGGTGGGTGAGGCCGGTGCTGGTGAGCACGACCGTGAAGGCGAAGACGCTGACGAGCAGGCCGATGCTCGACTCGGTGACGCCGAGGTCGGCGCTCATCTCGGGCAGCAGGCCGGTCGGCAGCATCTCGCCCGAGATGGAGAGGAACGTGGCGACGGCGATGGCGATCAGGCCGGCCCACGGGAAGCGGGCGGACGGGGTGGACGAAGGCGCGGTGGGGCGCAGGGGTGCGAGTGTCATGGAACCTGGGGTGGTCGGCGGGCGCCGTTCTCTCGACCCGATGGTGGCCACGGGCCGGCGGATCGTGACGATCTGCCGGCGGCACGGCCCTCGCGGCAGGTGCCGTTCGTGACCGTGGGTGACTCGGGGAGGATGGTGATCCCGACTGCGCGCTGTCGTGCACGCCCGGGGCCGGGAGTACCGCCCGACCGAGGTCGAGTCTAACCGCTCGCGCCCGGCCTGGCCAGGGGCCCGGTGTGCGGCAGCGCACCGCGTTTCGTGCACCGCACCGCGACTGGACCAGGTGCGGTGCACGAAACGCGGTGCGGTGGTGTCAGGAGGCGCGGGGCGGGTCAGGGTCGCGCTCGCGCTCGCGGTCGCTGTCGCGCTCGCGGTCGCGGTCGCGCTCGAGGAAGCGGGCGCTCGGTGGCTGCGTCTCGCGTGCCAGCATGAACACGACGACGATCTGCAGGAACGGGATCAGCGCCCCGAGCCAGAACCAGCCCCACCCCCAGGCCCGGGCGCCGTGCAGGCGCCGGATGGTCAACGTCATCATGGGCACGAAGGTCATCAGGCACCAGAGACCCCAGACGAGCGCGACCCAGGTCATGCCGCCCCAGGCCGGACCCGCGGGGCCGAACGGGCCGAGCGAGAACTGTCCGATCTGGAGGGACGCACCCTGGCCCAGACTCGTGCCCGGGCCCGCACCGGCCGGGCGGCCGAGGACGACGACCGGCCAGGGCGCGAACAACGACGACCCGTAGGCGCCGATCGACCACGAGACCACGCTCGCCCCGCGGACGAGCGACCCGACGCCGACGTTGAGCACGAGGGCGAGGACGGTCTGGAAGAGCCAGATCCACCAGAACTCGGCCCGGCCGGCGCGGGCGTGCACCACGTACGCGTTGCCGACGAACCGTCGCAGCGCCTGCAGCGGCGTGGCCCCGGGCAGCGGCAGCCGGTCGACCTCGAGCCACGAGCCACTCGTCGTGCCTGCCGACGTGCCCCCGTTCGTCCGGCCTGTTGCCGTGCCCCTGTTCATCCGCACGACGGTACGCGGACCGTGCCCGCGCCTCCATCCCCCGCGCGGGCGAGATGTCCCCTCACGCCCGCGCGGGGTCAGGAGGCGCGGGTGCGGTCGGCGGCGGAGGGACCGACGGCCGCGTCCCCGGGAACGCTCACCGCGCCTCCCGCGTTGACTGTCAGCATGAGCGCCGCGACCCCCGACCCGAAGACCTGCCGATCGTGCGGACGCACCATCGAGTGGCGCAAGAAGTGGGCGTCGAACTGGGACGAGGTCGCGTACTGCAGCGACGCGTGCCGCAGACGCAAGGTGACGGCGCAGGACCGCGAGCTCGAACAGCGCATCCGCGACCTGCTGGCGGCCCGGGCGGCCACCTCGACGATCTGCCCGTCGGACGTCGCGCGCTCGCTGCACCCCGACGACGAGGACGCCTGGCGCGGCCTCATGGAGCCCGTCCGCCGCGCGGCCCGACGACTGGTCGCCGCGGGCGAGGTCGACATCACGCAGGGCGGCTCGGTGGTCGACCCGTCCACGGCGAAGGGCCCGATCCGGATCCGCCGACACCGGTCGTGAGCCGGGGCCTCGACATGACGCGCCGGGCGAGCGGGCGGGATCAGACGGGCTGCAATGCCGACCAGGGCTCGGCGGGCAGGTCGACGCCGACGGGGTCGCCGGGTCGCACCTCTCCCCCGGCGAGCACCACGCCCATGACTCCGGCCTTGCGGACGAGCTCGCCGGCCTCGTCGCGTCCGACGACCGCCTTCAGCAGGCCCGACTCGAAGCGGTCGATCTGCAGGCACGGGTTGCGGAGTCCGGTGATCTCGACCCGCGCCTCCTGACCGAGGGAGACCACGGTGCCGACGGGCAGGCCGAGCAGGTCGACCCCGTGGGTGGTGACGTTCTCGCCGAGGTCGCCGGGCCCGACGTCGTAGCCGTGGTCGGCCAGCTCGGCGAAGAGCTCGGCGTGCATCAGGTGCACCTGCCGCAGGTTCGGTTGGCTCGGGTCGCGCGCCACGCGGGAGCGGTGCTGCACCGTGCGCCCGAGGTGGGCGTCGCCCTCGACTCCGAGCCCGGCGAGCAGGGTGACCCGCTCGACCGGCGGCTTGCTGAACCGGTGGGCGTCGTCGACGTTGACAGAGAGGACGGAGGCGCGGGTCATGTCGCCCAGTCTGCCCGCGTCGGCCGCCGGGGTCGAGGCCGGGCTCGGGCTCGGGCGGGGTCGCACCGCCGAATGAACATCGCACCGTCGAAGTAGGCGGTGCGATGTTCAGTCGGCGGTGCGACCAGGGCCTGGAGTGCGGGGCGCGGACAGAGACCTCAGCGCGACGAGCGGTCGGTGCCGGGGGCGGGCCGCTGACGTCTCGACGGCGTGAAGCGTCTGCCCGAGAGCGGCGCGTAGGCGTACCAGCCGCCACCCGGGTGGCTCGCGGCGATCTCTCGCGCCTCGGCCTCGACCTGCTCGGCGCGGGCGTTCAGCGCCCGAGCGGCCCGGGGGTTCGTCGGGGGTTCCGACGTCCGGTGGACCTCGCGGCCGTCGAAGAGGAGATGCACCTCGAACCCGACGCCGAGCTCGTCCGCCAGCCGGTCGGCGAGGGCGGCGCCGGTCCGCGCGAAGGTGCGGTCGTCGGCGTCGGAGGGTGTCCCGAGGTCGGGGTCGAGTCGTGACCGGTAGA
>Ga0265798_10009879_pt1 | contig 11847 bp, 9 predicted proteins | sample P3T30metagenome_FD_192430 | JGI IMG/M metagenome (GOLD analysis project Ga0265798, IMG submission 192430) | Plant litter microbial communities from East Loma Ridge, Irvine, California - P3 T30 | ecosystem: Environmental > Terrestrial > Plant litter > Unclassified | place: USA: California... | reverse complement strand
TGGCCCATCAGGACCTCGAGCACCCGGTCGTAGACGCGGTCGCGCAGGCCGAGCTGCGTGATGCGCTCCGTCCCGAAGCCGGGCATGGTCGTGGACATGGGTCGATCCTAGAGAATCCACGACTCGGTCTCGGTGCGAGGACCCCGGGCCGGGCTGCGCCGTTGCCGGGGATCCACTCCGGCGAGATCGCCTCGGCCGCGCGACCAGGCATACGACGGACTTGCTCCGGGGCATCGCAGCCCTCCAGTCCCTTGACCTGCTCTGACCGCGTCACTTGCGCCGATATGGTGGTTTTATGTCAAGTGGCGATGGCGCTCGGTGATGGCATCAGTGTGGTGCCGTCCCGAGGACCGAGCCCGCTTCGTCGAGTGCGGTCACGCGTGAGGATTGGAGGCTCCAGAACAGGCCTTGCGCTGTGCTGATCTCCAGCTGACCGTATTGCACGACGGGAAGGGCGGGATTGTTCTTGAAACGCCGGTCCGGGCCGCCCTTGACGTTGACGTACTGCCAGGTCTCGCCGATCAGCCGCGTGTCTTTCGGCACCTGTCCCGGCTGTTCAACGAAGCGGGTCACTGACCGCCGTACGGTCAGATGCCGGTAGGCCACGTCCGAGTAGCGCTTGCCGGTGCCCACGAGAAGCCGGTCCGGCAGGAAGTAGAGCGTCTCGTTCCCCGCCCGGACGGTCGGGATGTCGATATTCGTGGCGAGATACCTCGGCTGCTGAATGCGTGCCTCAGCGGAGACTCGTTGGACGATGGAGCCGACGCCAGCGTTCACCTTGTGTTGGTACGTGGTCTGGACTTGGCCCGACTGGACGGTTCGCCAGAGCTTGGCGCTGCTCGACGTGGCATCCCATGAGGTGACGAACCGGTCGAACCAACGCGCTGCGTTGTCCTCGAGATCGTAGAAGAGGACGACGTTTTTCCGGAGCCCGTCACGAAGGAACAGCCACCAGCAGCCCGGGATAGCGAGTGCCCAGACGATGAGTCCCCACGGCATGAGCGCTGCCCCGATCACGAAGGCGGCAATGGCCGCGATCCAGCCCCAGCGCGGACGCCGGGCAGCATCGTTGAGCTGCTGCACGACGTCGTCGCCCCCTGTCGGCCGGAGCTCGAGCGCAGATAAGCCGCTGGTGTCACCCATGGGGACTTCGGCCGGGTTCCACGGCACGGACGCCACTGGAGGTGTCGGGACACTGGGTCTGCTTCGCGCGGGCTTCGATGAGAGATACTTCGCGCCGCTGGAACCGACCCGTACGTAGTTCCCGCGGGGCCCTGCGCCGATGCGAAGCCCTGGCACCCCCGCGCTGACACCGATACCTGACTTCGACAGGTTGAACCGCAGCGGCCCTGCTTTCACACTCGTGCGGAGCGAGATCCCCATGTGCCCCTCCTTCGGGTCCCGCTCATGATGCAGTGCCCAGAGCTCATGATGCGAGTGCGTAAGCATGTTCTGATGTCGTTGGCGCACAACTCACCCCCGATCTGGGGGAAAGCGTTGAGCTGAGCAGCCCCGCAGACTTGTGCGGTCCTCATCACCAGGGAGCCGCAATGCCTTCACACCGCCCGAGCAGCCACCGCCCGATCGGCACCAACCGCAGGAAGCTCCCCACCGCGACGTGGGTCGGGATCGTCGTCACCTTGGTGCTGGCGCTGATCGCCCTCGCTTCGGGCGGTGTGTGGTCGATGCTGCTGATGACCGCCTTGGTGGTGCTGATCACTGCCGCTTACGGCCTGTTGTTCCGGCGCACCACCTGGCTCAGGCTCCCCCGGAAGCGCTCCGCAGCGGCGCTCGGGGCAGGGCTTGCTTTCGTTGTACTCCTCGGCTCCGGATCAGCCTTCGGCGCCTCACACCCGTCGACTCCCGCGGCCGATCAGCCGGCGGCGATCGCCGCCTCACCCGTCCCTACCAAGACACCACACGCTGCAGCGGCGACCAACACACCGACACCGACGGTAACGACGAAGCTTGTCACTGAAACCGCCAGAATTCCGTTCGAGTCCACGACCGTCGAGGACGGCACTCTCGCGCAGGGCACGACCACCGTGACGACCGCAGGCGTCCGCGGTGTCCAGACCACGACGTACCGCGTCACGATCACCGACGGTAAAGAGACCGGCCGCCAACAAGTTCGCCAGGAAGTCACGACCCCACCAGTGGCGCAGGTCACAAGCGTCGGCACATACGTCGCACCAGCCCCTGCGCCGGCACCGGCACCGGCACCGGCCGTGCCCGACGGGGGCGGCGCCACCGCTCTCTGCGTCGACGGGTCTCTCTCGTACGCTGCCCACCACCAAGGCGCATGCTCGCACCATGGCGGCGTCGCCCAGTTCTACAAGTGATTCAAATTTCGACGGAACACGCGCCCACGCCGATCCGCAAAGCGAAGCAGGCAACGGGGTCCCGCCGCCACCATCGGGAGCAGCCGTAGCATTCGGGCCAGCTCACGCTTGTGAGCGCTGATGGCAAAGGGGCCAATCATGCGAGTTGCCGCGTACCACTCGACGAACGAGTCGGATCCTGACGTCCACCACGTGGACAATGACTGCCCTGTTGGCCGACAGATCCCGTCCTACAACAGGGAGCCTGGAACAAACGGCTGGCGCCGCTGCGAACGCTGCGACTAGCAGCTGCTCTGGGTGCAGGTGACACCTGACCTGCACCCAAGGGCTCTCGCAGACCGGCTCCTGGCGTGACGCACCGCGGGAGACCCTCGGCGTTTCGCACGGAGTCGAATAGCGATCTCGACGCAGCGAACTCCCGCCGCTCTAGAGCGTGCGACGACTCAGGACGACAAGCCGATACCGTGCTCTTATGTCAAGCTGACCCCGGCCTGGCCGACACCCACGACAGCATCGGCCCCGGCGGCTTCTCAGCGCCCGAGCTCCTTCAATTTCGAGAGTCCTCCAGGCGGAAAATCGAGTCTATGAGACTGCGAAAAGTCGCGCCGCAAAGCGAACGACAGTGGCGCGGAGAGCCCACGGCGCCACTCAAGTGCATCATACTGACACAGTGAGCGCTCCTCGGATCTTCTTCAGTGACCAGTTCCGTGTGTCCCGGAACACCCTCGACGCGTATGGCGCGTTCGACCTCAACCTACTCGCTGACGTTCGACTCTTTGTAGACCCGTTCCTGCTGTTCAACAGCGCAAAGCCGGAATACCAGGCACTGCATGAGGACATCATCAAATATCTTCGGTTCCTTCGCAGTATCGCCAGCGACGACCTGCCGGATGCGGTTGTCAAAGATTTATTCCGCTTCCAAGAAGTGAAGCAAAACTGGTTCGGGTACTGCGAGCTAGGCAATGAAGGCCATGGCCTCGGCCAAGATTTCGCAATCGCGATGCGGCAGGCACTTGGCAGGGCCTTGAGCAACTTTGGGGAGGAGACCGGAACTAAGGGCAGTCACCTCGAGAAGGTGTCGCTTATCCGACCTCGCGTTGGCAAAGACAATATCAGCGACTTCACAACCAACCTCATCAAGAACTACCTAGTTGATTACACTGAAAAATTTGCCCGCGACCATCTGCACCCATCCCGGTGCGCCAACGTCGGGGTTCGTCGTGTGCGCTTCAACTACAAGACAAGATCCTGGGTCGATGAAGTGCGATACCTCCCAATGTTCAACGGCGACTACGTACTGCTCACCCCAGTAGACATGCTTGTGCACGACGACGTCTGGATCAACTACAGCGACATGGTCGCCCAGTACCCCCAGATCGTGGCTGGCGTCGACGACGACGTGCAGCGAAGCCGTGTCGACGCATACTTTCAGCAGCAACTGGCTGACACAGTTAACCCGTCCACGAAGCAGGTCACGGCAGCCCGTCAACAGACACTGGCATTCTTCCCATGGCTCCTTGACACATACATCAAGATGCGCGAAGACGATGGCGACGGTGCCATCGCAGTCAGCGACAGCGAAATTGAGCAAATAACTGCTGTATTCGTAACCCTCTTCTCGAACTTCGTTGATAACTTCTGGTCGCTTCCAGGCATGGCCGAGCGCCCGAAAGCCACTAGTCTCGAAGAGGTGCGCCACCGCACCCAGATATTCAAGCATTGGGTTGAAGACCAGGGTGGGCATCTCAGCCTGAACGATGCACGACAGCGTGCCTCAGAAAAGGACGTTCAGCGTTTAGTTTTCCTGACGCTCAAAGCGAGCGCCTTCGACGTCAATTCCGAGGTAAACAACGGCCGGGGGCCTGTCGACTTTAAGGTCAGTCGCGGAGCTTCAGACACCACGCTGCTGGAAATTAAGCTTGCATCCAACAGTCATCTGCGCCGCAATCTCGAGAAACAGGTGGACATATACAAGAAAGCGAACGACACCAACAACGCCGTCACCATGGTCATTTACTATGACGCCCTCGAGCGCGCAAAGCTCGACCGCGCCTGCAGCCAGCTCGGCATCGAAGAAGGACCAGACCTCGTGTTTGTCAATGCTCGACTCGACGACAAACCATCCGGATCAAAAGCTTGATTCAAGCTCCGGCGACCGCCGCCCGGAGGTGCGACTTGAGCTTTGTTTTGGGGTATACCCCAGCGCTACAGGGCCCCACCTGGTCGAAACGCGTGGCTTTAGGGTGCTGTTTCGCACTTCTGCGACAGGAGTGTGCGAGGGTCTAGGAGTGGTGCAACACAAAACGCAGATCGTCGCCTACGTCCGGGTGAGCTCGATCGATCAGAACCTCGACCGGCAGCTCGAGACCATCGGCGACGTCGACCAGGTGTTCGAGGAGAAGATCTCCGGCGGCGCACGCACCGACCGGTTGGCCCTGGCCGACTGCATCGGATACGTCCGTGACGGCGACACCGTCCGAGTCGCATCGATGGACCGGCTCGCGCGCTCCCTTGGCGACCTCCGCGACATCGTCGATGAGATCACCGCGAAGGGCGCGTCGGTGGAGTTCGTGAAGGAACAGCAGACCTATAGGCGCGACACTGACGATGCGATCGGTCGGCTCATGCTGAACCTCCTCGGCGCCTTCGCCGAGTTCGAACGCACCCTCATCCGCGAACGGCAACGCGAAGGCATTCGCATCGCCAAAGCCGCCGGCAAATACAAGGGCCGGGGCCGCAAGCTCACCGACGACCAGATCACAGAAGCACGCCGCCTCATCAGCACCGGTGTCCCGAAGACCACCGTCGCTCGAGGGCTCGGCATCGACCGCACCACGCTGTACCGGATGCGTGCCATGCCCCTCTCCCCCGCCGTGGAGGACACAGTCACCGGCGACCTGCCCAGCCTGTAGCGTTTAGCGCCCCCCGGGTTTACTGGATCGACGCAACAGCTTCCTCCGAGGTGTTCCCGTGTATCTATCCGTGTCGTCGCCGCAAGCTGTCCGGTTCCTCGCGTTGATTGCGGAGGGACGGGGCGCCCAGTTGAGTCGCTGTAGTTGATGGGTCATCGCCGGCGTAGGCGTATCGGTTGGCGTTGTTGGGGTCGAGTAGTGCGTCGAGGGTGTCGCGTTGCGTCCAGCCGCCGGTGGTCGCTGTCTGCCAGCGGTAGCCGAACTTGGAGAGGCTGTTGTTCTCGCCGGCGCGGATGCCGCCCTTGAAGCCGAACGGGTTCTGCTTCCACTGCTGGCTGTCTTCCCCATAGGTGACGACTTCGGTCCTGTAGGGGTCGTAGCTGACGGTGTACGCCTTCTCCCCGGTGTCAGCGATCGCATCGGAGGGGTTGCCGATGCCGTCGAGGACCCACATCGAGGTGGTGCCGTCCGTGGTTCGCAGGCTCAACGGCTGCCCAGTGGTCGGGTCCATGAGCTTGGAGACGACGCCGGTACCGACGACCTCGCGGGAGGTGACGCCCTTGCCGTACGTGAAGTAGGGCGTTTCAGGGTGGCCCACCCTACTGACCTCCGGGTGAACGCGGTCCGGGCCACGGTTGTCCGGTCCCGTCGACTGCCACCCCGGCGTTCCAGACCAGAACATGGGAACGGCCGGGCGGTCAGTGTCATAACCGCCCGGCCGTAGCCTACTCTTTGGAGGAATCTTTCCTGCCACGCGCTGCTGGTGTACCGATCAGCACGAATGCGCCACCTGCCACCAAGAGCGTAAGTGTCGAAGCGAGCAATGGAATCCATGGCATGAAGCCAGTAAGCGCAGCGGCCACAGTCAATGTGAGCAACAGAACAAACATTGGTATGAATATCGATAAGACTATTCGGCGAAACCGCACCATGTTGCCGTTAGCAGGCATTTGCAATACTCCCAATACCGTCGACCGTTCCGTACACGGCGGAGATCATACCAACCACGCCGAAGACACCCACTGCAGTTGAAACACCGAATGAGGGGATAACAGCTGCCGTAGACAGAGCGGTTACACCGACCGCTGAGATCAATCCCGCCGCCGCGAAGGCGGTACTAGTAATAGCGTGTCCACATTCGGAGACCCTTCCAGTCGAGTCCGACCCGTTGATGGGGTCGCAACCAACGAACGCGTATCGGTTTGCGTTGCCCGGGTCGAGCGGGGCGTCGAGCGTATCCCGCTCAATCCACTGTCCGGTGGTCCCGGACTGCCAGCGGTAGCCGAACTTCGTCAGCGCTGCGTCGCTGTTACCAGAGCGGAGGCCGGTCTTGTACCCGTAGGGGTTCTGCTGCCACTGCGTGCTGGTCTTCCCCTTGGAGACGGCCTCGGCACCGTAGGCGTCGTAGGAGACCTGGTAGGCGATCTTGCCGGTGTCCGCGATCGACGTGGTCGGGTTCCCGATCCCGTCAAGGACGTAGAGGCTGGTGACGCCGTCGCTGGTGCGGAGATCCAGCGGCTGCCCGGTAACCGGGTCGGTTACGACCGATGCGGTGCCGGTGCCGACCTGCTCACGGGTGGCGATCACGGGGACGCCGTTCTGGTCGGTGGTGCCATACGTGTAACCGTATTCCGCTCCCCCATCCGTGGACTGCCAAAGCAGCTTGTTCATGTCCGCGCCCGCGTACTCGTAGCTCGTCTTCACCCCGTCCTTCGTCGACGAGGTCAGTTGCTGCGCACCGTTGTACGTGTACGTCTCCCCCGGCGCAGCCGTGAGGTTCCCGGTCCCGTCGTACGTGTACCCGTCGGAGGTGATCTGGGAGACAGCGTTGTACGTCAGCTTCTGGTCACTGATCGTCGCCTTGGTGGCGGCGTTGGTGGCCTTTGCCTCGGTGCGGTTGCCGGCGTCGTCGTACGTGAACGCCCAGTTGGTCGGGTTGGTACCGCCGGACTGCGTGATCCCGGTGAGGTGCTTGGTCGGCTCGCCATCAGGGTCGGTGTACCCGTAGGTGGTGGCCTGCTTGCCGATGTTGTCGTACGACCACTGCAGCTTCGTGCGGTCGTTCGCATCCGTAGCAGTACACGTCGGGGCAGTCGTGGTGGCCATGTAGCAGTAGTCGGTGTCGACGACGAGCTGCGGGTCCTCGTTCGCAGCCCACGCCTGCACCGTGGTGACCTTGCCGGACTTGTCGTAGCTCAGCTTCTGGTGCGCGGTCCACGTGGACGGTGCGACACCGGGCGTTGCCGATGCATCGGCGCCAAGCCAGGTGTCGGTGCGGCGGCCCTGCGGGTCGGTGAGGTAAATCTGCTTCGCCGTGCCCGAGCTCGTCGGGTACGTCGTCGCGGTGAGTACCTCGGACGCGTCGTACGTGTGGGACACGGTGCCGGCGGAGTCGGTGACCTGCGCCGTGTTCCCAGCGAGGTCGTACCCGTAGGACACGGTGCCGCCGCCGGCAGTGTTCACAGTGGAGATCAGCCTGTTGCGCTGGTCGTAGCTGCTGGTGATCGTGCCGGCCGCCGAGGTCTGGCTGGTCTGGTTGCCGTTGCCGTCGTAGACGTTGGTGACCGTCGCCGTGCCGTCGCTGAACGCGGTGGTCGTGTTCCGGTCGTCGCTGTCGTATCCGTAGGTGGTCGTGTTCCCACGACCATCGGTTTCTGTCTTTACCCGGCCGAAGTCGTCGTAGGTGTACTCCTTCACGCCGAGGGTGGTGCCGGCAGGCGGGGTGATCTTCGATAGCTGTTTGTTGCCGTCGTAGGCGTAGGTGGTCGAGTTCGACCCGTTGCCCGGTGCCGTGGCATTCTTCACCGTGCCGTCGGAGTTGTAGTCCGCCTTTGCCTGAATAGTCGAGTCGGACCCGGACTGGGACGATGTCTGGTTGCCGACACCGTCGTAGCCGATGGTGGTGCTGTTGTTCGAGCTGTCGGTCACCTTCGACGGCAGATACGCCGTCGCGGAACCCGACCCGTACTCGGCGGTGCTCGAGGAGCCGGTGCCAGTGATGGACTTCGTCAGCGACTGGCTGCTGTTCTTGCCGTACTCGTTCGACGTCGTCCCTGTACCACTGTCCCCGGGCACGCCCGTGGTCGACTTCGCGACACCGTTGTTGGCGGGGTTGTACGTCTTCGACCGCTCGCGGTTCGCCGGGTCGACGGTCTTCGTGACCAAGTCGTTGCCGTCGAGGGTGTACGTCGTGTGTGCCGCGGCAGCGACAGTAGCCGACTGGTCGGACCGCGGATCAGCAACCTGCGTTGACGTGTCGCTGGCGTAGGAGAAACGGGTCACCGCGGTGCCAGCAGAACCGGCCGTGGTGTTGCGCTGCTCGACCGTCGTGACGCGGTCGGACGAGTCGTACGTAAACGCTGTCACGCCGCCGGTGGGGGCGGTGATCGAGGTGAGGTCCCCGCTGGTGTACGCGAACGTGGTCTTCGCGCCGGTTGCGTCCGTGTACGTGGTGATGTCACCCGCAGAGCTCTTCGCGAAGGACACGTTCCGGGAGCTCGAGCCGGAGGTTTGGGAGAACGTCTGCGTGCTGTTTGCGTACGACGACTTGACCGTCTTCGCACCGGTCGCGCCGGCGGTCGAGACGATCGTGGTCAGCGCGTACCCGTCGGAGGTGTTGAAGCTGGTCTGGTTCTTGTTCCGGTCCACGATCGAGGTGGGCTGGCCCGCGAGGTTGAAGTGCGTCGTCGAGTTCGACGTCCACCCCTTCAGCGTGTACTCGTGCGTCGTGCTGTTGTCGACGCGGGTCAAGGTCTGCTGCAGACCAGCCGGGCTGATGAACGCACCCTGCGCCCCGGACGGACGGAACTGCCACGCCGTCCCGACCGCGTCCGTGTAGATGACACCGGCTGCGTTCGCGGTGAGGTCCCCGGCGCCGGCCAGGGCGTACTGCCACCGGTTCGCGTCCATCGTGTTCGCATCCCCGACGGTGGTGCTGCGCGAGTTGTACGCGGCGCCGATCGTCGTGTTCTGCGTCACGCCCGGCAGGCTCATCGCCGTCGTGCTGACCAGCAGGTTCCCGGTCCCGACGTCGACGGACGCGTTGGTCTGGTCCGTGATCGGGAACGGCAGCGTCGTCGCCGAGGTTCGCTGACCGGTCCGGTTCGTGTTGCCCGGTCCGCCGGGCAGCGAGTTGTACGCACCCTGCAGGTCGACGACGTAGTTCATCGCCCCCTTGCCCATGTTCTTGATCCGGATGTTGCCGTTCGCACCGACGGGTGCGACCACGGTGTTCGAGACGATCGAGGTCGTGTCGCTGCTGATCGCCGACGAATCCGGCTCGGCTGCTCCGTCGGCCCACATCTTCGCGTAGGAGTCTGCGCCGCTGTTGTTCACCGCGGTGAACGTCACGGCGACGGCGGACAGGCCGCCCTCGACGGTCGGAGCGCCAGAGCGTCCACCAATCTGCACGGTGAAGGAGGCACCCGAGGCGATGCTCGCCGTCTTCCGGGTGTCGATGAGTCGGCCGTTCAGCGGGGTGAAGCCGCCGCCGGGGTTCGACTTGAGGAAGTAGCCCTGGATGTCGACGACGAGGTCGATCCTTCCACCGTCCGCGGCGGTATCGATGCTGAACTTCCCGTCCGCATTCAACGCGACTTGCGCGTTCATCGCCGTCGACAGACCCGCGGTCGAGTTGTAGTTCAGCACGCCGGTGCTCCGAGTGTCGCCGGTGGGCGTGGGGCGGACGTAGCCAGCCTTCGCCTCACGGTTGATGACGATGATGTTCACCGCGACCGCAGCAGCACCAGCGGGGATACCGTTCGACCCGGTCGCCTGGATCGTGCGCTGCGAACCGGCAGGGATCTGTCCCTGCGCGGCGCCGGTGCCGTCGCGGGAATCCAGGACGCGAGCCGGGGACATCGCCACGAACCCACCGGCCGAGACACCGTTCTTCGTCGACGTGTAGTACCCCGTGATGTCGATGATGACCTTCGACTGCGCCGTTTCCGTCATCACCTGGATCGTGCCGTCGTCCGCGACCGCGAGCAGACCGGTGTTCGACGTGTTCCCACCGACACCGGAGTTGTAGACCATGAACAGCTGCGACGCGTCTGACGACGACGAACGACCGAACAGCTGGCCCTGCCCCGACGGATCAGCGATCGTGACCATCATCGTGACGGCACCGATCCCCGACGACGGCAACCCGTCCACCCCGGCGACCTTGACGGTGCGGTAGGTGCCCTTCGACGTCGCGCCACCCAACACGCGTGCGTTCGACGGCATCGGCACGTACTGTCCGCCCGTCCCGGTCACCGCCGCCTGCGCCGGCGTCGGCTGCGACACCACCGCCAGCAACGAACCCAGCAGTGCGACCAGGGTCACGACTGCCAGCACCATTCCACGAACACGACCGGACAACGACGCAGCGAACACGCGAAAAAAACCCCTCTACGGTTGCTCCAGCTCAGCAGTCCCCTTGACGGCGCTGCGCAACCACTCAGAACGCTACGGAGCATCCCTCACGCTCGCTCCCCCAGACAGGGGGGTAGAAAGTTGCAGGACGAAACCGATACGGACCCTCGCCGCGTCCTAGAACGGGGCCTTGGCGGCGGCGACCCAGAACGCCGTGGCCATGAAGAGGAATCCGAGGCAGATCATCACGACCTCGGCCGGGGTCTCCCGATGTCGCTGCCCTCGCGGCCGACCGCGGGCGCGGACAGCTGAACCCAGCACGGCGACTCCTGACAGGACACCTGCACCGAGCACCAGCAGGTCGAAGAGGACCTGCCACAGCTGGTGCGTCATCGAACGACTCGCCGAGCCGTCGTGAACTGGTCGTCCGCCGCACCGGGACCTGCACCACGTCGATCGATCATCTGTCTGCTCACGTCACCCGTGGTCGGGCAGGACCCCGGTGAGTGCCAGGACGACGAGCAGCGTCCCGCCAACCGCCAGGAACACCCCGATGAACCGCACGAAGCCCGGCGTGATGGGTCGTCCGTTGGGGAGCCTGCCGCCACCCAGCTGTTGCGCCCACGGGGTGAAGACCGTGATCGTCAGGCCCCACAGGGCGACGACGGCACCACCGATCCCGAAGGCGAGCTGCGGATTCATCAGCCCCTCCGGCCCGCGAGCTGTCGTCGCAGGTTCCGCACGAACACCACTTCGAGCCCGACTGCGATCGCGAACCCGGCGACCGCGAACGCGATGTGTGCAGCGTCGTGACCAGAGGTGAGCGCGATGATCGGCAGGGCGACGACGATGATGCCGCAGACGACCACGTTGAACACCGCCCCGATCACCCCGCCGGGCGAGCGATCAGCGCGCTCGTTCGAAGAAGTGGGCATGTGTCAGATCATAGTGACTGGCCCGTCGCGGTGTTCCGCCGTCAGCACGGACCGCAGCTCACGGCACCCGCACGAACCGCGGCGCCCCGCGGTCCCGCAGCCGGAACCCGAGGTGCTGGTACAGCCCGATCGCCCCGGTGTTCCCGGCAGCCGCATGCATCAAGGGCGTCTCCCCACGCTCCCGGATCCCGTGCGCGACGGCGAGCACCAACCGGCGCCCGAACCCCTGCCCCCGGTACGCCTCGTCCGTGCACACCGCGCTGATCTCGGTCCACCCCGGCGGGTGCAGGCGCTCCCCCGCCA
>Ga0265798_10009877_pt1 | contig 11850 bp, 10 predicted proteins | sample P3T30metagenome_FD_192430 | JGI IMG/M metagenome (GOLD analysis project Ga0265798, IMG submission 192430) | Plant litter microbial communities from East Loma Ridge, Irvine, California - P3 T30 | ecosystem: Environmental > Terrestrial > Plant litter > Unclassified | place: USA: California... | reverse complement strand
TGAAAGAAAGCGAGCTGCCGTTCATTACCGGGTACGTGCTCATGTCAGGAACCTCAGTCCAGCAGATAGGAGACATCTTGAAAGCGCGGCTGCCTGGCGTTCAGGTGACGAGCAAAGTCTTGGGGGATGCGGCTGCCGTGGTGCGGAGCATGATTGCACATGGAGTTGGCGGCCTCATCGTGGATCAGATACTTCCGAAAGCGTTTGGGATACAAATTGAGTTCGAGATCGAAGGTCAGTGAAGATGGAGCGGCTGGTGCGATGATGGCTATGGAAATCATGTAAGAGACCGATATTGTGCTTTCCAAACCGAGAGTCGCTCCTGATGTGCGATTGATGTATCATAGGGTACATCGCTGATATCTATTTACATTATTTGCTACCTGCGAAAGTCCTGAGAACGCCAGTTATGCTCGATCCTTCCCCTCGTCCTATCACAACAAGCTCAGCGAGCTTAACACTATAGCCGCGCATACCAATATCGACATCCAACTTGGCGTCAGAAGCGTCGCAGCATCCTCCTTGTCCCCATCGTCATTGCTAGAAGTATCGCCCTGGCCCGTCTGTGGATTTCCTTCACCAGCACCTGTTTGCTGCTCCTTGCTGGTGAAACTGCCTAGCACACACGCGCTCTCATTCATGCCGCCATTGTTTCCACCAAACGCCACAGCCGCCGTCTTCTCCCACAGTAGCGAAACGTTGAGGTACATTCGCGGCTCGTACCAAATTCTACAGCTCGCGCTGTCGTTCAGAAACTGCGTAGGTAATCCATCGTTTTCGAGCCCAGCGCGGATATTGTCCTGGAAGTTGATGCTTGCATCCAGCACATTGATGCCAAACGGAGTCGGTAAGAACTCAGCCCACTCGTTACGCTGCGCCGTCGACGTTGCAAAGGCAGAGCGCACCAGTACGGCCAGACCTTGTAGATACACGCTCGGCAGAACGAGTGTACCTTTCGTTCCGCCAACAGGCTCCATGGGTCCGTTCTGTGGTCGTCCACCAACAGCTAGCGTTTTGACACCCGATTGCTGCACCATGAGCTCCACGAAGATAGCACACGTCGACGCACATACGCCATCCGAAAGTATAATCAGGTCTTCCGCGCGGAACGGATCTTCCGTGAAGTTCGCACGATTACCATAGCCAGTTGGCGTGATACCCACCGCGAGACGTGGGTCGGACGTCGTTAGAGGATCAGACAAGTTGTACTTCAGCAGCGCTGTAAAATTGTCGTTCTTGAAGCGCGCGGGCGGGTACATTGCAGTCCAGTCCGGGAATGCCGTGAGATTAGAGGACAAGAATGCATCATTGCTGAAGGGCGAGGTATACAGTTCGCCGTTGGCAAGTGACACCGCGCGGAAACTGGATATGGAGCTGCCGTAAACTTCGCTGGCGCGGTGACCACGGTAGCGAAACTGCGCCTGGGGTTCTTGAGACGGGAAAAATTGAAGGTACATGTCGTACCCCGACAAGACTTTCCCGCCGCCGTTGGTGCGCACGTCGATGATGTGCTTCGCTATGCCGCGGGACTTGGCTTCAGCGATGTAGCGCTGGATGATTTGCTGGAATTGGCGGGCGCCTGAAACGTCTGCGGTGTTGAAGGTTTGCACGACGAGAACGCCAATCTGCCCTTGTGCAGTGTTGAGGAAGTAGCCTGCTAATGGAACTTGAGCAGCCGAGTGTGCAATGAAGGGTCGGGGGTAGAGCACAGGAACAGAACCGCGCTCGATGGTAAATGCGCTTTGGTATTCGTGATCACGAGGGTTCTCGAGATGGAATGGTAAAGCGTTTGGGTCACGAGGCTTGAGGCGCGCGGCGCTGCTGGAAGGCTCGACGTATGTCTCGTAGAATGTTTCTGGATCTGCGATATATGCCCAGGCACGTGGCTCCAGTACAATAGCCGAATTTGCGTAATTATTCGTGGTGCCATTTTCGAAAGTTACATTTGTAAAGAGCCCAGTGAAAAACCGTGGGCTGGTAAAATATCCATAGTTCTCTGCAGGCTGCATGAAGAACATAGCATTGAATCGTGTATCGGGATCATGATACGAGTTGAACTCCGCTTCTGATCTGAGATACTGCACTGCATTCTCGCCATTGATCTGCGCTACCGCGGAGCGCTGATAGCTTGTGTCGGTCCTGTTGATATCGCTCAGAGCCCAAATTTTTGGCAGCTCGACTCCGTCCTGTGAGGCTGACACTAGAGCGATTTGCACACTTCTGCGCCACCTGAAAACTCCGGCCCAAGTCATACCGTTGAAATTGAGATGTCCATCATGTGCTTTGATAAATAGGCGCGCGATTGCATCTTCAAAGTCGTACTCGTTCATGTACTGGTTACTGCTTACTTTGCGACCGATGTCGTCGAGTCCAGCGAATATGTCTACTTTCTCGTTTGGCCATCCCTCTGGTGGGTCCTTCAGATACGATATCGTCGACTGGAATTCTACCATTCGTTTTATGGCGGCGACAGTACTGTTGGCATCAGCCTGACGAATCGGTACCGATTTGAGACACGTTATCGCCAGCTCAGCCGGTATAACCGGATATTGTGACCTTGGGTTCCTTCTGACAAAACTCGCTATCTGAGCACATGCCCGATCTGTTTGTATCGGCTCTGATAGTGATTGTGTGATGGAGGGCTCGATGTTTTGGATCGACGAAGGCGCGCGCGTAGGGTTCAGCCCAATGCTAATGGATGGAAGAGTTCTTGTTTCCTGGGCAGCGACGACCGCAGAGAGCAACGGCAATGCGCTGAACAACCTCATGGTGAAGTGGCTAAGGACGAAAAGACCTTTGGGCGGCCGAGATGTGACTGTGCCGGAATGCGAGCGCGATGCGGCGTGGTACGACCCGATATTAATGTGGTAATAGGCAATGCGATGCGGCCCCCAAGCCTATATACTTGTATTGCGGTCTTTCCCTCTATCACGACCCAGCAGTGGTTGAGACCTATGTGCTTCGATCTACACAGTATGACCTGATCATCAGTTCGTCCAATTGCAACCCTCGCTGCTACTCGTATCATAGAAGACAGCCTAGTTCCTCCTCTTCATTGACGTATCTTACACTTTCAAGACCCTTAACAACGAGGACAGAATGGAGAAACATCAGTACAAGTTTGCGGAGGCACAGCGACGTCTTTAACGAAGCCACTCACGGTCATGCACGAGCGCCACCTCGACGCCTGCTCGTATACGTGTGCCGCGCTCAGGCGTCCTCTTAAATTTCTTAGCTCAGGACCTGCGTACCCTGCAGAAAATCTTGTGGCGTGCACCGTTCGCACTTCGATTCGTTGATGGTATTGCGCCATACCGCTTCGAGTTCTCTTTTGCATAAATTCGGACTGCTTGAGAGCACGTTGCGGGATGTGGATTGGTGAGTGCCTAGAGAATTGCCCAGACGGATATGCGGCTGATTCGATGTGGAGGGAACTAGGCAGGTGCTAGCGTGCTAGCTTCTTCTTCGATTGTCGCTCCACCATGTGCACCGCTCGCCAGGCAACACTTTCTTACAACTGACTTGAGGGTCAAAGAGGTTGGACCCCTCTAGGTCGAACGATATAATGTGTCCCGGCTGAAAACACTGAATCAATACAAATGAGCCTGTACGCCAAGCAATGTCCGGCAAAATCGAGAAGGGCCACACCGCCGCATCCGGGCTAGTTCCCTCAGCGTCACCATTTCGACTCAGCCTTACCACGACACACTATATAGTAGACATGACGCTGTCGAGCGGTGAGCCTCGTGGATCCTCAATGTGACGTCTGACGAGGAATCTAGACCCACAGTGATGGGAACGTAGAGATAATGCTTTGAAGATGGAGTGAACGATACGGACGTTTCATTCAGTCACGATGACATTTCAACAGACGTACATAGCTACGAATGCGTAGTAGAGGCGAAACGATCTCAAAACACCATGCTCAAGTACTTTAGCAATGCAAGTGAACTCCTGAAAAGAATAAACCCTAGCCAGCAATCACTTAACATCGACGACTTTCTTTCCCTTCTTTTTGGCCTCTAGCATCGTTTCCTTCCAGTCCTTCACCCCCGCTAATGCGCCATCGGGATCCGTCTTCCTCATCAAAAGGTATCCTTGGATTTCCGCAGGCGAAAAAGTGTTCTCCGGAAGCTGACTGGCAAAGTCCTTCGACATCTCTGCTAGTCGCTCAGCTGGCAGTGTGACAAAGCTAGGTTTCATGGGGCTCGCTACGGGCGGTGTCTGAGTACCCGTACGCGATGTCTGCTTTTTCTTCTTTTCGCTCTCTTTGGTCAAATCCTTGGTCTTCCTCACATCGGCTTCGTTGCTGTACATGCGTCGGAAAATCTCCTGGATCTGTTCGCTCGTGGCCAACGTAAATTTGATCTGGAGATCGACTCGTCCGGGGCGAATAAGGGCAGAATCAAGCTTCTCTGGGTAGTTGGTTGTCATGATCAAGACGCGGCCCTCATTAGACGCAGCACCGTCGATGATATTGAGGAGACCAGCAAGCGAAATTTTGCTCTTGCTTCCTTCGTCGCTGGACTCAACTTTCGTAGTGGTCTTGGTCTTTACGCTGGGCTCTGGCTTCGTACTGGCAACAACAGCATTGCTATCAGATGATGGAACAGGTTCCGAAATGCCATCGTTAGAGACTAGGGTAGTAGTCTCGCTGTCCATCTTCGCGGTCTTCGGCGTTCGCAGCACTCGGGTCAGCCGCCGGCGAAGCGATTTTCCCTTCTCCTGCTCATCAACCGCATCAGACTTGTCTCCAGACTTGACAGCACTCTCCAATACTTGTGGTTGCACCGATGTGACTTCCTTGTCAGCCTCATCATCGGCGTCCGAGTCCGAGTCTAAGTTCGCGTCTCCAGAAGTCTTGTCGCGTCGAATACCCGCGGAATCAATATCTTCCAAGAGGACGACGCAACGATTTGGAAGCATACTGAACAACGATGCCAGATCAGACTCGCTCATGTCGCGCTCGCTTAGCGACGCGCAGTATATGCTCAGCCCAAAAATTCCAGCAAGTGCGAAGGAAAGCGACGTTTTGCCAGTACCAGGAGGACCGTGAAACAGATATCCACGACGATGCGGAATGCCTCGCGCCGAGTACCACCGTGCAGTAGCAGGGTGAAGATACTCATTGATGTCTGCGACGACCTTGTCTTTTTGTGCGGCATCCAATGTGACCGTGCTGATGGGACGTGAGGGACGAGTGGTTTGACACTGCCAGTAACCGCCATGTTTAGCCTCTGCTCGAAAGATGTCGGTCATGCTATTCGGCTTCTTGCTTGACCAATCCTTGACATGGGTGATGAGATCCTTGATAGGCTGTGTGCTCCTACCCATACACCGTAGGATTAAGAAGTATTCAATTCGCTCAGCGTACTTGTTTTCTTGCGAGTCTTTTCGGAATTGGAAGTAGTGTCCGTTGTGCGTAAAGCTGTCGTCTCCAAGATTGGGTTCATAGTAAACGGGCGTGGTACCGTTCCACTTGTCGTAATTGAAGATACCCGCCTCATCTAATACATCGTCATCGTCGGGTTCTTCCTCAGAATCAGAACTGTCGGCGTCGTCGGAACGCGCTCTTGGCTTTCGCGATGAGGCCTTCAAATCCCTGCTGACCTCGGTCATCCGCTGAGACGAGATCCAACTTATGAATTGAGCGTAAAGTTCATCGTCGTCATCTATTCGTATAGCCGAAGTGCCGTGATCTCTGCGTGAAGTCAGTGATCGATCTTTTTTGTGCGACCTCGAGAGAGATGAGAACTCACAACAGATAGCCTCGTCCTTGGGTATAAATCCACATTACCCCCTGATACAAGCCAAATAGCAGGAGGTATAGTGACATAGTGTTACCAACGTCAAACCCAAGCTTATTGAGTAGGAGCTGAGCGACAGCACCAACTCCAGGAATGCCCACAGCAGCGTCCGCCATGCCTGAGGGAAGCTTCTCCTTCAGCTGCTCCATCTTTGCCTCCATGATTGATGCTTGGCTTTCGACGTTTCGTGTCGAAATCCGTGGTTGCAAGCAATTAGTTTGCTGCTGCCACAAAGAAACGTAGTAGTATGCACGAGTGTCGAAGTGAGCGGTGGTGAGAGTAGAGGAAAGTAGCAAGGAGTGCGATTTATGCTTGCGGTGAGCTGCTGGAGTGGCGTGAGGTACTGATTCACGTCCGGTGCCCTTGCGCCGTACTTTTGCACTCACACGGTGGTGCAGAAGGGCGGTAGGAGATCGCAGCCTGAATGTGGCGGTGCAGCCGTGCAGACATACATCCCACATAGGCACTCACCTATCAGCTTTCACTACTCCCCAAGATGGCATCGCTTACCCCGCGCTAGACATTTTTGGAGGCTGTTGTCAAGAGTGCAGATATTGCATGACGAAACTCACAGGCATACAAGAATGGGCAATCCGCCTTGACATCGCCTTGGAAGCTTTGGAAGAGTGTCACGAATTGCGCAAAGTGTGGCATACCAATTGAACTACTTTCTTGATGAAGGGCGCATCGTGAATACTGGTGTGGCACTACGACGGCAGCCGAGTTGAGAACGAAGCTCGATCGGAATCTCGCCTGGGTCTCCGTGGAAGTCTGACGTCGAAACCGGTGTCAAAAGATGCACTAACAGATGAGTCGAATTGATACTGTCTTAATTTCTACTCGAAGGGCGGTGATTGGAGCGTAGAAATTACCTGTAATGGCAGCCTGGAAAGCACAGCTTCGATGGACCTTGACTGTGACGTGGCGGGGAAAGTGGCGCAGTCTTGCAAGCGTTAACAGCGCAGCGCGCATCATGCTCGAGAGACAACTTCTATTGGTCACCAGCGCTCTAGTCTTCACGACATGCAGTTCTGTCAAAGACACGACATCTATGGTACCTTCGTAAGTTACGAGATAGCGTCCCGCGAAGTCGCCCTGAAGTCGGCAAGGTCGGCAATGAGCCGCGCTCTAAATATGCCTAAGGAGTCAAGCATCACAAGCCTTTTCCGAATTGTGATCGACAGGGACAGAAGGAGAAGATCAATCATTTCATGTACGCTAATCGCGCGGGATATCTAAACAGGAACTGCAGTCGCAAATCATCTCCTTTGTTTCTAGCGCACATCCATATGTGACAAGCATCTTCGGCGCAGCCTTCAATGACATGTCCAATCTTCCGTGCTCTCAAAATCGACAAACAAAATGGTATTCAAACATAGAAAACGAACATAAAGTTCCAACGACCATCTCAATGATGCTATATACGTCACCCAAAATGTTTCAGGGCTGCCCTCCCGTGTATGTTCTGCGGGGTGAAGAGGTGCTGATGATGCCAGAAGCGAAAGGTCTTTTGCGGTGGTCGAACGCCAGCCGAATGCATGCCACACCACGTTACTAAGAATGCTAGTCATATTGTTGGAGAAGTTGGACTTCTAGTGACGAGCACCAAGGTGCTTGCGCACATGCGCGTCAGCGTGACGGCGGTGCTTTGGCTTGTAGGCTGCATCCTCGGTGACGGTCACAACGACAACGACCTCTTCGATAGCAACCTCGTAGACAACACCAGCGGAAGTGTATGTTGTGGTAGACACAATCTTAGCGTTGGGGTCAACATTCTGCTTGGCGGGAGCCGGAGCAGGTGTGACGGCGGGAGGAGCAGGTGGTACCTCGACCTTGGGTGCCTTAGGTGCCTCATACTTCGCGGATGGTGCCGCAGGCTTGGGCTCCGCAGTGTTGACATCATACTTAGAGATACCTCCGGGTCCCTCGCTCCTGGCAGGTGCGTAGCTCTGTGTGGGCACAGGGGCGACGCTGGAGAGGATAGGCTTAGCAGTGGGCTTGGCTGGGCTACCTGGCTTGAGTGGGTTGGCGTATCCGGGGCCGTATTGAACAGGAACGTTTCCGCAGAGTCCCTTCGCGGGGCCGGCGCAGTCGTCCTTCGCGAGAACAGCCGGCATTTCCTGAATATCACACTTGTCTTGCTCTGCTTCGGTCTGGAGTTTGCCGCTGAAGTGCTGGCAATCTTCGGTACGGCCTGAAGGGTTGGTGCAGTCGTTGACAGCGCTCTGGAGAACGTCGATGTTCCACCCGTTGATGAAATCGGCGTGGTATCCGTAACCTGGGTTATGTTAGTTGGTGAAGATAGCATATGAGGAAACACATACCAGTGGGGTCACCGTTGGACCAGACGAATTGACCGGGCTTGCCATTGAAGTGATCGGTGTTCCAGATGGTCTCATAGAAAAGCGAGGGAAGACGAGTCTCGAAGCCCTTAGGGCAGCTGCCACCGTCAATCAGGTTGGGGTAGGCCATGTGGCTCTTGTGGTCGGCGGCAGCAACATCCTTGCCGTTCCAGCACGAGGGAAAGAAGATCTCAGCGCGAATACCGTTGGCGCAATTCGCGTCCAAAAACGCCTTATCGGGCAAGAAATGACGGTAACGCGAGCCTTCGGGGTCCCTGTTGTAGTTGAGGCAGTTGAAGCCAAGGGACTTCTGCATAAGGGACTCCTGTGTGGTGTCCTCGGGGCCCCATGACGATGTTGGCAGGTCAGGCACCGGGCCAGAGAAGTTGCGGAGACGGGAGTCGCCAGCAAGCATCTGAAAGCCCTTAGGGAAAGCCTTCAGGTTGTCGCCCAAAAGGAGGTAGTATGCAAGCATACCGCCAATCTGGGGAACAATCTCGGTCATGCCGCTCTCGTGCACGAAGTGCAGAGAAGGCGTCCTAGTTCGTTTGGTGAGCCAGGGTGCAATGGACGACGTGGAATTGGGCTTACCAGTAGGCTGACTTATCGTCACTGAACTGGCAAGATGTGCAGTCCGACTCCCTGAGATCGTCATAGCCGGTAGTCTCACCAAAGTCTGTGTTACCTGTTAGCATATCGTCCCTCATCCATAAAACTAGTGCTGTCCAAGGCTGACGTGGCACTTGGAAACAATGACAAGTCGAGGGCTCCGAGAGCAGACAGCCAGGCATATCCAAGATTAGCCGAGCTGTCACGCGGCCCTGAATAGGTTCGAAACAAAACAGTGGGCCTGTTTGAACTTACTGCTACCACCGTGAATGGTGTGGCCGTGGCTGGAAGCAGTTCCTGAGTCGACGATGGGATCAAGACGCGCCAGAGTAGTGCGAGAGAAGCATGGCATGCGCCAGAAAGCGTTCGTGGTGCCGGACAGCAGGGCCACGGCGGCTGAAATGGATGCGACAGACTTCATCGTGAGTCCAAAAGTAGATTTTCGTCTCTGGTTCTGATATCAGGTCGTCTTTCGTAGACCTTGGAATGATGGAGGATTGCGACGGTCGAGTGTTGTTCTTTAGCCGCCAGGACTTCCGTTATCAGGGGGCGACAGTCCGTATACACAGTGAAATGAGCGTAGGTGTCGTGGACGACGTGGTTGATGGAGCGAACGTGAGCTGGTGTAGCAAAAGGAGCGACGGCTGTGTAAAGGAGTGACAGGGCGGAAGCAGAGGAAGGAAGGAGACGGGGAAAACGAATGAATATCAACCGCCTTCAAGGGGAAATGATGGAGGAATGCTCGGATTGGCAGACGATGAAACTGTAGATTGCCCCGCGGCAGAGATGCCTCCTGTTGGCTGGCGCACTCTGAGCACCTTCCGGCTAGCCATGAATAGTAAGATGAAACAGGCTGCAAGGGACGCACACCAAGGCCCAAGGATCCGGGGTCTTCAGCCTCGCATGGACTACTTTCAGGGCGCCATGCAGCACAGCCTTGCGAGCCAAACGGCGTTGAGGATAGCTCTGCGCCCAAATCTGCAGAGGCGGTAAATCGTGAAGGGTCCTGCGTCGTTACCCATCGCCCCTTCGTCCACGGTTAACGCACGAGAGGCCACGATGCATATCGCAACACGTTTTCCTTTCTTTTCGCCGATGGTGCGATGCGATGCACAAAGTAGACACCGGCGTTGCACAACAGCTGATCGTCGTGCTTCGGCTGCGCGCTGGCGGATGCCTGACTTGGAAAGGCCAGTGCGTCGCTCGATCACAATTTCCAAATATGGGACCAAAATACCGCTCATGGACGGGACGATGTCATTGACACCGTTGGCGCAATGCAGCGCGGATGACGAGCCGTGCTAGACGGCTCCTCTACTAAAAATCCTCGGAACAGTCCTTTGTTGTCGCAAGTTTGAATTCCTGCATTGAGGAGAGAGAGCTTGTTTGTCGCAAGTCGGTGAGGGCATCGAAACACCAAGCAACCTTCCTACCTCGTGCTTCTGTCCGTACCCATTGTCTAAGATTGCGCCGCTCTTTCCAAGAGGGCCTGACTGGCGCGGCAATACTGTCGCACAGGTCTGCCATGCGACTACACGGCGAAGCTTTTGGCCACGATGACAACTTGCCCGTACCTCCACCCCGTTTAAGGAGGCGAGCACCCACGCCATGGAGCGTGGACGAAGAAGGAAGACTCGTGCGTAAGCGCCAGTGCCCCTCGCCGCACATCCACCTGCTCATCTCAAATATGGGCGCAAAGCCTATCGATAGCTCAGCGTGCTTGCCGACGGCTGATCGTCGCGCTTGGCTAAAAGGTACCAAGATGATGTGATTGGACCAAAGTCTAGAGGGATTCATGCGCTACGTTGGCCAACTTGACCACGACTGTTTGCGAAAGTACTAGGGACAGGCCACAGAACGATAATTGTGTCTCTTAAGGTATCTTGCAGTTTGCGCTGCGCTCGGAGCGCGCGCGCGACATTTCTGCCCCTGATTGCATCTGCGCCAAATTACGACTTGCAGCACTTCACCGCACGATTGCACAGCTCCACACAAACGACTCTACAAGCACAGCACTTGCGACTGTACTGCAGGCAATAGTCTCCGATGAGCCACTTGGCATGGGGTAAGGACTGAACTTCCTTCGCTGTCCCTGTACTTGAGCCAATCATACTGCAACAACAAGAGATTTCTACGTCTTTCATTGGTTGTGCTTGGAATTCAAGTCATCTCAAACAGCATACACGGACCTCTTCGGATGCCAAGTGGCTCATCGGAGACTAATGCCTGCAGTAGGAAGCGAACATTACGAGGAGCAGCTTTACAGCAGCAAATGACCACGTTCACGGCTCGGTGTCGTAACCTGAGGCACTTCCCCTCACCCCTACCCGGTCACGAAACAACAACGGCTGAATGCAGTGCTCAATATCCATAAATCTCTACACCGCAGACCAGGGATCTGGACTGAGCTTCTCCACTTAGGGAATGCGCGCAAATGATCGTACAATCTGCGACAGTGCGCTCAGTTTCAACACGAGGCGACACCGGCAATGATGATCGGACCGTACTCTGCCCAGCGCGAAGGTGAAAGCATCCCAGCACTCTATGCATTCATCCATGTGCGCATCTCCGACCCTGCATATTCCCTTCTGGGCTGCACGCATACGCTGTGTCTCGACTGCAGACGTTGTGTAAGCTGCACGACACGCGCGGACCTTTTCCGCTGCAACAACTCACTGGACGCGTTAATAATTAAGGAAGGCTAATGCGTTATAAGAGTCTCGTTCAGATCTATCATGGAGATGGGAAGATGCAGGTCGGTCAACAAGAACAGAATGCTCCAAATGCTGGCTACTGAGCGTGGGTTCTTGCTACGCACTGCACGAACGGGTCGCAAGCAAGCAAGCAAGCATGATGTAGCAAGTACCACGCTCTCACGTTTATCGAGCCTCCGGCCACCATGCATGGTGACCGCGGGACTTATCATATGGTTGATCTCTGCTTCATCAGCTGCGAGCAAGAGCCTGGAAACAACCTTGAAAGCCTGTCATTGTTCTTTCTAAGGTCGATCCACATCGCAAAGGTCATGTAGGTAGATCCAGAGACATGTCCCGGAGCATTTCAGTGATTTTTCTCATTCATGGTATGATATA
>Ga0265798_10009870_pt1 | contig 11855 bp, 10 predicted proteins | sample P3T30metagenome_FD_192430 | JGI IMG/M metagenome (GOLD analysis project Ga0265798, IMG submission 192430) | Plant litter microbial communities from East Loma Ridge, Irvine, California - P3 T30 | ecosystem: Environmental > Terrestrial > Plant litter > Unclassified | place: USA: California... | reverse complement strand
GACGCGGATGCAATACCCGGACAACCACATACACGCCAGAGTTCACCTGGAGTGACGTCTATATGGGCGCCGGCGACATCGATGCGCTGGTCCGTCTTGTCGAAACGCAGACCAAGGCCACTAGGAGAGGCGGCGGTCGGCCGAAGAAGCCCCTGGAGGACATCGAGGAATACGTTGTGCCCGACTCCGACGACGAGGGTGTACCCAAGACGCCCCGGAAGCGGCGGAAGCTGAACGACGCGGCCACTCCCACGTCTACCAGGAAGAGCCCGGCTTCTCGAAAGTTTCTCACGCCGACCCACAAGAGGATTGTGATCAAGAAACAACTAGAGTTCACGCCCCTGGGCACGCGCGTCCTGTCTCCTTCCGCCCTCAACTCTCCGTTCCAAATCGCCCGAAACCAACTGCATGTCTCATCTGTGCCTGCAGCACTGCCCTGTCGCGAAGAGGAGTTCTCGACAGTGTACAGCCACCTGGAAGCCGCGATCTCTGATGGATCAGGATCCTGCATCTACATTTCTGGCACTCCAGGGACAGGCAAGACAGCCACTGTACGCGAGGTTGTGGCACAGCTGCACGCCTCGGTCCAGGCTGAAGAGCTAGACGACTTCATCTTCGTCGAAATCAACGGCATGAAAGTCACAGACCCTCATCAGTCATATTCGCTGCTATGGCAAGCCTTGCGTGGAGACAGAGTCAGCCCTGCGCACGCACTGGAGCTCCTTGAGCGAGAGTTTTCTACTCCCAGTCCACGCCGAGTGCCGTGCGTTGTCCTCATGGACGAGCTGGATCAGTTGGTCACGAAGAACCAATCTGTCATGTACAATTTCTTCAATTGGCCTGGTCTGCGGCACAGCAGGTTAATTGTGCTCGCCGTTGCAAATACCATGGATCTGCCCGAACGGACGTTGAGCAATAAGATCAGTAGTCGCCTAGGTATGTACTGGCATCCCAATCCTTGAACGACGCCTGGTTACGATTGAAATGTGCTCAGCATATCAATTGTCTCCAATCTAATACACTCTAACCCAATGTGTACGAACATACTCCTCTACCACTTGTCCGCTCAAATTGCGCTGCATTTTGCATCGTAACATTTAGTATGATTCAGGATTTGTTGGGCAATGCTAACAAACCATGCCCTAGGCTTGACCCGCATTACCTTTCCAGGTTACACACATGACCAATTGATGCAGATAATTCAGTCCCGGCTTGAAGGTGTGCCGGGCAACATTGTGCACCCGGACGCCGTTCAATTCGCAGCGCGCAAGGTTGCGGCGGTTAGCGGGGATGCTCGACGTGCGTTGGATATCTGTAGACGAGCTGTGGAGATCGCAGAAACGGAAACTACATCGCAGGAGCAAGAGGACGAGGCGCAGCCCAATACCCCGAGTAAGAGTGGCCGGGGTGACAAACGTAAACCCCTCTCCAAGTCCCGACCACTCAACGGTACCGCGGAGGCGGGCGGCCAGTCAATAAAAAGTGCAGTGACTGGTGGAGGCATTGTCACTTTCGCAACCATCAAACAGGCTATCAATGAGGCTACGAGTAGTCCCCTGCAGCAGGCGCTACGGGCTCTGCCGTTGGCATCGAAAGTCTTTCTGTCGGCGCTCTTGGCACGCATCCGGCGCACGGGCATCGGAGAAGCTGTACTTGGCGACGTCGTTGACGAGGTGAAGAAGCTGGGGCTCATGAGCCAATTACAGCCCGTCTACGACTATCTGCTATTGTCTGATTCGGATAGAAGTAACAGCACGCATGCGCAGTTGGTTGCTTCGTCAAAGTCTCGAGAGTCTACCAGCATTGGCTCAAAGGTAGCCGAACTCAAGGCAGCACGAGCACTTAGTCTTGCGTTCGCAGCCACAGAACTAGCAGAAGCAGGAATTATAGGCGTAGAGGCCCGTCACGGAGAGCGTGTTGGTCGTGTACGTCTAGGTGTTGGAGAAGACGAAGTGCGGCTTGCACTTGGTGATGATGAGTCGGTCAAAGGTCTTGGTTTTGGAGCATAACGCAGTCTTGTTGCGCTTCGTCACACGAGACCTTATGCTATCAGTACAGATGGAAAGACTTCTGGAAGGTTGGTGAACGCCAATCCAATCATTGCAGCGTGGTCGCATTATATCCAACTACCGCTATTGCCCTCTCCGACGGCTAATATGCTACTCAGTTGGCCCACGCGAGTCTGCCTACCCAAATACGTTCAGAGACACGTGCATTTAGCGAGCCTGCATAACGCAGCCAATGAATGCACCCGTTGAGCACCTTCCTCCAATGAGCATCACGCCCCAAATTACCGGTGAACTTCTTGAGCCCCGGCCCGTAGCAGGGGTGAGCGAAAGATGCTAGTATTAACCGTGCCGCACACCACCGCTCAACGTCCTCGGCTTCTAGAATCCTCAGCCCTTTGTTGACGTTTCAGGACTGTGCGCAATAATGTACACATACAGGCAACTATACGAGAACGGCGACTTGCCCTAGGAGCGAATAGTGGTGTTGCAGACGCACGCCATACTGTACGTACGTACTACAGTAGCCTTACAACGTACGAGCACACCAACCAGACGGCGTGCATGTGGCTGAAGCCGTTATCCTCCAAATCACCATCTCGTCGTGCATTGACTGCGTGGGGGACTTCGGACAATGGCGCAAGATCTCAGCTCAATCTTCAGTCCCATGATCGCGGGCGCGCTGTTACCCGCTTTGATCCTCAGTTACCGAGTTGTTGGTGTAACAGCGGCCATCTCGAGATGTTGCGGTCGGCGACGTACGATCATGCAGGTTAGTCTACAGGGTATTGCGGTGTGTATTGAAACGTTCGGCTGTTCGATCGCTCGCTTGCTCGACAGGATGGGAGATCTGCAGTGCGAAGGAAGGGGAAATTGGCATGCTGGCTGGATTTTTGGCGGACGTGTTTTTTCTTGACGCCGCACACGTGCGTTTCGCGAGTGGGTTTCGCGAGTGTGAAGGCTTGGGGTGGCTTTGGCATAAGTGATCCAGCAGGATCCTCATATATGCGAATCATGCAATGCACTTTCCATCACGTCTAGCCATCGTTGACTCAAACTGTATTGATACCGTTCTATTTGTAGCGACCATGCGCCATAACGACAGGATTCCAAGCGTGTTGAAGGAGTCCGTGGCGGAGCGGAGGTAGCATGCGGGGAAGCAATCCTTCTCGTGTAGGAGTCATAGATGTACGAAGTAGCGATTCGACTTTGCGGTGCTGAAGGATGCAGACGAAAAAGCTATTGCTATGGTGGACTGGTGGGGCTTGAAACTGGGAGTGTTGTGCAAAATAAACTCGAATGATATGACGCTCATGAAGTGTAGATGGAAGCGTGTGAAGAGGAATCTTGTAGGACTGGTAACGACGTCACGATAAGCAGTGACCGTACACTCGTAAAGCAACTTTACGGATTGTGTGCCTGCTTTAAGCTAAATGACCTTGGTTCAACTGCATCACTCGGTTTATGCATCGAAGCACTGGGGCGACCTGAGCAGACAAGTAGACATTCACCATTGGACGTTTGGAATCGCTTATATTGACGACAGCGCGAACGTGGGCGCTTGGTAGTTGCAAGAAGGTCGCAAGACGTCATGGGGTCGGCAAGATGCCTCATTGAAGAAAGATTCATATGACTTCCATACCCATTTCCTCTGGCAAACCTTCCAATCTGTCCTGCCTCACACCAAACAAATTCTCCAGGTCCACACCAACCACACTCGCAGGCCAGGCAATCATACCCCATCTTTCTCGTCCCAGCGCCAGCGCAATGGCAGTCACCATATCCGCTCCAAGTCCTTCCAACCACCACACGTTCCTCACTCGACCGGGCAACACTGCATAGTAGGCCAGTATAACCAGCGCGTCTCGATCCTTGGCTTCGATGAGCTGTATGAACTCGCGCGAGATGCGCGTCATCCACACAAAAATTGCCCCGCGATCCGTCAATGTTCCAATCGTTTTATCGTCCACAGAGTATGGTACTGAGGTCATGGGAGGGTATGTCTCCGGCAGCGTCAGTTGACTGACGAGCGCGAATGCGTCTCGCAAGTAGGCCAGCGCTTGACTCAGATGCTCGTGCTCGAGGCCCCATCGCCGGTCCGTCTCCATCCACAAGTCTTCCAGTTGCCGCAGGCGCTCGTCTTCTTCGACTGCGCGCGATGTTGCTGGGACGCGGTTGCGCGGCCACCATTTCCGCGCAGTTACGGGGTTGAGTTTCCCTTCTACGACCCAACTCCAGCCACTCATCAAGACTGTAAGGGGCCCTCGAAGGCCCCAGATTGGGCGCAGCGCGCAACAAAGCATTTTGTCGATGACGTCTTGCGATGGGTTGCGTGTTCCGGGTGGGATCGAGGATCGAAGCACTTCAATGTCGAGGGCGGCAGTGCGGAAAAGATAGACCGCTGTAAGTGTCGCGCTTGCAAAAAGTGCTGGTGCATTCTCTTGGGTGATACGACTCAACTCAGATCTGTACCTCGTCAGGGCCTTGTTCATGCGCCCCGCTGCGATGGTATTCATTCTGCTCTTCTCGTCCTTGCTTTCGCGAAGGCGCCCAAGATGTAGCGCCGCTACCGATAGGACGCAGTTGACGAGGAAGTCGTGATTCGATGCCATCTCCGGAACATGTGTTTGCCACGCGGCTTTTGCAGGATCGTTTGACGCAAGTGTCAGGGAGGTTGTGAACTCATAATGGTTGAGGATTTCTTGCATGGGTGAAGGTAGATTGACCCGGATGTCTTGCCACGCGTCAGCGAAGCGAAGGGATGGCGGAATGGATGTCAGCGGGAAAAGCAAGAAAGGGTCGTTTGTGGCTTCGAGTGGGCTGAGGCTGATGCTGGAGCCTGTCTCGCCCCAGATCGGGTCGTACTCCCTCCATTGTGTCGACGTAATGCTGCTTATCTGGCTTCCTGGACTATCGCAGTTGAAAACTTCGAGAGACGCCGGAGGGGACGAGGTCTCCGAGCGAATGGAAGACGCAACGGTTGCTGGTGAGGTTTGCTTCGTCTTCGGTGACGCTGTCCGGTACCCCGTGAGCCTTGATGCAGGCGCGAGTTGTAGGAAACTACATTCTAGTCCTTTCTTATCGCAGTTTGCACACGACGGCTGTTTAGTGTCACACTGTAGAAAAGTCAGCACATGAACTCGGTCAAGTATGTGAGGTCGACGATGAAAGGATGCTGCGGTGTGTGCAAGTGCAAAGCAACGAGAAGTATACTAATGTACAAGGATAAATATGAAAGAGACCGAGAATAGCAAGGGAAATGCACCTCAACCACGGATGCGTTGTACAATTAGACAGTACAGCGGGCACATCTGTATTTGATGATTCGAGCCGAACATGGTTGGAAATGACCATCAACCGAGAGAAACTTCTGATGGGTGACAAATTACCTTTATTCTTCTCCTCTTGCACTGATGACAACCCAATCTCGACTTACTATGCGGCGCTCTTCTAGTTGCCATTGCATGCAGCTTCCAGGGCAGACTTGGAGCTCGAAGGCTACTGTGTGTGGTTCGTGGCGGATCCTTCGGCAGCGTACAGTGCAGTGTTGTGATCACTGACCAATGTCATCGACTGTAAGTTTTGCCAGTAGAACGGTAAAGATTGTTGTCGCAGTCACTTCTGTCGTGCGGCTCCCGCGCGATGCGTTGCGAATGTGAGGTCTCCGAGTCTAACCGAAAATGGTGGTGCTTCGTATAGACACGTGTTTGATTGGCGTGCTGCGTTGCACTGCCCCACATTTGCCACAACTGACAAGCGTTCGCCATCATGGCCGTAGCCTCACCCTGATCACATTCATATATTCTGTTGTCCTTTCCATGTGCTACAGATGCCCACAGAAGTTTCGTGGAAATCCCACGCCCATCATGATTCCGCAGCGCCACATCACGTTAACATGCGTGGACCAACCGTACGGTCATCACTCAACAGCCATTGCGCATGTGCAGCTGGCGGCCTGTCTACCTTGTCACACATGAGGACCACATGGAAAATAAAGGAATCGTTCCTTACGCAGAGATGACAGTGACACCAGAGTCTGAGTGTAGACTCAACTGGGATGGTAACAGAATAGCAGCAATCACACAACATGGACGAGCGCTTCCGTATGACTGGATGGAGAATATTCATGACTCATGCTTTTGGTGATGTACATGTCAATATCAAGAGAGCTCCAGATCAGCTAAATCACCTCATCCAGGCTGAGCCATGATGTGCTTGAGTTTGCCTCCAAGGCGACAGTGCGTCGTCCAAGCATTTGAATGAACGATGTCTAATCACATCGCGCGCGAGTAATTGACGTTAGAGAAAGCCATAACATCTTTCATCCACCAAGGCCACCGTTTGTCGATCCCAATTTCTGGAAGACCATATATCTTTACATCTCGAACATCCTTTCGACAGGGTAAGGATATGTGTAGCAGGTATTTTTTCGTCGCGTACGTCACTGTTCCTGCTGTCTGATCCATTTGCACGCTTTGCTATTCCGCTGGTAGAGGCATCGCGCTCTCGCCAAACATCTTCTTTCTCGTCGTCAACAACAGAGCTGCGCACTTTGCCTCCGGATTTCTCTAGTTGATATATCTCTTCTATCGGCATCTTCGGAAGCGCATCTGAATTGGGGTGAGCATGTCGAGAAGGAATGGTCAGTACATTCAGTGATACGCATTCTCTTGGATCGGTTCGGCAGCAAATGGGTCAAACGCTTGGGGACGCTGGTAAGTGCACATGGAGGCCACGTTTATGAGACAATACTCACATTATACCTAAATGTCCTTCGGCAGCTGGCAGACGAGAATCACGACATGGAGAAGGTGAAGATGTTAACAGAGGGGCGGGCTGATGTTAGCGAGAAAGTGGCCCGACGGCACGTCGATTACCGTGAGGGTGAGAATTGCCCTTTACCGACCTGCATGAACGGTGTACGCGAAGTCTGACGAGATGCTTCGATTTCTGGCGGAGCATGGGGAAAAGCTAGAGCGCGGACCCATCCCGCGTTGCTTCAACTCTGCGCTGAAGGATTCCAGGCCGTTCACGGACTTGGTAGCAGAGTTAGGTGCTGTTAAAGAAGAGCCGGTCCAGTCTGTGATCACCATGAACCGCGTGCCTGCAAAAGTGGAACATGCGTGCTCTTCCTGGCTCTGAACATGCCTTCGTTGGTAGAGGCTTTGGGTCCTTCAAGAGACGTATAGGGCATATGACATGGCAGGACTGGTGAAGGGCGAGGTAGGTTTTTGGTGAAGAAGTGAGGCTTGGCAGTCGCCTCAGGTTGCTGCGCGGCCGCCAAATGGGTCTCGCCTTACGCGCCATCGACCCTGGACAGGCCACGCCGTAGCCGCGCATCCGTTCGTACGTGGTCGTTGGCGGCGGTTGCTAGTGCGTAGCTTGAACAGACAGCGACGTCACGTGCGGTCGTTGATTGAAGGACGAGAGCGAGAGTAGAACAGCATTACATTCAAAGAATGCGTTGAAGTTGAATAGACAAAGGAGTATGGCGACGTGACGTAAGTCGAGATGAGCTGAGACTGGAGTAATATCAGTCTTGCAGTGATGGACCGGCATTGGCCTATGCAACACCGTTGTCGACAGTGAAGGATAATTCGCGTGACCTTTAGATGGACACCGAAGAAATCAATGCAACAACTTGCAAACTGACTCACCACCGATTTCGCAGTCGTACTGTCCGCTTCCATCCATGGCGTCATTCACGACGATTTGAAGTGTAGGCGAACGCCCTCCTTCACCTCAACGATACGCCGCACGTCCCCATCTCCCAGCCACCTCGCCGACAGCGGCCGATCCAAGGCCCCAGCAGAATCACGTGTGCGCTAATTTAGCGGCTCTCTGAGGAATACTTAAACCCCTCGTCCCCCTCCATTTCACAGGTAGCTCTGTCAGTTTTTTCCCCTCCCCTCCTACCTTTGAGTCCCCTGCTAACAGCTTTGCCAGCTTTGCCTTTTGGCTTAGATCAAGTGTAGTATCTGTTCTTTTCAGTTTAATCTCTGAAACGATCCTACGGGATCATTCAAGATTATTCTTATTTTTGAAACGCGCGTAGTAGTCACTGGGCTTGCTCATACCATTGCGCACAGTGTCGTCGGTAAGTTTCCTCCCTCACCTCACTTTGCAGCTTTGTAGCTTGCTAATATCAAATTTAGGTATTGCACTCTCTCCGATGTACGCGAACACGTTTTCATTGAGTCTTCTGGCTTTAGCTGGTTGCTTGAGGAAGAAGCGGTGTGGTTTGTGGATGTTGAGTTGTTTTGGCGTTGGCGGGGTGAGAATTTTGCAGTCCTGACCGCTGTTCGTGCGCCCTCGAAAACCTGGCGAATTGCTACGGCGCCACGCCATGTTCATGCCCCAGAGAATTTTACTTCTCGCTGCTTCGTTGCATGAGCTGAATCACAAAGCTGTCGCACATCAAACACGTCGTTCATTGCGCCTGTCGCTGGGTGCTTTTACTACAAGCTTTGAACACACCAGAAAGTTTTACGTCGTTGCTCTGTGCGCAGGAAGGTGTCGCATATTACATTTGCGTTCCATCATTACGACTACCGGTACTTGTCACCTTCTGTAGGCATATTGTAATCAGCAACCACATCGGTCTATCGAATTTTACTTGCAGCGAACGGCAGTTGTTTAGCACCCGCAGTCGCTTCTTACGACATCTCGCACGCCTCACCTTGATCGATAGAATCATAGCTAGGTAACTCACTTTGAAGTGGTCTCGAAGGACGTAGTGAACCCACCGGCCTCGACCTTGATGTCCGCCTTAGCGACTTCCTTCGTAATGCGCTAACGGCCAGCCGCTCTTCCTCGCAAGCGAATCGACCTTCGAATCGTGCGCTCAAGCTGTCATTGTCGATGGCGCAGTGCTTGACGTGGGCGGGGAGGCTTTCCATCTAGAGTTCGACCATCCAAGATTCTCACGGGTCCATGAGCGACTTGGGACAGGCTTATACACACGGCCCAGGTGCGGTAGGGCGTCCTCCTATGGGGCATAAAAAATCGGGTATACCGGTAACAGGAGGCACCAAACTTGAAACTGTGATAATTTCACAAGATCGTGCTTCTTCCTCGAGACAATCACAGCAATATGCTCGCAATAAAGCAGTAAGTAATTCGCAGGCTTCTAGGACAGAGAAAGTGCAGGTCATGGTCTTTTGTTGTGGTTATTGCGAGACAACTTCTCTCTTATTCCCGAACTTTTACGCCCCGCGTGGTGTTGTTGCGAGACAACCTATCGCTTGTTTCCCAACGTTTACGCCCCGCAAGTGGTCGGCGTCCATCGTGTACATCATCCAAACTCCCATGTTCAGGCAACCTCAGGCCTGGCAGCCACCAACAATGAAGTTGTCACTCAATCAACAGCCCCGCACAATACCGTGCGGGGTTTATTTGGTACGGAGATATCAAGAAGCCTACGGCTTCGTACAAAGGTAATTCGGCAGATTTCCATATCCAGTGAGCCTCAAGCCTATGTAGATGACACCTCGCACTGAAGGTAGAAGAAGTCTAGTGCGGGCCAATCAAGATATTAGGCCAAGCTCATGATACAAGAAATTACAAGGTTGCTTCAATCTAAAACCTTATCCAAGACCGCGGAACTGGCTTGTTGATAACCATGATATCGGTGCCATGCAGAAAGATCGATACGCGCTCAGGCTTGGGTGACGGGGCGCGAGACCTTATTGGCTTGAATACATTGATTAGCTACTGCAGTCAGATATGCGTCCGATGTACTGTACGGTATTGTCAACCAGAGACACAGAGCTAATCAGAAAGTTGCCCTTGTGGTATTCGTTGAATTGCCCCTCGCACTGCTCGGCGACTTTCATCTATATCCTAGGATAAGGCGTCCCAGTGACGTGGGTGCATCGATCCTCAAGGTACAGTAACCCAGCTACGTAGGTCTGCAGCAAATCCTCTCCTTTGCCCAGAGCACTGGCAAAGGATACACACAAAGTCGAGACATGCAAGCACCGAGGGAGATATAAGAACATAGGTGAATACCATGTCAAACGCTCACCAACATAGAAAGCATGCTGAGAAGGAAGCGATGTCTATGGCTTGCATTCTAGATCGCTGTTCTAGGTAGCTTCATGGTTTAGTGAACGACGTGGTTGGTATCGGCGACCAACCTGCAAGATACTGCGTTCCCCTTGTCTCCGCGGCTCCAATAGGGACGGGCCGCCTGGGTGGGTTATAGTCAATACGGTAGCGATGCTCTCTGGGTCATGCACTTAGAATAGCCTTGACCTTGATGTAGCTGATTGGGCACTACGCGGGCCATTGTTGCCAAGATACTAGAATAGTGTGACGGTCGAGGGTTGTGTGAATGAGAGCACACTACCGGCAAAAGACGTAGCATGTACGGAATGAAGTTACCACTGCAGTTTCAGATGTTAGAACACTCACGGTCTCTTCGATCGCAGCGTATAGTGTCCGTGTTATGCTATTTACATCTTGATATCATCATCTGGACATGTACACTTCCTCGCCTTTATGAAACTCTTCGATGTCGGTAAGAAACACCGCGAGGCAAGCCCTCCAATCGAGATGCAGTTGTACTTCACGGGCATAATCGCCGACATCGAGGTCGATTGGCGTGAGCACCTACGTCCTCGGATGCATGCATACTTAGTCGAACTCATCTAGTATGCCGTTTTCCGCCTCGTTTATCGCAAGATCACCTTCTGTGGTACTACAGCATGCCTAACCCTCAATTTCACACGAATGACAGTTCTCATAGCCACTATTCAGGCCTCCAATTCAACACTTGAATGAGTGAGAGATCAGATGCAGAGACCTGCGAGAGATGCCGACTAGCCGTCACCAATACTATGAGGAGTTTGTCCACAGGCTTATCGACAGACTTTCATGGTAGACATCAAGTATAAAAGCCGCGCACTTGCTCCTGTTTTTCATTATCACTCGACACAATCAACGCACACATCCTTACTTCCACAATACAACAAAAGTCTCATCATCACTGAGCCTCTTCTCAATCTTCCAAAATGCATTTCACATACACCATCGTGTCTGCGTTCATCCTGGGCGCCGCCGTACTGCCAGGTACTCTCGCCGTCAAATCACCTTGCAACGCCGGTTTCAACCACAACAGTGGTGAAAATTGCGCTGATGAAGGCTGGTATACATGCAGCCACAACCTGAAGCATACCGTAAGCTTTGCCCCCTTGTTCTCTAGCAGTCATGTGGCTCGCTTGGTACACTGATTGTGATGAGCTAACATTTCATGTAGTTGCAATGCAAGGGTGGAAAATGGGAAAGAATCAATACTTGCGTTGGGCTGTGCAATTCGTCTGCCCGGCGTGGAGGTGCTTGCGGCTGCAATCTCTTCTAGGTCTCTAAACTGTGATCTTCACGACTCACTTTGCCTCACTACGTTGGCCATAAACTCCTTGGAAATTAGCACAAGATGGTCTACAAATTATACAGTGCCCTCATTACCATCACGTTTGCCTCCTCAATCCTCCTTGCTATGTCCTCCTTCTCGTGATGGTATGCTATAACCTCCCAGCCTGCATGTGAATGGCATGGAATTGCTTAGGTCTAAGGACAAGACGATCGTGCCCAATAAAACGGACAATTTACCCCTTGCACTGTTTGACTCCCAAGATCACATCTTTCGGTGACAGCGGCGACCAATACAGCAACAGCATAGCACCATACACATTCCCGACACTTACTTCCCCTTCTCTCCGCGCTCAGGATAATACCCACCCGCAAACTCCAGACTCGCACCATCGAACCTCTCCGTCCTCATTTCCCTCCACCCACTCCACGGCATCCACCCTGCCTTCTCACTCACCTTGACCTCAATCGTCGCCA
>Ga0265798_10009868_pt1 | contig 11859 bp, 11 predicted proteins | sample P3T30metagenome_FD_192430 | JGI IMG/M metagenome (GOLD analysis project Ga0265798, IMG submission 192430) | Plant litter microbial communities from East Loma Ridge, Irvine, California - P3 T30 | ecosystem: Environmental > Terrestrial > Plant litter > Unclassified | place: USA: California... | reverse complement strand
AGGTGATGAGCGCACTCGTCATGCCATCGTTCGCCTGATCGTATGGGCCATCCGTGGACTGACGATCGAGCGAGTCTTGGTATCAAATCCCGATGCTGTTCGGGACTCAGTCGATATGCTGCGGCTGCTGATCGAGCGAGCGGCGCCTAACGGAGCAATCGAGGAATTGCAGTGAAAAGCCCCCTCCATTGTATTGAAAGCGAGCGGGTAGCATCCACTGCCTCACGGGCAGCTCAGGCTCTCCATTTTTTTCCTCCATGCGTGCGGCAGCTCTGTGGGGCGACGACTATCACGACCGACGTACACATGCGTAAACGACGCCTCGGCAGCAGCATCGTCGGTGCCGGGAACGAAGGCTCCCAAGCGAAACGTGACGCTGGACGAACCAAGGCGCGAGAGCGCAAGGCCGATCTCCACCGGTTCCGGATAGGTGATCGACCGTGCGTATCGGCATTGCGTTTCGACAACGAGGCCGATCGGGTCGCCAGTTGCGATGTCGAGCAAACCCGTGCTGATGAGCCAGTTATTCACCGTCGTGTCGAACCAGTGATAATAAATGGCGTTGTTGATGTGGCCATAGGCGTCATTGTCGCTCCAGCGCGTGGTGATGGACTGCCACCAGCGATAGTCGGCACGGGGCCGGAGTGTGTCACGCGCCATGGACCGCGCCTTTTCCAATATGTATCTCTCCATTTATTGACCATCGACGCGTCGTGGCGTCAATCCTTTCATCAAAGCCTTGCGCTTAAGATTACGACATTGGTTAGATAAGCTTGGCCATACGCCATTAGCCAAGAGCGCCCTCATGTGGATATCACAGACATGCAAATAACCGCAGCTGTATTGCGACAGCCAGGCGCCGCCCTCCCTTATGCTGAGACCCGGCCTCTAAGTATTGAACAAATTACGCTCGCACCCCCTGGACGAGACGAAGTACTGGTACGGATCGCGGCTGCCGGCCTCTGTCATTCCGATCTTTCAGTTATCAATGGTGATCGGCCGCGCCCCTCGCCCATGGCGCTGGGCCACGAGGCCTCGGGCATTGTCGAGGCGCTGGGGGATGGCGTGAACGACCTTGCACTCGGCGATCATGTCGTGATGGTCTTCATGCCAAGCTGCGGCCACTGCTTGCCCTGTTCTGAAGGCCGCCCGGCGCTTTGCGGTCCGGGTGCCGCGGCCAACGTTGCCGGCACTCTGCTGAACGGCGAGCGCCGATTAAGCGACGAGGCGGGCGCCATTCATCATCATCTGGGCTGTTCGGCATTCGCTAGTCACGCCGTCGTTTCCCGCCGCTCGCTTGTGAAGGTGGATCGCGATCTGCCGCTTCACGAGGCCGCGCTGTTCGGATGCGCTGTCCTCACCGGCGTTGGTGCCGTCGTAAATACGGCAAACGTGAAGGCCGGGCAGACAGTCGCGGTTGTTGGTCTTGGCGGCGTCGGTCTGGCTGCGGTGCTCGGCGCTGTCGCGGCGGGTGCGTCGCAGGTGATCGCAATCGATATGCTCGAAGATAAGCTGACCCTGGCACGAGAACTCGGCGCGACGACAACGATCTCTGCCGGGGCGGATGCGGCTGAGCAGGTGAGGACGCTGACGAACGGTGGGTGTGACGTCGTACTAGAGATGGCAGGATCGCTTAGGGCCCTTGAAAGTGCCGTGGCGATGACCCGCCGCGGTGGCATGACCGTGACCGCCGGTCTTCCGCCTCCCGACGCCGCGCTGGCCGTCAATGTAGTCGCGCTGGTTGCCGAGGAGCGCACGTTGAAGGGGAGCTATATTGGCACATGCGTTCCTGCCCGCGACGTTCCGCGATACGTCGCCCTATACCGCGCAGGCCGCTTGCCAGTTGATCGGCTGGTCAGTGGTTACCTGACGCTCGACGACATCAATGCGGGGTTTGACGAACTTCATGCGGGCCGTGCGGTCCGTCAGATTATCAGGTTCGACACCTAACGAGCGCATGCGTTCGGTCGTGCGGCGAAGGCCGTCCAAACACCGTCTAACCGAGATCGATGCCGTTCAGAGGGATAGCAAGACGGCACAGGACAAGCGCTGCCTCGACGACCTGATCAATGGGGCGAGCATAACCCTCAGCCCCCCAGGCAAGCGCGATGTGCAGCAATCCCCCGGAAACTGCACGTCTGAGAAGCAGATCGGTCGACAGGGCTCCACGGTGCTCGGGATCAAAAACGGTTACAAACGGCTCAGAGAGCGCAAACAGCGAGGCTTCGAACGCCGTGTCGATCGCTGCATCTACGCCGACGATCTCAACAAGAAACACGCGTGCGGATGTCGGCCTGGCCGCCAGACCGGCATAATAGGCCCGAAGTAACCGGCGAACGCGGTCATCTGCCGGTTCACCCGGCACATCGGCCGCCATGATCTGGGCGTGCATCGCCGACACAACGCGCTCGAAAGCGACGAGGAGCAGCTCCTCGCCATTGGCGAAGCTCTCATAGAAATACCGCTCCGTCAGATCGGCATCCCGGCAGATTGCCCGCACACCCGTATTGCGAAAGCCGACCGACCCATACAGCCGGATAGCCGATCCAATCAGCAACTCGCGACGTTCCACGCGCCGCTGCTCCTGCGTCTGTCCGGTCCAACGTCGAGCTGAGCTTGCCATACGCCACTCATAGCATTCTTGACAATGACATCAACCGTTGTCATTTTCTGATTCACGTTATGGAGGCTGGCGATGTCGAAGGTTGAACATCTTGACGTTCTTGTAGTGGGTGCCGGGCTATCTGGCATTGACGCCGGATACTGGCTTAAGACCAAGTCGCCTGACCGAAGTTTCGCCATTTTCGAGGCCCGCGACGCCATCGGCGGTACTTGGGATCTGTTCCGCTACCCAGGCATCCGCTCTGACTCAGACATGACGACGCTCGGATTTCCCTTTCGTCCTTGGCACGGTGAAAAGGCTATCGCGGACGGCGCTGACATCCGCGACTATATCGAGGACACGGCATGCGAGTTCGGCATCGATCGCAAGATTCGGATGCGTCACCGCGTCACGAGCGCCGAATGGTCGTCGGCTGAGGCGCTCTGGACCATCTCCTACGTCGTTGACGACGAGCCTCACCGCTTGACGTGTAGCTTTCTGTTCCTGTGCTCGGGTTATTACGATTTCCGGGAAGGACATTCCCCAACCTGGCCGGCCGTCGACACGTTCGAGGGCGAAATCGTCCACCCGCAATTCTGGCCGGAAGACTTGTCAGTAGCGGGCAAGAACGTTGTCGTGATCGGGTCGGGCGCGACCGCCGTCACCTTGGTCCCGGCGCTGGTTGCAAAGGGCGCGGCTCACGTCACGATGTTGCAGCGCTCGCCGACCTACATCGTATCCAAGCCGTCTCACGACGAGCGTGGCGAGACGCTTCGCAGCCGGCTACCCGCGCCGATCGCCGATGCAGCGATCCGCTGGAAAAACATCGGCTACAGCATCTTCGTGTACAATGCGTCGCGTAAGAAGCCGGACTTCGTCAAACAGAAGATCGCCGCCCAGCAGAAGGAGCTTCTGGGTCCCGACTTCGACATCGCTCGTCACCTGACCCCCAAGTACAATCCTTGGGATCAGCGGCTGTGCCTCGTCCCCGACGGCGATCTGTTCAAAGTGCTGCGCGCCGATCAGGCGACGATCGTGACAGATCAAATCGAGCACTTCACGCCGGAGGGCGTTCAGCTGGCGTCCGGCGACAAGTTGAAGGCAGATATCGTCGTCACCGCGACCGGGCTCAACATTAAGATGATGGGTGGCGCATCGATCAAGGTCGACGGCAAGACGATCGATCCCGGTACATGCTTGCTCTACAAGGGCGCGATGCTTGAAGGCGTCCCGAACTTCGCCTTCGCGGTGGGGTACACCAATGCCTCGTGGACGTTGAAGTGCGATCTCACTTCGCAATATGTCAGCCGCCTCCTCAACCATATGGCTGCCCGTGGGCAGGTCAGCGCCACACCGGTCGCGCCTCCAGGTGCTGCAGTCGAAGAGGCGATGCTCGATCTCCAGTCCGGCTACGTCAAGCGCGCGAAGAACATGCTTCCTCGACAGGGCATCAAGGCTCCTTGGAAGACCCATCAGAACTACGTTCGTGATCTCCTGGCATTCCGGATCGGCCGGATCGAGGACGGAGTACTGCAATTCGATACGCGCCTAATCGGCGCTCGGGAGAAGGCGGCATGAGCAAGCGGTTCGACCTCGACGGCAAGGTTGCCGTCGTAACCGGCGCAGCCGGCGGGATTGGCCAGGCGATCGCACGATCGCTGGCGAAGCGCGGGTGCAACGTTGCGCTGGCTGATCTCAACGAAGACGGTCTCGAACAGACTGCGCGCCTTATCGGCAACAGCGTTCGTGTGACCCGTCACAAACTCGACGTCGCGGACGCAGAGGCGGTCGCAGCCTTTCCTGTGATCGTCAAAGCGGCGCACGGCCATGTCGATATCGTCGTCAACAACGCCGGTGTCGCGCTCGGTGGGCGGTTTGACCAGTTGACCGAGGATGAGTTCGACTGGGTCCTGGGCATCAACTTCCAGGGCGTTGTGCGGATGTCGCGTGCCTTCCTGCCGCTTCTGAAAGAGCGTGAACAGGCGCAGCTTGTGAACCTTTCAAGCCTGTTCGGCATCATCGCTGCCCCCGGCCAGACCGCCTACGCCGCTGCCAAATTCGCAGTGCGCGGCTTTTCCGAGGCACTGCGTAACGAGTTGCTGGCGGCGAAGTCGCCAGTTGGCGTCACCGTGATTCATCCGGGCGGAGTAAAGACGGGCATAGCGCAGAACGCTCGTGTCGCTGCTGCGGTAACCGAGGCGGAACGAGCGGTGACGCAGGCCCGCTTCGCCAAGGCGCTGAAGATGCCCGTCGATGAAGCCGGCGAGATCATCGTTCGTGGAATTGAGCAACGGCGTCCGCGCGTTCTCGTTGGCAACGATGCCAAGATGGCGTCGATCGTCGAGCGGATCATGCCGGTTGGGTACTGGCGGCTTCTGGGAAGAGCGGTCTGACCATGCGTACATCAACAATCATCAAATCGAGCGTGCTGGCTGGGACCGGCATTCTTGCTGGTCTCGCGGCGTTCAGCAGCCTCAGTGCGCGAGGCGCTCAGCGTCGCGTCCCGCCAGAGGGGCGATTTCTCGATGTTGACGGTGCCCGGCTTCATTACATCGACATCGGATCCGGCCCTACCATCGTCATGGTTCACGGGCTCACCGGGCAGCTGCGCAATTTCACCTATGCCCTCACCGAAAAGCTCGTGTCGGAATATCGCGTAATTGTCGTTGATCGGCCGGGCTCGGGGTATTCAACCTACAACAGAGTTGGAGGCCGTGGTCTCGACGCACAGGCCTCCATTATCGGTAATTTCATTGAAGCGTTGAAACTGAATCGACCGCTTTTGGTTGGTCACTCGCTCGGTGGAGCGGTTGCCCTGACATTGGCGACGAAGCGCCCCAGTCTGCTTGGCGGTTTGGCACTCATCGCTCCGCTGTCACAGCCGATGAATGAGGCTCCGCGGATATTCCGGGGTCTGTTGAACACCTCCCCTGTCCGCCGGGCCATCGTGTCCCGAACGCTGGCCGTCCCGATTGGCAAATTGAAGCGCAAACGTACCTTGGCGGCGGTCTTTGCTCCCGACCCCGTACCGGCGGACTTCAGCGAACGTGGGGGCGGCATCCTCGCGGGCCGGCCAAGCGCGTTCTACGCGGCGTCGACGGAGATCTCGGGTGCCGACGACCTCGCCGAGATTGCCGCGATGTATGGCAATATCCCGCTACCGGTCGGCATTCTTTTTGGCCGTGACGATCAGATCCTGTCCCCCGGACTTCACGGCGCACAGACAGCGTCCAAGATTCCAGACGCGGAATATGAGGTGATCGAAGGGGGCCACATGATCCTTATCACCGCGCCCGATGCGACCGTGTCCTGGCTTCGTCGGCAAGCCGCGCGGGCGCTAAGCCGCGTTGCGCCCGTCATTCAGCAGAGGAATGCGCAATGATCTATACGACCCTACGGACCTCGCTGGATGACGGCATCCTGTTGGTGACGCTCGACCGCGAAGACCGGATGAATGCCTTCACGCCACGAATGGCAGACGAACTCGAGGCACTATTCCGCAGCGTAAATGACGATGACGAAGTACGCGCCGTGATCGTGACCGGCGCGGGGAAGGCCTTCTGCGCGGGAATGGAGCTTGGCGCAGAGGGAAACGTCTTTGGCCTCGATGAGACGCTGACGCCTACCCTCGACGATTTGCGCGAACGGCTCGACGAGCCGTCGATCCGCAGCGGCGTTCGCGACACCGGGGGCCGCGTGACGCTTGCAATCTATGACTGCCTCAAGCCTGTTATTGGCGCGATCAACGGCGCAGCGGTCGGCATTGGCGCAACGATGACGCTGGCGATGGACTTTCGTCTCGCTTCGAAAAAAGCTCGGATCGGCTTTGTTTTCGGCCGTCTGGGCATCGTGCCCGAGGCATGTTCGAGCTGGTTCCTGCCCCGGTTGGTCGGCGAGCAGACGGCGCTGGAATGGACGCTAACTGCGGACATTCTGGACGCCGAAACTGCAATGCGGGGCGGCCTGCTTCGCTCCATTCACGACGATGCAGAAGCCTTGATAGCCGAGGCGAAGGCGCTTGCGCACCGGATCGTCGATGGCCGTTCGGCAGTCGCTATCGCACTGACGCGGGCCATGATCCGGCGAAACCCTGCTTTGCCCCACCCAGTCGAAGCGCACCGGATCGACTCCCTGGCGATGTTCTACACCAGCATCGCTGACGGGAAGGAAGGCGTCGACGCGTTTCGCGAAAAACGTGAGCCGAACTTCAACTCAAAGGCGTCCGCGATGCCTGCCTTCTACCCCTGGTTCTGAACGGACGTACCATGACCTACCGTGCCCCACTGGCCGAGCAGATGTTCGTGCTCGAAACCATCGGTGACGTTGATCGCCTAGCTGAGTTGACCGGCTTCGAACACGTCGATGCCGACATCGCTGCAGCCGTACTCGATGAGACCAGAAAGCTTGCCGAGGACGAACTCTACGCTGTCAGCAGGATCGGAGACGAACAAGGTTCGACATGGAAGGACGGTGACGTCCGCCTGCCCGATGGCTTTGCCGCGGCCTACGCCAAGTGGGTCGAAGGCGGTTGGAACGGCATCGAAGCGCCCGAGGCCTATGGCGGCCAGAACCTGCCGCTCACGGTGTCAGCGATCATCCAGGAGCAGATGTTCGCCGCCAATGTTGGGCTGAGCCAGATCATGTCACTGACGGCCGGAGCGGTACGCGCGATCGAGGCGCACGGATCCGACGCGTTGAAAGCGACGTACCTTCCCAAGATGGTGTCGGGCGAGTGGTCCGGGACGATGAACCTTACCGAACCCGGAGCAGGTTCGGATGTCGGCGCTCTGCGCACGATTGCAGAACCGGCGGACGATGGCAGCTACCGGATTCGCGGCGCGAAAATCTACATCACCTTTGGCGAGCATGATGCGACGAAGAACATCATCCACCTCGTCCTTGCTCGTATTGTCGGCGCCGGGGAGGGCACACGGGGGATAAGTCTGTTCCTGGTGCCAAAGTTTCTACCCGATGCGGATGGGCAGCCGGGCAAGCGCAACGACGTGCGGTGCACGGGGATCGAGCATAAGTTGGGAATGCGCGGCTCGGCGACGGCCTCGCTAAGTTACGGCGACGATGGCGAGTGCGTTGGCTATTTGGTCGGCGAACCGCAGGGGGGCATCCGCGCGATGTTCACGATGATGAACCACGCCCGGATTGGTGTGGGGATCCAGGGCGTCGGTGTTGCCGACATCGCCTATCAGAAGGCTGCGCGCTATGCGCAGGAACGTGTCCAATCCGCGCCGCTGGAAGGCGAGCGGACGCCTGTGCGGATCATCGATCACCCCGACGTCCGCCGCAACCTGATGATGATGCGAGCGCTCGTTGAAGCGTCCCGATCGCTGGCAGTCTATAATTCGCTGCAGATCGACTGCGGGCACGCCGCTGCCGGCGACGAGGCGCGTGCTGCGTCTGCTCGCGCCGAATTGCTGACGCCGTGCACCAAAGCGTTCTGCACCGACATCTCGCTCGAGGTCAGCAGTCTGGCGATCCAGGTGTTCGGTGGGATCGGCTTCATCGAAGAAACCGGAATCGCACAGCATTACCGCGATGCCCGGATCCTACCGATCTATGAGGGCACCAACGGCATCCAGGCGCTCGACCTGGTTCGCCGCAAACTTCGCCTCGAGAACGGCGAGACGTGGCGCGCGCTGCTTGACGAGATCGATGCAGACGCGGCCCGATGGCGTCTCGAGCCTGCGCTTGCAGCGGGTGCGGCGGTGCTCGTCGAGGCGTCCGCTACTCTTCGAACGATCACCGATCGTCTTCTGGAGATGCGAATTACGGACGCAGCGAGTGGTGCTACACCGTATCTGCGGATGTTCAGTCTCGTCACTTGCGGCTGGCTGATGGGCCGTCAGGCGGCTGCGGCCGCGGACCGGCTTTCGACGGCAGACGGCGACCCGGATTTTCTGTCGGCAAAGATCGCCACCGCTGCGTTCTTCCAGCAACAGGTACTGACCGAGGTGTTCGCATTGCAGCACCTCGTTCTTGCGGGTGTCACACCGCTGTTCGCGATCCCGGATGCGCAGTTTCCCGCATGATTTTCATTAACAAGCACTCCGCGTTTGGGGCCTGGTTGGAGCATCGGTCGTGAAGGCACACATCATTCACGCCCATTCGGAAGCCGATTCCTTCGTCTCTGCAATGCGCGAAGTGATCAGCGATCGTTTGGAAGCGAGTGGCGCGACTGTATCTCAGTCCGACCTGTATGCGATGGGGTTCAATCCGGTCCTGTCTCCCGCCGATTTCAACGAACGCCAGGAGACAGATCATCTCACCTACGCGCTGGAACAGCGCCACGGCTACGAGACACGGACGCTGGCCCCCGACATTCTTGCCGAGATCGACAAGGTATTGGCGGCCGATCTTCTTATTTTCACCTTTCCGGTCTTCTGGTTCAGCGTGCCTGCGATCCTGAAGGGCTGGATCGACCGAGTGTTTATCTCGGGCCCATTCTATGGTGGTCGCCGGATCTATGGCGCGGGTGGTTTGGCTGGGAAGCGCGCGTTCGCGGCGTTTAGCCTGGGTGGACGTGACCATATGTTTGGTCCCGGATCGATCCATGGCGACCTGGAGACAGGGATGCTGCGTCACTTCCTGCAAGGGTCGCTCGGCTATGTAGGTCTCGACGTACTGGAGCCGTTCGTCGCCTATCATACGCCCTACGTCTCAGCAGACGAACGATCACGCATTCTTACCTCTCTTGGCGAGCACGTCGATCGTCTCGACCATTTGCCGATCATGCCGATGCCGGACCTCGACGCTTTCGACCGCGGCTTTGCGCCGAAGGCTGCGGCTGCCCTCTCCGAATAGCCTGCGCGTTCCCACGCCAAACCTGAAAGGAATGCCATGCCGTTGCGTTTCGCCTCGCGCGCCAGTGAGGCCTACGACTTTCCGCTGACCATCGGGCACCTGCTGGACGCTGCGTTGATATCGGCTGCTGACCAGGAGATCGTGTACCGCGATCAGGTTCGGATGACCTATCGCGAGCTGCGGTCGCGGATTGGCCGGCTTGCCTCTGCGCTCGCTGGCCTGGGTGTTGGTCAAGGTAGCGTAGTCGCGATGATGGACTGGGACAGTCATCGTTATCTCGAGGCGTATTTCGCGGTTCCGATGATGGGTGCGGTACTCCAGACGGTGAACGTCCGGCTTCCAGTCGCACAGATCGGCTATACGCTGCGTCACGCCGAGGCCGAAGTGATCGTCTGCCACCGCGACTTCCTGTCTGCGCTCGAAGCGATATTGCCGAACCTCGAAGGCGTAAGGGCGGTTGTCGTCATCGACGACGGTGCCAACGAACCAGCATCGTTCGTCGGCGCCGGCGAATACGAAGCGTTGCTCGCCGCGTCGGATTCCAAGTTTGCGTTCGAAGACTTCGACGAAAACGCACTGGCTACGACCTTTTACACGACGGGCACGACCGGCGATCCCAAAGGCGTCAGCTTCTCGCATCGTCAAATCGTCCTGCTGGCCCTCGCCAGCAAGGGTCCGTTCGGCGCAACACGCGATCCCGGTTTCGGGATAGATGACGTGTACATGCCCCTGACCCCCATGTTCCACGTCCACGCGTGGTGCATGCCCTACGTTGCGACCCTTCTGGGCGTGAAGCAGGTCTATCCAGGTCGTTACGAGCCCGACATGATCTGCCGCCTTCGCACGACCGAACGCGTTACTTACTCGCACTGCGTTCCAACCGTGCTCCAGATGGTTTTCGCTGCCGCGGAGAAGGCAGGGACCGACCTTACCGGATGGACCATCACCATTGGCGGTTCGGCGTTGACGCACGCGCTCTGGGAGGATGGCACGCGCCGTGGCATGCATATCGGTGCAGGCTACGGGATGTCGGAAACCGGGCCGACCCTAACCATGGCGCGTCGGAATAATCGTTCCGATAGCACAATGGCTGACGTGAATGAGATGACGCTCGCAGGGGTGCCGATCGCCCTTGTCAGCCTTCGTGTCGTCGATGAGGCAATGGCTGACGTACCGAACGACGGCATTTCTCGAGGTGAGCTTGTCGTCCGCGCGCCTTGGCTAACGCAAAGCTATACCGGCAACCCCAGCGCCTCTCGCGAACTCTGGCGGGGCGGCTGGATGCATACCCAAGACGTTGCGACCATCAGCCCGGACGGCCGGGTCACGATCTGTGATCGCCTGAAGGACGTCATAAAGACCGGCGGGGAATGGATACCTTCGCTTGAGATTGAGGACCTGATCGCAAGCCTCCCCAACGTTGTCGAGGTTGCAGTCGTTGGCATACCAGACGAACGATGGGGTGAGCGTCCGATCGCGTTCGTTGTGCCCACGTCAGCGGTGCCGTCGCTGGAAGCGATCAATGCGCCTATCATCGCCGCAATCGAACAGGGCAACCTAAGCCGCTACGCACGCTTGGATCAGTTGGTTGTCCTTCAGGCACTGCCTCGCACGAGTGTCGGCAAGATCGACAAGAAGCAGCTTCGTCTCATGCGTACTGATGCTCATCTGAGTAGCAATGCTAAACGCGACGGCAAGTAAAGGATCAACACGTGAACAACTCCGAACTTGTGAAACTCGTATCCGATATCACTGGTGCGAGTGAGGATATTACGAAGGCCGTTATTGCTGCCACGTTTTCGAAGATTTCCAGTTCGCTTGCTACCGGAGAGGATGTTTCGCTTATCGGTTTTGGGCGGTTTGGGACACGAGATATCGCCCCTCGCGTTGGTCGCAATCCACGGACCGGTGAACTTATGAGCATTGCAGCGGCAAGGAAGATAACTTTCACCGCCGGGAAAAGGCTAAAGGCTGGCATCGTCAGTAACGAACAGAAGCTTTAGGGTTTCGGCGCCTAGTATAATCCAGTGCTTTGCCCGTCTAAGATTACATTACAATAGAAAAGGATGCTGTGGATGTCGTTATTCGAAACGCTTGCGCAGCCCCGCAAAATCCCAAGTTTCAGAATGCGGTTGCTCAGCGCGGTTGCGGGAACGCTGGCTCAGCGTGGGAGCAAACGGGCGAGTGATTTAGCTCGTGACCGTCGGGCAAACGACAAATTTACCAGCTGGCTGAAGGTCCCTGATGGCGCGGTCTTGTCGAATGAGTCGATAGGTGGCGTGCCCGTGATCCGTGTATCGTCGGGGAATGCGGCGAATGCGACGGTGCTTCACATCCATGGCGGAGCGTATGTAATGGGCACCGCTCGTCAAGTTTTGGTCAATGCTGCACTTTGCCTCCATGGCGGGCCGGATCTCGTAAGCGTTGAATACAGGCTAGCG
>Ga0265798_10009867_pt1 | contig 11859 bp, 6 predicted proteins | sample P3T30metagenome_FD_192430 | JGI IMG/M metagenome (GOLD analysis project Ga0265798, IMG submission 192430) | Plant litter microbial communities from East Loma Ridge, Irvine, California - P3 T30 | ecosystem: Environmental > Terrestrial > Plant litter > Unclassified | place: USA: California... | reverse complement strand
TCTGGCTTTCCATGATCTCTCTCGTATGCGCGAGGTCTTGTTCGAGCTGGTCGATGTACTGTCTGTCGCGCAGCAAGTCGTTCCGTAAGTTTTCGACATCGTCCGATTGAGCGCGTTGTGCCTGGCCGGCCCGAACGTCGAGATAGGCAGTCGCTTCTGCGACTTCCTCTTCGAGCTTGGATATGCGCTCTCGTGAGGTCTTGAGCTCCTCAAGTAGCTTTCCAACCTGCGCCTTGAGTGCTTGCCTGTCCTTGTTTGCCTCGAACAGCTGTGCCTCCTGCTCCAACTCGTTGCCTGCCGGGGGTGGCTGGCCAGATATTGCTCGTGTGGGCGTTCTATACCCTGAGAGAACTGGCTCTGAAGTCAGCTCGGCATCGACGCCTAGTTCCGACATGCGTTGGTCCAAAGCCTGCATTTCTTGTATGGCTTCGGCAATCGTCTCGGCCGTCTTCTGGCCCAGCTTGGGCATGACCTGCAGCATGCGCTGGTTGCTTCGCGGCGAGAAGCATGCTGCCAGTAGCACAGCCATGGTGAGCTTTGCAACCAGCATTGTTGATCCATCCCTCGCGCCTGCCTTGAGGTCTGGTATCATGCGCTTGGTGAGGACGGGCAGCTGCTCGCATTCTTCGCGTATGTAGGTCGAGGTTGTGCGTTCGATGTACTTGAGGTTCTGCCATCGCGGTATCCAATTGTCTGATTGGCGGCGGTGGTTCTCTTCGAAATTTGGGAGTGACTCGTTGAAGTAGTCGGCGTCGATGTCGGCGAGGATCTGCCACAGTATCTGGCCGTCTTCGAGCTGGCTCAGCGACGTGATTCTGTGGGGGAGGTCGAAGGTGTTGACCTAGACGCGAAGGTCAGCTATGCCACTCGGACGTGTAGGAGGCGGCACGTGGAGACGTACCCAGTCGAGGAGAGCCTTGAGCAGCTCGGGCTTGAAGTCGTCCATGGTGGAGTGTCGCGGGGCCTGGTACCCGCGTGTCGGTCTGTCAATGCTGTTATGCGGTGCGAGTAGAGTGAATAACAGTCATGCATCTCGGTGTCTGTGGTTTTGCGGTGAAGTGTACGTGCTCCACCATGCACAGGCTGAGTCCTTGCTCGAGGACGTGTCGCGCGCGTCGGTGAGGTTGGGAGCCCGAACGCTAAGCCGGAATGCAGCACATGCCCGCGGCGACGTCTTGAATCGGTGTGTAGCGAGGCGTAGAGTCGTGCGATGGGCGTCGAGTGAGGGGCATCAGCCTGACATTCCCTAATTGCCTTTTGACAGACGGAACATGACGCGCATAAAGCCGCCGCTGTTCTGAGACGACGTGCACGGGCAGGCCACACCCGCGGGGAAAGAGCCGCTGCAGGGTTCCACCACCTTACCCTACGGTGATCACAACAGTCTCGAGCGTAGCAACAATCTGCAGTAGTGATGCGTATGGCTATTGAATACCTTGGTGTTGCCCACAGTCAATGTTGAGGATGGGTTTAATATGTTCTACATAAATCAGAATACTGATGGATTGTCTAGTTGAGATTCTCATCCAACTCCACCCTGTCCGTTTCTCGAGTAGACTCCAGACTCCAGTCGTATAATCATGAGCGCAATTAACTAAAGGGGCCATTCCTTCCAATTTGTTACCCTCTTCCTTCCCGATCCGGCCTACTCCTTGTTGTTCTGCGTAGTAACGATGCCATCCTCCTCAATCTCACACTTGTATACGTCGCTCAAGGTCGACACCATGTCGAGAGCGGCAGCGGGGGCCGTGGCAGCGAAGCCCTTGATGATGTTGTACTCGTGGGTAATGACACCTGAAGTCTTGTTAGCATAAATCCTTCACAAATGTCTATGTCGCGTGTCTCTTACCCTTGGCCTGTCGGATAGCCTCTTTGCTCTGCTCGACAATGTCGTCGGGTGTGTCGTTGGGCCAGCTGATGATGACGGAGCGGTGGGGTGCGCTTGCCATGACAAAGGCAGCGAGGAGCGCAACGAGGAAGGAGAAGATGGCGAAGCGCATTATGTCTTGGGCGACTTGGGGCTGCGGTTGCGGTGCCGGAAGACGGTTAAGAAGAGTGAGAGCGTCAGGCGGCCGTCTTATCGTATTAAAATGCTTTTGGACGTCGCGAGAGGTTTACTGGTGGTGCTCGGCGTGGTTTGTAGGTGTCTAGGAGCGACTGGGCAGGTGCATGTTTCAAATGGCTGGTCCCGAGCCGAAGTTCAAAGCGCGTCATCGCCTCACATGTCACACGGCAGTCGCTCCGCTGGACCCCTCGTCACATCGATGCAACCTTGGCCACAATTCATTGCAACATCGTCACTGCCCTGTCTTTGTTGTTTCCATTCACCCCTACGATAGTACAACATCACGCAAGTGCATATCAAGTTTGGAATATGATCCTGTATTCATGTACATAGACTTGCCACCTAGCTCCAGGCTCACGGCAAGTGCCATTGCAAGGGGTAGGTGAAAATGAAGAGGCCGCCCATACGGCGACAGTGCTCGTGCTGTTCGTTTTCGTGCTCATGCTGAAACGTTCCTTTTAGTGCACCAAGGTGCCGTCTCGTCAAGACAAGTGATGGCTGGGGGAAATGAAGGGATAGAATACAATCAATGAAGGGGCAAGGGAAGAACGCCGTGTAGCCCAGATCCGTACGCCGAATATGCCGAATGCTGCCGAGGCCGCGCGATGATGCTCGTGTAGTCGTACTATACAAGATCGATCTGCCCAATCAGACAGACAGGACCGATACATGGAAGAAAGATCAAACCATCAAAATGACAACGCCAACACCAGTGTACTCTACTGGTAAGCATGTTGCGTAGTGATGTGCTTTTGGACAGACCGTAGCTCGTCAAATCATAACCTCGTTGACCGCTTGGCTCTTCTAGAACCAGCTGCCGTTGCCGCCGTTGGTCTGAGGGATGCCGTACTGGTGCTGCTGCTGGTAGCCAGCGTAGCCCTGGCGGTTGTCCTGAACAGGGTTGTGCATGTGGTGCGGGTTGCTCAAGCGGTGCGGCTGGCGGTGAGGTTGAGGTGAAATGATGCTCGGACCATAGTTTGCGGTTGCAGTATACATGGGTGTCTGGTAGCCAGAGGAACCGTTGGGAGGCTGGTACTGTGCGGGGGGCTGGTTGAAGACCGAGCTCGACTCAGAACCTGGCCCAGCGCCGGGCGAACCTTGACCAGATGAAGTACGGCCAGTGTAGGCAGCCAGGCGGCTCTCGCGCTCGCTAACCTTGCTCATGATGCGACGACCGTAAGGGGTCTGGCGGATGGATGGCAGAATCGGACGCATGGCCTCGATCAGGTGCACGCACAGCTCGGCGGGAGCAAACTCGAGTGCAGTCTGGATAACGTAGTTGCCGTAAGAGTCGCGCATGAGCTGCTCAAGCTGCTCGACGTCAAGCAACTCCTCAATCATCATGCCCTTGACGTGCGGCTCAGCGCAGCGGATGCACTTCTCGATGACGTTGGAACTGAACTTCTGCTTGGACAACTCGCAAATCTTGGTCTGGAAGCCCTGGCACATGGGGGTTGTGAAGGCCGCATCGTTGAGGTCGAGGATGTACTGAACCACGTAGTTGCCAAATGGATCCTGCACAAGGTGGAAGCTGTGAGCAGTGATCTTGCGGATCAAATCGACCTTCTGGAAACCGACTGCGTGATCAATGCAACGCTGCAGAACACAACATCCATGGCGGTGGGTACCAACAGTGATGCAGTTCTCACCCACAGCATCGAAGATGAACTGGGCCTCCACGGACTTGAGGTGGTTCAGACACTTCTGAATGACGTGGTTGCCGTTCAGATCCTGGATGAGGTCGACAACCTGTCCAGACAATGCGTGAATGATCATCTGAGTCTGGGGATGGATTAGCTCAGAAGCGGGAGAATACCGGGGTCGTAACATACCTGATCATCGGTGGAGATGAACTCGATCATCTTCTGCAAAGCGCGAGTGCCGTGCTGGTTGAAGGCGATCTGAACCATCGCAGGAGATGCGTTGCGGACAAGAGTGTTGCGCTGCTCGTCGTTACAGTACTCCAGTAACTTCTGGCAAAGGTAGTTGCCGAAAGGATCAGTCATGAGTTCAACGACGTGAGGGGCAGTCTCATCAAAGATGATCTGGATGTTCTCCGCGTTGCGCTCCTCGAGCTTCTTCTGCAGGAACCGACAACCATGCTGATCTTTGCACAAACTGTAGATCTCGTGACGGGGCATGGTCTTCAGATCATAGTTCATGTACTTGTTGGCGTCGTTCTGCAGACGACGGCTCTGGATGACGCGAGCCTGGCTGTCCTGTACGCGACCACCAGGTCCATAGGTAGCGTATGGGTTGTACTGCGGCGGCCCATTACCGTACATGCCGTTGGGAGCGTAAGCAGTGGGTCCACCGTACTGAGGACCGGGCCCACCTCCAAGGTTGAGACCATTCAAAGCACCGTTCAGCATGTTCATACCGTATCCATAGTATCCTGGGTTGGCAGCGGAAACACTCGAGTACTGTGACATGGCTGGTGAGCCGACAGTTGACGAGACTCCGCCGTTGCCGTTGGCAGCTGAAGTCATACCAGGACCGAAAGGTGCAGCGCTTGCATGCAAGCCTGACTGCGGAGAACGGTACTCAGACTCGCGATTACCGAGTGAGAGATCGCGGCTGTTACGGTTGGACAGGACATTTGACGGAATGCGACCAAGGCTAGCGTTGTGGTTGTGGAACTGCTGCGAGTGCGTGAAACCGATACTATTGGCGCCGTTCGCTCCATTCTTCAGAGTCGGAACATCGTTCGTGGAGTACGACTGAGTCAACTTGGGCATACCGTTGGTCGGGCCGCCGTAGCTAGAGCGCTTGGACTCGTTGTTCTTTGGGCTGAAGCTGAACTCCACCGAGCGACGGTTGTTCTTGGGAGTGTTCTCGGCGCCGTTGGATCGACCGGACTCATAGTCATCCATCTGAGAAGCTTTACGGAAAGTGTTAGCAGGAAGAGACTGTTGAGCCTGACGATGACGGTGTCCGTTCCAAGCAGTGGACTGAGCATCCGGGCCAGGGGATTGTGAAAGGGCCAAATCAAGTGCAGCGGAAGAGGCAGAGAGGTTCGTACCATTACCAGCACCATCGCGGCGGACCAAGACTGGGAAGTCGTCCTTGGTGTTACCCATCTGGAGGAAAGCCTTCTGATCTTGAGTGGCAGCTGATGCGTCATCACCAAACAAGAAGCCGGCGGTATCAATATGACCAAGAAGCGAGCCCACATCTGGAAGATTTCCGCGGTTGCCGTAGTCCATTCTAGTAACGGGCATGGACATACGGTTGTTCCTATTTGGGTTAGCAGTGTTTGAGGTGATGTTGTGCTGAGCCAACTTACTTGCGCGCGGCCGGACTCAGAGGAGTAAAGTCGTCGTTCTCAAAGTCGTCGTGCTCCTCCTCAGAGTTGCGACGAGATCCTGGCATCGAGTGCGAAGGCAAGTTGCCGTTGCTCTGGAAGTTGGCGGGAGGGGAAGTGACCTGGGAGTTGGCACGGCTACCGCGTGTGGTCATACCCGGGTTGATACTGGACATGCTGAAACGGTTCGGACGCGACAAAGCGGACGGGAACCCGTTGCTCTCGTTGTACTCGGGCGGGGTAGTGGGCTGGCTATGCGCAGGTCCGCCGTAGTGAGCATCAGCCGAGAATCGGTTGGTGTCACTCTCGCCGTGCTGGGCTTGCAAGTTGAGGAGCTCCATCTCAGCGTCGAATCGCCGTTTTGCTTCTTTGAGATACTCGTGTTCGATCCGTTTTCTCTCAAGCTAGCAAGCTGTTAGCTGGTCACACGGACCGGCGAGGGTGTTTGAGCGCGTTTGTCGTGAGGCAACAGCGTCGCTCGTGACGTAGGACGATGCAGATGGGAAGAGATGAAGATATAGATAGGGAATAGAGTCTCAAATGAGACAGAGAAATGTACAGGAGTAATGATAGCAAAGCTAGCTTTTGGAGAGGCGGACTTTTGTGGTGGTGTAGGAGAGACAAAGGCAGAAGACAATTGTTGGTCAATATGGGCGTCGCCTGGACAGGTAGCCTTGGCAACGACTGCAATCTTACTTCCAGTAGGATTTGTGGGTGACAAGTGAGAGACGCAGAAAGACGCAGTGAAGTAGACTTACAACTTGGAGCTTGTGGTACGTCTGTTGGGATTGGTCGTTAGCCCGAATTCTTGGTCACCGCGTATGTATAATAGCTAACGGACAGCAGCTCTACCAGCGCAGCCACACTATGTCGTTTCAAGTATATCCGACATGGCTGCGGTAGCTGCTGAGTACCGACATGCAAAGCGCCGCGGAGCCCCAACACTGAACATCCGCCTCTTACGTGTACGAGAGTGCCCACATACCGCTGTAGTAAACTCGGCCGGCTCTGCCGCTTGTCTACGTTGTTGTCCGATCGGCGACAGAGGCGTGCTCATGGTCGGAATGTTGTTGGTCGTGAAGCGGCGCTGCAGGGTCGCGCGGCCATCGCCGTTCTGAGCGGCGCGATTCAGGGAAAGGAACGACTGCTCTTCGCGCGGGGATCTGAGGCCGTTGCCTCCTCCCATGCCTTGGTAGGCCATACTGACTAGAATACTAGAAATACACTGCCGTCACGTCAGCGCGACTGCCCTGGGAGCTGGTGTGGGGGATTGGCGGGCGGTGTGAAGTTCACATGGCAGCCGCGACCGCTTCGCTGGAGACACGGAAGGCGCATTTACATACAGATAATTCGTACACGGGGCAAATGCCCTTGCTGCCCTCGCTGCTCGCTGTTCGTGGTCGTACAGAGTCGGGACGAAAGCGTGGTTGGAGGCTCGGTACGTAGGCAGGAACGGAAGTCGATGTAGTGCGGGTCGCAGCAGCGCGCACTCGATGGCCTATGCACAGCACGAGTCGTGGGTAAGGACAGTCGGAGCAAGTCTGGAAGGGTTGGCCAACAGTTCAACTTCAGGCGCCGAAAGAGCAAGTCTATAGATGGAGCGGGAGTGGAGCGTTGGACTCGAAAGCTCAGGGTCCATCACTGATCAGGGGACGATGTGGCGCTCAACTAGTGCTGGGTGGGATTCCGCACATATTGCCCATCTGCTGGTCGCGTACTCTGCCCAATTGAGGTTTTGGACCCTCCTGTTCTCCCGCAGCTGTCTACTGTACATGCGCAGCTACTGTAGAGACTATCTAGCACGCAAACGCGCATCGCATCCCAGGATTAAACATACGTTGTAGTCATGGCTTCGGAACGCGGTGCTAATCGAATCTGGCAACCCACCTTCTGCGTGTCGTCCCAGCCTTTGATGCAGCTGTCACAGCCTTCCGCTATCCAACGCGGCCCACTCTAACTCGATATGCGCGGCAAACGTGGTTCTGAATGCTTCTCTACAGCGCGTTCCAGGCCCCTGGAGTGGGATGGAGATGCCGACGGGCGGTGCGCAATGCCCTCACGTCATCCGGCAGCTCTTCGCCCAAGAGTCCCCCAGCCAGTCAGGGTTGCAGCATCTAGTAGTACCGCAATAAGTACTGGGAGGGGCAGTGTAGCTTCCACGGCCGAAGGACTGGCGGGGCATCGATCGTCTCAAACACCGACGTATGCCGCTACGCGTGCCGCGCCATTCTGTTAGACAGGTCGTGCAGGAGGACCGAGTGTGTCTCTGACTGTCTTCTACTACCGAAGGTTTGGTTTATTTGTCAGTAGGCGACATCGACCGACACTTGTTCGATTTCCTGGCTTTGCATCTCACCAAATGCCCATCTCTTTGCGACAAGGCGATCTTTATAAATGAGGCGCCTCGTTCTCCCATGCAGCCGATGCGGTTAGATGGGCCTGACCGCTCTCGTTTCAGAATAGAGAACCAGGCATTTCCCCGCACGCGCCTTGCATCCGCCAATCAGCAGGGGGATCAGGGTGGGCTTCGTGGAACCGGCTAAAAGCAGGTCAAAGCGGTGCTCCTGTATGTAACATGGCCAGAGGAAGTAACGCATCCAGAGGCATCGAGCGCAATTCATGTCTGGTCGGCAGGCTGTTACTTGCGACTTCCTCATAAAGTTTGTCGAAGCAGGAAGCAGCAACACGTGTGCCATCGACCAATCAGGTAGCCACGCCATCGGACCTCTGCACCCGAGAAGCAATGCACGGCTGCGCCTGCCATTCCTATTTGCCACCCTCCACAGCACACAGCATTCCTGCAGAATAGCCTCGGAGACTGATGCAGGGTGCCAGTGACTGCACAATGGGGTGTGCATTGTCACCGAAGTGGCTGCGTTCTTCGAAGGATGATCCAGGTTGCAATGAAGAAAAAGAAATGATTTTGCGAGGCACGTCATGTTCTACCACAGATAGTAAACGAGCATTTTGGTTTAGCAATCTTGGTGGCTCTGCTGGTACGCATGCCTACACACTGAAGCACTTGTACACTTTCATGCAAGTGCCCTGTGAGGCTGCCTACAAGTAAAGAGTCTTGCAATCTTTTCCCTAGAGCTTACTGGGTACTCCTCTATTCGAACGAAACTTTCTTACAATGTCTAGTTGCACAAGCACAAGAGAATGCGAAGCCGAGGCTGCGACGTCGTCGGCTCCAAGTCCGCTCAATTAGACACCTTTGGCGTCGTATGGTCCCCTCTTTTGACGCGATCGGACCCGCAGCGCGCTATATAGACCTGGAGATCATGCATAAGTGACAATTCCGATGAAATGCTCAGGTTGCGCACTCTGACTTTCGTACATTGGATGCAAACGTAGATATGTCGAAGTTACTGCAACACGTTTTTAATATCGCTGGAACAACCGCTGGCCATATCACACTCAACCCTCTAGTCACGGCTGCTCTACTCTGGGTATTGACGAAAGGGCCTACACAACTCCGCAGCCAACTTACTACTCGGATCCGCGCACTTCGGGACCCGTTTCGCTATGCACAGCTCGTGAAGGCTTTGAAGTGGTGCCTGATAGCTGGAACAGCAAGAGTCGTCAACAAGCAGCTTAATCATGTTGCCCTGAACGCAGGCAGATTGCGAAGTGAAAAGGCAAGATGGAACTGGAGCCGAGAGGTCGCAGTCATTACAGGAGGCTGCAGTGGTATTGGAGAGCTGGTAGTGAAGAGGTTGATCAATAAAGGAATCAGAGTGGCAGTGCTAGACATTCAGCAACTTCCTCCAAGTTTGCAAGGCTGTAAGACAGATCAATACCCACTACGCTGGATCGCCTGGTACTAACGAGGACGACAGATGCCGGCCTTAAGTTCTTCAAATGCGACATCACCGACTCCTCTGAAGTCTACTCAGTCGCCGAGAAGGTCAAAGAAACAATGGGGGCACCTACAATCCTCATCAATAATGCAGGGCTTCTTGCATCCCACACCATCCTCACCACGTCCGACGCGTACCTCCGAAAGATCTTCGATGTAAACGTTCTCAGCAACTGGTACACCACCAAAGCTTTCCTGCCAGACATGCTCCGACACAACAAGGGCCATATTGTGACAATCGCAAGCACGGCAAGCTTCATTGGTGTCGCTGGCCTGGCAGATTATACAGCGACGAAGGCGGCTATTCTAAGCTTCCACGAAGGTATGTTTCTTGTCCCATCTCGTACTTGCAGCATGCTGACCCACGACAGCGCTCACCCAGGAACTCAAGCACCACTACAACAGCCCGAACGTGCTCACTACTTCCATACACCCTAATTGGGTCCGTACACCTTTGATAGAACCTGTGGAGCAGGAACTCAAGAGGCGAGGTTCTCCCATTCTTGAGCCGACTGCTGTTGCCGATACAATTGTAGCACAAATCATGAGCTGCAGCGGTGGCCAGGTCATCTTACCAAGCGCTGCGAGCAAGGTAAGCATGCTGAGGGGATTGCCGAATTGGGTACAGGAGAGTCTCAGAAGCGGCGTGAGCAAGACCATCTACAATAGCGTGAAATAAGCTTAATGGAATCCTGTGTGCGAGAACTCGCAACTTTAGCGTGTTGTGCTAGGAAGTACCACACCCATCACACACTGCATGCGGCCCCCGGGAAGAAATGTGCTGGCTTCGGCGGCACTCATGCAGCGGAACGCTTTGTGTGGTGGTACGAACATGACTTGCCGGTGCGAACCAACCCTTTACAGTAGGTTTGGGGGAAAAGCGTAGAAAACTGCATGCACTGTGCCGTGCCCTACGCATAAGGTGTGTGTGGGCTTTGCCGTGGTGCAGGTGTGCCGGTGCCATTCACATCGCTAGCGTATCGGTGAGTCGCGTCGAAAGCGCCGAGGAACGCGTCGCGTCTCACTCAATCGACCACTTCACTACAACGACACACAACATCGCCCACACGACCTCAGCCGCTAAAACAGACGACGGAAACCATGGAAGAACCACAAGAAGATGTTCAGATGGAAACTCAAGACATTGAGCTGGAAACACCACCTTCAGACGTCTTCATGGCACCTTCAATATCCAAATCAGGCATTCTTGGCGGGAAGTCATACTCGCACTTCTCGCCCATACCCAAGCAAATCGCAGACGACATGTCTGGAGAAGTCGTGCTAGGTGTCGATGAGGCTGGAAGAGGTCCTGTCTTAGGTACTAGTCCCCTGTGGAAGTCTTCTTCGTCGCTAACGCATGCAGGCCCGATGGTGTACGCCCTCTTTTACTTACCGATTGAACTCCACCATTCCCTTCTCGCCGAAACGCACCACTTTGACGATTCCAAAGTCCTTACTCCCGAAGTCCGCTCGAATCTGATGCGCAAATTGTGCACCCAAGGCTCAGATCTCTACGAAGCTGGCGGATGGGCAACACGTGTAATGTCTGCGCAAGATATCTCAGCGCACATGCTGTCTCCGAATGTGTACAATCTCAATGCGCAAGCCATGGATGCGACAATCGACCTGATCAAGGGAGTGCTGGCACAAGGCGTCAATGTCAAGGAGATCTACATCGACACAATTGGCAGACCAGAAATCTATCAGAAGAAGCTAGAGAGGATTTGGCCTACGATACGGATCACAGTCGCGAAGAAGGCCGACAGCCTATACCCCGTGGTCAGTGCAGCATCGGTATGCGCCAAAGTCACCCGAGACGCAGCCCTAGATGTCTGTTACGAACCCTACCAGAAGCGCAACACAGCGGCGAACGAAGATGCCGAAGTCAAGGTGGCTTGGGGCTCTGGGTATCCATCGGACGCGCGGACAACCACCTGGCTGAAGCAGAATATGGATCCTTTCTTTGGTTGGGGTAGCGAGACGCGCTTTTCGTGGGGAACTGCGAAAGAGCTGCTGGAAGGGAAGAAAGCAGATGTCGCTATCGACTGGCCTGCCGAAGATGACGGCAACGACATGCGCATGACGGACTTCTTCAGCGGCAAGAATGAAGGCGGCGGAGACGAATTGGTCGACTGGTTCGGGAAGCGTGTTACGCAGGAGATGGACGTATTTTGAACGCTTCATTACAGAGACTGACACCACGAGAACCGCTGAGAGAACAAAACATGCAGGGCACAATGATCGGGCGCATTTATCGGTCCGTTCCAGACCCGCACAGGGCGTCAATATTGCAAGCAGGGTCTACCAACCGGTCAGCCCTACAGAAGCAACGTCATGCCCCGACCATGGGTTTGACTCGGTTGACGTACCCGCGCGCGAGTAAATATACCATCCAGGCAACACAGGCAACCTTTGAAGGCTTCATCTTCCCCATGAACCGGATAAAAGACATGATAAATCATACTAAAGCCATTTTAACGAAAAAGGTCGGCTGCTCAGTCGAACAAGTTTTTGTTTTTCGGTATTCAAAGTTTGGAGTGCGTGCGTGTCGGTAATTGACTGTACCAACGGTTGTACATACAGTGCACCAACCATGGGCGAAAGCCCGCGCTTCACAACAACAACCGTGCT
>Ga0265798_10009861_pt1 | contig 11867 bp, 12 predicted proteins | sample P3T30metagenome_FD_192430 | JGI IMG/M metagenome (GOLD analysis project Ga0265798, IMG submission 192430) | Plant litter microbial communities from East Loma Ridge, Irvine, California - P3 T30 | ecosystem: Environmental > Terrestrial > Plant litter > Unclassified | place: USA: California... | reverse complement strand
GCCTTCGGCATGCGTGTGCTTTACGGGCAACTGCCAGGCCGCCCATCGCGAGCGGATCGCCTGCCGCTGGACGAACTGCTGCCGCAGGTCGATGCGCTTACCTTGCATTGCCCGTTGACCGAGCAAACCCGCAATCTGATCACCGCGCGAGAATTGAACCTACTCAAGCCCGGCGCCTTCGTGATCAATACCGCGCGCGGCGGGCTGATCGACGAGCAGGCGCTGGCCGACGCCCTGCGCGCGGGCACAATCGGCGGCGCCGCCACCGACGTGCTGACTCAGGAGCCGCCCAAAGACGGCAATCCCTTGCTGGCTGGTGACATTCCGCGACTGATCATCACGCCTCATAGTGCCTGGGGCAGCCGTGAAGCCCGCCAGCGAATCGTCGGACAACTGGCAGAGAATGCGGCTGCCTTCATGGCAGGCACGCCCAAACGACAGGTCAATTGATGCACAAACGCTTTACTGGATGACGGCAGCTGTCTCCCTGGTGAGATCGGCTTCGGCGTAGGGCCTCGCATTGCAGCCATCTGTCCTGGGTGTCGCCGTGCTCGCCCCAGGCTACGGGCCAGTTAGCCGGTGCCTGAATGGGCACTTGCCACCAGGCATTGCTCTCGTGACAAGCTTGTACCTTCACTTGATTGCCAAAACCGCTGAACAGGCTTGTATTGGCACCCTCACTGACCCTACCCTTCGCGCTTTTGCTGGGGGGAGGTCTTATGGATCCGCGAAGTGAAGTGCTGCTGCGTCAGGCCGAACTGTTCGGTGGCCCGGTGCTGCTGGCGGGGCTCCCGGCCGATGATCTGCTCGGCCAGCTGCCAATGGCCCTCGGCTGGAGCTGGCACGCTGGCGACCATGCCCGACTCAACGCACGCTTCGCGGAACGCACCACGTTTGGCGTGACCCCGCCACAAGCGCCGTTCGATTGTGCCGTGCTGTTCCTGCCGAAATCCCGCGAGCTGACCAGTTACCTGCTCGACGCCGTTGCCGCTCGCTTGCCCGGTGGAGTCATCTACCTGGTCGGCGAAAAACGTGCGGGCGTCGAGCGTGCCGCCAAACAGATGGCCGCTTTCGGTACGCCCCGCAAACTCGACAGCGCGCGCCATTGCCAGTTGTGGCAAGTGCGTGTCGAACAGGCGCCGGACACGCCCGAGCTCTCCAGCCTCGCGCAACACTACTCGCTGCAGCTCGCTGATGGCCCGCTCAACGTAGTCACCCTGCCCGGTGTATTCAGCCATGGCCGTCTGGATGTTGGCAGCGCCCTGCTGCTGGACTATCTCGACAAGCTGCCAGGCGGCCACTTGCTGGACTTTGGCTGCGGTGCCGGGGTACTGGGCGCGGTGCTCAAGCGGCGTTATCCGGACAGCCAGGTCACCCTGCTGGATGTCGACGCATTCGCCGTCGCCAGCAGCCGCCTGACGCTGGCCGCGAATGGCCTGCAGGCCGAGGTCATCAGCGGCGACGGCATCGCTGCGGCGCCTGCTGAGCTGAGCGCTATTCTCAGCAACCCGCCCTTTCACCAAGGCGTGCACACTCACTACCAGGCCAGTGAAGACCTGCTACGGCAGGCGGCGAAGCACCTGCGCAAGGGCGGGCAAATTCGCCTGGTCGCGAACCGCTTCCTCAAGTATCCGCCACTGATCGAACAGCACATCGGCGCCTGCCATACCCTGGCCGATGCCAAGGGCTTCCGCATCTACAAAGCCGTCAGCGGCTGACGGTTCGCACTTGCGGCACGGCCGCACAGGCCTTGCCCATAGCGGTTCACTTGGGCAGAATGCGCGCGTCCTAGGGGAGTAGTCTCCCGCGAGCGCCAGCTCGCCCGGCATGCATCAACATACTTGGTCCGCTGACCATGGTGCGTGCGACCCACGATCCGCCGCGACGGATCTGCGCCACTCGGCCACAGCCAGTACGAGTGCCGCACAGGGTTTGACAAGACCTATGACACGAACACCTTACCCGGGGCGGGAAGGCTGTACGTGTCATAGCCGTGTCTACCCGCCCCTGCAGGAACTCTGATGCTGGAATCTCTGTTCGTTCCCACTTTGATCGTTGCCCTGGCGGAAATAGGCGACAAGACGCAACTGCTCGCGTTGTTCCTGGCGGCGCGCTTTCGCCGGCCGTGGCCGATCATCTGGGGCATGGTGGTTGCTACCCTGGCCAATCACCTGGTGGCAGGTGCAGTAGGCAACTGGGTCGCCGGCCTGCTTTCGCCAGCGGTGCTCAGCTGGATACTTGCGGCATCGTTCATCGCCGTGGCGCTATGGACGCTGATCCCCGACAAGCTGGACGATGACGAAAGCTCCAACCTGAAACGCTACGGGCCGTTCCTGACCACCCTGATTGCGTTCTTTCTCGCCGAAATGGGCGACAAGACTCAGGTGGCCACGGTGATGCTCGCCGCGCAGTACCCGCATTTCATGATGGTGGTGATCGGTACCACCCTCGGCATGCTGATCGCCAATGTGCCGGTGGTACTGGCCGGGAACTTCGCCGCTGATCGTCTGCCACTCACCCTGATCCGTCGCCTCGCGGCCGCCGCTTTCGCGGCACTGGCGCTGTATGCGGCCTATCAGGCGATGCTGCTGAGTGGATTGATTAGCGGGTGATCTACAGCACAACAGCGAGATGGGCGCGCGGCTGCGCTCGCCCAGTTAACGATCGTCACTGACTCGCTACTGAAGGAGCGCCTGGGCAAGCCAGGCGCTGTATCGCACTCAACGTTCCAGTGCGATCACTTCTTGGCTTGCTGATACAGCGGCATCACTTTCGGGATGGCTGCCTGCAGCGATGCGATGCGACTTGCCGACGACGGGTGTGTGCTCATGAACTCGGGCGGGGCGCCCTCACTGGCCTTGGCCATTTTCTCCCACAGCGACACCGCAGCATTGGGGTTGAACCCGGCGCGCGCAGATAGCTCCAGACCGATCAGATCGGCCTCGTTCTCGTTACCGCGGCTGTTGGGCAGCGTCATGCCGTAGTTCACCGCGGCGTCCGCCAGAGCCATGTTGTCCGGCGTTACCCCCAGCAATGCAGCAGCACCCTGTTTGGCAAGGCTAACGCCATAGGCTTTGGACATCGCCTCGCGCCCATGTTCGCGCAGCGCGTGGGCAATCTCGTGGCCCATCACCGCGGCGATCTCGTCATCGGTGAGCTTCAGCTTGTCGATGATGCCGGTATAGAAAATGATCTTGCCACCAGGGCCGCAGTTAGCGTTCAACTCGGGGCTCTTGATCAGGTTGACCTCCCACTGCCACTGCGCAGCATCGGGACGGAACAACGGTGCCTGTTTGATCAGACGATCGGCTACACGCTGCAGGCGCTTGGCTTCCGCGCTGTTTTTGTCCAGCACGCCCTTGGAAGATGCCTCTTTGAGGGTCTCCTGATACGACTGCGCGTACATCTGGTTGACCTCTGCGGTCGACAGCGCGCTGAACATGTACTGCTTGCGCTCCACGCCGACCGACCCACCACTGGTGGTGTTGACGGCCTGGCATCCTGCCAACAGCATGGCCGCAGCCAAAGTGGTGATGGACAACGACAATTTCATGCTGGATCTCCCTAAGTTCTGAGCGACGTATGCTAGGGGCTGTTAGAGGTGCTCGCAAGCACAGTGATCAGGCGGGCGTCAGGCATTCAGGCCCGTCAAGCTTCGGGTCATTGACCAGGTTGCTCAGCACTCGCTCGCGCAGAACCTGCGATGTGTCGACGAGCAACGCCTGCAGCTCGTCCAGCGGCGTGTCCGCGGCCAGCCAGCGCTGCTGCTGTTGTTCATTCAAAAGCAGCGGGCGGCGCAAGGAAGCAGCCGCCTGGGTGACCATCGCGGTGCTGAAATAAACATGCCCCTCGACCGGGTAGGCTTCCCACAGCGCCGCGAAATACAGCATAGAGTCCTGGCTGCTCAACCAATACGGCCGCTTGCGGGCTGTACCACGCCACTCATAGAAGCCATTGGCGGGTATCAACCCACGGCGCAGGCGAAATCCCTCGCGAAACATGGGCTGGTCGACCAGGGTTTCAGCGCGGGCATGAGCAGGCGTTTTCGACAGATCCTTGAGCCACGGCGGCGTCAGCCCCCAACGGGCACGCACCAGGGAGCGCTGCTCGCCTTCGGCACGCTGCAGCAAGATCTGCGCACCTGGCGCCAGGTTCCAGTGCGGTTGCTGGCCCTCGGGGAAACCGGGCAGCGCTGCAAAAGCAGGCGTCCAGCGAAACAACGCGAAGCGTCCACTCATGAGGTGACTCGATGGGTATGGCGGACGCACCACTGTTTCAGCACAGCAGCACATCCTGAAAATTATCCGGCTCGTCACCGGGCAAGGGTTGCGCGCCATTGTACTCGGCGATCAGCTGACGGGCGCGCTCGGCATCGCCATCATCGACACACATCGCCAGCAAGCCGCACGCCGGCAGCTCACCCACCGCGCCAACCAGGTGACTGCCCATCAGGTGCGCCTGTATGCCTTCACCAGCGAGCATGCCTTTCAACATCTCGCCTTCCATCAGGTCGCGTGGCTCGTAGATGCGCTTCATCAGTCATTCTCCGCACGTGCATCAAGCTGCCACTCCACGCCGTCGGTACTCAGCGAGAAGATGATCGGCCGGCAACACACCGGGCAGTCTTCGATGTACTGCTGATCGCCTCCGGAAAGATCCAGCACGGCCTCGACCGGTTCGCCGCAATAAGGGCATTGGTAATCCTGGGTTTCCAGCATGGGCGCCTCCGTGTGACTTGCAGGGTATAATCGACGGTCTATTGCTGCCTCGAGGGTCGGTTACCGTTACGCCTTAACGGGATCAACGCGGTGACTCTTCTCAACAAGGCGCTCAACCTCTCAATCGCAGCGACAATCACAAGAGATCATGATGGGCGAATTCGATAGCATCCGACCCTATGCCGACGCGGAAATTCCAGCGGTTCTGGCGCGCCTGTTGGCCGACGATGCGTTCCTCGACATCCTTACCCAGTTTCGTTTCCCGCGCTTGGCGGGGCCTTTCGGCTGGCTGCTCAAACCACTTATAGCTCATCGGCTACGTTCGCAGTTCCGCGCCATCGATTCGGTGAGGACCTTGCAGGACACCATCGAGCCCTACGTCGACCGAACCGTCGAAAAAGCCACCGATGGCGTGACCTACTCAGGGGTCGAAACCCTCAAGTCCGGCAGCGCCTATCTATTCCTGGCCAACCACCGCGATATCGTCATGGACCCGGCCTTCGTCAATTACGCGGTGTACCACGCCGGGCTGCAGACGCCACGCATCGCCATTGGCGACAACCTGCTGCAGAAGCCTTTCGTCAGCGACCTGATGCGCCTCAACAAGAGCTTCATCGTGCATCGCTCGATCAGTGGCCGCCGCGAGAAATTGGCGGCCTATCAGTTGCTCTCGGCTTATATCAGCCACTCGATCCGCAACGACGGCGAGTCGATCTGGATCGCACAAGCCGAAGGCCGTGCCAAAGATGGTGACGACCGCACCGACTCGGCGATCCTCAAGATGTTTCACATGAGCCGCAAGGACGAGCCGTTCGCCGAGGTGATCGCGAGCCTCAAGATGACGCCGGTGTCGATCAGCTACGAGTATGACCCGTGCGATCTCGCCAAGGCACGCGAGCTCTACACGCGCGCCACCACTGGCAGCTATACCAAGCAACCCGGTGAAGACGACAAGAGCATCGCCCTCGGCATCACCGGCTACAAAGGCCGTGTGCATGTGCATTTCGGCGACCCGCTGACCACTGGCTTCGAAGACGCCAAGCAACTGGCCGCCCTTACCGATGCACACATCCTCACCGGCTATCGCCTGTTCCCCGTGCACTACCTGGCCTATGCGATGTGGAGCGAGCGCGACCCGCAGCTCGACGTCCCGGCTGCCGAGTCGCTGTTCGATGCAACCGAACTCGCAGCCGCCAAGGCGCAGTGGCAACAACGTCTGAGCAACTGTCCCAGCGAGCAGCAGCCTTATCTGGTGTTGCAGTACGCGATGCCGGTGCGCAACCAGTACCGCATCAAGGCCGGCCTGCCACTCTGACAAAGCCTGCAGAAACGAAAAAGCCCCGACATGTCGGGGCTTTTTATTTATTGCGAACGGCTTATTGCCCGCTGAGGATCTGCGACAGGGTCGGATCTTTGAAGGTCCGAGTCAGCGCATCGCTCAGCACATCGCTGACGAGCTTGGTGTTGGTTTCCTGGTTCGGCGCCATGCCGAAGCGCTGATTCAGCGAGGCTCCGTAACGGCCACTGTAACGACGGTTGCTGTTCTGTACATCGGCACGGAAGGTGGCAGTCATGTCGGCCTCGGTCACATACAGGCCTTCTTTGGGCGACTGATACTTCAGCTCGGCAAGCGTCAGGGTCAACTGAGGTGCGTTATACGCATTGGCCGAGGGCGTGAAGCCCAGCAAGCGCACGGCAGCTTCGGCTTGCGCCTGCAGCTTGGGCAGCACGTCCTGACCCCGTACGCTGATCGCGCTGGTTTCCGGATACAAGCCACCGCGGGTACCCAATACCGGCGATGGGCGTCCATCGACTACCCGCACCACCACGGGCTGGCCCTGACCGACGGCGGTGAGCGGCCCAAGCAGCTTGGGCTGCGGAGTGATTTGTTGAGGGCTGTGGGCGCACCCGACAAGAGCCAGACTGAAAACGGCAACCAGACCAAACAACAGGCGATTCATACTTGGTTCTCCATGAGGGGCGCTTAAGGCGCCGCAAAGTATAACGAATCGACCTGCAATGGGTGAACGCGGTTCCCGTCATCGACCGGTCACATCCCGGAGGTATAAGACTTTGGTCGCTTTGCACGATGGACGTTTGTTTGATGCGCACGCTCATGGAAAAGATCGCTACACCCACCCCTCCCCGCATCTTCGCCTGCCTGGATGAACAGGGGATCTGCCGTGCATTTCGGCAGAGTGCCCAGCCGCCGGGGGCTGCGAGCTGGCATGAGGTGAACGAGCAACGACTGACCTGGCTCGGCGTGCCGCTGCCAGAAAGCGCATTTGCCACTCGCACGCCACACGTCTCGCCGTTGGCGACCTGAACGACGCACGCAATAAAAGTCACACAGCGCTGATCAATTCCCTCGCTTTCGCCTTATAATCGCGCCCCGATTACAAGGACGCCTCCTGATCGGCCTCGCCGTACCGCTGATGCACTTCATGCCATCGGCCACGCCACAGAGAGTCGCCCACTTCGTGCTGCTCGATATCGACAGCTCTCCTCGCGCCTGCACCGCGTTCTGCGTTTTTCGCGGAACATCTGCGGCCGAGGATGGCTCAACAGGCACATGAACTTTTGAGGTTCGCGTTCCAAAAGAACGTGAAAAAAACGGTTTCAATAACTTCACAAGAGTGTGGCGAACATATGAATCATCTTGCGGCAGGACTAGGCGACTCCCGCCCGTTACCCGAATCCCCAGGACAGCTCTGCAACCACTGACAGGCGCAATTTCGCCCAGGTCGCAGGCCACCGATGGAAGCTGATTTTTTGGAGATGTGGTAATGGCGCAGAACGATTACGAAGCTGTAGATGTAGTGCTGGTTGGGGCCGGCATCATGAGCGCGACCCTGGCTGTGCTGCTCAAGGAGCTCGATCCCGGCATCAAGCTGGAAGTCGTGGAAGCGATGGACGCTGGTGCGGTTGAAAGCTCCAACCCCTGGAATAATGCGGGCACTGGCCACGCGGGTCTATGCGAGCTCAACTACACCCCCGAGTCCGCCGACGGTTCCATCGACATCAAGAAAGCCGTGAACATCAATGCCCAGTTCGAGGAATCGAAACAGTTCTGGGCGTACCTGGTTAAAAAAGGCACCTTCGGATCGCCCAAGGCCTTTATCAACTCGGTTCCCCACCTCAGCTTCGTTCGTGGCCAGGAAGGTATCGACTACCTGAAGAAGCGCTTCGAAGCGCTGCGTGTACATCACGCCTTCGCGGACATGGTGTACAGCGAAGACCGCGACACCATGGCGCAGTGGATGCCGCTGATGATGCCGGGCCGCGATCCGAACGAGCCCATTGCAGCGACACGCGTTGCTAATGGCACCGACGTGAACTTCGGCGCGCTGACCAAAAGCCTGCTGGATTACCTGGTGCAGCAGAGCACTGCGCGCGTTACCTGCAATCAGCGGGTCACCGACCTGACTCGCAACGCCCACGGCTGGCGGGTCAGTACCAAAGACTCGAAGACCGGCAATCATCGCGAGATCCAGGCGCGCTTTGTGTTCCTTGGCGCGGGCGGTGGTGCCCTGCCCCTGTTGCAGATGTCCGGCATACCGGAAGGCAAAGGGTTTGGCGGTTTCCCGGTCAGCGGTCAGTGGCTGCGCTGCGACAACCCGGAAGTGGTCAGCCAGCACCAGGCCAAGGTATACAGCCAGGCCGAAGTAGGCTCACCGCCCATGTCGGTCCCCCACCTCGACACCCGCGTGGTGGATGGCAAGAAATCTCTGTTGTTCGGGCCTTATGCAGGCTTTACCACCAAGTTTCTGAAGAAGGGGTCATTCCTCGATCTGCCGATGTCGGTGCGTTTGAACAATATTGGCCCGATGCTGGCGGTAGCCCGCGACAACTTCGACCTGACCCGCTATCTGGTCAAGGAAGTCATGCAGTCGCAGGAACAGCGCCTGAATACGCTGCGCGGTTTCTATCCGCACGCCAAAGCCAGCGACTGGCGTCTGGAAATTGCCGGGCAGCGCGTGCAGATCATCAAGAAGGACGCCAAGAAAGGCGGCATCCTGCAGTTCGGTACCGAACTGGTTGCCGCCAAGGATGGCTCCATCGCAGCCCTGCTGGGCGCCTCTCCAGGCGCCTCGGTGACGGTCTCGATCATGCTCGACCTGATTCACCGCTGCTTCCCCGAGCAGGCGGCGTCTGCCGAGTGGACCAGCAAGTTGAATGAGATCTTCCCGGCTCCGTCTGCCGTGTTGAGCAGCGACGCCGAGCAGTATCGTGCCGTGCAATCGCACTCGGACGAGCTGCTGCAGCTGAAGGAAACGCTGCCGGCCTGATGACTCAAGCGTGAAATGAAAAGGCGCCTCGAAAGGCGCCTTTTTTTCGTTCATTGATCAACGTCGCCAAACTAGACGCTGCAGCTGCGAAGCAAAAAGCTGCGCACCTGGCGCGCGCCAACAGAGCTGACTGGCGCCAGGCACGGCGGGTCGGATTACTGAAACAACGAGTCTGCAGAGAGGCCATTCTTCTCGAGGATCTCGCGCAGCCGTTTGAGAGCCTCAACCTGAATCTGTCTGACGCGCTCACGGGTCAGGCCGATCTCCTGCCCTACCTCTTCGAGCGTGCAGCTTTCGTGGCCGCGCAGGCCAAAGCGACGCACTACCACTTCACGCTGCTTGTCGGTCAGGTCAGAGAGCCACTGATCGATACTCTGCGACAGATCATCGTCTTGCAACAGCTCGCACGGGTCAGTGGGCCTGTCATCGGTGAGGGTGTCGAGCAGCGTCTTGTCAGAATCAGGGCCGAGCGACACGTCGACTGAGGACACCCGCTCGTTCAAGCCAAGCATGCGCTTGACGTCGCCCACCGGCTTTTCAAGCAGGTTGGCAATCTCCTCGGGGGACGGCTCGTGGTCGAGCTTTTGCGTCAGCTCCCGCGCGGCACGCAAGTAAACGTTGAGCTCTTTGACCACATGAATGGGCAGGCGGATCGTGCGCGTCTGGTTCATGATCGCCCGCTCGATGGTTTGCCGAATCCACCAGGTGGCATAGGTGGAAAAACGGAAACCACGCTCAGGGTCGAACTTCTCGACCGCTCGGATCAGGCCGAGATTGCCTTCCTCGATCAGGTCCAGCAGCGACAGCCCGCGATTGACGTAACGCCTGGCAATCTTGACCACCAGACGCAGGTTGCTTTCGATCATGCGCTTGCGCCCGGCGGGATCGCCCTTCTGCGCGAGGCGCGCGAAGAACACTTCCTCTTCCGGACTGAGTAGGGGGGAGAAACCGATTTCGTTCAGATAAAGCTGAGTGGCGTCGAGCGCCCGGGTGTAGTCGATGTACTTGTGCTGCTTGCTGCCAGCTGATTGCTTGGCCTTGCCGCGCGCAGTGGGCTTTGCACCCGCCTGCTCACTTGCTCCATCGTCCAGATCAATGCCGGGCTCCATCAAGAGCACTTCATCGTCGATGTCAAACTCCGGCGCTTCTTTGGTAGTGAGAGCCATTTTATTCTTCCGTCCCTTGCTGAGTTCGACCAGCAAGCTCGAGTACGCCGTTATCCTTGGCACACTAGAGCTCGTTCATCCCACATGAGGGGGTGAACGAGCGACAGATCAGCGACCTGGCAAGTATTGCATCGGATCGACAGGCTTTCCTTGGCGGCGAATCTCGAAGTGAAGCTTCACCCGGTCAGTTCCTGTTGAACCCATCTCGGCAATTTGCTGCCCGACTTTGACCTGCTGCCCCTCACGTACCAACAGCCTGCGGTTGTGACCGTAGGCACTCACGTAGGTATCGCTGTGTTTGATGATCACTAACTCACCGTAGCCCCGTAACCCACTCCCGGCGTAGACGACAGATCCACCAGACGCAGCAAGCACAGGCTGTCCCAACTCGCCAGCGATATCAATGCCTTTATTTAAACTACCGTTTGACGAATAACGTCCGATAATCGCGCCGGTAGAAGGCCATGCCCAACCTGACGCAGAGCGTTGCACTGACTTGACCGGAGTCGTTGCTGGAGTCGCCACGACAGGCGTAGTGGGCTTGGTCGCAGTCTGCGCGGGAGGCGCTTGAACCGGCGTGGCAGGGCGTGACGGTGTGGTTACGACCGGTGCGCTGATAGTGGGCGCAGTGGCCACTACCGGCCTGCTACTTCCTGAACCAAAGCGAATAACCTGCCCCACGCGGATCAGGTAAGGCGCTGCAATCGCGTTGTGAGCGGCCAGGGCTTTCCAGTCCCAGCCATAACGAAAGGCAATGGAATAAAGTGTGTCTCCTCGTTGCACGCGGTGCTGGCCAGACGTAACGGGCTGGCGTTGCACAGCAGAGCCGTTGCGATCGACTACCTGCACACCGCCAGCCGGCGAACTGGCACAACCTGCCAGCAACGTGCCGAACATGGCTAATGCCAGCAGGTTGCGTAGCGTGCCCGAGATATAGCGCCCTTGATTGGCTGTGAAACTCACCCGTATCTCCCTTGCAGACGGCCTCAAGCGACCCATGACGAACGCTGAAACATCAGACCTCTTGCACCTGGCGACGACGTGCCAGCCACTCCATACCCACTACCAGTACAACAGCACAGCAGCCCAGCACGATGCTCATCAGCACGTGTGCACTTTCGCCACTCACCTCGGTGAATTGCCAGGGCCACAGATTGACCTGTTCCAGCGGAAACGATTCACCATGACGATTGGTTTGCCAGGTCAGCGTGTGCTTCCACGGCCAGACCTTGACCAGCGACCCCAGCATCAAGCCGGCGAGAAAGGCCATGGTCAAATCACGCATATGCGCCAGCAGCCAGCTCAGTGCCTTGGAAAAGCTCAGCAAGCCCAGTACGCAGCCGGCGCAGAAAACGGACAGCACCGCCAGGTCGAAATTCTTCAGAGCCCCCAACACCACTGGGTAAAGCCCCAGCAAGACCAGAATGAAACTGCCAGACACGCCCGGCAGAATCATTGCGCAAATGGCCACGGCACCGGCGAAAAACAGCATCAGCGGATCTGCCGATAGCTGCATGGGCGCAGCCAAAGTAATACAAAGCGCCAACGCCAGCCCGGCCGCGAAAGCCACGAAACGGTTGGCTCGCCAGTGGGTCACTTCGCGCCCGACCAGATAAACGGACACCACTACCAGGCCGAAAAAGAACGCCCAGAGCTGTACGGGATACTCGCTCATCAGATAACTGATAAGCCTG
>Ga0265798_10009860_pt1 | contig 11867 bp, 11 predicted proteins | sample P3T30metagenome_FD_192430 | JGI IMG/M metagenome (GOLD analysis project Ga0265798, IMG submission 192430) | Plant litter microbial communities from East Loma Ridge, Irvine, California - P3 T30 | ecosystem: Environmental > Terrestrial > Plant litter > Unclassified | place: USA: California... | reverse complement strand
ATTTTTCGAAGAGCACTCGGCCGGTTACCGCGCCATGGAAGCAGCCGAAAAAACGTTTCGGGCGTTCGAGGTTGCACTGTCGATTAAGAGCATGGTCGAGAAGAGCGGCCTGCTGACGGCCTTCACCGGCCTGTTCGTCGCTTCAAAGGCTACTCAGACTGCAGCTGAGGGTACGTCGACCGCAGCATCGACCGCGATGGCCGGCACGCAGGCGAGCGCTTGGGGTATCACCGCGGTGGTCAAGGCTATCGCGTCGATGCCGTTTCCACTGAACATCGCGGCCGGTGCCGCTACCCTGGCCGCGGTCGTTGCCATTGGCGCGAAGATGTTTGGCAGCGTGGGCAGCGGCAGCGTCAGCCTATCCGAGCAGCGTCAGAAGGCGACCGGTACCGGGTCGGTGCTGGGCGATGCCACGGCAAAATCGGAGTCAATAGCGAAGGCAATCGAACTGTCGGCGTCGAACTCGAACATCGAGCTGAACTACACGGCAGGCATGCTGCGCTCGCTGCGCGCAATCGAGAGTTCGCTGTCCGGACTGGGAGGAATTCTCGCTCAGAACGGCGTGAACGGCTTGGCACCAGGGTCTGATATGAGCAGCCCCAATAGCATTGGTCGGCTTCTCAATGGCGGCGCTTTGGGCGCGCCCTTCATCACCATTTTGGACAAACTTACTGGAGGATGGGTCAGCAAAACGACTGGGCAAATCGTCAACGCCATTTTTGGCGGCAAGGTGTCGACACTCGACGTCGGGGTCATGACGGGCGCGGCCACAGTGGGTGGCGTGCGGTCTGTCGGCCTGCAAGCGTCGAGCTACGCCGACACGAAAACCGATGGCGGTTGGTTCCATAGCGATAAATACCGTACTGCTACTGAGTCCCTCGGTCCCGAGGCCAACGCACAGTTTTCGCAAGCCGTCCGTGACATGGCCGATGCGGTGCAAGAAGCGGGCAAGCTGTTGGGCTTGGGTGGCGACGCCTTCACCCAGCGCTTGAACAGCTTCGTCGTCGACCTTGGGAAGATCAGCACCAAAGACCTTAAGGCTGACGAAATCCAGAAACAACTGGAGGCTGCATTCTCGAAGGTTGGTGACGATATGGCTCGCTGGTCGGTCGACGGCCTGACGCAGCTGCAGAAGGTCGGCGAGGGTGCGCTGGAAACTCTGGTGCGCGTGGCGGCAAACTACGCAAACCTGGATGCAGTTCTGGCCAGTGTCGGCAAGACGTTCGGCGCGACGGGCCTGTCGAGCATCAAGGCGCGCGAGAGTTTCATCGAACTGGCTGGTGGAATCGACGAGCTGGCAAGTAAGACGGCTGGCTTTGCTGAAAATTTCCTGACCGAAGCGGAACGGCTTGCACCAGTCCAGAAGTACGTCGCCGACCAGTTGGCGTCGATGGGCCTGGCGGGTCTGCGTTCGCGCGAGTCGTTCAAGCAGTACGTTCTCGGCTTGGATATGTCCAGCGAAGCGCAGCGTCAGCAGTTTGTAGCGCTGATGGACCTGCAGGAAGCCTTCGCCAAGGTGTATCCGGAGATTGTCGACACGACGATCACGCTCGCCGGCGCCAAGACGGCGCTGGCAGATGCCTACAACGCGGAGACCGAAGCCATCGGCGCGACCATCGACAGGATGAGCTCGTTCGCATCGAGCCTCCGGAGTCTGCGTAACAGCGCGGTGTTGGGCAACCTGTCGCCGCTGTCGCCGGTCCAGAAGTATGCCGAGGCAAAAGCGCAGTACGAGGCTGTCTTGTCGGCGGCTCGCGGCGGGGACGAATCGGCGCAGTCGAACTACCAGGCTGCGTTCACGTCGTTCCTGGAAGCGTCGCGCACTGTGTTCGCGAGCAGCGGCCAGTACCAGCAGGACTTCTACTACGCCCAGGCTGCGACCGAAGAGGCCGCGCGCTGGGCTGAGGCAGAGGTCGACGTCGGCAAGGCGCAGCTCACCGCGCTTGAGCGCCAGGTGTCCGGCTTGATCGAGGTGAAGCAGGAAGTCATGTCGGTGCGGGATGCAATCCTGCAGCTCAACGCAGTCATGGGCAAGAACACCGCCCCGCTGACTGCTGTAGCGCCGCCCGTGAACACGCCGATTCCGTACAGCTCGTACGGCACCCCCAACACCGAAGCACTGGTGGCGGCAGTTAAGTCGCTGTCTTCGGAAAACGCGATGCTCAGGGCAGAACAGCGTCAGCAGACGGGTGACCTCATCCGGGCTGTGCAGGGTTCCGCGGATTCCTCCTCGGACAAGATATCAGGCGCGGTGAAGGCTGCCGCCACAACTGAAGTGAGGGTTCTTCCTGAATGACTGATGCTCAGTTCCTGGACTGGCTGAAAAGCCAGTCTGCGTATCGTTGCGTCCTGATCGAGGCGGCGGCGCGGGTGAATGGCGTGGAAACCATGGTCTACATGGCGACTAGGTCGTACACCACGTCGCCGGTCGACGTACCGACCAATACGACATACCAGGCCATCGCCGCCGTCGGCACGCTCTTCACCGAGCGCCTATCGCTGGAGGGCGACGGCGCTCTTTCCACCGGCGACCTGGAGATCGACAACACCGCCGGCGTGCGCGATGCCTGGGCCGGCGCCGGCTACGTGTGGAAGAACCGCGAGATCAAGGCCTACATCGGCGACATCCGCTGGCCGCGCGCCGACTTCCGCATGATCTTCAACGGCATCGTCGCTGATATCGCGCCTAGTGGCCGGAGCAAACTTCTCCTGAAGCTGCGCGATAAGCTGCAGCGCCTGAATACCGCGATCACCGAAGCGAAGCTGGGCGGCGAGACGGAGCAAAAGGATTCACTGCTGCCGTTCGCCATCGGCCAGGTGTCGAACATCACGCCGCTGCCGATTAACCCGGGGACGCTGACCTATCGGTATCACTGCGCCTCCGCGGAGGGCGTGATTGCTGACGAGGTGCGAGACAACGGCGCACCAGTTGCCATGATCTCAGCGCCGGCCGACGGGACCTTCACACTGCCACCCAATGGAGCACCCGCCGGCGCCGTAACGCTTTCTATCAAGGGCGACAACACCGGCGGCTACTGCGACACCGCGGCCACGATGTGCAGGCGCCTGGCCACCCGGTATGGCAAGCCTGCCGATCGCTTCACCGATGCCGATCTCGACCTGGCGAACATCGGCGCCTTCGACGCGGCTCACCCGCAGCCGATGGGGCTGTACTCCACCGACCGGCTCAACGTGCTGGCCGCATGCCAGATGCTGCTGGGCAGCCTCGGCGCGCAGCTGGTGATGTCGCGCCTGGGCCTGATGCGGCTGATCCAGGTGGCGCTCCCCGGTACCGGTACGCCGTTCGTGATCCGTCCGGAACACATGGTCGACGGCACGCTGCAGCCCACCGGCCGTACCGACGTCGTCGGCGCTGTGAAGCTGGGCTTCGCTAAGAACTGGACGGTCCAGGACGCCGGCACGCTGGCCAACCTGCCCGAAGTGCACAAGGCACTCTTCAGCGAGGAGTGGCTGACCACCACCAAGACCGACGCGGCGACGCTGGCCACCTACCGCCTGAACGCCGAGCCGGTGCAGGTCGACACGATGCTGCTGACCCGGGCCGACGCCGATGCGGAGGCGCAGCGGCGCCTGGACCTGTGGAAGGTGCCGCGCACCACGTACGAGTTCGACGGCGTGCCCGAGCTGCTGCAGCTTGAGTTGGGCCAGGCAGTGACCGTCTACAGCCCCCGCTTCGGCATGGCCGCCGGCGTTGCCGGCATCGTTATTTCATTGGCGCCCGACTGGAATACCGGGCGCGTCAAAGTAGGGTTTCTCGTATGAGCACAGTGCTGAACGACCGCGACGCTATCCTGCAGGCGGCCGGGACCAGGATCGTCAATCCGAAGAACGCCGACATCATGCTGGACATGTCGGCGCCGGCCTTCCACGTGAACGCAGCCGGCGTCGCCGACATCGCATTGATCACCATCACCGGCATGCTGGTCGGCCTGGAAGGGCCATTATCCTGGTCGGTTCAGGGAGCGACCTTGTCCGACGTGACTGATCGTTCGGCGACGGTGACCTACGCAAGTATGCAGGGTGCCACCGCCATCATCACCGCCAGTATGATGAGCAGTGGCGAGTTGTTCTCGCGCAGCCGCGTCCTGGCCACCATGCAAGACGGTCTGTCCGGTGCCAATGCGAAAACAGTCAAGCTGACGCCATCGGAACAAGTCTTCAAGATCGGCAAGGCGGGCGCCAACTCGCCAGCGAGCATCACCCTTACGGCCACTGGTCAGAATACTGCAGGCGTGCCGAGCTTCACCATCCCGGCCGGCACTGCAACGCTGACGGCGGGCGCTAATGCGTCGCAGAAAGTGCTGACGTTCGCCAACATGGCAACCGATGCGGTTACGGTCGAGGTCACGCTCGACGGCCAGAAGGACCGGGTCACCATCTACAAGGTGAGGGAAGGGCAGGACGGCCAGCCCGGACAGCCAGGTGTTGACGCAGTCGTAGGCCTGCTGACCAACGAAAGCGTGACGCTACCCGCTGGCTCGAATGGAGTGGTGTCGAGCTTCAGTAGCGCGGTGTGCACGATGGTCATGTACAAGGGCGCAGCTGACGACAGTGCGAACTGGACCTATGCCTTCGCGCCGGCCTCGGCCGCGAACCGCCTGAGCTACACCGCCAGCGGCAGCACCGTGACGCTCACCGGTATGGCATCTGGCGTGGACTCGTCTTACGTCGACCTCACCGCAAGCAAAGCCGGTGCGTCGTCAGTAACCAAGCGTTTCTTCGTGTCCAAGAGCAAGGCCGGTGCGAGCGTCACCGGTGCGCGCGGCGCCGGCCAGTATTACGTCGTCGGCTCGGCCTGGTCGGATATCGCGGCGCAGGCCGCATGCCCGGGCGGGCCGGTTGTCAATGACCAGGTCACGATCAGCAATGGCACCGTCACGTACACGAAGCGCTGGGACGGTTCGGTCTGGTATGTGCCTGGCGCCTACCTGAGCGGCGACCTGTTTGTCGATGGCGACATCAACGGCTCAAAGCTGAAAGTCGGGACGGTCCAGGTCACCACACCCGCAGGCGTACCTGTCGTCACAATTGGCGGCCTGCAGGCAGGCTTCGAGGCGCCAGGCACGAAAAATAGCGAGCAGCAGTGGGCAGATGTGGGCGGCACCGGCAAACCACAAAATAACGCTACGAACGGTGCGCCGGCTGGCACCTCCGTGGGCGGCACCGAGGCAGGCCTGCTGGCGTCGCGCGCGCTCAATGGCGACACCGCCTTGAACGCCGTGAACAACGCCACTACGGGCCTGGCCGCTAAGCTGAGCGCCGCCGGCAACCAGAACCTGGTCGGTCCAATCGCGCTGACGGCAAACGGCGCCATCGTGGTGGGCAACACCACCACCGGCGTGGTCACAAACACCAGTGGCATCACCTTGCGCAAGAATGGCAAGAACCGAGTGGTGATGGGGAACGACGGGACGTTCGGCATTTTCGATGAAAACGGCAGTCTGATCCTCGGGGCGGAAAGCTCACTTGCACAGCAAGCCGCAAGCAATCCGAACCTCGCGCCCAATTGCCGAGCGTTCACTGTGTACAACGCATCGACTAATCGAAACGGTGATCCCCAATTCGGCGACGGACAATATCTCTGGCTCCCGGACAACCAAGACGGCAGGTATACAGCAGGCGAGACCGGGCCACTCGGGATTCCGCCAGGAGCACCCTACACCGTCAGCTTTGATGTGTACTGCACCTTAGCAGGTAGCCAGCGCAGTTTGTGGGTGGATCTTGTCGGGGATGGCGTTGATACGCCAGGCCTCAACATTATTCCGACAACTACAAGAAAGCGCTACAAATTCACTGAAACCATGCCGAATGTTGCAGGTGGGCCTGGTGCGCGCCTGCGCATCTTCTCCACTGAGGCATGGGGTGGAATTTTCGTCGTGGCAAATATTAAGGTGGAACTCGGAACCACCATGACGCCTTGGAACGACAGCGTGATTACTAACGAAAACGCCAAGTCCCGCGTGTTCATCCAGAACCTGCAGGCGCTGGCCGCCTATATGGGGAATGTAGAAATTGGCGCAGGCGGGTCGGTGCGCCAAGGGCAGTCCGCATACGACACTGGCCTGGGTTTCTTCCTCGGGGCGGGTGCAGATGGGAATGCCAAGTTGAGTATGGCGTCGGGGTCATCAAAAATCCTGATGGACCCTGCAAATAATATTCTCAAACTTATCAATCCGCAAACTGAAACGTCGTTAAATATCAGTCTTTCTTTTGCCCCGCAAAATAATCGACAAAACACTTTTAATTATGAACAGTTCACCGTATTCGCCAATATTTCAGGCGCTTCGGGCGGTGTTGTTTATCAGTGGTCTTGCAATGTGGTTGACGGCGACGCCTATATGGTTAGCGATACTTCTGCGGCAAGTTGCACGTTTAAATGTCGCGGACAAAACACCGTTGTGATGGTCAATGTATCGCTAATTGCCACCGATTCGACAAACGTTGTTGTTTATAAAAGCCTGCGCGCAATCGTCAGGTACGGAAATGCAGCATAAGGAATGTAAATGTCATTAATTCAATTTCTGATGGTGCGTGCGGATGGTCGGATCATGGGAACGACTCAGATCGATAACCCTGACGACGGGCCGGTGCTCCCGGTGATGTCACCGAATTCCGATGAAGCTATGGTTCCGTACTCTGGCGAGTTCACACGCCAAGATCGGCGCGATACTGAGGCCGCCTACCTGGTCGATGGCACGGTCGCTTGGGTAGATGAAACGCCCATCGAACAGCACCGCGCCGGCGGCATTGACGCCATCGACGCCGCCGGCGAGACGCTGCGCATGGCGATCATCAGCAAGTTGACCCAGACGCCCGAGTACGAGCGAGCCGAGCAGCACGCGCGCGAGTACCGCGCTGCCGGCTACCTCGAGGGCGACGACGCCTATGTGCCGCCGGGCGTGGCCAGCTGGGCAATGGCGAAGTGGCGCGAGGCCTGGACCGCGCGCCAGGCGGCCGACGACATCCTGGCCACCGCCGACCGTTGGTACGCACTGCTCGACGAGATACGCGCCCTGCGCCTGGCGAACAAAGAGGACGTCCGCCACGCGGAGACGGCCGGCGAGATCGCCGCCATCGTCGCCGACATGCAGACCGACATGCAGGCGCTTGCCCTGCAGATGAACACCATCACCACCACCACCACCACCACCACGGAATAGCATGCCCAACCTGAGAATCGTTTCTGATAACGCGATCGCGCGCGCGGCGTCGCTTGTCGCTTCCACTACGGCTGGTGGCCTGGCGGTGGCGAACCTGGCCAGCGATAGGAAGTCCAGCGTGCACCGTGCCACTGGCACGAGCGTGACGTACACGCTCACCTGGTCGGCCGCCGAGCCTATCGCCTGCGTCGCACTCCCGTTCTGCAACCTCTCGCCGACGGCGACGATGCGCGTGCGCGCCTACGCCAGCAACGGCACGACCGTTCTGTACGACAGTGGCGTCGGTTTGGCCTGCCCGGCGCCGGCGCTGCGCCCGCGCAACTTCACGCCGGCACAGGCGGCCAGTGCCTATGCCTATGGCGGCGGCGCATGCGCGCGGCGTTGGTTCAACCAGGTCAGTGTTTTTAAGCTGGTGCTCGATATCGTGGATACAGGCAACCTGCAGGGCTACATCGAGGCTGCGTGCCTGATCGTCGGCGCTTACTGGTCGCCGATGTACAACGCTTCGGCCACGTCGGTTTCGGTGGTGGATCGCACGGAACTTTCACGCAGCGCCGCCGGCGACCAGTTGGCAGACCCGGGCACGATCAGTCGCAAGGTGCCTATCGACCTTCGCAAAATGTCGGCGCCTGATCGGGCACAGTTCCTCGCCCTGGTGCGCAACAGCCGCGCCTATCCGATCTTGCTGAGTGTGTTCCCAGAGAATGCGGACTTCGAGCTCGAGCGCGACTTCACCGTCTACGGCCGGCGCACCAAAGATTCCGATATCGCCTACCAATACGCAGGCGTCTACTCCACCACCCTTGAGATCGAGGAGATCTGATGCAAGACCAAGTAACCCTGCTGTTCACGCGCCGGCGCCGGAACCCAGTGTCGTGGCTTATTCGTTGGATGAAGCCGCGCAGCAGGATCGCGCTCGCCCTGTCGTCGCACGTGATCATCGCCATTGGCGACACCTGCTATGAGGCGAACATGCTCACGGGGGTGCGCAAGGGCAAGCGTGCTGACATTTTGAAGGGGCAGACGATCGTGCGCGAACGTGTGCACTACGTGCCCGACCTGGCCGCCGGCGTCGCCTTCCTCGAGAGTCAGCTGTGCACTTACGTGCCGACGGCGCCGCGCTGGGTGCCAGCACCGCTGCGGCCATTAGCGTGCGCAGTGCTGCTCATGATCCATAACAACTACGACTTCGGGGGCGCGCTCGGCCTCGGCCTTGCACCAGATGAGAACTGGGCTGATCCCTCGAAGTGGTTTTGCTATGAGCTCGCCGCAGCATTTTTCAAAGCCTGCGGACGTGACTTATTCGACGAGCTCGACCGCATTTGCGAGACGGCGCTGTTGGCAATTAGCCCCGGCTATTAGCCGCCGAAATTGTTGTCTCAAATTTCCTAGAATTGAGACGAGGCAATTGTTAACGTTGGGGCCTTAATCCCAAGGCCGCCGATGAGCAAAATTTCTGGTCCAGAACTGACGAGCTACGCCGGAAGCGTCGTGGCCGTCGGTGCATCTCTTTCCCTAACCCAGTGGGGTGTCATTGCAGGCATTGTGACAGCACTGCTGACGTGCGCGTTTAATTTCGTCTACATGCGCCGGCGCGATGCGCGCGAGGAGCGGCAAGCTGCGCTGGCAGAGCGCGAAGCGGTTGCACGCTTGGCCGCGCTGGGACTGAAGCCATGAGCACCGCTGGAGAGTTTCGGCCCATCACACTTGCAAGGCTGGCCATGATTATGCCGGCGGCGGGAACGCGCTGTGTGCGATTTCTCGATCCAATCAACGAAGCAATGTGCGAGTTCGCCATCGACAACGCGGCACGTCAGCGGTCGTTCCTTGCTCAGATCGCGCACGAGTCGGGGCAGCTGCGCTACACGCAGGAGATCGCATCTGGCGTGCGTTATGAGGGCCGTAAAGACCTGGGAAATTCGCAGCCGGGAGACGGTGTGCGATTCAAGGGTAGGGGCCTCATCCAGATCACCGGCCGCGCAAACTATACCGCCTGCATGCTCGCTCTCGACATCGACTGCGTTGAGCATCCCGAGTTGCTGGAGCAGCCTCGCGACGCCGCACGCTCGGCTGGCTGGTTCTGGAGAGCGCATGGCTTGAACGAACTGGCCGACCTCGGCGACCAGGTGAAGGTCACGAAGCGAATCAATGGTGGCACCAATGGCTTGCCTGACCGGCTGGCCTTCTTCGATGCGGCCAGCCGTGTCATTTTCTGAAAGGAACGTCATGACTCCACTGCTGATCCCGGTCCTCGGCAATCTGCTCGACAGGATCTTCCCGGACCCGAAGGCTGCTGCAGAGGCGAAACTCGAAGTGATGCGCATGGCTCAGGCCGGCGAGCTAGCCCAGCTGGATGCCGAGGTAAAGCTCATCAGCGGCCAGATCGAAGTCAACAAGGTCGAGGCGGCGAACCAGTCGCTGTTCGTGGCCGGCTGGCGCCCAGCCATCGGCTGGGTCTGCGGTGCGGCGTTCGCGTTCAAGTTCATCCTGGGCCCAGCTGCAGTCGTCGCTATGGCGATGGCCGGCCATCCGATCACGCTGCCAGAATTCGACTTTACCGAGATGAGCACCATCTTGATGGGGATGCTTGGCCTCGGCGCTCTCCGCACGGTCGAGAAGGTCAAGGGGGTGTGATGGACTTTCACCTCGCCACCCCGGCCGGCGACGTGTACCTGTTCAGCTACGACGGGCGTCAGGTGCAGATCCCGCCAGCCGGCGCCACGCCGGTCGCTACCGAGCCTTGGCCTTCCGCAGTCGAGCCAGAATACCCCACGCTCGAGCCCACCTGATCGCGGCGGTCCGGGTCCGGTCATCCTGGGCGCTGACGAATCGATCCAACGCCAGCGACGACCGGTGCCGCGCGTAAGCGCTGATGGTTAGAAATGGGGTCCGCCTCATGCGCCAACTATACCTCCAGGGTTGGGGTCGGGCGCAGATTCGCCGCGCTCAACAGTGCTAAACTTTCCGCATGTACGGCAAAGTCAAACGGCTGCGCGAGCGCGGCACTCGCCTCTCAGATCGCGACATCGCGAGAGCATCGTGCGTCGAGGGCGAAGTCACTCTGGCCGGCTTGGGCACGGTCCTCATCGCCCAGGTGCGCGATCCGAATTCGCAAGTCGGCACTGGCCTACTACCGCAACTTTACGAGGCGCGGCTGATCAGCATGCATAGCGACAAGATGCTGTTTAAGGGCGAGGAGCGTCCCCATGGCGACGCCGGGCCAGCGTATGTGCAAGAGTGGACAGTAGTACTCGAGACGAGATAGTCAGCCGCTTCTCAAGCGTATCTTTCAGCGTAGGTTTCCGAAAAATCGTGGCGTTCCCATAGGGAGTTACGCTGCTGCATCATCAGGCTAACCGGGCTGCTATATCCTCGGCGCGTTCGTTGTAGTAGACCTGCAGCTGACGTAGGTCTCGATGTCCGACCATCCGCGCGAGGTCTAGCACGTTCAGCTTCTTAGCCAGCCTGGTGATGGCGAGATGACGCGTGTCGTGGAAGGTGCCGCCGTCGATCATCGCCCTCGTACGCGCCTTTCGGAAGAGTGCATCCATCGATCCGGACGTTACGCCGAACAACGTCGCGCCCTCGGCCGGCTCCGGCAGTAGTTGAAGTAGCGCGGCAGCACGTGAGGACAACGGGACAGCACGCTTCGTGCCGTTCTTAGTTTCGAGCAGCGTGGCCACCCGGCCGTTGATGTGCTCCGGCCGCAGGCCACATATCTCGCCAGCGCGCATAGCCGTCTCGATCGCGAATAAGAACGCTATGCCTACCCGCTGCGTCATCGACTCCACGGGATCCGCTTGGTCGACATCAATCCCCAGGGCCGCGCAGATTCGCTCCACTTCATCGTCGCTATACAGCCGATCGCGTGGTGGCGGATCGGCAGGGCGGCGTACATCGGTTGTTGGCGACTTAGCTATCCATTTCCACTCCTTCGCTGCCGAAGCAAAGACGTGCGACAGAAGGTTCAGGTCGCGGTTTACGGACGAGCCAAGTACCTTGTCTTCAAAGTTGTTCGCTTCGGTACCCTTCAGGCGTATGTCGCGCCACTTCCCCAGGACCTCGGGTGTTACGTCTACCAGCATCCAGGCGGCCAGCGGCTTGGCATCAACCATCATGCGGCCGATTGCCGCCAAGCGGATCGCTTCTTTCTTGTGCCCGCGCTTGTGCACTGACACTTCCTTCTCGTATCGCCGGAATGCATCATCGACGGTCCGGCCGCGTTGGATGCCGGTCGCTTTCTCCGTCCGGATCTCGGTTTCCCGCTGAGCGGCCCAAGCGTTAGCCTCGCCTTTGGTAGCAAACACTTTTGACTCGCGTACGCCCTGGATGGCAACTTGAGCACGCCAACCTGATGCGCTTTTTTTAATCGATGCCATACCTCACCACCCACCTGTTCGTCGCACATGCGTAATTATTGCGTAAAAAGTGCGTAACTGCTGAGGAGAAAAAGGGGGAATTTGCGGGAATGGGTAGTACAGCTTAGGCCGCCAGAAACTCTGTAAGTGACTGAAAAGACAGAGGAAGTGGGGTAAAGAGGGATAATGCGAGTTCGTCGGGTGGTGCCTCCGGCCGGAATCGAACCGGCACGCCTTACGGCGCTTGATTTTGAGTCAAGTGCGTCTACCAATTCCGCCACAGAGGCCTGCACACAACGAGGCCGCATATTAGCACACCGGTTCGCGT
>Ga0265798_10009858_pt1 | contig 11869 bp, 7 predicted proteins | sample P3T30metagenome_FD_192430 | JGI IMG/M metagenome (GOLD analysis project Ga0265798, IMG submission 192430) | Plant litter microbial communities from East Loma Ridge, Irvine, California - P3 T30 | ecosystem: Environmental > Terrestrial > Plant litter > Unclassified | place: USA: California... | reverse complement strand
AGAGGGGGTTGTTGTGATACTTAATGATTTCTTTGATGGGGCGACGGCGGATGTGGCGGTGGGGTTGTGTAGGGAGAGGTTAGGGTAGATGGATGAGGGAGAGTGGCAAGGAGTGAGAGGTGATGTGGAAGGATATTGTTACATGTATTACATCATTGCGTGGGCACTACAAAACAACATCTACATCAGACTATACTTTCAAGCTAATCTTCACCACCTAAGCACCCCCATGTTCCCCCGGCGTAAAATCCGTCGTCCCCAAATCTCTATTCCCCTGCACCACGAAATCGTGATCCTTTGTCAGCGAATCCAGGAACAGATCATCGACGTTAAGATGATCCTTAACAATCTGCCTCGGCGTAATCCCCAACCACTGATTAACACTAATATCACTATACTGGCTACTCTGCAACACCTCCAGATAAACCAGCGTCTCGTTCCCTGTATTCTCAAGATAATGCGCATTAGGCACAGGCACGTACCCGACATCCCCAGCCGTAAAGTCGAACGTGCGAGATGCGGCGGGTGCTTCGTAGACTGTTAAGCGAGCGGAGCCGGCGATAAAGTAGGACCATTCGTCCGAGGTGGTGTGCCAGTGCATTTCGCGCATGGCGCCGGGTTCGACGGTGATGAGGGCGGCGGAGAAGGTGGATGCAATGGGGAAAGTGGAAGGATCGAGGATCTTGATGGTGCCGCCGGGGACGCGGGCGGGTTCTTGTTGGCTCCAGTGGTAGGAGTATGCGCCTTCCTTTGGTATCACACCAGCCGGCCCCGTCACATTTTGCTCTGAGATGTTCTTTGGCGCGGGGGTACCGGGGAAGATCCAGAGTTGTTCTTGAGGCATGTTCTGCACTGTTTTGACGGATGTGCGAAAGTTCTTGGCTACCACGGACTCCGGGTTCCGCAACATGAGTTCGGAGAGGAGGAAGGTGTTTTCTTCACTAAAGGAACCATCGTTGAAGATGAGAAGGAATTCGCAGCCGTTTTCGAAGGCTTGGATGGAATGAGGGATTCCTGGGGGGAAGAACCAGACGTCGCCTTCTTGGACGTCGTCGACGAAGGTTTGGCCCGCTTCGTTCATGGAGGCGATACGCACGCTACCGTTTAACCTGGGGATATTTGGTTAGCTTTGTTGGGTGAGCGGCGAGTGGGAGGGATATACATGTATGCCCATTCTCCTTGCTTGTGCCAGTGGAGCTCGCGGTAGGCATGGGGACTTAGCCGCATGTTTGTCCCCGCCATGGCGACGGAAGATGGTAGTTGATCGGTGTTTTGCGATCGTGCCCATCCTGCGCCTGCGAGACCGTGGCGATTGTGGCTGAGACCGAATGGCCATTTCGCATTGCTTACTTCGCCCATATCGGAGCCGGGTGGGGCGTAAATGTCGCTATTCAGACGATCATACGCTGGAGTACTGCAGTGAGGTATCAGCCAAGACACAGACTTTGGACATGACCATGAACTTACCGTGGACCAGGTTCAGTCGGTCCTGTATTACCTCCACGGATCGGCTGTGGGTTCTTCACATTCGCGAGATCGATATACAATCCCAAATCTTCATCTTCTGACTGCCCTGGTGCGAGCTCAAAGTCCTCAGGTGGGATAACTGTAGACGTCATGTCGACTGGGTTTGAAGGGTTGTACCCTTGTAAGTCATCGGAACCGCGCAACGAGCCTGATGCCGAGGGAGGTAGTGGCATGTTCAGGACTTGCGAGGGATCGACAGGGCCTGGCACGGATGAGCCACCAGAAACTCCTGACGCCTGAGGTGCTGGTGCAGGTAGGCCATTGGCAAGACCTGCCAGGGAGTAGAGGAACGCGGCGGATGAGGAATAGAGCATTTTGGAAAGGAATTGCTCGTTGCACTGCTAACTCACCGTGCAACTGCAGAGTAGATGGACGGCTTACCCACCTTTTTATACACAACCGGGCGACAGTAATATCGTCCCACCCCAATGCCTTCACCACTAACTCCACCAGGCATACGTCACCCGAAGCGACATCATGACTATTGAGAGTAGTAAAGTGACGGGTACGCAGCCCTGGCGTGCATGCGGCGATGAACGGTAACGTGCATGGGATGTTCGATCAAGCTTGCCCATTCTGGCTATATTGTCTTGTCTATAGCTGGGGTTGTGGCTTTTCCGGGGGATGTCCACCAACTGCCGAAGGCCTAGTGGTTCGAGGTTGACTAAAGATTGGCTACGGAGCATGAGGCTGACCACGAGTTCGCGACAGGGGTCTGATTTGCTCGGATCTTGAATTACTCCCATCTTGTTGATCGTGACGATGGTGACCGCGTAATGCTCTCAGTCTTGCATCATTGTCTTTCTTCGGAGACAGACTCGGTACCTACCTAGGCATTGTGGTTTCTGGGTTTGAAACAAATCGAAGTGAGCGCTTTCTTTGCTCTTCGAACTTGAATCTTTGAGCAATGGTGACTTTGCAGCCACCGGCGAGCTTCTGAGCTGACTGCGTTAGCTTACTCACAGTTCATCCTCAGTAGTCTGATTTGTTATTCCCGAAGCGCTCTTATGCACACCGCGCGTTTTCGGTGTAGTACCGGAACGAGCCGGGACCAGAGTCCATCGCGGGAGGCAACAAGAACTGTGCTGAGACCTCAATATTGACCAACAGTATAGCTGAAGATGGAGGCAGGTGCGGCAGTAGGACTTGACTCTGCATTTCCCAACACAGGGCGGCTGCGCATATCTGATGGACCCCATTACAGAGAGGGCGCGAAAGCAGACGAATGATGAATGGATACCGGCAATCACACCCGTACTGTGTGGAGACGAGATGGCGTGTCAAGCTTTGCGGAGAAGGCTTGATTTGTGGCTACGGGTAAGCAGCAGAATCACGCTACGTCATCACGTGGCTCATTTCGGCTAGCGCGGCGCTCAGCTCTCGTCCCAAACCTCAGTCACGACAACTCTGTCTTCACTCCGGTCCGCATGCAAATGCACTCACAACAGCAAAACAAGGAGAGAAGAAAGCCACGACTCCCTCAGCAATACTAAATCTCGTATTGGATTGCCTAGCATGTCCGAGACTTCGCGATTTCCAGCCAACGCGTCGCGATCGCGTCGTCCATCATGCTGTCACACCTCCAATCCCTTCCATCTCACCAGACGCTCGCATGTATAGCGGCATATGACATGTCTTGTGATGCCGAATCTTGCTCGAAGCAGAGCTTAGCCCTTCTCCGAACCTCCAGCTGTGGATCCTGCGCGTCGCACGCTCAGCGCCGAAAGCGCGAACACGCCAGCACCTCTACCTTTCGTCCAGGCCTCCCGCAGTCTTCATCAAACATACGCTGTATAACGAAAGGGCATTTGCTTGGGTCGGTGCTAGCGGATACTCTTCATTCCCTTCGAGGGCGATGTATGGAGTCAGCCTTGCTGACAGGTAGATGCAGTAAATCCATCAACCGGTTCTCCGCATCATTTCTCGGCCGGGTCAGAGCGATACCATCCCGAACAGTGACCTCCTGTTCGCGATTTTGTTCACGGCTCATCTCGGGGTTCGATGAGCGTACCCACACGCGTCCCTGGATGGGGACAGGACCGGTGCATTGTGTTGCATCAAGTTACAGGGCATGCCTGATTCTTGATCACGAAGTTCATCCTCAACTGCCGAATAGTCGGCGAGAATGCCAGGCGGAACTTGGATGCTAGATTTAACAACACCTCCAAAGGCCTTCTTCTCTAAGAATGCCCTGAGAAATTTTGAAGAAGGTGCATTGCGATTCTTCTTCTTTTCCTGGAACGCCTTAAGGAACTTTGGAGAAGGCGCATTAGCCACCGCGTCAGCCGGATCGGTTTCCTCATCATCGCGAACCTTCAGGATATGCTCCATGAGTCCGCCTGACGTGCGAGCTGTAGAGTTCAATACAGAAGCGCTGTGATTGACAAGCGGAGGAGCCGCGGGAATCTTGCCGGGTGCACAATTGAAACCAGCATTTAGGCCAACGGGACCAGTGATGCTATCTAGCTGAACACCCGAATCGCTGCGTTTCCGCTGCAGCGCAGCCATGGTAGGAACACGGCGCCCCGCAAGTAGTGGGCGTGCAAACTCTTCTGGCTCTTCGTGTGCTTCGCAGCCCGGTTCGCGGCTGTCTTGGTACTCCACGAGCGCATCGTAGGGCTCGCGACACTCCTCGTCGAAGTCGTCGTGTTGGACGATGTTGGTAACTGAGAGACGCCACACCCGAATCCAGCGTTCAGACTTTGCCTTCCAATCCACTGGGCTGTCATGAAGCTCGTTGTAGATTCGACATTCTTGAGGAACCTCCACGGGTTTAGCACGCGATGCTGGGTATTCTGGCGAATTGCGATTCAGAGTGGCATCGTCTTCCTCGGTCAAAAAGTATGCAGCTCCGTTGGGGCGTCGTCGTGAACGAATATGTTTCATGTGATACCGGACAATAGCTTCAGTGCCGCGGATGCCCATCTTCTGCTCCCACCACAGTTGCTTCGCCTTCATGTACTCTGGGTTGTCGCCAAAGTCATCTTCGGGATCGAGCAGCCCCTGTTCGCGTAGTGCCTCGGTGTCACACTCCTCTTGATGGTATAAGTTGTTCCAGAGTCCAGCGATCATGCTCTCTTCGAGACCTTTTCGATCTCCAAGGATACTGCCGGCCGCATACTCGTGTGAATCATTTGCGACTAATCGATCGTACTTCTCGGGTTCAGCGCGTAGCTTCTCCAGTCTATCCAGGATGCCTTGGACGAATCCATCGTTTTCGCCTGGAAGATCGTAAAGATGGTCCCACTCTGCTGTTGGTACGTCGTCTAGTGGTAATCCTCCCTCAAAACAAGGCCGGTCGCAGTCAGGGATTGGTGTAGCTCGGCGAATCTGCTCATCGTCTTTCTGATATTCTGCGAGCGCGCGGGCTGCTTCAAAGCCTTTTTGACAAGATGAAAATACCATTGGATCGGCTGGCATATCCTTGCGAACTTTCATCGTCTCGTACGTGGTCGTGCGTTGGGTACCGGAGCGACTTAGCCCGATAACCACAAGTTCTTCTCCAAGAGGCAACGGAATCTCGTCAAAGTCTTCATTCCACACTGCTGGAAACTGCCGAGGATGCTCAAAACAACCAATGTTCAGGCGAGGCTCTTCTTCATCCACAATAGCTGCGTCCTTCTTGAGGAGAAGCAAATGTGGCATGTGCTTGGACACATCGCATGCTAGGTCCAAGACGTTCTGTAGAACCTCGTCGCCGACTTTGTTACCCTGGAAAGCTGGATATCCTGTCTGGTGTTTCGCATATGCATCATACAGCTTTGCCATGATCATCTTGCTGCCATCTGGCATCTCTGCACGGAAGTAAGAGTGAATGTATGGGAGATCAGCGAGCGCTTCGCATTCGCCGCCCATCTCCAAGAGAATCCTTTGGATATGCTTGTAGTCTTTGAGCTCACCCTCGTAGTCGAAATTGGAGCTCAGAGAGGACGAAGCCATGTGGTTCAGCAAGCCAAAGCCATCGTCGCCTGCTTTTGGATGAGTGACCAACTCCTCGACTCCGCGGAACTTAGGACCGAGCGACTTAATATAAGCAGGACACTCGCAGTCTTCGTCATCGTCGTCTTCAATCATCTCAACATGGAGCTTCGAAGTCGCGGAGGTACGCAGTACGCTTCCGACGTTTGGAGATGTTGAGGGCGTATCCGCGGCAGACGACGATGATGTGACCATTATAATAGGCGGGAAGAGCTTGTTGAGTGACTGCATGATTTGACTGCAGTGATTTAGCATTTGGTCTGCACTGAACGCATCAGATGAAACTAACCTGGCAATGCCTGATATCCTGGCGATCTGCACAATGGGGTCTTCTTTTGTCGCAGCCGGTGTAAAGGTAGGCAGACGGTTGAGAAATCTGTGGGTGCACTTCGCCTGGGCCAGCGCTTGCGGCGATAGTATAAGGGGGCGGTTGAGACTGATGCCGGCGGAGCGGATAGCCCACCGACGCGGCTGAGGCCCTTTTGGTGTGAAGGCAGTAAGTTTCAGGCGAGTGTACTTGGTGCTGTGAGTCGATGTGGGTTGAAATAAAGGGTGTGGTGTAGTGGTAATGAGGTAAACTCTGCAGCTCGAGCGTGGACATATATACCGAGCGAGAGTTGAGTCGCAAAGGCGCAACCAGGAGCCACGCTAGGGCCAGCTCCGGGAGCAGCACAGACTATGGTGAATGAACAACTCGGGGCATCCAGATTGGTACTGCTGTTGGCGGAGGTCCAACATTATCGTGCGGTGAATTTGAATTTCCAGATGGCCCAGACATAGTTGCGAAGTGAAACGCAATGTTCACAACGATGGCGCATTATTGGGCATATAAATAAATTGAAGCTGATAACACTGATGACTTGTAAGTCGGATATAGGCATTATATGGTCAACATAAGCAAACAAGGATGGCCTTCTTAGGACACCAAACCGGGTATCAAACGCTAAACAAATCAACATGAATGAGTACATTCAAAATCCTCTACGATCTCGGTCAAAACAGCGAGTAAAGAAAGGAAAGAGCGAGAACAGTACTTAGGTACAAACTTGCTCTCAAGAGGTATAACAAGCTCGAACGGCTCATTGCCAGTTTGCGCGCTGCATCGCAGCCTCGAAATCTGAGTTGATAGGGAAGTCGGGATCCTGCTGCCGAACTGGAGGTCTGGGGTCAGTTGGAGATCTAGCATTTACATGAAAAAGGGCATACCGGGTGGGTGAAGAGTAGCGCGCGCAGTGCCAGCGATCAAGGATTTTGCCCGCCTAGACTGCACATTCTGTGCCAAGTCGTGGCCCTGGTGTTGCTCTTGAGCAAAGTCTACCGTCGGATGATATGCGGTATCGAGCTGCTCCCACATGCCGTGCGGCGCAGCCAGAGCATTGCAATGCTGTAGACACTCCTGGCATCGAGTAACAATGTGGCCATGCGGAAAGCACTGTGTACAGCCGATCTGACTCGCGTTCATCATCCTGCTCGCCATCGTCTGAGGCGTGAACTCAAACTGATGCAAGCGACCGTGCTCACACCGAGGGGGAAGCAGACGGTAAGGAATCTCCGAGAAACCGATGGTAGTCTGGAAACCAGGAGGGTAGAACGAGGATGTAATGCCTGGCGCCGGAAGTAAACCACCAGGATGGCTGATGCGCTCGTTAATGTCCTCGGCTGATGTGTCGACTAGAACAAAGATGTTCTCGGTGGTCGTCTTATGCAGCTCACAGTTCTGTACGATCTCCTGGGAACGAGGCGGTGTCGCATGCTCGGAATACTGAGGAAGCAAGACTAGGTCGGCCATGGCGTCATGGAGCTCGCTACCGTCGAGGACTTCGATCGGAAAGAACGATTCGAAGCCTTTCATCTCCTTGTAGTTGTGCTTCTTTTCGTCATGGTAGCTATCGAGCGTTGACATCGCGACCTGTCCGCATGGACACTCGTGGAAAGCATTTGGATCAAGTAGGTCGCCTTGGTCAATGTCTTCCATCCAGTCGGGAATTCGCTCGTAGCTTTCGAGCAAGGCGTGCTCTGGCTTGCCCCTTGTAAGTTCACGAACGAAGGAGGGTTCGAAATCGATGTTCCAGTTACGCGTGTTGTAGTCTGCGATGCCTTCGTTGATCGCCATCTCTTCTTGTTGAAGGAGATACGGTCGGCAAGGGTGATCTAGTCCCACATAATGGCGTACATCAAAGTGACATGCAGGGGTGAATTTCCTCCGATTCCCTTCGATGATGTTCTTGATGTCTTGCAACGTCTTAATGGGTGAACCGGGCGCGACGATAGTACCGGGACAGATGAGAAGCCATTGCATTTCGAGCTCCTGGAGGAGGACGTTCTTGCCATTCTGTGATCGCGTCTTGATAAGGGTATCCAAAGTCTGGGCTCCAATCGCTGCTTTCAGGTCTTCCGGAAGATGTGGTTCCAAAACGTGGAGAAGGAAGGCGATGTCCTGCGCGTCTGCTTGGGTCGGGCGTCCAAACCATGCGTCGACATCCTCGTACGACTGACCATCGCTACCAATGAAGATTGGCTCGAGGTGATTGGCCATGCGTTGGTTGTAAATTCGACCACCCGGGGCCCACTGATCAGTGTCGTTGAAGACAAGCTTGCCATGCTGACGCTGAAGCGCTGCTATCTGGTTACTGCTGGAGCAAGCAGCTTCGGCAGCGTTTTCGTCTCCGACGATTTCGCACTGGGGTTCGGTAGTATGGGATATCCCCGTAGGATCTTGAGCACTTGGTGCGATAGCGGTAACGAGAGGCAGATTCTCTTCGTTTCCAAGAGACGACATCCACTGGTCGCTGCCTGCAGACATATCCCGAAAGCTGGCTAACCACTGTGGCACTTTCGACTCTTCATGAGCGGTCTGTCGGTCGAGGATCATTGCCTCAATTAAGGGCACGATGTCTCCAGTCGTACAAACACCGCAAGACGTGTCATCGTCTATGATCGGCGCCAGTTGAGCTGACTGCTGTTGCTGCTCAAGTATCTGGAATCCACCGAACACCAACCATACCAGGCCGGCAAAGGGAACAAGAGTAACGATGCTCTCAGCGGCAGATCGTACTATCCATAGTGCAAAGAACGTGCAGACCACGAAGATAGCGAACTTCTCAACAAGCGATGGTTGGCCAGTAGCGTTAACGGTGGTGAAGCATCCATCGACCTTGGCCCGCTGCTGGAGCCCCCGAGGGCCCTTGGTGGTGGAATGTTTGTCATCGGACTCTAGCCCGGATAACTTAGGCTGTAAGGTATGGGGGCCGCGCGACTGGAAGTCGTCGAGAGCTCGCAGTATGGGCGCATCGGACGCAGTGAATGAGCGGCGCGACATACTCGGCGCCCGTGTGCTTGGGGCGACAGATGTGTACGTGGTAGCGGACCAGTACGTCATGGAGGTTTGGATAGCCTGGCGTGCATACTGTACGCGCTCACTGGGAAGAGTCAGGGGATATATCATGTAGTTGGAGAAGGCAATCACTGACCTTGGATGAGCGGATGATGCGCGACCGTCGCTCGTGACCGCAGCAGCGGGCGCCATAGCGACTGTTGGTACCTTTTCGGCGTGGATACAGGCTCCGTATACCATACAGATAGCCTGTATGTCGATAGTGGAGATGGAACCGGCGCGCTTGTTAGCTGTGCAAAGCTGCAGTTACTGGGTGGAGTAAATGCGAGCTTGCGAGAAGTGGTGGTGGCCCATCGTTCGGAGGCCGAAAGTACGCCTGGGTTAAGTAGAGGGTAGTGTCAGCTGTAGCGCTGACTACACTAGCTCCACACTAGTCGTAGCTGCGAGTGAATGCACGTGAATGGGCTTGTGCGACCATCACGTACAGGCTTGGCGAAGCTCCTCACGCTTGCGATTCCTTCTCTTAATGACGCAAGGTATATACCGCGAAGATTCTGGGAAGCTGTAGTGTAGGTAATGCAGGTAGATGATGACCCCAGCGTAGTACTGCGCAGCGATATATGTATATCAACGTGCTCAGCGAGGTGTTTGTTGCTTGTACGACTTACACTCAACGATATTGACCAAACACCTAGCATCTGGGTGAAAGGGAAGTCAGCGCAACAGTCCAGAAGCTTCGATTAGATAAGTACGCTTCTTTTCCTGAAGTCACTGGCTTGGTTCGCGTGGTTTGCCGACAAGGAAACATGATTGGATGGGCGAAAGATGTCGTGGGAAGAACGTAGGAAATAAATCATGGTTCTGATAGGGGTGGCGAGAACAGGGACTTCTGGTCATGATTGAAAGCAGAGAGAAGAGGGACAGTTGAGCTGGACAGCATCTTTCTGACCAGGACTGAAGTTCCGGGACGTAGCAATTGAGGGGTGAGAAGGTGACGCTCACGCGCACAATCGTGAGAATAGTGGGATAATTACAAAGATATAAGAATGAGGGCATTACAAGAGTCGGATTACTCTCTATTAATAGTAGGTAGGTCATGGGGTATCGTGATAAAGTGAGGTCAAAGTGTGTGGACTGAACAAAAGAAAAGTCTCGGATCTACCTCGACACACGCGCATTTTCATCTACCAGCATCTCAGTGCTGTTTTCCCTTTGTGTTTCCTTGCGGGATATATCGTCCGCCCAGGTGGCCTGAGAAGCGGGCGTTCTCCAGCCACTCAGCCTCCTCCCATCGGCACCATCCACCTCTACGTGGATGTCCGTAACGACTTGAATGTCTCTCGCGTCCTCGCTCGAACCATTAGAACGCTTCGTTACGTCTAGAACGTAGTCGTCTTTTGTGCGCAGCGCCTTGCTGCCACCCCTGCTCCCGTAGGTACGAGCGCCTTGTGGGCGAGAGTGGGAATATGCGCTGCGGTGTCTTGAAGGGAATGCCCTTGGAAGCCAATGTGTGATCAAAGGCCTGAGCAACGGCAGACAGGCGCAAATAATGCCGACGTTGGTCTCAACGGAGCTCCATGTCGCCGCAGGCGGGTTGTCGTAACTAGGATCAGCCGAGTTCGAGATGGCGACGAGAGATTGTAGACGGAGAATTGAGACTAGGCAGACACTGCAGGATCGCGCGTTAGTGTGACTTCTTTGTAACAGTTGATGGTAGGGGTATGCCCGCTGAGTAACTCATCACGAGAAGAGCCGGTGGTACAGTGATGCACCGTGCGAAAATCGAGTGAGCTTTGTGTTACACCTTGTAACAGACATCAGGCGCTCGCAGGACGGCCCGAATGGACAAAACAAGGTAACAGCAGGGAGGAATACTCACAATCCGCCAACTGCGAAGATGGATATGAGTCCAATCTTCTGCCTCTTCCCGAGATTTAACTTCTGGATGACCGGAATAGGAAGAAGAATGATCGCGAAATCGGTAAGGATGTTGATGGCGGCGTTCGTGAACCAGACGGCGAATTGGTTAAGACAAGTAGACTTCTCGTGAGTCCAGAAAGCTCGTACAGGTGTGCAGGTGAAGATACTGGAGAAGACTGTCCAGACGGTGTAGGCGACGACCACGGCCATCGTAAGCCAGTTCGCGATTTGGAACTTCTTGGTCGGGAAGATGCGTCGATATTGGAGAAGCATGGATCCTTTGGTCAAACCGAGCGACAGGTAGTATACGATGAGACTGGACCAAAATGTCTGTCGCTTTATGTTAGCAGAGCCTTAAAGTACACGTTGAGAGTGTCGCACCCTCAAAAACTTGACCATATGGTCGTCTGGTATTGTGTTGATGTGTCTGCCCATACCATATTCGGCCTCTGCATCTGGTCAGCTTCTGTAAGATAACGTAGTTAGGCGTATACTAACGGATACCAATGGCGATTGTCAGGCCAATGGAGCAGAGCTGGCAGAAGGTTAGCATGAGTATACACAACATGACGTAGTAATAAACTTACCATTGCGAGAGCGATGCCGGCATCTTCGATACCCACGCAGCGAATGATAAAGAAGCGCGTATACAGTCGAAGGGCGACGGTGATGAGAGCCAGACCAGTGAAGACGGACGATATCTCGACCGCTTGCCTGCCCCTCGGGTTATCAGATAATGATCCAGCCATGGTGTGATAGCGTAGGTCTCAAGACGACCAGATAAGGTGAATCAGGCTGCTTTTGTGGGAAACATGGAGTATTTCACAGCCTGCTCAGATCCCTGAACGAGATGGGTGGTATGGGCATTGGTCGGTGGCTTTACCTTTAACCACACTTATGCACGTACCCACCTTCCGTACGCCCATCGAACAGTGACATTCGCCAATTACTCCGCGGGTGCCAGGGTCTGCAGCCCTGTCAGAAAACCTTCGGCATGGCCACGAGTCGAAAACGCGAGAGCAACGAAGTGTGTGAGATCGGTCTCAACACGTCCCGTGCGACGTTCCGGTTTTCCCGGGATCTACAGAACGCAGAGAACCCAGTCCCTGC
>Ga0265798_10009857_pt1 | contig 11870 bp, 12 predicted proteins | sample P3T30metagenome_FD_192430 | JGI IMG/M metagenome (GOLD analysis project Ga0265798, IMG submission 192430) | Plant litter microbial communities from East Loma Ridge, Irvine, California - P3 T30 | ecosystem: Environmental > Terrestrial > Plant litter > Unclassified | place: USA: California... | reverse complement strand
TTCAATAATTCAATCACCTCTATGATGATTCAGTAATCTCACTCTTCACTCTATATTCACATCCACGAAATGGCAGACGTCACGTACGAATACGTAGGCGACGTCAACCCAAACCTCGTAAGTTCCGCCTCTGCGAAGGAACACGAACCTCAAACTCATATTTTAGATTTGCGCCATCTGTCATAACCCATTCATCGACCCAGTAACAACCTTCTCGTGTAAACACACATTCTGTAAATCCTGTATACACGAGTCAATCACCCATAAGAGCTTGTGTCCTATCGATAGATCACAGATTGATCCGAGCACTTTGCATGATGCCGGACCTGTGGTCATCAATGTAAGCTCAATCGTTTCTTTCAGTACCACATAGCTAACATGATGCAGATGCTGGAGGAACTAGAAGTCAAGTGCCTGGGGGAGGAATGTGGATATATCTCGCAGAGAGGCTTGATAATTAGCCACACGAACGTCTGTGTCAAGACAGTCGTCAAGTGTATGAATAAGGCCTGTGCTGAAGAAGTGAGTCCCGCTTGATTACTGTGCTGCACCTGACATCAGATGACGAGAGAGAATCTTTCAGATCACAGGATCTATGAATGCGAGAAGCGAAAGATGAGATGTGAGACTTGTAAAGCTCTTGTACCATATCATCTGGATTTGGTAAGTGCATTTATTCCCAAGTTGCTCATTGTTAGACCCACAAGCACAAGGCTCCCGCTCGTCCTTGCGGATGCTTAGGTATGTCTAAACATATTTCATCAGTTGAAATCTGATAATAGGCAACCCACAAAATGGTGCTCACCGCTGGTCCTGTGCAGAAGCAGAGGTCCCGTGTGATCACGCTGAAATGGGCTGTCCAGCTTTTATCAAGCGATCCGACTTGAGAGATCACCTCACCAGCTGCCTTTTCGAACAAATCACGCCATATCTCAACACTATGAAAGGAGAGATTGAGGATTTGAAGAAGGATCGAGATCAGAAAAGCAAACAGATTGACAGCTTACTGAGAGCTCAGGTTCGGCTTAACGGTCAGCTGGCGGACCTGAGCCCGCGTAGGGATCTTGCAAGGACAGTAGGAACGTTTGCTGATTATCGACCGTCCGCAGCCGAATCGGACCTCGAGGCGAGATTCGCTAGAGCAGCGGAAGACATCCGTCTACGAAGACAGGCTCGGCTCAACGCACAGCCCACCGCCGAGGGCAGACCTGCGCGACAACCCAACAATGCTACTAGCACACCTCAAACACGCGCGCAAACCAACACGAGGCCCCCGGTCACTGTACGTTCGGTAATGGACTCTTTCATTACACCAAGGCAGGAGGAAGAAATGGAACGAGCCGATGCGGAATTTCAACGTCGACGTGACGCAAACCGCCAGCAGGGACGTCCTCTACCCACGAGACACTTCACTGAATACGTGGAAAGACTCTCCATTGCCAGGCCGACGCGTGCTCCTGCGCCAGCTCGAATCAACGACCGAGAAGAAAGAAATCCAATCAGACCAAGTCGACCCATAACGCCACCCAATCCAAGCTTGACCCATGCCCCACGCTTGCCTGACATAAGATCTCGACGACCTGTTCGAGCTCACAATCCCAACATTCAGCCACCTTCGACCGCATCGATGCAACCAAGCTCAGACGTGTCCGACACGATGTCAACTCAGGGTTTCGTCATTCCTTCCTCTTTGCGTGCTGACATCTCCGAGGTCGCCGCAACGGTCGACTCGACTAGTGGTGGCAGCTCCCGGCAATCCAACTACGAGATCGCTCACACTCCCAGTGGTGGACTCAATATATCTGTGTCTTCATCTATCGTTCCAGGAGATAGTATCTCGAATTTTCGTTTCCTCGCCTCGGCCGACAATAGGGCCGAGGCATTTACCCGCCACGGGGTTGAAGAATCTTCAAGGTTATCCGATACCAGAATTGGCGATGTCGAGAATTCAGCAACATCATTCGGCTTGGCCACCGAAAGTCCCACGAATAATTCTCCTGTTACACTCGACGCGTCCGGAAGTACCAGGGCTACTGCGATAGAGATCGACAGTGACTCCGAGGACGATTTCGAATACGTTGCAAATTTCGCAATGGATCTGCCTACGCCCGAACCCGAGGCAGTCGACCATATACTCGAGGCTGTATCTCATCTCCTGGTGCGGGCGGATAGGATGGAAAGGGTTCAGGAAGCGTGAGTCTACCTATCGGATTCTGCTGATGCCAGGCAAGCGTTATCAGGAGACCTTCGATTGCAAGAAGAAATTGCTGAGTTGCGATCTATGGTGAATGTTATGCGACCTCGTACGTATTTGTTTCTCTCCTGTCGCATGGCTCCGAAGCTGATGGTCCAGATGTGATGGGAGGCGGACAGTCGTTACCCCCTACGCCTCGAATCCCGTCTTTCCACAGCGCTATGAGTACCCCCGAAACTGCATCAGAATCCACTCATGCCGGTACCGATGAGCCTGAACACGTCTCGGTCATCCGAGAGACTATCGCATTCTCCACACAACAGGACGCACCCGATGAAACGAGCAGTGTATCAAGTCTGATCACTGCGAACAATCCAATCCGGAGGAATAGATGGGGCAATGGGACTGGTCGCCCGATGGGTATCCCGCCAGAATTGGGAGATGGAACACCTACTAGAAGAGTGGTAGTTCATCGACCTGTGGAGCGCATCGCAGAGAACCACCCGAACGTTACTCGTCAGTCCCTCCTTTCTTCTTCAGTTATACTGATGATAGCTCCCCGCAGTAGTATGATGAATAGGCTCATGTCTAGGACTCCGAGGGTTCCCATCGGGTCTGCCAGTCATGGATAAATGGTGTGGTGTTGGATATGAGGTCGTGCGGGTGCGGATGGCGAGGATTTACTTTATGTCCAAAATACGGAGATGGCTTGGCCAATCTCCTTTTTATGTTTATTACGATTATGCATCTGTTAACGACGCGACCTATGTAAGCTCCCGCAACTCTCGCCGAATACCAACATTTACGTCACTGTAAATCCATACAACATATGATAATCAAGAACCCTAAATGTACAAAAGCGACGAACCCTTACTTCTTGCCGTCTTTGGGTTTAAAGAAACTGGTCAATTTACTCATACTACTTGTATTGACCTTTTTCAAGCTCTCAACGCCTCTAGATCCAGGCGCGGCTTTCCGTTTCACACCAGCTTTAAGAGCCGCTTCGGATTTCGATTGAGTGATAGGTGCTGACGCTGCTATTTGAGCTGCTGTCCTATTTGCAGAGTAGGTCGATAGGGATTTGAAGCTGGACGTCAGTTTTCTTCGGAAGACAATGAGACGGGAGGTCGTACTCGTATTGATCATTCAGTGCTGTTAAGATGGTGGGGGCAAGATACTGCGCCAAATGTTCAACTGAACCCTTCAGCCTGGCGACTACATAATTAGCTAAAGTAGTGAATGCTGAGGAGGGGGAACATACGTGCAACAAGCTTGGCGTTTGCAGAAGTATCCAGTAATCCATCCCGACCTAATCCCCTTACTAGGTGGTCGAATTTCTCGTATATCTCCGGGGCTGCGAAATGGTCCACTTTGCGTTTCAGGTGATTGATGATGATCTCGGTAGATGGGCGATAATACGTTTCGCCCTTTGGCGCCAGATCACCGGTTGAAGATGATGGAGAAGGGGGACCCGCGGGTACGACTATCCATCAGCTCGAAAACCCTTAAAGCATAGGGAAATGGACTCACCTTTCTTCTCGCAACATGCTCTGAATACCCTCCTAACCGACTTGATCGCTAATAATCGACTGATATCTTCATTAAACCCAGCACCAGCCGGTTCTTTCGAGAAGGGTTCTGGTAATGCGAAGCGTGGGTCGACACTTGCTTGAGCTATAAGATCACCGAGGGGTTGAAATCTAGTCGAGGTGGTTGTGAGGGATTCGATAATAGGTGTCACTAGAAATAGAGGATCAACAGGGACGTGGAGTAGCATACTTCCGCCTTTTATCAGCTCTCTTCTTCTAGTTAGACGTACTATCGATCTCTGATGTCCCTATGAACCATGTCCGACGATGTGAACAATTTATCTTGACGACCTCTGATATTCTTTGTGTGCCATCGGGAGAGGTGTAGGGGAGATATAGTTGTGGTAGACCGGTTCTGGGGTGTGGTAGTCGTAAATATCGATGTTCGTGCGATACATCGATGTCTGTTTGTATTAGTCCCCTCGTACTTTGAACAATATAGCTACTGACCATCTTTGAGTACTGAGATGTACTGCATTTTGATAGCGCTATTGCTCGGTAGAAAGGCGAACATTAGCTGGCAAAAAGCAAAAGGTCGCGTCGCGTAAATCACTTTCCCACGGTCGCTCGTCACATGGCTCAAAGCATTGACCTCTTCTGAGCTAACAGGACGACAACTGCTCATCTAAATGACAATCACTCGTGCATCATCAACAACGCAAGACAACCACATTGAGGCTATGTAGTCAATTCGAGTGAAGGATTACAAAAACGCAATAAGAAGGAAGATTCGCCCAGGACCTCCTTTGTTAACACCATGGCTATGACGTTGTTTCAGCTTCATACTTTCGACAAAGGTTAGTAGCGAAAATCTATCACAAAAGGAGAGCGATGCGCACTGTATGCTCGTCTACATGAATCAAACTCACTCTGGCACTAACTAAGCCTCTGACGACATTGACATCATAGGAAACGTCAGAAACGCTTTGACCAGGGGAGAAGGACAATAAGGACACACACTATAAAACACAGCAAACACACTTCAACGCCCAGCCACGCCTTGTCGCATCGCACTGCCTTGAAACTTTGTACCTGTACTGTACCTTCTCCTTCATCCTTGTCGCTTTGACATCATTCAACGATGCCTCCCAAACGCAAATCCTGGTTACCATTCTCCAAGAAGACTGATCCCGCTGTCATCGAGTCCGAGTCGAAAGAAGCTGCTCCTCCGCCTTCGGCATTCAAGGACCCCGATCCAACTGATCGACTCAGACCCATACAATTTTCGCCAAATCGCCTGCAAACATTATACGTCACTCCCTCCGAACGAAACCTGTATCTAGCGGCCATGTCTCAGTTGGATGAGAACCCACCTCATCTCGCATTATGGAGTGATCCAGCGCCGTCACTCCCCCATATCAAATCTACCGATGCAATCTCATCTCCTATCAATGAAGGAGGAGGTTGGCCAGAACGACAACAATCACCTATCCCCATCGATCCCAGACTCGTCACTTCCCCCGAAGCTCGATTCAATGGTGGTTTGCAAATCAGAGACGAGTTCAGAAGACTTGCACCAGCAAAAGAAGTGAGGTATGCGAATATGGCATTGACAGGAGCTGGGGGTCTGAGGTTTACACGATTCCCGGCAAATGTTTTGGTTGATTTGGAGCGACTTTTCCCTGCGAATAAAGTCGTCACGGAATCTAAGGAGGAGTTGTTAAGTATGGGGAATGCGGGGGTACCTTTCTGGAAAGTCAAGATGTTTGGGTCTATGTGGAAGAGGACCGGAGCTGAGGAGCTCGAGTAAGTCAATCATCCATGGATTGACTGGTGGCATGCTGACTGCAAAAGCCCAATTCGGTTATTGATCTCTCTGATCGAGTGTCTCGGCACACACGGTTGGACAGTGGTTAGCAGTATCCGAGCGGGGGGCAGTAAGGTATCTCATCGTCCCATATCATACGAATCTTTCAAGCTGACAAGTAGACCGACGTTCAGAACTTGCTATTTACCTACACTCCCCAGACAGCAGTGAATCCACCAGCTTATTTTGCCCTATCTTTCCCAGGTATGCTCCATATGGAGTTAGCTAGCGAGCTAACTGTAGTGCCGGACCGAATCTCCCTGATCTCCGCACCGCCCAAAGCTACCCCTGCCCTTCTATCCGCAATCCGAAATGCAATAACAACCACTTCACTCGGTCATCAGCGATCAGCCACCGGCGACTCCCAGGAATCGGGGAAGAAAAGCGTTAGTTGGAATGACAAGAAGGCGAAGATCAAAGTCGAGGGATGGGTCTATGATGGGGTGTATAGGTTCTGGTTGGATGGGCTGAGGAGGAAACTGGTGGGAGGCGTAAAGAAGGATGCTGTAGAACTGTATGCCCCCCTCTGCTCTGTACCATGAGGCTCGAGCTGATGACCAGCCTTCAACCCCATGTCGTACTAAACATCATCTCGGCGTTGTCCTCTCTCCATTATACCCTTACTGCCTCGGTCCCTCTGCTACCGATCTCCGCAGGTCGAGATATCCTCATTTTTGCTTCACAGCCGGATACAGGCGTAGCGGCCAAAGACGCTTATGTACCCAAAGCCCGGACCCCATCCACTGGGACAGACGGTACCGAGAGTCCAGTACTGATACAACGGACTTCTTCCTTCCCCATCCCAGTCGACAAGGACGATCCAAGAGATGTCGATCCGGAGAAGAGGAAATTACCTTGGACTTCCACCGTACATACTGCTGGCAACGGGCATAATCGATCGACTTCAGTAGATCAAAGTTCAACGCCATCTCGAGCACCAAGTACCCAGCCTCAGCCACATCAACATCGACGAAACATTTCCCTCGATTCTACGCCAGTCGTGAAACCCCAATCTTCTTCTGTACAGTCTTCGCCTCGACCTAGGAATCTACTACTCAAGAAGACTTCGCTCAGGCGACAAGGGTCAAACTCGTCGACGATAAACCCGAAGAATCAGTCACTGCCGCCTCGATCTCGACGTACTAGCGATGCTGCCAATACCAGGCGAGATGAACCTGGCCGGCGAGTACCTGTAGGTACTCTAGACGGTACAGGTCTCGGTGATACCAACGCCGAATCATGGTTAGTCGTCGATCCTCCTCAGAAAGTCGGCCATAGGGGTTTGTCAATGCATACCGATCCGGCGACCGGACGTGAAATCACTCCACCACGAGAAACAGCGCCCCTTCAAGTACAACATCGAATCCCCGCTCCTCAGATCACTTCTTTAGCACCAGAAATCCGCCCTGACGATAACCACGAGAGTGAGCGTGGATTCGGGACTGGTGGACCCAGTTACGAACCGCCTTCGGCCAATATTTCACCTCCTCGATTACCTCCTCGACCGCCTCAGTTGCAAGAGCAACTGCTAGCTCAGCAACAAGAACAGCTCATGGTCCGAGAGCAAGTGCAGCAAGCACAACTCCGAGACTACCACTTTCAAGAGGCCCAACAACAAGATGAACAACGTCAGCTCTCTGTGAATGACGCACAACGGCCACTCAACACCGCCAATATACCACTCGGTAGACCAATTACTACCGACGAAACTTCCGCTGTTTCCTCCATTCCTACTTATCTACCTCTCAAAACGCCCAGATCACCAAACAGGGTAAACCAAGCTGAAAGAGTCGATATTGGGATCCCCAGCGTTCACGGCTCGTTAGGTTATATACCCAGCATGATGTCCTTCGACCCATCTCATGTATCTCACAACCCGGTGCCCACGGACTCTCATACACAATACGATGACGGGAGAGGAAGGGATTTTGACCCAGCAGTCGTAAGTGGTGAAGAGAGATATGACGATGCTCTAAGCCATATGCCTGGTGGGCTCGGTCTTGCGACGGAGAGTAGAAAGGGGAAAGGAAAAGAAGGAGCTAGGAGGGTATGGGATGAAGACAGGGGTGTTTGGGTGGAGATGGTCACTCCTCATAGTATTGGACCTGATGGACCGGGGAGTGCTAGGACCAAGATATCGTTGAGCTAGATTGAGGGGCTTATTAATTGTCTAGTAATGTGTCGACGTGTTTTAATGCTTGAGATTTTAATATTCATCATGATTGTGGATATGCATGTTTTAAAGATGCTTGCAATACAGTGTGACTAGAAGATGTGGAACATCGGGACTACCACTTGACAGCCTCATGGGTCACACCACCCTCACCCCCAAGTACATCCCCTTCAACCTTGGCAAATGTAGCCCTGAGGAAGTTGGCCCTCTTCTCCTCATCCTCCCCACAAGCCTCTTCGATGATCTTCTCAGCAAGCTGATCAGCTGTTCCAAGTCTATCCTCTCCTTTAACGACATTACTGGAATTGGGATTAGGGGAAGAAGGCGGAGTAGGTAATCCCGACCAATAAATCTCTTCCACCTTCGCAACCCAATCCTTCGTGCTCCACCTCATTTCCTCTTCCATCTCGACCCCTTCATCCGGTATTGGCCTTTCATACCCTTCCTCATCTACTTCCGCCTTCCTCTTTCCTGAAACCGGTTTCATCTGACCTCCCCCATTGACGCACCCACTGGGACAAGCCATTACTTCGACAAAATCCAATTTCTTTTCGTCCCTGTTTACCGCCAGAGTCATGTCGATTCCATTGATACCGGTCGATTCGCCATCCGTAGTTGGGGTGGCTGGAGTTGCGATTTCGCCGGTTCCGACTTTAGCTTTCCGCCGACGGGCAGCTACTGCTGCACTCAATTTCCCAGCTCCTCTAGCTCCTTTTCCAATACCGGTCTCTTTGCCAACTTTCCTCACCAAGTTCTGTAGATTTCTGAATCCATAGCACTTCGATCCTTTGAAGATCACTTGACCAGTGACCGTATCTTCAAGTAGATATTCGACATTATCGGCCGACCCTCGGATTTCACGAGTGATGACTCGAGTCGGGTTTGTATGGGTTGATGACATGTGGGTGATGATTGTTGAGAGGTATGAGCCTGAGCTAGACCCTGCGTGATTGATCAATTCTGGCCATGGTGCTGAAATCGGGTTCTCGAGGTCGGTGGGTGGATTTCCTGATTCGAGAGGGGAAGGTAGAAGCGGATCGAACCCTAGATCCCGTAGTAGTAGATCCAGTTCGCCGGTTGTCAAGACACAATCGGTATCTCTCGTTTGATGAACCGAATTATAGAAGTCCGATCTTGAAGCTTCCAATTTCTTATCGTAACATGGCATAGCGGTGACATGGTACACCTCGTTCGGTGTCAATCCCATCTTTCCAGCCCACCAGTTCTTGACTAAAGCACCCATTATCCCTTGACTTGATCGCACATTACTCATCAGGGGAAGTAGATCGCCTTGTGCCTTTTCCGCATAACAGACCCATCCAGGGCAAGCGCTTGCCAAGATTGGTAATCCCGCCTTCTCCTTTCCCTTCACGCTCCTCTGTTGGTATTCAATCCGTGTCTCGAGGAGTGATAGGTGTCGTGAGAAAGTCGTATCCCATACTCTCCATCCCCCTTTCTCTGGTTGAGAGAGGAAAGCGCGTATACGTCTCAGAAGGACTAGAAGGGATAGAGGGGCTTGACCAGAAGTGGCGGCTATCGAAGCTGAGAGTGAGGCGAGTGACTGAGGTGAAATGGACAGCACAGGCCGGCGGATTTCGGTAGGTGGCGAAGAAGAGTGGTTTGCGATAAATTCGATTACTTCGTTATGAGATTGAAGGGTGATCAACATAGATTCGGTGGAGGTGATACATCCACTGATTTGTCAGCGACTCCCTGGCAGACTGGGAAGAGCCGGCTAACCTGCAAGCCAGACAATCGTTTAAATTGATTTCTGCCTTTTCCAACGCTTTCCTCTCTGCTTGAGCTGCACCATTTGGTTTGGAAGGCCCAGCAGTAGTCGAATAAGTCGATACCTCGTAATAATTGTTATTGCCGTCAATGTGGATTTCCGTCTGGTCGATGAGTATTGACCCGAAGCGGGGAAGGAGAAAGAATACTCACATCACCATTGACCCCTGTTTCCTGTCCTGCTACCTTATTGGTTTGTCTGACGGGGATGATACATGCTTGCGAGGGAGTCAGGAAATCATCCAAATCGGTGATTGTCTGTTTTGTCAGCGAGGCTGTATCCTTTCACGCTCATTTTCAGCAATGAACAACTAACCAATGCTCCTGAGAAAGCCATGGCTGAGAGTATAAGATGCTATCGCCACCAATAAGCAGTCTATGAATGATGACAAGTATGATATTGAAATTTCCGAATGCTTATGAATTCAAGAGATGCCATTGATCCGAGTCAGTAGGATCGGATTAAGCCGAACTGCCTCTATTACGTAAAGAAACAGCAATAAAATAAAGAGTACTCTACAAGCTTAGTGAGGTGGCGTAAACAAACAACAACCTACCTTCTCTCTTTCTCTTTACTCTAACACTAAATCATCCCCTCCTCAACAGATAAGATAGCAGTGAACAATGGCAGATACATCTACCCCGACAACACAACAACAGAGCGCAGAGTCAATCACTCTGGCGAATGTACATCAATACTTGGATGGGGATGGAATATTCTTACCAGAGGATGAAGATGATGATGGACCAACCCCACACGAAATAGATGCGGCGATACACAACGCATCCAACTCTCTCTTGAACGATTCATCCAATATCGACGCGACTCTCAATGACACCTACCAGGCTGACGATGCTGGTCAGGGTCAGCACGATGGATCATTGATCGATCCGTCACTTATGGACCAACAAGACCATCTGGAAACGCAGAGTCCACAATTTAGCGCCGGTGGTCGAAATGTGAGGACAGCCGATAATACCACCCTTCACCGACAGGCCAAACGAAGGATGCTATCCGACGAAGCTGTCCGAAACCCAGTATCTCATATGGCACCGTTCATCCGACCACAGCGAGGGGACGATACGCCTCATCCTGAACAGTTTCTGTTCAAGGGGAGAGACGACTTTGAGGAATGGTTGAGCGGAGAGAGTAGTTGGTGTCATTATGTTCAGCGACGGGTGACGAACCCAGAAAAGAGGGCTGAAGAGAGACTGAAAGCGAGAATGAGGGCTCATGAGCGAACTCTTGCAGGTATGCTTCAGTAGCTCTGGTACGTAACTCAAAGCTGACTAGCAGCAATGACACCCGAAGAGGCAGCCGCTGTTGCCCCACTCAAGCGAAGAAGGAGAAACCGTACTTCAGCAGTCATTGAGAAGATCACCTATACGTGCCATCACGCTGGAAATTACGCTTCCAAACACTCGGAACATCTTCCTCTTACGAAATTACGAATGAACACGAAACAAAGTGTCAAGTGTAGTTGCTCGAGTCGGATTGTTTTGACTGAAGTGGAAGGTGGAGAGTGTCAGGTCATGTACTACTGGAAACACGAGGGACATGGTAAGTCGGTGCCTACCAGTGTTGGGTTCCAGCTGATGATAGATCCTTTCGCATCCGAAGAACTTGAAGCTGGACGACTACCTAAAGTAGTGGATGATTGGTTGAATGAGCAGATCCGTGCCGGTCTGACAGTGGACGAGATCAGGCGGAAGCTTGAATTCAGCGAAGAGGATAAGGAGGAGGTGAGTCGACGTCAACAGGGATTGACATCGTGTTGACGGATAGTACATTCGAAAAGCGACCGAAGACCCATCAAGTGTTGAACCAGGAATGCCACCCGCCCTAGCGCTCACCGTCAAAATCAAGTACCCCGACGTCTATAACCGATTCCGTAAACTCCGAGGTCCACTCAAAGAATCCCGACCTCCCAAGATGTTCACCGCAGTCAAACGTAAACGCGTCACCTCCAGAGATAGGCTCGATCGGTTCAAACCATCCGAAGCATTCATGGCAGTCATGGGCGCCCCTGGCGAACCGATTCCGGAATTCTACAAGAATGAAGCATCCGGATCAGGTCCTGCAGGAGAGACCTCGGAGAGTAGAGAACATTCACAGCCGATGTTGGAAGATCAGGTTGATCCGGAATTACAAGCTGAGGAGGGGCCTTCGATGTTACAATCTGAAGATGTGGACCATCAATTTGATGAACATCTTGCTCAACTCGCTTCAGATGGTCAATTGGCGGAAGCGTTACTACAGCTGCCACAGGGTGCGAATGAGGGCGAATCCTCCACTGCGACTGGGCATGAACCTATCAG
>Ga0265798_10009856_pt1 | contig 11870 bp, 11 predicted proteins | sample P3T30metagenome_FD_192430 | JGI IMG/M metagenome (GOLD analysis project Ga0265798, IMG submission 192430) | Plant litter microbial communities from East Loma Ridge, Irvine, California - P3 T30 | ecosystem: Environmental > Terrestrial > Plant litter > Unclassified | place: USA: California... | reverse complement strand
GCCCGCAACATCTCCGAAAACCTGGCGCGCCTGGGCGCCCCGACCGCGCTGGTCACGGCGGTCGGCGGCGATTCGTCCGGCCGCGCCCTCCTCTCCTACGCCGATGAAGCTGGCATCGATACCCGCGGCGCGCTGCGCGTGGACGGCGCCGCCAGCGGCACCTATACCGCGGTGCTCGACGAGGACGGCGACATGCGCGTGGCGCTGGCCGACATGGAGATCAACGAGTCGCTCACGCCTGAATTCTTCGCCACCCGCGAACAGCAGCGCGCCGGCGCCGCCCTGATCGTCGCCGACCTGAACCTGCCGCGCGAAGCGGTGGCCGCCCTGCTCGACGGCAGCCGGCGCGACGGCGTGCCGATGGTGATCGTCGCCGTCTCGGAACCAAAGATCGACCGCCTGCCGCGCGACCTCACCGGCCTGCGCCTCTTGATCCTGAACCTGGGCGAGCTGGCGGCGCGCGTCGGCCGCGAGCTCGCGACCGACGCCGATATCGCCGCGGCCTGCGACGAACTGCAGCGCGACGGCGCCCAGGACGTCATCGTCACGCGCGGCGCGCATGGCGTCATGTTCACGACCGCGACCGGCATCCAGGTGCTCGAAGGTCACGCTGTCGACGCGCTGGAGGTGGTCGACGTCACCGGCGCCGGCGACGCCTTCGCCTCCGCCGTCTGCTGGACCCTCTACAACGGCGAGCCAGACCTGGAACTGGCCTGCCGCCGCGGCCAGCTGCTGGCCGCCATGACCATCGCCTGCGCGCAGACCGTCTGCCCGCAACTGGCGCCGGGGCTGTTCGACGCCCCGGTCCAGGACATCGTTACCGACTGAATAAAGACTTGACCATGCAATCCTTCCTCCTGTTTTCGCCCGAAGTGGCGGCCGCCCGCACCGCCGGCAAGCCGATCGTCGCCCTCGAATCGACCATCATCTCGCACGGCATGCCCTACCCGCAGAACGTGCACACCGCGCGCGAAGTCGAGCAGGTGATCCGCGATGCCGGCGCCGTGCCGGCCACCATCGCCATCATTGGCGGCAAGATCTGCATTGGTCTCTCGGAAGACCAGCTCGAGATCCTGGGCTCGTCGCCCGACGCGATCAAGGTCAGCCGCCGCGACCTGCCCTACGTGCTGGCGCAGGCCCGCCTGGGCGCGACCACCGTCGCCGCCACCATGATCTGCGCCGAACTGGCCGGCATCGAGGTGTTCGTCACCGGCGGCATCGGCGGCGTGCACCGCGGCGCCGAAACCAGCTTCGACATCTCGGCCGACCTGCAGGAGCTCAGCCAGACAAGCGTGGCCGTGGTATGCGCCGGCGTGAAGTCGATCCTGGACATCGGCCTGACGCTCGAATACCTCGAGACCCACGGCGTGCCGGTGCTGGCGGTCGGCCAGCCGGGCTTCCCCGCCTTCTTCACGCGCGACAGCGGCTACAACGCCGACTTCCAGCTCGATTCGCCCGAGGAGCAGGCCGCCTTCATCCGCACCAAGTGGCAGCTCGGCCTGAAAGGCGGCGTGGTGGTCAGCAACCCGGTGCCTGCCGAATCTGCGATGGCGCCCGACGAGATCGACGCCATCATCCACCAGGCCCTGCAAGAGGCGCAGCAGCAGGCCGTGACCGGCAAGCAGGTCACGCCCTTCCTGCTGGCCCGCATCAAGGAGCTGACGGGCGGGCGCAGCCTGGCCACCAATATCGCACTGGTCAAGCACAACGCCCTGGTCGGCGCGCGCCTGGCCGTGGCGCTGCACCACAAGGCCGCCTGACCGATACGAAGAACGGGCCGCCATGTCGATCGACCTGAAACAGCTGAAATACTTCCTGGCCGTGGCCGAAGAAAAAAGCTTCAGCCGCGCCGCCGAGCGCCTGCACATCTCGCAGCCGCCGCTGTCGCAGCAGATCATGAAGCTCGAGAGCGAGCTGGGGGTGAAGCTGTTCACCCGCACCACACGCAGCTTCGAGCTGACCGTGGCCGGCCGCGCGCTGATGGTCGAGGCGGCCGAGCTGCTCGGCAAGATGCGCATGACCATCGACACCATCCGCCAGATCGACCGCGGCGAAGTGGGACGACTGCGGGTCGGCATCGTCGGCTCGGCGATGTGGGGCCCGATCCCCGGCCTGCTGGAGCAGTTCCAGAGCCAGTTTCCGCGCGTGACCTGGACCATCCACGAGCTGGGCCCGAACGACCAGTGGGAAGCGCTGCGCAGCAAGCAGATCGACGTCGGCTTCTGGCGCGAGCCGCGCATCGAGCAGGACGTGCTCAAGCAGGCCAACCTGCGCCAGGAACTGTGCTTCAGGGAGCAGTTCTGCGTGGCGGTCAATGCCCGCCATCCTCTGGCCGCGCGCGATTCCATCGCACTGCCCGAGATCGCGGGCGAGCCGATGCTGACCCTGCACCTGGACCAGTCGGCCGAGCCGCGCTACCTGCTCCAGTGCTGCGTCAACGCCGGCTTCCAGCCGACCATCTTCCAGGAAGCGGCCGAACCGCAGACCCTGCTGGCCATGGTCGGCGCCGGCCTGGGCGTGGCGCTGATGCCCGAGACCACCAGCCGCATCGGCTGGCCGGGCGTGTGCTTCCTGCCGATCCACGCCCATGCGCCGTCGGCCAACCTGTACATCAGCTATCCGGCGCACGACGATGCGCCGGTGGTGCGCGCCTTCCTCAAGATCCTGTTCCCCGAAGAGCAGCCGGCCTGAGGACGGCCGGATAACCCCCCTTCCCGCTCCGTTCGGCCTGCCAAGGCGGGCCGAACCGTCTTTGTACCGCCCACCCACGAGTCCTAGCGTAAATTGCGCATTTTTTGCGCAAGAAACCCCCGCACGATTGAGTTCAATTAACTATTTCTCAACTTTACCTCCGGTATGATGGTTATCAAGTTCATCAATTTCTACAGGATTCCGTATGACGACAGCGACGCGGCGGTACGATGGGGTCGGCATGGAAACGGGCGACGACGCCGCCGCCTTCGATGACATCGCATCGCTGCGCCGGGCGGTGGACGAACGGATCGACCAGCTGCTGTCCGGCAGCACCCACGACCAGCTGAGCAAGGCGATGCGCGCGTCCGCGCTCAGCGCCGGCAAACGCATGCGTCCCCTGCTCCTGATCCTGGTCGCGCGCGACCTCGGCTGCAATTCGCCGGCCCTGGTCGACGTCGCCTGCGCGGTCGAACTGGTGCACGCGGCCTCGCTGATCCTAGACGACCTGCCCTGCATGGACGACGCCAGCCTGCGGCGCGGCAAGCCCTGCGTCCACATCCAGTATGGCGAAGACGTCGCCATACTCGCTTCGGTGGCCCTGCTCAGCCGCGCCTTCGGCGTGCTGTCGCAGGCCCAGGACATCGCCCCCGCCACCCGCGCGCGCCTGGTCGCGACGCTGGCGCAGACGGTCGGCGACCAGGGCCTGGTGCGCGGCCAGTTCGAAGACCTGCACGGCGGCGCGCGTTCGCCCGAGGCGATCGCCACCACCAATGAACTCAAGACCGGCCTGCTGCTGGGCGTGGCGGTCGACATGGCCTGCATCGTCTGCCACGCCAACGACGAGGTCGCGCAGCAACTGCGCGCCTTTGCGCTGGCGGCCGGCCAGGCCTTCCAGATCAAGGACGACTTCCTCGACGGCGCCGGCAACGACAGCGCCGTCACTGGCAAGGACACCGGCAAGGACGTCGGCAAGGCTACCCTGATCAACACGCTGGGCCGCGACGAAGCCCAGCGCCGCCTGGCGGCCTGCCTGGTCGAAGCCGACCGCTGCCTGGGCGCCGCCGTCGGCGCCCACGGCCGCACGCGCCGCTTCGTGTCCAGCCTGTTCGCGAAAGACGGCAAGGGCAAGCGCTTCGCGCCCGAACTTGCCAAGGCGCGCGAGCTGCGTCCGGGCGCGCACCTGGCCGAGCTGCGCCTCTCCTGAATCCGGCGGTTCGCATGGCGCATTTCGCGGTGGTGGCCCCGGCGCTCTACAGCCACTTCAATACGCTGGCGGTCCTCGCGCGCGAACTGCTCGCCCGCGGGCACCGCGTCACCTTCGTGCACCGTCCCGACGCCGCCGCCTACGTCAAGGACGAGCGGATAGGCTTTCATGCGGTCGGCAGCGACACTCATCCACCCGGCTCGCTGCCAGCGATGCTGGCGCGGGTCGCCAATCCCGGCTCCCCGCTGGGCCTGCGCCGCGTGATCCTCGACATGGCCGCGAGCACCACGATGCTGTGCCGCGAACTGCCGGCCGCGCTGCGCCAGCTGCAGGTCGACTATCTGATCGCCGACCAGATGGAAGCGGCCGGCGGCCTGGTGGCCGAGAGCATCGGCATGCCTTTCGTGTCGGTCGCCTGCGCGCTGCCGGTCAACCGCGAGCCGGGCATTGCGCTGCCGGTCATGCCGTTCATGTATGAAGACAGCGAGCGCGCCTTCAAGATCGTGGAGGGCAGCACCCTCGTGTACGACTGGATGATGAGGCCGCACGAGCGCGCGATCGCGGCCGAGGCGCAGCGCCTGGGCCTGTCCCCGCGCGGAAAACTGCACGAATGCCTGTCGCCGCTGGCCCAGGTCGGCCAGATCGTGCCGGGCTTCGATTTTCCACGGCGCGCCTTGCCGCCGCATTTTCATCACGTGGGGCCGCTGCACTCGGGCGCAGCCGCACCGGCGCCGACGCCGGCCGAACTGGCCGCCCTGTTGCCGCCCGCCTCAAGCACGCGGCCCTTCGTCTACGCCTCGCTCGGCACCCTGGTCAGCCAGCGCTTCGGCCTCTTCAAGCGCATCGCCCAGGCCTGCGCGCGCCAGGACGCGCAGCTGCTGGTCGCCCACTGTGGCGGCCTGGATGACGCGCAAGTGCGCGCACTGGAACGCATTGGCGAGACCCGCGTACATGCCTTCGTGCCCCAGCTGGCGGTGCTGGCGCGCGCCGACGCTGTCATCTCGCATGCCGGCGCCAACACCGTGATGGAAGCCATCGCCACCCGCACGCCGATCCTGGCGCTGCCGATCGCTTTCGACCATCCGGGCGCGGCCGCGCGAGTGGAATATGCCGGCGTCGGCCTGCGCGCCTCGCCGCGTTTCGCCACCGTCACCGAGCTGTCGCGCAAGCTGCGCCGCTTGCTGGACGAGCCAGGCTTCCGCCAGCGCATGGAACCGCTGGCCGACCAGATCCGCCAGGCCGGCGGCGCACCGCGCGCGGCCGACATCATCGAGGCCGCGCTGGGCCTGGCCCCTGCGACCGAACGTCTGGCCAGCCATGGATGAACATAGCACGGTCGACTACGACCTGATCCTGGCCGGCGGCGGCCTGGCCAACAGCCTGATCGCCTGGCGCCTGCGCACGGAGCGTCCCGAGCTGCGCATCCTGGTGCTCGAACAGGGCAAGCGCCTCGGCGGCAACCATACCTGGTCGTTCCACGACAGCGACCTGGATGCGGCGCAGCTGCGCTGGATCGCGCCACTGGTGACGCACCGCTGGCCGCGCTACGACGTGGTGTTTCCCGACCTTGCCCGCACCCTGGAAGGGGGCTACGCCAGCATCGCCTCGCATGACCTGGCCCACGTCGTCGAGCCAGTCCTTGGCCCCGCGCTGCGCAGCGGCGTGTGGATCGACAGCGTCAGCCCGACGAGCGTGCGCCTGGCCAATGGAGAAACCTTGCACGCGCACGCCGTGATCGACGGCCGCGGCATGGCCGCCAGCAGCCATCTCGCGCTCGGCTACCAGACCTTCCTGGGCCAGGAGCTGCGGCTCGACGCCGCCCATGGCTTGACGGCGCCGGTGATCATGGACGCCAGCGTGGCCCAGCAAGGCGGCTACCGCTTCGTCTACCTGCTGCCCTTCGGGCCCGACCGCGTGCTGGTCGAGGACACCCATTACGTCGACAGCGCCGCCTGGGAACCGGAGCGGCTGCGCGCCAATATCGCCGCCTACGTGGCGGCGCGCGGCTGGCGCGTGCGCGACGTGCTGCGCGAGGAACAAGGCTCGCTGCCGATCGTGTTGGCCGGCGATTTCGACCGTTTCTGGGACGAGCTGCGGGGCCAGCCCAGCGTCGGCCTGCGCGCCGGCCTGTTCCACCCGACCACCGGCTACTCCCTGCCGCATGCAGTGCAGCTGGCCGAGCGGGTTGCCGCGCTGCCCGACCTGTCGGCCCCGAAGCTGTTCGCCGCCATCCGCGAGCAGGCGCGCCAAGCCTGGGACGAACAGCGCTTTTTCCGCATGCTCAACCGCATGCTGTTCCTGGCCGGCAGCCCCGACCACCGCTGGCGCGTCATGCAGCGCTTCTACCGCTTGAGCGCTCCATTGATCGCACGCTTCTACGCCGGCCGTCCTACGCTGGGCGACAAGGCGAGGCTGTTGACCGGCAAGCCGCCGGTGCCGGTGCTCGAAGCGTTCTCCGCCGTCCGCAAGACACAACCACATCAGATCAGGACCGCAGAATGAACCAGATGAATTTCAAGCCGAAACGCGAACCCAAGCGCGCAGTCGTCATCGGCGCCGGCTTCGGCGGCCTGGCGCTGGCCATCCGCCTGCAGGCCGCCGGCATGCAAACGACCCTGCTCGAGAAACGCGACAAGCCGGGCGGCCGCGCCTACGTCTACGAGGACCAGGGCTTCGTGTTCGATGCCGGCCCCACCGTCATCACCGATCCGACGGCAATCGAAGAGCTGTTCACCCTGTGCGGCAAGAAGATGAGCGACTACGTCGAGATGCTGCCGGTTGCGCCCTTCTACCGCCTGTGCTGGGAAGACGGCAGCCACTTCGACTACGCCAACGACCAGGAAGCGCTCGACCGCCAGATCCATGCGCGCAACCCGGCCGACGTGGCCGGCTACCAGCGCTTTCTCGCGTATTCGAAGGCGGTTTTCGACGAGGGCTACCTGAAGCTGGGCGCCGTGCCGTTTCTCTCGTTCCGCGACATGATCCAGGCCGGCCCGCAACTGGCGCGGCTGGAGGCGTGGAAGAGCGTGTACGGCATGGTGTCGCGCTTCGTGAAGGACGAGCAGCTGCGCCAGGCCTTCTCCTTCCACTCGCTGCTGGTTGGTGGCAACCCGTTCGCCACGTCGTCGATCTACACCCTCATTCACGCACTGGAACGGCGCTGGGGCGTGTGGTTCCCGCGCGGCGGCACCGGCGCGCTGGTCAAAGGCCTGGTGCGGCTGTTCGAGGACATGGGCGGCAAGCTGGAGCTGAATGCATCGGTGGCGCGCATCGAGACCTCCGGCAATCTGGCCAGCGGCGTGCGGCTGGAAGACGGCCGCTGGTTCATGGCCGACGCCGTAGCGTCCAACGCCGACGTGGTGCACACCTATGCCGACCTGCTGAAGAACCACGGCCGCGGCAGCAGCCAGGGCGAGGCGCTCAAGAAGAAACGCTTCAGCAATTCGCTGTTCGTGCTGTACTTCGGCCTGGATAAACATCACGAGCAGCTGCAGCACCACACGGTCTGCTTCGGCCCGCGCTACCGTGAGCTGATCAAGGACATCTTCAACGGCCAGCAGCTGGCCGACGATTTCTCGCTCTACCTGCACGCGCCGTGCGTGACCGACCCATCGCTGGCGCCGCCCGGCTGCGGCAGCCACTACGTGCTGGCGCCGGTGCCGCACCTGGGCAATGCGCCGATCGACTGGGAGGCCGAAGGCCCGCGCTACCGCGACCGCATCTTCGACTACCTCGAACGGCGCTACATGCCGGGCCTGCGCAGCCAGCTGGTGACGAGCCGCATCTTCACCCCGCACGACTTCCGCGACGAGCTCAATGCCCACCTGGGGTCGGCGTTCTCGCTGGAGCCGATCCTGACCCAGAGCGCCTGGTTCCGCCCGCACAACCGCGACGCCGAGCTGCCCAACCTGTACCTGGTGGGCGCCGGCACCCATCCCGGCGCCGGCGTGCCGGGCGTGATCGGTTCGGCCAAGGCGACGGCTGGCCTGATGCTGGAAGGAGTGCATGCATGAACACGAACACAAGCGCGCATGCCAGCGCCAGTCTGATGCAGCATGCGACCCAGACCATCGAGGTCGGCTCGAAGAGCTTCGCGGCAGCCGCCAGGCTGTTCCCGCCCGCTACCCGGCGCAGCGTGCTGATGCTGTACGCCTGGTGCCGCCATTGCGATGACGTGGTCGACGGCCAGGAACTGGGCTTTGCCGCCGCCGCGCCGAGCGCCTGCGGCGCCAACTTCGAACTCGATCGCCTGTACGACGACACCCGGCGCGCCTATTCGGGCGAGACGATGCGCGACCCTGCCTTCGCCGCCTTCCAGGAAGTCGCGCTCGGCCACGCGATCGCGCCGCGCTACGCCTTCGACCACCTGGCCGGCTTCGCGATGGACGTCAACGAGGCGCGCTACCGCACCATCGACGACACCATGCGCTACTGTTACCACGTGGCCGGCGTGGTCGGCCTGATGATGGCCTCGATCATGGGCGCCCGCGACGAGCTGGTGCTGGACCGCGCCTGCGACCTGGGGCTGGCCTTCCAGCTGACGAATATCGCGCGCGACATCATCGACGATGCCAGGATAGGCCGTTGCTACGTGCCGTCCGAATGGCTGCTGGAAGCCGGCATTCCGCCCGACCACGTGGCCCTGCCGCGCCACCGCGCAGCGCTGGCCAGGGTGGCGGCGCGCCTGGTTGACCATGCCGAGCCGTATTACGCCTCGGCCACCGTGGGCATCGCCGCCCTGCCCCTGCGCTCGGCCTGGGCGATCGCCACCGCGCACAACGTCTACCGCCAGATCGGGATCGAAGTGAAACGGCGCGGGCCGCGCGCCTGGGACGAACGGGTGGGCACCTCGAAGGCGGCCAAGCTGCGCCTGCTGGCCCTGGGCGGGGCCCAGGCGCTGGCGTCGCGCCTCAGCCCTGCTCGGGCAGCGATGGCGCGGCCGCGGCAGCGCGATCTGTGGCTGCGTCCTGGCCGCGCGGGCGACGCACCTGGCCCTGCTGCGCTTGCAGCTGGCGCTTGAGCCGGGCGACCGGCGGCGCGTACAGGAAGCCGAAGGACACGGCGCCCTCTTTACCTTCCACCGCATGGTGCATGCGGTGGGCCTGGTACAGGCGCTTGAAATAGCCGCTTTTCGGGACGTAGCGGAACGGCCAGCGCTGGTGCACCAGGCCGTCGTGGGCGATGAAATACAAGGCGCCGTAGGCGGTCATGCCGGCGCCGATCCATTCGAGCGGGTGATAACCGCGCGTGCCGAACCAGATCAGGGCGATGGCAATGCCGGCGAACACCACGGCGTACAAGTCGTTCTTCTCGAACCAGCCGGTGCGCGGCTCGTGGTGCGAACGGTGCCAGCCCCACCCGAAGCCATGCATCACGTACTTGTGCGCGACGATGGAAAACACTTCCATGAACGCGATGGTGGCAAGAACGATGAGCGCGTTGGAAAGCATAATGAAGGCTGCGAGAGCGGGTTGACGAGATGCCAACAGCCTACCATGACGGCCCGTGCGCACGGTTGCGCCGGGCGTCTGTCGAGCGGTCAAACACGATTCACCCTTTAACCTTATGGAGTTTTCATGCAGTCGATCTTTCGCACCCTGGGTCTTTCCCTTCTGCTGGCATCAAGCGTGAGCGCCGCCAGTCTTGCTTCGGCCGCGGCGATCGAGGTCCGGGTCCAGGGTGTCACGGCTACCACGGGCACGGTGCGGGTCGCGATCTGCGACAAGGCGACCTTCCTGAAGGATTGCCCGTATGCCGCTTCGGCGCCGGCCAAGGCAGGCGAGACTGTCGTCACCGTCAACGACGTGCCGCCCGGCACCTGGGCCGTGCTGTCGTTCCAGGACGAGAACGACAACGGACGGCTTGACCGCAATGCCCTTGGGATCCCGAAGGAGCGCTATGCCTTCAGCCGCGATGCGCGCGGCCGCTTCGGGCCGCCGAGTTTCGAGGACGCGGCGTTCGTGCTGCGTGAAGAGAAGGCGGTCAGCTATATCAAGCTGCGCTGACGTGCAGAGCCAGGGCGCTCATGCACCCTGGCGCGCCTCCACCGGAGTCAGGGCATCGGCGAATTCGTGGTTGACGTCACGATGGCCCATCTCGTCCTGGCGCACCACCAGCACCACGTCGCGCAGGCGGGCATTGGCCGGCAGGTTCCAGTATGCGATCGCGATGTCGGGCGCCGCCACGTTTTCGACGCGGCCCGCATCGATCTCCGCCAGGTACAGCGTATAGCTGATGACGGCCTGCTCTTCGAAGTATCCGACCAGGCGGTGGGCAGTGCGGGGCGACGTCAGGTACAGCACGAAGAAGGCAATGAAGAACAGCGCCTGGACCATCAGGATGACGAGGCGCTCGAACGGGTTTGGCTTGGCAATCTGCACGAAGGTCATCAAGTGCATGCGTTCATTTTCCGCCTCGTCGAGCAGGGTGCGGATCCAGCCCTGGTCCTCGACCATCCAGCGCAGGCAGCGCAGGTGAACCAGCATTCCACCGACCATGCCTGGGACGGCGGCCACGGTTTCCAGCACGATCGCCCGGTTGCCGTAGCGCTTGGCAAAAAACGTGTCGGCAAAGAAGCGCAGCATCAGCGTCAGCCCCAGCGCGACGCGGTCGGAAACATTGCGGGCAGCGCGGTGGTCATCCACGGTCTTTGTATTGTCGAGCGCTTTCATTTTGGACTCCCTGTCTTTAGGTTGAATATCTGTCGACGGCATTTGGCCCAGCCGTAAACATGCATTCACAATACTCCTTAAAATGCACAGGGTCAACAATATGCGAGCAATTTCTAAGCTCGCCAGCACGTCATGGGTATTCGGATAAAGGCACTGGCATCAGCAGGCCTGTTCGCGACGAATTCTTCGGCAAGTCACCTCCAGTTCAGCGCTGCCCGTACTGGGTGGATGACCGTTGCCGGTTTTACTGCGCACATACTTTCGCTGACCACTGCCGGCGCTGCTTCGCCCGCAGAAGCTACCTTCCTTCAGCTTTCTTGATGTAATGATTTTTTGGCGCAGCATCGTCTCTCGCATGAACATGCAGTGAAACGATTTTATTCAAAGAGTGCTCAACAATAGTGCCAGCGGGGAGACTGTTCGCTTGTCGGAATACTCGTACTCTCAACGGTATCGCCAGACGCACTCAGGCCCGGTACTGTGCAGTGATCAGGCATCACGGCACAGCACGATCAGGGCGAGCGCTGACGGCCGGCCAGAGGCTCAGTGCATGGCTCCGCCCACTTCGCGCACGTCGGCATCGACGCTCACGGTCACCTCCACCGCCAGCTTGATGCCGGCAATGATGTCGTCCAGCGCCATCGACGGCGGCGCATCCGGCCGCGCGCTGGCCTGCTCCGGCAGGAAGGGCACGTGGATGAAGCCAGCCTTGATCGGCTGCGGCTGCCCGGCCGCGTGGTGCATCAGCCCATAGAACACGTGGTTGCACACGAAGGTGCCGGCGGTCTGCGACACGCCGGCCACCAGGCCGCGCTCGCGCAGTGTGCGCACGATGGCCTTGATCGGCAGGGTCGAGAAATAGGCGGCCGGACCGTCCGATGCAATGGCTGCATCCACCGGCTGCTGGCCGCCGTTGTCCAGGATAGCCGCATCGTCGACGTTGATCGCCACGCGCTCGACCGAGATGTCGGGCCGTCCGCCGGCCTGGCCTACCGCGATCACCACGTCCGGATGCAGTTCGTCGACCATGGCGACGAGATCCTCGATGGCCTGCCCGAACACGCAGGGCAGCTGGCGCACCTCGACCCGGAAATGCTCGCCTTCCCAGCCTTCGAGCGCGCGCACCGCTTCCCATGCCGGGTTGATGCTGGCGCCATTGAACGGCTCGAAGCCGGTAAGCAGTACGGTCTTGATCATCGCGGCCTCACAGGTTCATCAAAAAATACAGCAAGAAGATATTTGCTATCAGGATCGGCAGCGCGCTCGGAATCTGGGCCCGGATCACGGCGTTCTTGTCGGGC
>Ga0265798_10009855_pt1 | contig 11870 bp, 10 predicted proteins | sample P3T30metagenome_FD_192430 | JGI IMG/M metagenome (GOLD analysis project Ga0265798, IMG submission 192430) | Plant litter microbial communities from East Loma Ridge, Irvine, California - P3 T30 | ecosystem: Environmental > Terrestrial > Plant litter > Unclassified | place: USA: California... | reverse complement strand
TCTATATTTGCACTCGCAAAACAAATGGTGGTTTTAGCTCAGTTGGTTAGAGCGCTAGATTGTGGTTCTAGAGGTCGCCGGTTCGAACCCGGTATTCCACCCTTCTTTTAACCCTTCGATTAATTTCGGAGGGTTTTTTTTGCTCTAAAGTTTACTATTAAATAAAACGATGTCATTTTTTTACGGCAGTTAACATTGCTCCACACCATCATTAAATAAAAATTATATCTTCATAATTCTTACAAAACAAGCGTGCAATCTTTAACGATTTATAATTTTATATTTTTTTTAGTAAGTCCTAATTGTTAAAATTATTAATTTAGCATAAACTAATAACTCAAAAATTGGACTATACAACCTTAGAAAATGATTTTGGCTGCGCCTGCGATGAAGTAATAGTAACCCTAAAAGAACAGTACAAAAACAACTACCAGGCGGGCGGGCCGGGTAAGCTGGAAGCCTTCTTTACACTGATAAAGACAGAATTTGAAAGTGCAGAGGCAAAGTTTATTGACAGTAATAAACTAAATGCCGATCCTGAAGCTTTAAAACGCATACGCGGCATTGCAAAAAAGCACGCAAAAAAATGTATCGACTTTTATGCAAAGGTAGATTAACTCAAAATATAAGAATTTTCTTAGGTGAATAATTTTGTTATATTTGAGTTTAATTTTATAACTGTCCTACAAAACACATGTGCTTATTTTGTCATCCTTAAATAACAAAAAACTTTAACTGTACATGGATTTCAATTATAAAGAATTAGAGCGTGATTTAGAGCGTGCATGCGTAGACGTACATCGGGATTTCAATAAAAAATTTGATACCGAAATGTATATGTCTGCCGGTGGGTCTAAACTTGAAGCCTTTATAAACGACTTACAAAAAGGTTTCGAAAACACGGCCTTTACATTCTTAAAAAACAACAACCTGGAGCGCGACACCGAAGCAAAAAAACGTGTGTTTACAATTACTAAACTCTATGCTAAAAAATGTATTGAAGATTTTAGTAAAATTTGATCCGGCTAAATGCACACAAAAACATATTTATAATCAACCAAATACCCTGACAAGGGTATTTTTTTTATCTATATATTTGCGTCACCTTAATTTTATTGGCACGTTCTTTGCAAAAATTAACCAGTAAAAATAAATTTTAACAATAACCACGAAACATAACACAAAATGAAAAAACTTACTCAAACCCTTCTTGTTGCCGCTTGCACCGCTTTATTAATAACAAGTTGTGGCGCGCCAAAAGTTACCCGCGTAGACGATACAACTGTAACAGACCTTAGCGGCCGCTGGAATGAAACCGATTCAAGGCTTACTGCCGAAGAAATTACGGCAGAACTTATGGATGATTCATGGTACAGCACTTTTGCCAGCGAAAATGCAGGTAAAAAACCCGTACTAATTGTAGGCCTTATAACAAACAAATCGCACGAGCAAATTGCTACCGAAACTTTTAGCAAAGACATAGAAAAAGCCATCATAAAATCAGGCAGGATGAAACTTGTACAGGCTGGCGCCATGCGCGAAGAGATAAGAGGAGAAAGAGCAGACCAGCAAAACAATGCATCGCAAAGCACCATGAAAAAATTCGGCCTTGAAAACGGCGCCGATTTCATGATTCAGGGCACCATAAACTCTATCGTAGACCAAAACAAAAAAGAAAAAAGCGTTTACTACCAGATAGACCTTGAGCTTACTAACATACAGACTAACGAAAAAGTATGGATAGGCGACAAAAAGATCAAGAAAATGATTGATAAATAATCCGGTACACGTTTATCAGTTATGGCCATAACCACTAAAAACATCCCTATTAGGGCAGCTGTCCTGCTGTTATTTGTTGCACTTCAGTCATGCAGTACCTACAATGTAAAAACTGCCGAAATTGAGGCCGACCTTTTGTCGGGCAACTATAACGAAGCCGCTGTTCATGTAGAAAAAAATAAATTTCTTCGCAAAAAAAGAAACCAGCTCCTTTATCTTATGGAAAAAGGAAAGCTGGAACATATAAATGGCAATTATGCCGAGAGTAATAAACTGCTTGAAGAGGCCTATATCTTAATCGACGATAAAATAAGTACCAACGCCGGACAGGTAGTTGCTGCAAAGCTAACCAACCCAATGGCAGAACCTTATAAAGGCGAAGACTTCGAAAAAGTAACCCTTCATTACTATAAAGCCCTTAACTATGCCCATCTGGGTATGCCAAATGAGGCATTGGTTGAGGCAAAAAGGATAAACATTAAACTGGATGAGCTTAACCTTAAGTATCCGGAAGAAAAAAAGAACAAATACCGTGTAGATGCTTTTTCGTTGATAGTAGAAGGTCTTTTGTATGAAGCCACCGGCGACATTAACGGCGCATTTATTTCCTACCGCAACGCTTATGAGGTTTATGAGGGCAACGGCAACAGCTATTTTGGCGTAAACCTGCCGCTGCAATTGCAAAAAGACCTGCTGCGCACCAGTAAAAAATTAGGGTTTGTACAGGAGTATAATGATTATTCAAAAAAGTTTAACCTTAAAGCCACCGATGCGCCACAGGCTGCCGAGGCGGTAATTTTTTGGGAAAACGGCCTGGGCCCTGCTAAAGACCAGATAACCGTAACGCTATCGGGCGCAGGGGATATATTTTATGCCAGCTATATGGATGGCGATGTTATGCAGGATATTATTTTACCCATACCATTAGGCACTAACCTGGGCACGGTAAATGCCCTTGCCATACCTAAATACCGTCAAAGGGATAATTATTACACCGGCGCATCTTTAGTGGTAAACGGTACAGAGGTACCATTAGAACTGGCACAGGATTTTTACCCCATTGCAAAGCAATGCCTTAAAGACCGTATGCTGCGCGAGGTTATAGATATGGCATTGCGTTTTGCTGCAAAAAAAGGCGGCAGCGCACTTTTAGGGGCTATAGCCCAGGGAGCCTTTGGCGGTAGCACAGAAGAGCGCAAACGTACCGATAGCAATGGCGTAAAAAAAGAAGAAAAAACCGATGCCGGAGATGTAGGGCGGCTTATAGGCGATATTGCGGGTGCCGCAACTGAAAAGGCCGATACACGCAACTGGCAGTCATTGCCGGCCACCATAAGCTACATACGTGTACCGCTTGTGGCAGGTGCCGATAATGTTTTTACGCTTAAAAAATATGGCCGGAACGGTATAGATACACAAGTCGTTACCATACCCTATAAACCGGGGCTGCAAATTGTAAACTATTTCGATATAGGCCGCAAACAGGCAGTTGCCCCTGTAAATGCGGCTCAACCCAATGCCGGCCAAGACTAAAACCTGCTAATATGAAAAAAATATTCCTGCTGCTTTCCTTGTTTTGTGGGCTTATAATGGCAGCTCAAACCAATAATGATTGGGAAGACTGGCAAAAAACCAGCTGCTACAGTAAAATTTCTTTTCGCCTGAAATATGTAGAACAGCGCGGAGAGCAGCATGTCTGGAAGGTACAGTTTAAAAACGACTATCAGCAGCTGATATCTTTTAGCTATCATGTTACAGATAAGCTGCAGGAATACAATACCACAACACATAGAAAAATTGTTAACGGCAAACAAGTTAGCGATGAAGTAGAGGTGTTTACATCATTACAGGATATGTATATTATTGTAGATAAGGTAAGCCTGTCTCCGCACCCCGGCAATTATGTAGATTGCGAAACACAGGAAGAGTAAACACCTGTTTGCCAAAAAAAATTAAGCCGTAAAGATATTTGTGTTACTACCGGAAATATTCATATTTTTACAACACCGTAAAGTTTTCGGTTGATATGAAGATTGTAAAATATGTTTTCCTTTTAATTATACTGGCCGCCCTGGCCCTTACTGTATTTATTGCAACTCAAAACGGCAAATATACTGTTGAACAGCAAAAGGTAATATATGCCCCAAGAGCAGTGCTTTATGGTTATGTAAATGATTACGAAAACTGGCAAAACCTTAACCTCCTAACCGGCACAGATAGTACGGCCACCTATACCCTATCGGGTAACACGGCAGGGAAAGGCGCTACAATGGCCTGGAAAAAAGACGGGACTGACGGCACAATACAAACCATTACCGCAACCGATAACGACTCCATAAGGCAAAAGGCAGTAATAAACGGGCTTAACAGCGATATAAGGTGGGCGTTTAAAGATACCGTAGGCGCCACAAAGGTTACCATAAAAATAAACGGCGAGCTTAGCTTTACCGAAAAAGCGCAGGCGCTGTTTGAGCATGGAAATATAGACCGCACTTTTGAAGCCGGTATTAGCCGTGGGCTTGATAACCTCAATGTATTTTTAGTAAGCGACCTTAAAAAGTTTGACATCAGCGTTAAGGATATCGTTTTAAAAAATGGTGCTTTTTACCTGGGCCATACCATTACTTCTACAAAGGCAGAAGTAAACAAAATAGCTGCGGCTACCTTTCAAAAGCTATTTGCCTTTACTAAAAAGAATAAAATTGTGGTAGCGGGTGCCCCATTTATACTGTATAAAAATTTCAAAAAAGGCAGGGATACCATTACTTACACCCTCAGCATACCTATTAAAGAAGAAATTTATACCATGCCCGGAAGCGAGTATGAGGGCGGAAGGCTTATGCCGTTTAATGCGCTTAAAACGTCCTTAAAAGGAGATTACTCTCACCTGTCAAAAGCCTGGGACGCTGCTTATAAACATATAGCAGAGAAAGGGTTTATAGAAAACCCTGCCCTGCCCTATGTAGTAAACTATGCAAAAAATATTAACGATACCCGCAGGCCGTCTAACTGGGTTAGCGATATTTATATACCTATAGGCCCGGCATTACAAACCCCTGCCGATACGCTTCAGGTACCTGTACCGCAGCTTACTCCTGTAACGGCAGCGCCGGCAACGCCAAACAGGTCCGCAACAGCCACGCCGGCATCAGGTAAAACAACTACAACGTCAGCTACCACCAAACCTAACAAAACGGCAGCGCCCGCTACTGCTAAACCTGCCACTACTACCGCCACAGATAAGACACCGGCAAAACAAAAGGCCAAACAAAAACCGGCTCCGGTTGTTAAAAAGGATTCGCTGAAAGAATTCAGGTAGCAAATCCGACTTACTGTAAGCTTTATCTTTATAAAAAAAACTTTAACGCAGTCCACAAACGTTAAAGCGTACCGTTATCTAAATTTTAAATATTTTTAGGTATAAATTTACAATTGTGTCAATTACGCAACTGTAAAACAAAAGGGAAGATGAAAAAGAATGTAATGCTGATGGGGTTGTTTCTGCTTTTTATAACATTTAGCGCCAATGCCCAAACTGACGAAAAATCTGAGAAAACAACTGTTGAAACCCAAAACACAATAACGCACAATGTAGAGGTTGGGGAGACCGTAATGCTTATCTGTAAAAAGTACCTTGTAGCCCCAAATGATATTTATAAATTAAATCCTGAGGCCATAGATGGTATTAGCGAAGGAATGGTTTTGAATATTCCGGCAAACAAAAAAGACGAGATTAAGCCACAAAAAAACAGGCCGGTAGCCGCTGCCAAACCAAAAACCAAAAAGCCTGAAGCCCAAAACCAGTAAGAATTTACCTGTTTTAACGTAAAATTATAAATATAAAAGTACGTACTAAGCCGTTACAAAGGCTACCTTTGTAACGGCTTAATTACTTTATACCCACTTTAAATGAAATACCTTATAGCATTACTTTTCTGGATAACCATCTTAGCTGCACCTGCTTATGCGCAGGATTATAGAAAACACACCGTAGCAAAAGGCGAAACCGTTACCAGCATCGCCCAAAAATATAAAGTAACCCCTTACGACATATTGAGGCTTAACCCTGATGCTAAAAACGGCCTTCAGGAAAGCAGTATATTGCTTATACCCGGCCTTGCCGCAAAGCCGTTAACCCCTGCAAAAGAACAGCCTACAAAAGTAACCAATACCATACATGAGGTTCAGCCTAAAGAAACGGTGTACAGCATATCTAAAAAATATGGTGTTACAGAGGCCGATCTTCAAAAAGCCAATGCCGATTTACTTAAAGATGGCCTTAAAGCCGGGCAGCAGCTTGTTATTCCCGTTAAAGGCAGTGGCGTGGCCGCACAGGTTAAAATTGCCGAAAAACAGGAAACTAAAAAAAATGAACCCTCTTATTTTTACCACGTGGTAGAAGCCGGTGAAACAAAATACGGCATAGCAAAAAAATATGGCATGAGCCTGCAGCTGCTTGAAGAGCTTAACCCCGAGGTAAAAGACACCCTGCCATTGGGCTTTAAACTAAAGCTTGATAAAAGATCTGCTATAACAGAGGCAGAGCAAACCAGCAAGCCTGCAGCGCCGGCAAAATTTACAGAGTATACCGTGCAGCCTAAAGAAACCTTTTACAGCATAGGTAAAGCCACAGGCCTAACCGAAGCCGAAATAGTTGCTCTTAACCCCGAAGCTAAAGACGGTCTTAAAGACGGTATGGTACTAAAGCTGCCTGCAGGTTCAGCGGGCACTATTGTTACTGCTGCACCGGGCAAAAGTGTAAGCCTGGCCCTTGATAAAAGTGAGCCTAAAAAAATGGCTATGCTTATACCGTTCTATCTTACCCGTGTAGAAAACGATACCGTAAAATCTAAATTACTGCGCACCGATAAATTTCTAAACATTACACTTGATTTTTATGCAGGCGCACTTATAGCTATAGACTCGGCTAAAACACTGGGGCTGCCGCTTGAGGTTATTATATTAGACTCTAAAGAAACAGCAAAATCATCAGACGTTGGTGCGCTTAAAGGCAAACTAACAGGAGCCGATGCCATTGTAGGGCCGTTTTTCCAGAACAATGTAGAGAGTGCCGCTGCAATGATGGGCAGTATACCCGTTATATCGCCTTTAAGCAAAGAACAGGGCAAGCCTTACGCAAACCTGTACCAGTCGGTTCCGCCGGCGGATGTGCAGCGCAAAACATTGCTCGACTATATTACATCAAAAAATGCCAATGTTATTGCCATTACAGACTCTAAAAAAGCCAGTTCGCGCGATTTCATAAAAGCTGAATATCCATCGGTCAAAATTTTAGACGGTGGCATTACTTCAGATAAAATAAGGGCCCTGCTTGTGGCGGGTAAAACAAACTATGTGTTTTTAGATACAGAGAGTATAACCACCATTAACGGCACCACCAAGCTACTTGCTGAGGCACAGGCTACTTTTGATATACAGCTTGCCGTAACAGAAATCACGGATAAGTATGATAACGACGAGGTACCACTGGCAAGGTTGGTAGGCCTTAAAACATTATATGCATCGGCAGCTAACGATAGCCAGACTGATAAACAGGCCCTGTTCATTAAAAAATTCAGGGAAGTAAATAACTACGAGCCATCGCAATATGCCATACGCGGCTTTGACGTAACCTTTGATGTTATAACTAGGCTTTTTCAAAAAGATGATTTTACTACAGTACAGCAAACCCTGTCTAGCGAGCAGGTTGAAAACAAATTTACCTACACAAAGATTAACGGCGGCAACTATAACACGGGTGTATATATAATGCAATACAGCGAAGGTTTAACCGTAAAACAGGCACAATAATCATGACCAGTAAAGTAACCTATTTAGGCAATTTAAGAACCTCCTCTGTACACATAGCATCGGGCTCAGAAATTATTTCTGATGCACCCGTAGATAACAATGGCAAAGGAGAGGCATTTAGCCCAACCGATACCGTTGCAAATGGCCTGGCAAGCTGCATGCTTACTGTTATGGGCATAAAAGCAGCGGATATGGATGTATCGCTTGAAGGATCTGTAGCCGAAGTAACCAAAACCATGCAGGCGTCTCCAAGGATGATATCTGCCATTAAGGTTGTGTTCAATATGAAAAGCAACGCGGATAAAAAGGCGCAAACCATATTAGAAAGGATTGCCCTTACCTGCCCGGTGCATTTAAGCCTAAATCCTGCAATAGAAAAGGATGTAGTATTTAACTGGCAGCAATAAGTTACATTATCCGCTTTTTAACTTAAAAATGTTATAATTACCCTTTTTAGTCTAAAAACATAAAAAGCAGTGGGATTTTTTATTTAAAAAAAGCTGGTTTTTCTATAAATACCTTACTTTTGAAGCATTAATGGAAATTAATACGGACTAAAGACCGGCTTATAACGGTAAGGGGGTTACCCTGTAAGCATAACGTTTTTAGCATATTTGTTTATTATATTTCTTCATTCATTATGTGTCCCTGCTTTTTGAGCAGGGACACTTTATTTTATAGCAATTGGATACACAACAACAATTTTTAATTAAGCTGGCCCATACTAAAATGCCTTTTGGCAAATATGAAGGCCGATACCTTATAGACCTCCCAGAATATTATGTGGTATGGTATCATAACAAAGGGTTTCCGGCAGGGCAGCTTGGCCAGCAGCTTGCGTTAGTGTACGAGCTTAAGCTTAATGGGCTTGAAGGCCTTATACATAATATTAAAAAGCAGTACCCTAAACCTAAATAGTGTACCAATTTTTTAATGGTTTAATATAACAATTGTCCATAACGCACCTTAACGGCAACTTAATTTATTACATTGGGTTAGTATCGCATTTGCCAATAATACACGTTACCGGTAGCTCAATTGTTACATTGGGTTATTGTTGCATTGTTACATTATTAAATTGATACATTGATAAATTAATTTTCGTACTTTTGCCAAGTTTTTTACAGCAACAACAACACAACAACAAGGAGGAATTAAGAATGAATCAAACAAAGTATATTTTTGTTACCGGAGGCGTTACGTCTTCCCTGGGCAAGGGAATTATAGCGGCTTCGCTGGCAAAACTATTGCAGGCAAGGGGCTATAGGACAACTATTCAAAAGTTTGACCCCTACATTAACGTAGACCCCGGAACCCTGAACCCTTATGAGCATGGCGAATGTTATGTAACCGATGACGGAGCCGAAACTGACCTTGACCTGGGCCACTATGAGCGTTTTTTAAATGTTCCTACCAGCCAGGCAAACAACGTTACCACAGGCCGCGTTTACTTATCTGTTATAGAAAAAGAGCGCCGTGGTGAATTTCTTGGTAAAACGGTACAGGTTGTGCCACACATTACCAACGAAATTAAGGAGCGTATGCAGCAGCTGGGTAAAACCGGCGAGTTTGACATTGTTATTACAGAAATAGGCGGCACCGTGGGCGACATCGAGTCGCTACCGTACATCGAGTCGGTACGCCAGCTAATATGGGACCTTGGCGATAACAACAGCCTTGTTATACACCTAACACTTGTGCCTTACCTTGCCGCTGCCGGCGAGCTTAAAACCAAGCCTACGCAGCACTCGGTTAAAACCCTTATGGAAAGCGGTATTAAAGCCGATATCCTGGTATGCCGCACAGAGCACGAATTATCGTCAGACCTTAAGCACAAGCTTGCGTTATTTTGTAACGTAAGCAAAGAGAGTGTTATACAATCTATAGATGCCTCTACCATATATGAGGTACCTAACCTTATGCTTGAAGAAGGCCTGGATAAAGTAGCGCTTAAAAAACTGGCGCTGCCCGAAAAAAATACACCGGATTTAAAAATCTGGAACCAGTTCCTGTTCAGGCTTAAAAACCCCAAGCATACGGTTAATATTGGCCTTGTGGGTAAGTACGTAGAGCTTCAGGATTCATACAAATCAATACTCGAGGCGTTTATACATGCCGGTTCGGCAAACGAAACCAAGGTAAACGTAATCAGCATCCACTCTGAGTATATCGATCGCGATAACGCTGTCGAAAAATTCCGTGGATTAGATGGTATACTTGTAGCGCCGGGCTTTGGTGGCCGTGGCATAGAAGGTAAAATTGAAACCGTGCGTTTTGCACGCGAAAATAATATACCGTTCCTGGGCATATGCCTGGGCATGCAAATGGCGGTTATAGAATATGCACGTAATGTACTGGGCTGGAAAGAGGCTAACTCTACCGAAATGAATGAGCACACCCCCCACCCGGTTATCAACATTATGGAAGAGCAAAAAACCATTACAGATAAAGGTGGTACTATGCGCCTGGGTGCCTGGAAGTGCAACCTTACGCAGGATACGCTTGCAAGCAGCATTTATGCCGGTGCTAAAGAAATTAAAGAGCGCCACCGCCATCGTTATGAGTTTAACAGCGAATATCTTGATGAGCTTACCAGGGCAGGCCTTACACCATCTGGCGTTAACCCTGACACAGGGCTTGTAGAGGTTATAGAAATTAAAAAACACCCGTTCTTTATAGGTGTGCAGTACCACCCAGAATATAAGAGTACGGTAGCTAACCCGCACCCGCTGTTTGTAGCGTTTGTTAAAGCGGCTGTTAGCAAAAAAAGCGAATAAGTGCCCGTGGCACATTAGCCTGAAAAGGCATATAGCGTAATAATTTAAAGACTAAATGGAAGAAAAAAAGTTAGACTTAAAAACCATTATCGGGTTTGGGTTGATCATGGTATTAATGTTGTGGATGATTTTTAACCAAACATCAAACCGCGAAAAGGAGCAAAGCGAAAAAGAGAAGAAAGAACAGATTGAAAAAGCTAAGGAAAAACAAATCCCTCAGCCTGCAACAGCTGCCGCAAACCCTGTAGAAGCTGACTCTTTAAAAGCAGCAAAGCTAAAAAGCAGCCTTGGTGCCTTTGCTTACAGCGCGTCTTTGCCGACAGCTAAAGATACCGCCACTACCATTAAAAACGAGCTGATTGCCTTAACTATATCTAGCAAAGGCGGTTATATAAGTGAAGCCAACCTTAACTATGAGCAGTTTGAAAAAGGCAGCAATAAAAGGGTTGAGCTAATAAAAAACAACAATGCAAGTTTTAACCTGCAGTTTAAAACAGCCGATAACCGCATTCTAAATACACGCGATATGTATTTTGAGCCTAAGGTAACTACCGAAGGCAAAAACCAGGTGCTCAGCATGAAGCTTAAAGCCAGCGATACCGAGTATTTAGAGTACCGCTACGTGCTTAAGCCTAATGACTTTATGATGGATTTTTCTATCAAGACACAAGGCTTGTCTAAAATTGTAGATACATCTAAACCAATGGATTTAGAGTGGAAGCTTAAAGCATACCGCAATGAAAAGAGTGTAAGCTATGAAAGCCGTTATACCGACCTGATTTATGAATATGAAGATGGTAAAGACAATAACCTGGGCCTTGGCAAAAGCGAATCTGAAAAAGCTGATGATGTAAGCTACATTGCGTTCAAACAGCACTTTTTCACCTCTATCTTATTAACCGATACCCATTTTAAATCGGCCGATCTTCAAATTGAGAATCTGGTAACAGATGAAAAAGTAGAGAATACTTATACCAAACAGTTCACAGCAAAAATGCCTCTTGAATTTAAAGGTGGCGAACTTAGCTATAACATGAACTGGTACTACGGCCCGTCTGATTATAAAATACTTAATAGTTACGATAAAAACCTTGACGAGGTTATTCCACTGGGCTGGGGTATCTTTGGCTGGATAAACCGCTATGCGTTTATACCTATATTCACCCTTCTTGCCAAGTTATTGCCTTATGGTGTTACCATCATTATCTTTACCATACTGGTAAGGCTTGTAATGTCTCCTGTAACCTATAAATCATACCTTTCTCAGGCTAAAATGAAAGTACTTCGCCCTGAAATTCAGGAAATAAACGAAAAGTACAAAAGTGAGCCAATGAAAAAACAGCAGGAAACCATGAAACTGTATAGCACTGCCGGCGTTAACCCTATGGCAGGCTGTTTACCGGCCTTAATGCAAGTTCCGGTATTCTATGCGCTATTCCAGTTCTTCCCGTCGTTCTTTGACCTTAGGCAGCAAAACTTCCTTTGGGCAAACGACCTTTCATC
>Ga0265798_10009850_pt1 | contig 11877 bp, 9 predicted proteins | sample P3T30metagenome_FD_192430 | JGI IMG/M metagenome (GOLD analysis project Ga0265798, IMG submission 192430) | Plant litter microbial communities from East Loma Ridge, Irvine, California - P3 T30 | ecosystem: Environmental > Terrestrial > Plant litter > Unclassified | place: USA: California... | reverse complement strand
GACCGGCCGTCCCGCGCCTGACCGGGCGGGATATCTGACAGCGTCTGCGCGCCCTCCCTGAAGGCAGCGCCATCCCGCCGAATTTCCACCAATTCGGAGCATCATCATGAAACAACGATTCGCACTGCCGGTGCTGTGTCTGGCCGTGCTCGCCATGCCGTCCATGGCATGGGCGCAAACACCTGTCACGCTCGAAGCGGCCATCGAGCGCGTCCAGCAAACCAGTCCCGCCGTGCGCGCCGGCGCCAACGAAGCCGCCGCCCAGGAAGGCGCGCTGGCCCAGGCCGGCGCCATGCCGAACCCGGAGCTGTCGCTGCTGCGCGAAGGCCGCGAACGCGACACCCGCACCTCGACCGTCACGCTCAGCATCCCGATCGAACTGGGCGGCAAGCGCGCCGCCCGCATCGATGCGGCGAACCAGGAACGCCAGCTGGCGCTGATCGAGGCTGACGCACTGCGCGTGCAGCTGCGCGCCGACACCGTCGCCGCCTTTTACGACGTGCACGCCGCCGGCGAACGCCTGCGCCTCACCGGCGAGATGGCGGCGCTGGCCGCACGCGCCCAACACGCCGCCGCGCGTCAGGTCGACGCCGGCAAGGTCTCGCCGGTCGAAGAGACCCGTGCCCGCGTGGCCGAGGCCAACGCCCGCATCGACGCACTGCATGCGGCGCGTGACCTGGAAACAGCGAAGGTCAAGCTGGCCGCACTGTGGGGCGGCGATGGCGCCGGTCTCGAGATCGTGGCGCCTCAATCGACACTGCCGCAAGCGCCGCCACTGAACGCGCTGCTGGCCCGCCTCGACACCGCGCCGGGGATGCGCCTGGCGCGGGCCCAGATTGCGCAGCGCACGGCCCTGGCGCGGGTGGAACAGGCGCGCCGCACACCAGACGTCAACGTGATCGTCGGCGCGCGCCGCGAAGGCCCGGAGCAGCGCAACCAGGCGGTGCTCGGCGTCTCGGTGCCCCTGCCGCTGTTCGACCGTAACAACGGCGCGGTGCTGGCCGCGCTGCGCCGCGTCGACCGCGCGCGCGACGAGCAGGATGCCGAAAGCGTGCGCCTGCGCTCTGCACTGACGGACGCCCACGCGCGCCTGCAAAGCGCAAGAACCGAAGCGCAGCTGATCGAGGCCGAGATCCTGCCCGGTGCACGCAGCGCATCACAAGCCGCGCAGCGCGGTTTCGAAGCCGGCAAGTTCGGCTTCCTCGACGTGCTCGATGCCCAGCGCACGCTGGTCCAGTCGCACACCCAATATCTGACCGCGGTAGCCGCATGCCACCGCGCCGCCGCCGACATTGCCCGCCTGAGCGGGCTGCCGTTAGAGCAGGAGACTCCATGAACAAGCAACAAGCCAAAATCGTCGCCGTCATGCTGGCGCTGGCCCTCGTCCTGGCCGCCATCGTGCTGGTGCGCGACCGCAGCGACGCCCCGGCCGAAACGCACACCGAACACGCCGACGGGCAGCATGCCAAAGAAGACGATGGCCACAAGGACGAACAACACGACGACGGCGTGATCCGCTTCAGCGCCGCCCAGGTCAGCAGCGCCGGTATCGACCTCAAGACCGCCGGTCCACGTCACCTCGACACCTTCATCCGCATGCCGGGCCAGATCATGCTCAACCAGGACCGCACCGCCCACGTTACGCCGCGCGCTCCCGGCGCCGTGGAGTCGGCGCCGGCCAGCCTCGGTCAGCGCGTCAAAAAGGGCCAGGTGCTGGCCACGATCGCCAGCGCCGACGTGGCGGTCGGGCGCGGCGCACTGCTCACGGCAGAGCGGCGCCTGGCTACCGCGCGCAGCGTGCACGCCTCAGAAAAAACGCTGTACGAAGAAAAAGTCTCGGCGCGCCAGGACCTGGTCCGCGCCGAGCAGGAACTGCGCGAAGCCGAGATCGCGGTGCAATCCGCGCACCAGCAACTGCAGGCGCTGGGCGCAGGCAAGACGAACGACGCCTCGAATCGCCTGCAGATCCGCGCCCCGTTCGACGGCGTGATCGTCGAAAAGCACCTCGCCCTGGGTGAAGTGGTCGGCGCCGACACCCGCGTGTTCACCATCAGCGACCTGGCCAGCGTCTGGGCCGACGTGGTGGTCCCGGCGCGCGACCTCGAAATCGTGCGCGAAGGCACCGGCGCCATCATCCGCTCGATCTCCGCCGGCACGTCAGCGCCGGGCAAGGTCAGCTACGTCAGCGCATTGATCGGCGAGGAGTCGCGCTCGGCCACCGCACGGGTGGTGCTGGACAACCCAGGCAACGCCTGGCGCCCGGGCCTGGCCGTGAACGTCGACATCGTCACCGGATCGAGCGACGTGCCGGTCGCGGTCGAACGCGCCGCGCTGCAAACCGTGGAAGGACGCCAGGTGGTGTACCGCCGGGTCGAGAACGGCTTCGTCGCCCAGCCGGTCGCCACCGGCCGCTCGGACGCCAGCCACGTCGAGATCACGTCCGGCCTGCAGGCCGGCCAGTCCTACGCCGCCGCCGGCAGCTTCGCCGTCAAGGCGGAGCAGGGCAAGGGCGAAGCCGGTCACGATCACTAAGCAAGGCAGCCATGTTCAACCGAATCATTCAAACCGCCATCGCGCGCCGCTGGCTGGTGATGCTGGCCACGCTGGCGATGGCCGTCATCGGCATCTACAACTACGGCCGCCTGCCGATCGATGCGGTGCCGGACGTGACCAACGTCCAGGTCCAGATCAACACCGCGGCGCCGGGCTACTCGCCGCTCGAGACCGAGCAGCGCATCACCTACCAGGTCGAGTCGGTCCTGGCCGGCTTGCCGCAACTGGAGTCGTTTCGCTCGCTGTCGCGCTACGGCCTGTCGCAGGTGACGGTGGTGTTCAGGGAGGGCACCGACATCCACTTCGCGCGCCAGCTGGTCAGCCAGCGGTTGCAGGACGCGCGCGAAGGCTTGCCGGCCGGCGTGGTCCCGGCGCTCGGCCCGATCGCCACCGGCCTGAGTGAAATCTACCTGTGGACGGTGGAGAGCACGCCGGGCGCCAGAAAGCCCGACGGCAGCCCCTACACCCCGCTTGATCTGCGCGAGATCCAGGACTGGATCATCAAGCCGCAACTGCGCTCCGTGCCCGGCGTCACCGACATCAATTCGATCGGCGGCTTCGACAAGGAGTACCTGGTCGCGCCCAGCACCGCCACATTGTCCTCGTACGGCCTGGAGCTGGCCGACGTGGTGCGCGCGCTGGAGCGCAACAACAGCAACGTCGGCGCCGGCTACATCGAGCGCGAAGGCGAGCAATACCTGGTGCGTGCGCCGGGGCAGGCGGCGTCGCTCGAAGACATCGGCAACATCGTGGTGGCCAGCGTGCGCGGCATCCCGGTGCGCATCAGCGACCTGGCCGACGTGTCGATCGGGCGCGAGCTGCGCACCGGCGCGGCCACCGAGAACGGTCAGGAAGTGGTGCTCGGCACCGTGTTCATGCTGATCGGCGAGAACAGCCGCGCGGTCTCGAAGGCGGTCGATGCGCGCATGGTCGAGATCAACCGCAGCCTGCCGCCGGGCGTCAAGGCGGTGACGGTGTACGACCGCACGGTGCTGGTCGAACGCGCCATCGCCACGGTGCGCAAGAACCTGGTCGAAGGCGCGATCCTGGTAGTGGCGGTGCTGTTCCTGTTCCTCGGGAATCTGCGCGCGGCGCTGCTCACCGCATTGGTGATTCCGCTGGCGATGCTGTTCACGTTTTCCGGCATGGTCGGCAACCGGGTCAGCGCCAACCTGCTCAGTCTCGGCGCACTGGACTTCGGCATCATCGTCGACGGCGCGGTGGTGATCGTCGAAGGCTGCGTGCGTCGCATTGCCAGCGCCCAGACACGGCTGGGTCGCGTCCTGACGCGCGAGGAACGCTTTGCCGAAGTGTTCGAAGCGGCGCGGGAGGTGAGGAAGCCCCTGGTCTACGGCCAGCTGATCATCATGATCGTGTACCTGCCGATCTTCGCTCTCACCGGGGTTGAAGGCAAGATGTTCCACCCGATGGCGTTCACCGTGGTGTTTGCGCTGCTGGGCGCGATGATCCTGTCGCTCACCTTCGTGCCGGCCGCGGTGGCGCTGTTCATCGGCCGCTCGGTGCAGGAGAAAGAGAGCCGCGTGATGCACACGGCACGGCGCTGGTACGCGCCGTGCCTGCATTACGCGCTCGATAACCGCCCGGTGATGCTGGCCTTCGCCGCGCTGGTGGTGGCGCTGACGGTGCTGATGGCGAGCCGGCTAGGGATGGAGTTCGCGCCGAATCTGGACGAGGGCGACATCGCGGTGCTGACGGTGCGCATTCCCGGCACCAGCCTCTCCCAGTCGGTGAAAATGCAGCAGCAGATCGAGGCCACGCTGCTGCAAAAGCACCCCGAGATTGCGCGCGTCTTCGCCCGCATCGGCACCGCTGAAATCGCGTCCGACCCGATGCCGCCCAGCGTGGCCGACGGCATCGTGATGCTTAAACCCGAGAACGACTGGCCGCGCCCGCGCAAGACCCGCGCCGAATTGCTGGCGGCGATGCGCGTCACGCTCGACGGCTTGCCGGGGCAGAGCCATGAATTCAGCCAGCCGATCCAGCTGCGCGTGAACGAACTGGTGTCAGGCGTGCGCAGCGATGTGGCCGTAAAGGTGTTTGGCGACGACCTGGCCGTGTTGGACGCCACCGCGCAGAAGGTGGCTGCCACCTTGCGCAGCGTGGCCGGCGCCAGCGAAGTGCAGGTCGAGCAGACCAGCGGTTTGCCGATGCTGCAGATCCGGGTCGACCGCGAGCGCGCCGCGCGCATGGGCCTGAATATCGGCGACGTCCAGGAGACGATTGCCACCGCCACTGCCGGGCGCGTGGCCGGCACCCTGTTCCAGGGCGACCGCCGTTTCGACGTCACCGTGCGCCTGCCGGAAGCGCAGCGCGCCGACATCGATGCGCTGCGCCGCTTGCCGATTGCGCTGCCCGGCTCGAAAGAGGGACAGGCGCGCAGCTTCATCACGCTCGGTGAAATCGCCGCCTTCGAAATCGCGCCCGGTCCCAACCAGTTCAGCCGCGAAGGCGGCAAGCGGCGGGTGGTGGTCACGGCCAATGTGCGCGGGCGCGACATCGGTTCCTTCGTCGGCGAGGCGCAGGAGCGCGTGGCGCAGGACGTCACCCTGACGCCCGGCTACTGGCTGGGCTGGGGCGGCCAGTTCGAGCACCTGGCCACCGCTGCCGAGCGCCTGCGCCTGATCGTGCCGGCGTCGCTGCTTCTGGTGTTCGTGTTGCTGTATCTGGTGTTCGACCGCCTGCGCGACGGCCTGCTGGTGTTTTCCGGGATCCCGTTCGCGCTGGCCGGCGGGGTGGCGGCGCTGTGGCTGCGCGGCATCCCGTTGTCGATTTCGGCAGCGGTCGGCTTTATCGCCCTGAGCGGGGTGGCGGTGCTCAATGGCCTGGTGCTGGTGTCGTTTATCCGCAACCTGCAAGAGGGCGGCATGCGCTTGCCGGAGGCGGTGCGCGAAGGGGCGCTGGCGCGCCTGCGGCCGGTGCTCATGACGGCGCTGGTGGCCTCGCTCGGCTTCGTGCCGATGGCGCTGGCGACCGGCACCGGGGCCGAAGTGCAGCGGCCGCTGGCGACGGTGGTGATCGGCGGGGTGCTGTCGTCGACGATGCTGACCTTGCTACTGCTGCCCGTGCTGTATCAGTGGGTTCATGGCAGGAGCGATGATCCGCCCAAGCGCCTGTAACGCACAGGCGTTGCACGCTAGCCGCACGCTCATATGTTGCTTGGGAAAATGGTATAGTTGGACGTTTTGCTAAATATTGCCAGTTCCTCTTTTTCAAGTGGCGGTTGTATCTGGCGCTACCATCATTTCAAGGAATAATAGATGAGCATGAAAGACTACGCGGACCGCATCAGCCAGATGATTCTGGACAATGAAGCCGCCATCGGTGCCGAGTGGCTCGCGCACCTGGAATCGCTGAACGTGCGCAGCACCGCGGCTTCGCGCGAGCAGCTGCGTTCGCACTGCCATCAATTCCTGAAGGCGTTCGCCGCCGCCACCCGCAGCGGTGAACTCGAGAACATCGAGCACCGCTCGTGGGACGAAGTGCGCGACCTGCTCAGCGAGATCTCGTCGACCCGCGCCAAGAGCGGCTCGAGCCCGAGCGAAACCGCAACGTTCGTGTTTTCGCTCAAGCAGCCGCTGTTTGCCGGCCTGCGCCAGACCTTCGCCGCTGACGCCGAAGCGCTGGCCGCGGCGTCCTGGATCGTCAGCACGCTGCTCGACAAACTCGGCCTGTACACGATCGAGGTGTTCCAGAAGACCAAGGACGTGATCATCGTGCGCCAGCAGCAAGAGCTGCTCGAGCTGTCCACGCCGGTGGTGAAACTGTGGAACGGCATCCTGGCGCTGCCGCTGATCGGCACCCTCGATTCGGCGCGCACCCAGGTGGTGATGGAAAACATCCTGCAAAAGATCGTCGACACCGGCGCCATGATCGCCATCATCGACATCACCGGCGTGCCGACCGTCGACACCCTGGTCGCGCAGCACCTGATGAAGACCATCGCCGCCGCGCGCCTGATGGGCGCCGACTGCATCATCTCGGGCATCCGTCCGCAGATCGCGCAGACCATCGTGCACCTGGGCGTGAACCTGGAAGACGTGATCACCAAGGCCACGCTGGCCGACGCCTTCCTGATCGCGCTCGAGCGCACCGGCGCTGAAATCTCGATCAAGAAGGCGTAAGCGAGACCATGGACCGTATCCCGATTCTGCGCATGGGCGACTTGCTGCTGGTGACGATCCAGGTCGACATGCACGACCGCCTGGCCATGCAGTTGCAAGATGACCTGACCCAGCGCATCGTCAGCGACAACGCCAAGGGCGTGTTGATCGACATCTCGGCGCTCGACCTGGTCGACTCGTTCATCGGCCGCATGATCAGCAACACCGCCGCCATGGCGCGCGTGCTCGATGCGCGCACCGTGGTGGTGGGCATGCAGCCGGCGGTGGCGATCACGCTGGTCGAACTGGGCCTGACGCTGGACGGCGTCAAGACGGCGCTGAATGTTGAAAAAGGCATGGCGCTGCTCGGAAAGAACGTCGGCTGATGAACGGCGTACCTACCGATGCAGTGCGGTTCGACACGCCGCTGCTGGATCATTATCGTCAGCACCGCACGGCGCGCGTGACGCTGCGCCTGCGCACCGACGAGGATGTGGTGCACTTGCGCAAGCAGGTGCGCGAACGGGCGGTGGCGATCGCGCTGTCGCTGGTCGACCAGACCAAGCTGGTCACCGCGGCGAGCGAACTGGCGCGCAACACGATCAAGTATGGCGGTGGCGGCGAAGTGCATTTCGACTCGCTCAACGATGGAATGCGCAACGGCATCAGCCTGTTGTTCATGGACGATGGCCAGGGCATCCCCGACATCGACAGCGCGCTGCGCGATGGCTTCACCACCGGCGGCGGCCTGGGCCTGGGCCTGGGCGGGTCCAAGCGGCTGGTCGACGAATTCGATATCGACAGCCGGCCGAAGGAGGGCACTGCGGTGCTGATCATCAAATGGAAACGCTGATCAGTTCAAGGACCGCGCAGCACAATTTCGCCATCGGCCACGCCAGCGATGTGGCAGCGGTGCGCCGCGTTGGCCAGAAGCTGGCCGAGTCGCTCGGATTCAACGAGGTGCGCGCCGGGCAGCTGGCGCTGATCATCACCGAAGCGGCCACGAATATCCTCAAGCACGCCGGCGAAGGCCAGATCCATGTCGGGCCGGCGCAGTCGGCGGCCGGCATTGGCGTCGACGTGCTGGCGCTCGACCGTGGTCCCGGCATTGTCGACCTGGCCACCAGTTTGCAAGATGGCGTGTCGAGCGTCGGCACTGCCGGCACCGGCCTTGGCGCGCTGCGCCGCCTGGCCGACGAATTCGACGTGTATTCGACGCCGGGCGACGGCGCCGCCTTCTTCATGCGTTTGTGGCGCGACGTGCCGCCGCCGGCTTCAGGCCAGATCGAAGTGGGCGCGCTGCGGACCCCGATCGCCGGCGAAGAAGCCTGCGGCGACGGCTGGGCGGTGGCGTGCGACGCCGATGGCGCCACGCTGCTGGCGTCCGACGGCCTGGGGCACGGCCCGGACGCGGCGCGCGCCTCGAATGCGGCGATCGACGCGCTGGCGGCGCGCGGCGCAATCGGCGCGGCCGAACTGGTGCACGCCGCGCACGATGCCTTGCGCGCGACGCGCGGCGCGGCGCTGGCGGCGGCGCGCATCGACTTCGACGGCGACGAATTGCGCTTCGCCGGTGTCGGCAACATCGCCGGCGTGGTGGTCGAGGACGGCCGGCGCGCGCTGGTGTCGCACAACGGCATCGTCGGCCACAATATGCGCAAGGTGCAGGAATTCGCGGTGCCGTTTGCGTCGGGCGCGCTGTGCATCCTGTGCTCGGACGGCATCCAGACCCAGTGGGACCTGAACAAATACCCGGGCCTGCAGGGGCGCAGTACGAGCCTGATCGCCGCAATCCTGATGCGCGACCACAGCCGCGGGCGCGACGACGCCATGGTGCTGGTGGTGCGCCGCCTGGCCGGGCAGGGGTAAGCGCAATGACGATCCGGCGCATCCTCAGCGTGGCCCTGGACAGCGACCAGGACGTGGTGCTGGTGCGCCAGCGCGCGCGCCAGATTTCAGCGCTGCTCGGCTTTTCGCAGCAGGACCAGGTACGGATCGGCACTGCAGTGTCGGAAGTGGCGCGCGGGGCCAGTCACCAGGGTCCCGGTGGCCGGGTCCAGTTCCAGCTGCGCGAGGAGGGCGCGCGCCAGCACCTCGAAGTGCTGGTCGGCGCCGGACGCGCAGGGCAGGGGCGCAATCCCGATGCCGCGAGCGGAGAACTGGGCACCGAATCGCTGCGTGAACTGGCGATCGTCACCGCCCATCGCCTGATGGACGCCTGCGAAGTCGATCCCGGCGAAAGCGGCGCCGCCACCGTCACGGTGCGCAAGGCGCTGCCGGCGCACCAGCACGTGGCGCCGGCGCGGCTGGCCGAAATCGGCATGCGCCTGGCCGACAGCCCGGTGTCGAATCCGGTGCACGAACTCGAGCTGCAGAACCAGGAGTTGCTCTCGACCCTGGCCGAACTGCGCGAACGCCAGGACGACCTGCTCTCGCTCACGCGCGAACTGGAAGACACCAACCGCGGCATCGTGGCGCTGTACGCCGAGATCGAAGACAAGGCCGAGCGCTTGCGCCGCGCCGATGAGATGAAGTCGCGCTTCCTGTCCAATACCAGCCATGAATTGCGCACGCCGCTGTCGTCGATCCGGGCGCTGGCGCAGCTGCTGCTGGACCGCATGGACGGCGACCTGACCGACGAGCAGGAGCGCCAGGTGCGTTTCATCGCCGGCGCCGCCAACGACTTGTCCGAACTGGTGAACGACCTGCTCGACCTGGCCAAGATCGAATCGGGCCGGGTCGAAACCCACTTCGAACCGGTGCTGGTCGAAAACCTGTTCCGCGCGCTCAAGGGCATGCTGCGGCCGCTGGTCGACGAGTCGCGCGTGGAACTGGTGTTCGAGCCATCCGGCATCGAAGAGCCGTTCTTTTCGGACGAAGGCAAGATCTCGCAGATCCTGCGCAACTTCATTTCGAACGCCCTGAAATTCACCGAGCATGGTTCGGTGATCGTGTTCGCCGCGCACGACCCCGAGGCCGACACCATCACCTTCGCCGTGGCCGACACCGGGATCGGCATCGCCCACGAAAACCTGCAGCTGATTTTCGAAGAGTTCAGCCAGATCGAGCATCCGCTGCAGCGCCGCAGCAAGGGCACCGGGCTCGGACTGCCGCTGTGCCGCAAGCTCGCCGCGCTGCTGGGCGGCCGGGTCGACGTGGTCAGCACGGTTGGCATCGGCACCACCTTCACCCTGACTTTGCCGCGTACGCCGACTTTGCCGCGCACATCCCCGCCGGCCCCTGATGGAACCGAATCATGAAAAACCTTCCGATGCGCATCCTGAACGTCGACGATAACGACGGCGCGCGCTACGCCAAGACGCGCATCCTGCAAAGCGCCGGCTTCGACGTGGTCGAAGCGGCCAACGGCACCGATGCCCTCGACATCGTCAAGCGCCTGCGCCCGGCGCTGGTGCTGCTCGACGTGAAGCTGCCCGACATCAACGGCATCGAAGTATGCCGCCGCATCAAGGCCGAATCCGACAGCAGCAGCGTGCTGGTGCTGCAAACCTCGGCCGCGCTGACCGGCCGCGCCGACAAGATCCGCGGCCTGGAAGGCGGCGCCGACAATTACCTGGCGGCGCCGATCGAAGCCGATGAACTGATCGCCAACGTCAATGCGCTGCTGCGCATGCGCGTGATCCAGGACGACCTGCGCGACAGCGAAGAACGGTTTCGCCAGCTGACCGACAACATCGACGACGTGTTCTGGATGTTCTCGGTGCCGGGGCGCGAGCTGGTCTACGTCAGCCCGGCCTACGCCGCGGTCTGGGGCGGTAGCGACGCCGCGCTGCGCGCCGATCCGGACGACTGGCTGGGCGCCGTGCATGCCGACGATCGCGCCCACATCGGCGCGCGCTGGGCGCAGCTGGCCGCTCAGGCGCACGACGATGTGCACTACGACGAAGAGTTCCGCGTCAACGCCGCCGATGGCCAGGTGCGCTGGGTGCGCGACCGCCTGTTCCCGGTGCGCGATGGGCGCGGCGACGTGTACCGGGTGGCCCGCGTGACCAGCGACATCTCGGCGCGCAAGGAAATGGAAGCGCTGCTGCGCGCCGCCGACAGCAACAAGAACCAGTTCCTGGCGACGCTGGCGCACGAACTGCGCAATCCCCTGAGCCCGATCCGCAACGCCGCCGCGCTGCTGGGCGCGACCGGCGACGGCGCGGCCGACCGCCAGGCGCGCGCGCGCGAGGTCATCACGCGCCAGGTCGACCACCTGGCGCACCTGGTCGATGATCTGCTCGACGTGGCGCGCATCTCGGAAGGCAAGATCGTGCTGCGCAACGAAGAGGTCGACCTCAAGGGCGTGATCAACCAGGCGATCGAAACGGCGTCGCCGCTGATCGCGGCGCGCGGCCACACGCTCGAGGTGCAGCAGCCGCAGGAATCGATCTGCGTGCTGGGCGACCCGGTGCGGCTGGCGCAATCGATCGGCAACCTGCTGCACAACGCCGCCAAGTTCACCCCGACCGGCGGCGCCATCGTGCTCAAGGTCGCGCTGGCGGAGGCAGAGTCGGGGGCAAACCAGCGGGTGCACGTGTCGGTGCGCGACAACGGCATCGGCATCGCCGCCGAAAACGTGCCGCGCATTTTCGACATGTTCGCCCAGATCGGCGCGCCGCCCGACCGCGCCCAGGAAGGCCTGGGCATCGGCCTGTCGCTGGTGTCGTACCTGCTCGAACTGCATGGCGGCCACCTGCGCGCCGAAAGCGGCGGCATCGGCCTTGGCAGCACGTTCACGGTCGACCTGCCGCTGCTGCGCGCGGGCGCGCCGGTGCAGCCGGCGGTCGAGGACACGGGGTTGCCGGAAGTGGCCGGCGGCATGCGCGTGCTGCTGGTGGACGACAACATCGACGCCATGGAGATGATGGGCTTTTTGCTGGCCGAGATGGGCTACGAAGCGCGCACCACGGCCGACGCCAGCGAGATCGAAGCGATCGCGCGCAGCCACCGGCCGCAGGTGATCGTGCTCGACATCGGTTTGCCTGGCGTGGATGGTTACGAAGTGGCGCGCCGCTTGAAGGCCAATCCCGAACTGGCGCACATCCGGCTGGTGGCGCATACCGGGTATGGCTCGCCCGAGGACCGCAAGCGCGCGCACGAGGCCGGGTTCGATGCGCACCTGGTCAAGCCGGCCGAGTTGGCGGATCTGGAAAAAGCGCTGCGCGGCGACTGACGTTGGCCGCTCCGAGGGGTTAAG
>Ga0265798_10009847_pt1 | contig 11879 bp, 10 predicted proteins | sample P3T30metagenome_FD_192430 | JGI IMG/M metagenome (GOLD analysis project Ga0265798, IMG submission 192430) | Plant litter microbial communities from East Loma Ridge, Irvine, California - P3 T30 | ecosystem: Environmental > Terrestrial > Plant litter > Unclassified | place: USA: California... | reverse complement strand
GACGGCGTCTTGCCGACCTTCACGCCTGCAGCCTCAAGAGCTTCCTTCTTGCCCTCAGCCGTGCCCGAGCCGCCGGAGACGATGGCGCCGGCGTGGCCCATGGTCTTGCCCTCGGGAGCGGTGAAGCCTGCCACGTAGCCCACGACGGGCTTGGTGACATGAGCCTTGATGTACTCGGCTGCGCGCTCTTCAGCATCGCCGCCGATTTCACCGATCATCACGATGGCCTTGGTCTCCGGGTCATTCTCGAAGGCCTCCAGCGCATCGATGTGCGTGGTGCCGATGACTGGGTCACCACCGATGCCGATGGAGGTGGAGAAGCCGATATCGCGCAGCTCGTACATCATCTGGTAGGTCAGGGTTCCGGACTTCGAGACCAGGCCGATCGGGCCGGCCTCGGTGATGTTTGCCGGGGTGATGCCTGCCAGCGCCTGACCCGGCGTGATGATGCCGGGGCAGTTCGGGCCGATGACGCGGGTGACGGGCTTGCCGTCGACGCCGGTCTTGGTCAGCGAGAGGTTGAAGAACTCGGCCGAGTCCTGCACCGGGATACCCTCAGTGATCACCACGAGCAGACCGATGCCTGCCTCGATAGCTTCCACTGCTGCATCCTTGGCGAACTTCGGTGGCACGAACGCCACCGAGACATCGGCACCGGTCTTCTCCATGGCCTCGGCCACGGATTCAAACACTGGCAGCTCGATATCGGCACCGGTCTTGTCCTTATGGGACACGGTGGTGCCGGCCTTGCGGGCGTTGACGCCGCCGACGATGTTGGTGCCTGCCTTGAGCATCAGCGCAGTGTGCTTGGTGCCCTCACCGCCGGTGATGCCCTGCACGATGACCTTGGAGTCCTTGTTCAGGTAAATAGACATTGTGTGAGCAGGTCCTTACTTATCAGTCTGCGCGGAGTGCGCAAGTTCGGCAGCCTTATCGGCGCCGGCGTCCATGGTGTCAGCGCTGGTGACCAGCGGGTGGTTCGCTGCTTCAAGAATGCGGCGCCCCTCCTCCACGTTATTGCCGTCGAGGCGAACCACGAGCGGCTTGGTGGCGGAATCCCCGAGGATCTCCAGTGCCTTGACGATGCCGTTGGCCACTGCATCACACGAGGTGATGCCGCCGAAGACGTTCACGAAGACTGACTTGACCTGCTCGTCACCCAGGATGACGTCAAGACCGTTGGCCATGACCTCAGCCGAGGCGCCACCGCCGATGTCGAGGAAGTTGGCAGGCTTGACGCCCCCGTGAGCCTCGCCCGCATAGGCGACGACGTCCAGGGTGGACATGACCAGACCGGCGCCGTTGCCGATGATGCCGACCTGACCGTCAAGCTTGACGTAGTTCAGGTCATTGGCCTTGGCCTTGGCCTCCAGCGGATCCTCGGTCTGCTCATCGACGAGCTCCGAGTGCTGCGGCTGGCGGAAGCCAGCGTTCTCATCGATGGTGACCTTGCCGTCGAGGGCAATGATCTGTCCGTCTCCGGTCTTCACCAGAGGGTTCACCTCGACCAGTGTGGCGTCCTCCTTGGAAAAGACGGTCCACAGCTGGATGAAGGCGTTGGAAAGCTGTTCGTGCTGCTCCTCGGGGAACCCTGCCTTCTCGGCGATCTCCTTGGCTTTGGCAGCATCGATGCCCGTATTGGGATCCACGCTCACCCGCGCCAGAGCTTCGGGCCGCTCGACGGCGAGCTGCTCGATCTCCACGCCGCCCTCTTTGGAGCACATGACCAGGTAGTCACGGTTGGCTCGGTCCAGCAGGATCGAGAAGTAGTACTCGTCTGCAATGTCTGCACCCTGGGCGATCATCACGCGGTGCACTGTGTGCCCCTTGATGTCCATACCCAAAATGGCTTCAGCATGCTGCTGCGCTTCATCGGCACTCTTGGCAAGTTTGACGCCGCCGGCCTTTCCACGGCCGCCAACCTTTACCTGAGCTTTGACGACGACGGTGCCACCGATTTTCTCGGCAGCTGCCCTCGCTTCTTCCGGGGTCTGCGCTACGATTCCGGCCAGCACGGGAACGCCGTGTGCCTCGAAGAGATCGCGCGCCTGGTACTCATACAGGTCCACGTGTGTGTCCTTCTACGTCGAAGTCATCTCTACATGTGAAGGCCGGTGGCGTCGCGCGCTTCACGCGCAGCGCTCAGAGGACCTTCTCTAGTGGAGCATATCGCAGGAGAAGTCTCTTCTCGGACCCGGCGAAGCTCACCTTGGCGACGGTCTTCGCGCCGCTTCCTTCCACGGCGAGCACCTCACCGACGCCGAATCGCTGGTGACTGACTCTGTCTCCGGGGCTCAGACTCGGGACTTCACGCCCCGGGTCGACCTGTGCCGGGGCCGCTCCCCTGGTGGCCCCGGGCAATGAGGAGGAGGACTTTTCGCTGTCCGCCGCTCCGTAGACCGTTGGACCTGAGGCACCGCGTGATCCTGATCCGCGCGAGCCCGAGCCATAGGACTCCGAGCCGGCCCCCCACCCTCCGGAGAGCGATCCGCCGAATCCCGCTGAACCGAATCGCGGTCCGCGCGAGGCCGAGGTGGAATAGGAAGCCTCGACCTCCATGAGCTCCTCCGGAATCTCTCCGAGGAACTGGCTGGGCGGATTGAACTGATGCTGACCCCAGAGATGCCGTGACTCGGCGCGGGAGAGGAACAGCTTCTGCCGGGCACGGGTCAGCCCGACGTAGGCCAGACGTCGCTCCTCAGCGAGCTCGTCGGGATCTGCCATGGAACGGGCGTGGGGGAAGATCCCGTGTTCCATACCGGTGAGGAACACCACCGGGAACTCCAGGCCTTTTGCGGTGTGCAGGGTCATCAGGGTGACCTGCCCCTGTTCTATCGCCAGCCGCTGGGACTCGGCGTCCCCCGCGGAGGGGATGGCGTCGGCGTCGGCCACCAGGGAGACCTGTTCCAGGAAGTTCGCGAGAGCACCGGGGCCCTGCACCGGGTCAGTCCCGGGGATGCCTGATTCGGTCCCGACTGCTGAATCTTCCAGCACAGTGTTTTCCAGCACTGAACCGTCGTCGGCGTTGTTCGAGGTGGAGCTGTTCGGCGCGCTATCCGCTGCAGCCGCCTCGATCTCATACTCCTTCACCACGGCCACGAGTTCGCCGAGGTTATCCGCGCGGGACTCGTCCTGGAGATCCTTGGACTGACGCAGCGCCTCGAGCATCCCCGACTGCTCCAGAGTCGCCTCCAGCACCACGGAGGGCTTTGCATCCTGATTGAGCTGGATGAGGTCATCGATCATTCGGACGAAGGAGGCCACCGCCTTGAGGGACCTGGTGGCGATTCCCGGGGCGGATTCGGCCTTGCGCAGCGCTTCGAGGAAGGTGATGCGTTCACGTGTGGCCAGAGTCGCCACGGCTCCCTCGGCCCGCTCGCCGATGCCCCGCTTGGGTTCATTGAGGATGCGGCGCAGGTTCACGTCGTCGTCGGGGTTGTTGACCACACGCAGATAGGCCAGTGCGTCCTTGATCTCTTTGCGGTCATAGAAGCGGGTGCCACCGATCACCCTGTAGGGAATGCCGCGATTGATCAGCCGCTCCTCCAGCGAGCGCGACTGGGCGTTGGTGCGGTAGAAGACCGCCACATCCGAGGGCTTGATGCCTTCGGAATCCCCCAGCGAATCGATGGTGCGGGCGATCCACTCCGCCTCATCATTCTCCGAGGGCGCCACATGCAGCACGATCGGGGACCCCTCACCGAGATCGGTCCAGAGCTTCTTATCCGTGCGATTGGGGTTCTGCGAGATCACCGCATTCGCCGCATTGAGGATGGTCTGGGTGGAGCGGTAGTTCTGCTCCAGCTTGATCGTGGTGGCGTCGGGATAGTCCCGCGCGAACTCAACGATATTGCGGATATCGGCGCCACGAAATGCGTAGATGGACTGATCGGAATCGCCCACCACGGTCAGCTCGGCACCGGGAGTCTGGGCTTCATCGGTGCCATCACCGGCAGGCCCGGTGAGTTGCCGCACAAGCCGGTACTGCGCATGGTTGGTGTCCTGGTACTCGTCCACCAGAACATGCCGGAACCGCCGCCGATAACCGTCAAGGATCCTCGGGAAGGCATCAAACATATAGACGGTCTCCGCCAGGAGGTCATCGAAATCATAGGCATTGGCTGCGCGCAGACGCTCCGAGTACTCCCGGTACACCGTGGAGACAGCTTCGGAGAAAGGCTCATTGGCCGCGGTGGCCTGGAACGCTTCGGCGTCGATGAGTTCATTCTTCAGCGCGGAGATCTTATTCTTCAGAGCTCGTGGAGCGAACCTCTTGGGGTCCAGATCATGGGCCTTGGCGATAGTGGTGATCAGCCGGAGTGAATCAGCGCTGTCATAGATCGTGAACGTGGTCCGGCGCCCAAGGTGAGCTGCCTCCGCGCGCAGGATCCGGACACAGGAGGAGTGGAAGGTGGAGACCCACATGCGTTCCGCGGCAGGACCGATGAGTTCACCGATGCGGTCCTTCATCTCCCGTGCAGCCTTATTGGTGAAGGTGATGGCCAGGATCTCGTGCGGCCGTGCCGCTCCGCTGCGCAGCAGATGAACGACCCTGCGCGTGAGCACCCGGGTCTTGCCCGACCCGGCCCCGGCAACGATCAGCAGCGGTGAGCCTGAATGCAGCACCGCGGCGCGCTGCTCCGGGTTCAGCTCCGCGACGGCATCGCTGAGCGTGGAGTCGCCCTGCGGCGTCGACGGGTCTGCGCCCTGCTGACTCTCGGGCTTGCGGGAACGCTCGGTGGGCGTCTCTTTCGGCGGGGTGAAGAGGAAATCCATGGTGGTTCAAGTCTACGGGGCGCATCTGACACCGCCGCGGCACGGAAGGTCCATAAACCTCTGCGAAACTAGAAGTCGGCACAGTGTGAAGGAGAACCATGTCCAAGCGGCGCAAGAAGGTGCGGGGCAACCCCGCCAAGGTTCCCGAAACCCCTCATGCTCCGGGCCAGCCGGGAGGCCTGCGGGCCTTCCGCGAGGCGCGCAGACAGGGTCGCGACATCTCCACGACCCCGCAGCGCCGCGATGATGTCCAGGAGGGGTATCTCAGCGATGCAAGCCATCGAGCGGGTGAGGGCACCGACTCCAATCCGCACCTGCTGCTCTACGCGCTGCTGGGTCTGATGGCTTTCCTCTTCGCCTACCTCCACCTCTATGCGCTCCCCCAGATGAACTACTTCGCGGGCGGCTTCTCCATGCCGGACACCCGCCTGTTCGGGTACTCCGTGGAGGACATCGAACGTCTGCGCAACGTCATGGACTCCGACGGCACCGGGCAGCTCAGCTTCCTACACAGGACCGCCGGCATTCTCTTTCCGATCTCCTTCTTCCTGGCCAGCTGGGCCGTAGTCGGCCTGGTCATGCGCAGCAGGTTCTTCCGCTGGGCGGTCCTGGCCGGCGCTGCAGTCTTCGCGGTCGTCGACATCACGGAGAACTTCCTCATCGACCGGATCCTGACCATGGAGCCGCTCGACGAGGACCTGGTGGCGGTGTCCTCCGGTTTCACCGTGGCCAGTTGGGCGCTTCTGGTGATCCTCGGGGCCGTGGTCATCGGCTCAGTGGTGATGAACCTCATCCGCCAGGGCGTGGAAAGGCCCTAGAGCGGCGGCTGCCGCGAACCGCTCTCCGATGAGACGGTGTGTCTCTGCGTCGGGGTGAAGCGCATCGGGCAGCGGATGTTCCGCGCTGTCACCTTCGGCGTACAGCTCGCGCCCGTCGAGGTAGTGCAGGTTCGCGTCCGTGGCGCGGCGCTGATCCACCACGCGAGCCAGTTCCTGGCGAATGACGGTGAGCGTGAGCTTCCCGGCTTGGCTCTCGGACGGGTCCCCCGTGGCCTTGAACCGCATGGTTCCCTGCGCGATGGCATCGAGATCGAAGGCTCCCGGACCCGGAGTCTCTTCGTGGATTCCGCAGTAGATCGGGGACACCACCAATAAGGGGGTCTCGGGATGGCCCTCGCGGATGGTGTCGAGGAAACCATGCACTGCGGGACCAAGCGCGCGCAGCCGCATCACATCACTGTTGACCAGGTTGATCCCGAGTTTGAGGCTGATCACGTCTGCCGGGAGATCCCGAATGGTGCGTGCCACGAACGGATCAAGAAGTGCGCTGCCGCCAAAGCCGAGGTTCAGCAGATCCAGCTGCGCACGCTGCGCGGCGACCACCGGCCAGATTCCAGTGGGGCGGGTGGCGTTGGAGCCGTGGCTGATCGAGCTGCCGTGGTGCACCCAGACCGGCTTGGAACGATTCACCGGCTCCACCGGGGCGTCACTGCGCAGCCCAATCACCTCGGTGATCTCCTGATGCGGCAACCACACTTCGAGGTCCTTGACTCCAGGCGGGAGACCGGCGAAGACGGCCGTGTGCGACGGCCCGACCTCTCGGTCCACCTCTCCGGTGCTCATATCAACCACCGCATTGGTGCCTCCCGAGGTCACCGAATGTCCAATGACCTCGCCCTCATGCACCAGCTCGATCACACCGTCCGGACGCGGCGGAACGCCTGCATAGCTCTTTCGCGAGCGCCGCGTCTGAAGCTCAATCACACTCGCTGCGGTGCGCAGGTTGAGCCGGACACCGGAGGACTGAGCCTGAACCGTCGCCATCTGCTGGTCGGTGTTCTGGGCGCGGGCCCAGCTCGGAAGCCGGTGCGGCGCAATGCCGTGCTCGGTCTCCTCGAGCTCGACGGCGCCATGGAAGAGCGCGGGGCTCAGCGGAATCTGCATCAGATCAGGCCTTGTCATGGAGATCCTCATCTCTTGAAGTGGAAGTTGTGGAGGCGGGCCAATCGCTGAGCAGTGCGTCAAGTGCGTCGATGATGCGCTGCCAGCTCTGCGCAGGTGGTGGGGAACTGTGATCGAAGCTGCCGTTGAGCTCAAGCGTGATGAATCCCCGGATAGTGCTGCCCAGCATCCGCACTGCATGGACTTCCGCCTCCGGATCCAGGTCATAGCCGCGAAGGATCGCAGCGGTGAACCGTGCATGGCGCGGTCCAGCACTCTCAGCCGCACTCTGGGCATCAAGGGGAACAGAAGAAGCTTCGAACCGACCTGGGTGTGCACGGGCGTAGTCCCGGTAGGAGTTCGCGAGCCCCTCCAGAGCGTCGCGTCGGGACAATCCCGCAATCGCCTCTGCCGCCCGGTCCGCCATCTCGGTCAGGGCAAGCATGCTCACACTGCGGCCGAGCTCGGCGGTACTGGCCACATGTGAGTACAGACTCGGTGTCTGCACACCACAGCGTCTGGCAACCTCTGCCAGCGTGACGCGAGCAAACCCGATCTCATCTGCAAGCTCGGCGCCGACTCTCGCGAGTCCGTCTCTCGTGATACCTGCCCGGGCCATGTGCCTCCTTCGCCTATCCGTCGCTCTACCATCAACCTATGTACATTAGGTTACTTGCTATAGGCATAAGCTTGTCGAGACGCGCCTCGAGGTTTCCACCTCGAAAAGCCCATTGCCTGCGCTCGGCATCGGCACGGGTAGGATAGTGCGGTGCCGCGCAGGAACTGGCGGCACTGGCAGATATGACCGCCGGTCAACCCTCCGTAGCTCAGGGGATAGAGCACCGCTCTCCTAAAGCGGGTGTCGCAGGTTCGAATCCTGCCGGGGGGACCACGCGCAGCTCTCGAGGCAGCGCTGAAGCAGCTGCGCCCGCTCGGGCCGTCCGAGCAGCCGATACGCCAAGATCCACTCCTGGACCCGCGCCATCTGCAGGCCCTGCCACACGGCGCCTGGACTGGCGGGAATGTGGACTATCCCGTCTCCAGATTCCAGCGCGAACCCGATGAGGACATCGATGCTGTGGTCCTGCGCGTCCACCAGGAGTGCCGCGCTGGAGTGGAAGATCCCTTCCCGTGGCTTCCGTGAATGGGGCAGCCCCATGTCACCGAGCACCCGCTGCACCGCTTCCGGATCCGCGTCGATGACCAGGTCCCAGTCGTGGACCACATCGACCAGCCCCAGACTTGCCAGCAGCCCTGATCCGCCGACGACGCTTTCGATTCCCGCACGGCCCAAGGCTGCCTGGAGCTGCCGCACCGGCTCAAGCGGCGGCAACACGCGGGACGACTGTTCTGGCTCCATCGATCAAGCATAAGCAGCAGAAATGTGATGTTGGCCCAGCTCAGGAATCTCCCACAGGCCGTGGAGGTTGCCCATGGCAGACCGGTTTGCGCGGCGGAAGTATCGGCGCGCCCTCCACCACGTAGATAAGGACCTCATCAATGACTTCTTCCACCCAGGAACACCAGGTGCAGGACAAGCTCTTCTCCCCCACCTCACTCGGCGCCATCGAGCTGCGCAACCGGCTCGTCATGGCACCGCTGACCCGCATCCGGGCCGGCGAGGACGGCGTCCCCAATGACTTGATGGTCGAGTACTACACGCAGCGCGCCTCACTCGGACTCATCGTCACCGAAGGCACCTTCCCCGTCATGGAAGGTCGCACCTGGATCGGACAGCCCGGCCTCGAGACCGCAGACCAGGTCGAGGGTTGGCGTAAGGTCACCGATTCGGTCCACGCCGCCGGCGGAAAGATCGTCGCCCAGATCATGCATGGTGGCCGCATCGGTCATGAGCTGATCTCCGGCACCGGCCGCGTCGTCGCACCGAGCGCGCTTGCCGCGCCGGGAGAGATCCGGACCCCCGAGGGGAAATCGGCCCACCCGGTGCCCCACGCGCTGAGCGCCGAAGAAGTCGCACAGACCATCGCCGCCTTCACCCAGGCATCGAAGAACGCGATTGAGGCAGGGTTCGACGGTGTTCAGCTCCACGGTGCCAACGGCTACCTGCTCCATGAGTTCACCGCACCGGCCTCGAACACCCGCACCGATAACTACGGCGGATCCCCTGAAAACCGCGCCCGGCTCTCAGTGGAGGTCGCCACCGCGGTCTCCGCCGCTATCGGTGCCGATCGCACCGGCATTCGGCTCTCCCCGCAGCACAATATCCAGGGAGCCCTGGAAGAGGATCACGCCGACGCGCTCGCCACCTACCAGGCCATGGCGGAAGGCTTCGCGCCACTGCAGCTGAGCCACATCGATGTGCTCAATGCGGATCCCGCCAGCGAGCTCGTGCAGATGATTCGTCGCGTCTCGGGTGCTCCGCTGATCGCGAACTCCGGTTTCGGCATGCAGACCACTCGCGAGGAAGCAGTGCGACTCGTAGCCGAGGACCTGGCCGAGACCGTGGGCGTGGGACGCTCCGTCATCGCGAACCCCGACCTTGCCGCTCGCTGGGAGATGGGACTCGAAGAGAACGAGCCCGACCCCTCCACCTTCTACGTGGGCGGGGAACGCGGCTACACCGATTACCCGGCGCTGCGGAACTAACCCCCGCGCCTTAGGCCCTCTTGTTGATGCCGCCTGCCCCGAGGGCGGGCGGCATCAGCGCAGGCGCAGCATCACCGCAAACGCTTGAACCCTTCGGCCTTCTTTGCGGGACCCGAGACCAGGATGACGTCATCGGCTGCGAGCACCGTCTGTGCCGTCGCCGGTTCCCAATGACCTCTCGCGTGCTTGACCGCAGTGATGGTCACACCATGGCGACGGCGCACGTCGAGCGCCCCGAGCTCCTCGCCCAGGATTCCCTGGTGCGGGGTGGTCTTCGCCAGCGCGAAGTCCTCATCTATCAAGATGTAGTCCTGGAGACTTCCGCGGACCATATGTGCGACACGGCGGCCCATATCTTGTTCTGGGAACACGATGTGGCGCACACCGAGCTGCTCGAGGATCGCCCGGTGCGCCTCGCTCACCGCTTTGGCCCAGAGTTCGTTGATGTTGAACTGAAGCATCAGTGAGGTCGCCAGGATGCTGGCCTCGAGATTCGACGCGATCGAGATCACCACATGGTCGAATTCATCCACTGACAGCTGCCGGAGCGCCTCTTCACTGGTCGCATCCGCCGCCACCACGTGGGTGAGCTTGCCGTTGAGCGACTGCACCACGCTTTCATCGCGGTCGATCCCCAGCACATCGGTGCCATGAGCCATGAGCTCGAGCGCCAGGGCACGTCCGAACCGGCCCAGTCCGATCACCGCCACGGAATCGGGGCGCGCGACGTCGCCCGGGTTCGTTCCTCCGAAGAGCTTGAAATTAGCCAATGATGGGCCTTTCCTTGGGCAGTTCATACATGGTGCGGCGCTCACGGAGCGCGAGCGCTGAGGCGAAGGTGATGGGTCCGACCCTGCCGATGAACATCAGCAGCGCCAGGAGCAGCTGACCACTGACGGGCAGATCTGCGGTGATGCCTGTGGACAGCCCCACGGTGGCGAAGGCCGAGACCGTCTCGAAGAGGACCTTGTCCAGCGGAAGTCCGGTCAGGTGCATCAGCGCACCTGTGGAGAGGATGACGACGGCGGTGGCCAGCAGCACCACCGCGATGGCCTGCCGGTGGACGGCCCGGGAGAGGCGCTTGCCGAAGATGTTGACCGCGGTCCCCCCGCGCAGCTCGGCAAAGACGATGAACAGCAGCACCGCGAAGGTAGTGACCTTGATTCCTCCGGCGGTGCCGGCCGGAGCCCCGCCGATGAACATCAGCACGTCCATGCCGAGCCAGGTCGTGGGTTCCATCGCCGAGATATCTAGGCTGTTGAACCCTGCAGTGCGTGTCTGCACCGACTGGAAGAACCCTGCCAGCAGCTTCTCTGACCAGTGCAGCGGTCCCAACGTGGCAGGGTTCGACCACTCCAGTGCCGAGATCATGGCTGTGCCACCCACCAACAGGATCCCTGTTGCCCAGAGGACAATCCGGGTGTGCATGGACCACAGCCGCGGTGTGGCGAAACGACGGCGCAGCTGCAGGATGACGGGGAAGCCGAGGCCTCCCAGGATGATCGCGGCGCTGAGCGCCAGGCAGACCACCGGGTCCGAGACGAAGCCCATCATCGAGTCGCTGAAGAGTGAGAATCCGGCGTTGTTGAACGCTGAGACTGAATGGAAGACGCCCTGCCACAGCGCTTCCGCGAGGCTCATCTCGTAGCTGAAGAAGAAGCGCAGCGTCAGTATGACTGCAAGGATGCCCTCCACGAGCAGGGAGATCTTGACGATGCCCAGAATCAGCGAGCGCAGATCTGCAAGACCGAGGCTCTTGGCCTCCGCGGCGGCAAGCAGCTTCGAGCGCAGCGAGAGCCGTCCCAGGACGATGAGACCCACCACCGTGGCGAAGGTCATCACGCCGAAGCCACCGAGTTGGATCAACACCAGAATGACAGCCTGGCCGAATCCGGACCAATGGCTTCCGGAGTCCACCACTGTCAGTCCGGTCACGCACAGGGCAGAGGTGGCCGTGAAGAGGGCGTGGATGAAGTCAGTCTGCTCTCCGGCAACCGTCGCTGCGGGGAGAAGCAGAAGTGCGGTCCCGATGCCTGTGACCAGGAGGAAGCCGAGAAAGATGAGCCGCACCGGGCTGATCCGGCGAAGCAACGCCCGCTGTTCTGCGGGCACAGGTTGATTCACAAAGTTGAACTGTAGACCTGTCGGCCGGAATCAGCCAACATCGCCCTTCGGGCCGTGAAGAAGTCGACAGAAACGAAATCGGCCCCCTGCTCTCGCGATGCGAGTGCAGGGGGCCGATCTTTCAGAGGTTCTGTTCATCGAACCCGAGATGTCCAGCGCGAGAAGGTTTTTACACCGTTCTCGGCGAACTTAGAGAAGCTTAGAGCGGGTTAACGTTCTCAGCCTGCAGACCCTTGGGGCCGCGGGCAGTCTCGAACTCAACCTTCTGGTTCTCCTCGAGGGAACGGAAGCCGGAAGTGGTGATCGCGCTGAAGTGCACGAAGACATCGTCTGAACCGTCTTCGGGGGCAATGAAACCATAGCCCTTTTCAGCGTTGAACCATTTAACTGTGCCAGTGGCCATGATGTTTCCTTAATATACTTGCTCTTGCT
>Ga0265798_10009846_pt1 | contig 11879 bp, 12 predicted proteins | sample P3T30metagenome_FD_192430 | JGI IMG/M metagenome (GOLD analysis project Ga0265798, IMG submission 192430) | Plant litter microbial communities from East Loma Ridge, Irvine, California - P3 T30 | ecosystem: Environmental > Terrestrial > Plant litter > Unclassified | place: USA: California... | reverse complement strand
GAGTGTCGTGGGATCGATGCACGATGGCTAGTCGCAGATGGCTACAGGGCGGGGTGCAGTGCAGAAGGTGTTGACGGGAGGTAGGGCGAGGTTCTGGCGCGGTCGCAGAAGGTGGCGTGGAATGCTGAGTGCGATGGGTCGCGATTGGGTAGGCTTGGGGGTTTGCATTTGATGATGACGCGTCAGTTTTTATCTTACTGCTTCATCGTATGGGATGCTCTCAACAGTTGAATCAATCGTTGTGGGCTTCGGCCTGTATTTTCATGACTTACGTAGGCGACAAACGTGTAGCCTGGGGCATACACGAAGAAGAGAATGCGTCGCCGATTCAGGATAGGGCCCCGGTAATGCTTCAGGCTGGTTGTTGAAGTCCTGCTTTGTTGAATGAAATAATCGTGACAGCTTCGAGGTAGCCCATGGTCAGCACAAAAGTCTGAGGCAATAACAGCATAGCCACAAAAGGTGTAGACGCTGCTGTGACATTGCGTAGTGCGCCTTGGACTAAGATTTCCGTTGTGTTATCCACAGATGTACCGAGAGCGTCGCGTGATTAAGGCTAATTACATGTAATATACTCGCTTCCTCTTGCTAAGACTGTTAATGCTTCAACACAGCAGGCTAGTTCTATGTGCCTTCTTACTTTGTCTTCACGAACACCCAATCTTCGTTCTGATCAATATGCTAGCTTCTTAAGAGTGTTTTATATGCAAGCGCTATTCCGCATTTCTTACTATTATAATCGAACCATAGCGACAACCGTAATACAACCTGGCAATAGAAAATGACTAGGTAACAAGCGACGACGCTTATTGACCGTGCGCTCTGTCTCCTACACCCACTTCTAAAGCACCATGCCGCTCTGCTCTCGTTCAGCAAGTCCTTCAGCGAAATCTGGATATCGCTACAACGACCGTCGATCAGCTCCAGGGGATAGCCGGACCCAGCTCGACACTTAATGAAACACCAAGGCCTCCCATGAACGCGACATCCTCTCTTCCTCCGCAGCCAACCAAGGAAACACCTTAAACCATCGAGCAGGATAACTTGAACCCGTCATTCAATTCTGAGTTGTCGGATTTCGCATACCGACTAAACTACCAATTTCCGAAACTCACTGAACGACAGCTTAAGGAAGCCATGGACCAGCTGCAAGCCCAGAAGGTTGAGGACGTCGCCGCCATACTCGTGTGGGTAGCCAATAGCTCACGACGCGGCTCTAGTTATGACGAGGTCATCGGAACCAAACAAGATCCGATGGTGGGAGCTTGGAAAGACGCCGACCTTGATGTAAAGCAGTACGAAATGACCCGCGAAGACTACGGCTGAGGCAACAGAGCTGTGTAAGGGGTTCTAGCGGTGCGTGGTATCGACATTAGGGACAGAAAGACGCCATGACGGCTTGAGAGAGGGTGCGCGAGGAAGACAGGTCTTCCTCCACTAACGGTAAACAAATACTGGGCCACCCGAGAGGGCTACATATCTCCCAGACCTACCTAGGTAGCTGTGGAGTCTCAATAGCGCTATACGTATCCTTCTCACCCCTCTAACTCTCCCAGAATGCTCTATGGATTACAGCATGTACACTCCGGGAGCCTCTATCGAGGTCACGCCAAAACCTCTTTTGTGTCCTGGTCTCATCATGGCTCCCAAATTCCTTACCGTCGGTTGATCAAGGTGACTCCGCGTGCGATTCGATACCGTGAGGTATCAGTCTCAATGAGACAGACCCTATGTAAGATGACCCCAGGGCCGCTGGCCAATCCTTCTAAGTTTGGCTGTGACGGCAAAGTCATCAACACCATTCACTGCTTCACGGCCATTATCAACCAGAATGAACACTGTACCAACCCGAACTGTCAAGGGTCACATGTACCTCCTGTTAGAGAGGTGTTTGACTTCATACTTAGCCTCAAAGCAGAGGATCACTACCAGAATGGTTACGTCGATGACTTGAACCGCACGTTTCTTTCAACGTCCTCAAGGTCTATTTCAGGGAGCATTTCCGCCACAACACGTTGCCGGTGATCACTCGACCCCGGGGCGGCAAGCAGCTCAACGCCTACCCACGAGACCTACAACAGCGCTTCCGGGTGAAGTGTACCGTCCCGAACAACATGTATCAAGGAACCATTATGAAGGACATGCTTGCAAAAACCGAGTGGCTGAAGCAGATTGAGAACAAGCTGCCACCGCAACCCGGCATTGCCCCCATGCGTCGCTGGCAGTCAACCTACCGACTACGTCGACAACTGCCCAGAACTTTGGCGCATCAAGTCAAGCGCATCCATATCGACTACAGGGAATCATGGGCAGCATGTATCCAGCACTCTTACTAATGCTGAGAATATTCGTGCATCTGTTAACCCTTTGAGGTTATCCAGCTTGATCGCCGGAAGCAGTCAATCCAAGCTTCCACAACCGCCTGCGACATCATGAACAACTCTGAAGGATACACAGGGCCCGGCCAAGGTCACAAGCAGTTGATACCAAAGACTGAAGAAGATACAGGCTGGAATCGCATGCGGGTGTCGCCACATAACCTACTCGGGAAGTATTCAGTGTTGGTTAACCCATCACCATGCTTCCGCCAGACTTCAAGCGGAGGAACCCGCTCAGGGTGCGACCTTTCCAAGACTTCGATGACGCCGCCCCACTACCATCCAATGCCCGAAACAGGCTCCTGAACATGGTCCATGAGACTGGAGGGTTTAACCCAACTTGGAGGAGAAAGAAGGTTGAGGAATACATCGCCCCTAAAGAAGATGACGAACAGAAGCCTTCGAAGAGGAAGCGCAAGAACAAGAACAAGAAGACTAAGGAGGCAAAGGACGTGAGTCCCGCACTTCTGGAAAGTCAGTATGACTTGCTCTGGAGTCTGATACAGGAAGGGCTTCGGGTTGGATCAGATGATCACACAACGGAGTCGGGGATGGATTTTGCAACACCATCGGAGCTTACCAATGCGAAAGAGCCCATCGTTCTCGACCCACATCAACGCCATGCTATCCATAGGGCCCTGAGAGATTGCAGGCAGGCCATCATGGAACCATTGTGGCATACGGCATGGGTATTGGCAAGACGCTGGTAGCCGTAGGATTGTACGCCGTCTTGAAGCAAGACTTCGCCATGCATGGGCTTGATTGGCCCTTGCTTGACAAGACGACTTTGGACGAAGGGCATGACTTGCATGAGTTTGCCCGCAAAGTGAGCATACAGGGAGGATTCCTGATCGTTGTTCCAGTCGATCTCATTCCCCTATGGGAGAAGGAGCTCCAGGTGCACTTGGAAAACCCTCCAAGTGTCATTGTATACCATGGACACCAGTCGTGGTACCACTCCACTGCGCATACTGCAGACGAGCTTGCCGCAGTTGATGTGGTAATAACATCCTATGAGATGGTACGGTCAGATTACGAAGATGCCATGGCCGCTGCAGCGTCGCACGAAGACTTCTTCAAGACACCGGTTCTCGCAGGTTCCTCCACCATAGTCATATACTGGAGGGGTCAAATCTTGGACGAGGCACATAAGATCGCAAACGACAAGACTGGTGTCAACAAGGCTGTAAATCGCGTTCGAGCGTTGATGCGTCTGCCACTTACGGGTACGCCATTCCTCAACGATTACACAGATATACAGTCCCAGCTGTCGCTGATCAAGCTCGCGCCCTGCGACGATCCAGAAGTTTTCGCCTCTCATTTCCTCTTACGTCCTGGGGCCAACCAGTTCGTATACCGCACGTTGTCAGGCGAACTCAACAGCGTGCTCTCTCTAGTACTTAAGTCATGCTCTCTCCAGCTAGATCGTGGAGACGATTTTGGTGGCGAGACGGTTGCTTCCGAGATCGATGTGGAATACATTACACATGACCACGAATTGGAAAGCTGGGAGCGAGACGCGCAAGTGAACGTTAAACAACCGTGGCTTGGGACCCACGAGCCGGGCGAGGGTGAAGCGGCAATAGCGGCGAAGATATCTTCAAGCTCATCATCTTCGCCAGAGTAGTGGCTGTGCACCCCAGATGTGCTGACGCGGATCACGGAGAGAACGGAATTATCAGAATCGATGTTCGGGAGTTGATGGTGATGCATGTGACGACTGCCTTCCAGGTGAGATCGGACCCTCAAGGCGGATCGGCGCGGCAATGACGTCATAGCTAGCGGACTTCGCGACGCGTTCGTTTTGATCATGTATTCTCTCCAACTCTACCTAAGTATCTTACAGTTCAGGTTTCGTTCAAAACAGCCGTTGTTCAACATCCTCAATCACACCCCATGCTACATCCCATGCTCTATTGACATATGTAGTCGATCGCTGTGCTCAGCTTGACTTGCCAACAGCTCTTATCCTACCGCCCCAAAACCACAGCACTGCACTTGCTGGTAACCCCAAACCAATCGAGGCGAAACCCAATGTGCTGTTACCCCAACCATATCCCAGACTTTTGTACATGTCGGGCGCAAAAATCGGAAAGACAAATGCGAGGCCATACGAAACCGAACGAATTGCTGCACCGGAGGAAGCTGCGAACTGGCCAAATTCCTCAATCTGATATGCGATGCTTGCTTGGTTTACGATGAAGCTACCCAGCGTGAAGATGACAACACCGAAATCGACCATGGCCCAGTGGAGTGCGCGCTCGGCCGACCACCCATACCAGAAGAGACCGGCTGGCATGATGATCATTCCTGGAACCATGTAGGGGATGCGGAACTCAGGGACACCTTTTCCATCAGTCCGTCTAGCTTGTTTTCGATACGACCAGTCCATGATGCGGCCACCCAGTTGGCCACATAGGGTCGAGCCTATTGCAACCGAGAGATAATGTAAGCTGCCGACAAGCTCAGATTGACCGTATTTGTCGATCCACAGCGACGCGTAAGTAGCGAGCATAAGTGTATAGACGGCAAAAGACAACGTCGCGGTCAGTGAGATGAGCCAGGTGATAGGCCTCGTAATAAAGATGCGAATTGGACGCAGAAGGTTCTGCGCAATGCGAGCACGCTCAGCTTTGGTGGTTAGGACGTTACCACCCTCGGCTAACGCTTTGCGGCGTAGCAAGACTGGTGTATATGATTCGCGAATCAAGAAGAACCCAACGATCAGGACGACGGCGTTGAAAGCACTCATGATCCAAAAGACCCACGACCAATGGATGGAGTGGGTGACAAGACCACCGATGATTGGTCCGAGAGCAGGACCAAGAAAGGGAAGTAGGGTTACCATGGCCAGGGATTTGCCGCGTTCTTGCTCGCCGTACATGTCTGCCATGACTGGCCCATTCAGCTGCGAAAGATCAGTCACCGTCATGTCGGCATTGATCAGGCTCATCACTTACCGTTACGCCCACACTCGCACCAGCTCCGGTCAAAAACCTCCCGACGATCATCAAGCCAGTGTTCCTTCCCACAGGACAAAGTGTGTTCCAGGCCACATACCAAGCGTTACATATTAGCCAGACTGGCTTCCTCCCCCATATCTCACTGGCGCTTGCGACTAAGAACGGCGCGATGCCCATGCCAAGGAAGTATACCGACATGGTTATTTGGGCGGTGGAAGCGCTGATGGCGAGATCGGAAGCGATGGCAGGAAGCGACGGTGCAATCATGCTTGCAGACATTATGGGTATCAGCTGGCCGAAAGAGAATATAATTCCCATGGTGATCTTGCGTGAAGCTGGCCAGTTGTAAGGATCGGAGGTGTCTGTGGGTGACGCCCATGTTGACTAATTTGTTAGCAAGAATTGATAAAAGTAAGACATTAACATACCCCGTACTCATTCTTTAACCGCACCAGGCGGTCATTAGTACCGTCAGTGGTCCAAGACGCTATCTCCGGGTCTTCCCCGTCACGCGCTCGATGCTCAGTTTTGAGTATGCCCGGGGCCGCACCACCAACAATCCCATCGACAGCTTTCTCCGGATCTTTGGAATGAAACATATCAACGAATATTATCAACTGATATTGTACATGATCCAATAAACTGTGACGCGCTCTGCGTACAGTATATACAATGTTCGCTCGGAGTTCGGACCTATGCTTTTATCAGATCGGAATTAGCTCAGGCCCTCCATGCCGATTGCTGCCTAGCAGGATCTGATAAAGTGTCAGTCCTCCATGCCGCCGTTGATGCTTTAACCTTCCTATTGCAGTTGGAACAAGGCTGGCAGAAATCCCAATGTGCGTTTACTAGTGCCCGGATCTTATCGACGATGTCTGCCACTCTTCACCGCTACCTTCCCAACCAGTTGACCGGGGATGCAGTCGCATTCGAAGCGTAGTTGACGGACTCAGATTCGGATACATCTATTGACGATGTCTCCGGCCTCTACCTTCTCCATTCCTCAAGACTTTGGCCACGCTCTACGTATCCTTCAGGGTCGATTCTGGTGCCGAGTGCCAATGTAGGAAACTTTGGTCGTCTGCTTCTGGTTTACTAGTTTGTGATTCGGCGGTCCGCGGGACAGCATTCTATACAAAGGAGAAGAACACGGTTGGGAATATTTTGACAATTTCCTTCATTCTAGAGCCTACATCATTGTAAAAAGAAACATATGCAAAGTTTGGTAGCAACAGAGTCTCCCGGATCAACTCGAGGCCTGCTTACAGCTGAATGTTCTTTCTACATCCTAATAAAGTAGATGTATGTTGGACCCTCCCACGAAATGAAGTGACGGCAGCTTCACAGGGCAATCGCGGCAAGCAGCCAGACTGTGAGCTAAAACATGAGGATACAAGATCAGTCATGATACGAGGATCTCTAAATTTCGGTTAAAGAAGGCGCAGTGCAGTTTCTAATGTTGTGACAACGGTAAGAGTTCTATCACAGTCGCCTGTACGAAAGACATTCGATCAAAGACTAATAACACCAGGACTCATCGACTCGTCGAAGGTCTCCTTTCCGTAAAGCAAGAACTCCATGTCGGTGACATTATGTATGTCGCCCTGATTCTTTCTCCAGCATCCTTAACAAACATCATATCCTCTGTATCTCCTGTTGCCAGCTCTGATGAGTCTGACCCTCCGGAAACATACTACTGACCACCTGCCCCGTCTTCATATCGTAATGTGATCCTGGTGGCAACTGGTTATGCATGCCACCTGGGCTTGTACTGCCGCCTCCACTTCCTTCGTTCTGTCTCGGATCGAGGAACTGCCCATGTCCACTTACACCAGACCCTGGCCGTTGTGGCTGGGAAATGGATCGCTCGCGCCATCGCTGACTTTGCTCGTCTTCCCGGGTGAAACGCTCGTATGGACTGGGCATGCGGACGTCAGGCTGGAACGTAGCGGCGCGCGGCGGAGCGAAAGATGGTGGTTCCCATTGACTTCTTCCTGTAGCTTTCTCTATGTAGTACCAGCGTTGGCTCCTTGTGTCGTACTCCTGTATCCAACCCTGTGGCACTGATGGTGCACCGCCTGGTGGAGCAGGGCTGCCGGGGTAGCCACCTTGAGACTGCGGCCGGCCTTGCTGTTGCCCGTGGAGGACCGGCATTGGGTGATATCCATTTGCACGCGGCGGCGATCTGGTTCCGCGTCTCTGTTGCTCGAACTTGTGGATCTGTTTGGTGATGTAGTTGTCTGCGCGCTGTATGTAGGTCTCGAATGACATGGTGGCGTTCGTCTCGTAGATCAGGATAGCGCTAGGCCCGTACCGCGACAACGTTAGACTAAACGAGTAGTAGACGATGGTAATTGTGGTGCGTTTCACACAGCCACAACGGGGGCTTCACGCTATATATGCTCTGCCCAATCCCTTCCCCACGGCGTGCGTAAGCCACTCCTAGCCACATGTCATCAGCAGCTCTCCATCACAATGCAGGACTAGCCGCACCAGCACACTGCAGAAGTCTCATCAAAATGGCGCCGCAATTTTGAAGCTTAGCATGGCTTCTATGGCGCAGGCCGCCGTGTGATTGGCCAAAGCAGGGGCGGTGCGGAAAGCGCGGAAGTGTGGCTCGCGTGAGGTGGCTTTCGCGCGTCGCTAATTTGCCGATTTCCGTGGCGCATGCGACAGCGAGGGATGTGACACCGAGTTTGCGAAGCACCGAAAGCTACCCGAAACCACAATTTGACGCATACGAGATCGTGCGCGCAGTGCCTCCGAACCATGAAGAAGAAGCGATGAGTGTTAGTGTCTCGTCGCAGAAATCGTGCTAAAAGTCCATGTCACCATCATCCCCATGTCCCTAGGTCACTCACCAAAAGGAATGGAAAAAGAAGCCTACCATTTGGTGATAGTGCTCAATCATCCCCGGTACCAGTGCTGTAGGGTGAGCCTTCCGCTCAGAACCATATCCACGATCTGGTATCCGGACACAAGCTCCAGGTGAAGGCCAAACTCTCAGGTGATGCGAGAAAGCCCCTGTTGACAGCCAATTCCCAGACCGGTTGGTCGTCCCAAATCCAGTAGTCCAGTTCGGCGGCATTGCGAATCATGCACACCTTCGTGGGGGCGACGATCACCTGCAAGGTGGAGCGTTGTGTCTTGTGCGAATGCGAGTCCGATAAAGGCGAAAGGATCCATAGAACGCCTGTGTGATCACTGCAGTATTAGAATCTGGTTATTCTCATTAAAAAAGATGAGATAATCGAACGGTGTGCCCAGGTAATGTCTCGAAATAGTCAAACTTGTCATCGTGCTCCTCGAAGATGATCTCTGATCAATACGACAACGCACGACACTCCTGGCGTAGCCAAGTACGAATCAGGGCCAGACTGCAGTAGTCCTGGGCAAAATACATCTCCTCTTCGTATCGACATAGTCAGAGGAAAATTCTCGAGGATGGTACGCGCGTCCGGCGTCACCGTCCCCGATGACGGACCCATCGTCATGCCTGCATAGGTCTGATGATAGACTTATTGGGTGTTTCAAGATTACGAACACTGGATGAATGACCAGCTCCAAGAAAGGAAAGGCTGGCAACAGGTGACGGCTCGGTGGAACCTGCGGAGAGTAGCCCGCTCGCGCGCTCGGATCGACGGCTGATATCTGCGGTATGCTTGCGATAGGCTCGTAGCGACCAAAGAACGTCAGTATCCATCTTGTTCAGTAGCTTTCAGTACATACCTCATTGTGTCTATGTGGAATGATTGCTTTTGTAAGGTCTTTCGGGGGTTGCGTTTCGAGCTGACCCTTGTTGCTTTGCTGCAAGCCGCCAGCATGCTTGCCGCGTGGAATTCACCCGTTCTAGATCTAGAGACATCTGCACTGTGTTTCGAACAAGTATGAAAAGTGTTGTATTGACTCCCAGCGTTCGTCTGTGGAAAGCATGGTATCGTACCGGGATAAGAGCGACCGCTATCTAGAGAAGTCAGTTGCCGCCGGAGCCCACCAGGCTCTCAAGTACAGCATACAGAGCCAGGCCCGGAAAGTCAATGTGAGCGCTGACCTGTGTCGACGCGTCTGCTTGTTGTTTGGGTTCCTGGCAGCTCGTCGCGCATCGCGAGCGGCACCTGGATGACGTCACGGTCACGTGCTTCTGTCATCTGATCTTGGAATGTTGCACGTACCTGCAGTCAACTCAAGTATCAGTATTCAACTTCATATTAATACAGCCATAACTTCTGACCCCGAGACAAATCTCTGCCACAACCGCATATCGCCATCTTTACTTCGAACCCTTGATAAAGTCGCCGCGCAGCCATTTCGGCGCACCTTTCCTCACGAAGATCATGTCGTTCTCCGTGTCCAGTCCGAGTGCACTGAACCACTCCAATGCATCCTCTGGTACGTGCGGTAGCCTTGTCACTGATATTTTACACTGCTTGACCCAAGGCACTGTGCTTTTGGGATTCAGTACTAGCCTCATACCGAATACGCTTGGTTCCTTCAGCTCCACGCTCTTGAAGACGCCCTCCACTGCGGCTTTCCACTCCGCCTCATAACCAACAAATAGTTCGTTGAAGATCGCGCCTCCCTTGCCCACGAACTCGTACTCGAGACCAGGCGTTTGGAAAAGGCTTAGAAGCAGGGGACGGATTTCGATGGGTGTATCGTATTTGCCACGGCGTTCGACATCAGTACGTATGGTGAGCCAGGCGCTGATGGTGTTGCGATCGACAACAAAATTGCCAGACGACGGGTAGATGGTATCCAGGTAGTCTTGTGCATCGCGGATGTGCACCGATACGGCACGGTCCCTCAAGTACAGTTCGCGGAACTCGCGACGCGTTTGTCGTGACGCCTGAGTCAAGCTGTAGTAACCGCGCGCAGCCCAGAACGCTTCACTTGTTGTTGTGACACTGCGCCGGCTGACGTGCTGCTCAACAAGGCGCTGCTTGTCATTCGCGGCAAGCGCGTATATCCTGTTGCGCACCTCTACGCGTCTGTGAGCTGAGAACAAGTTGTGCCGAGGTTGGTATGGTACCTTGCGGAAGGTCGCTAAAGCCCCGGCCCGCAGACCTGCCAGCATTCACAGTGGATGGGTTCGAAGACATTGTGACGCTCATTGCAATGTTGCTATAAGCTTTTGCGCAAAACAAAAGCTTTCTTGGAAGGTCTAGGGGGTTAGGAGAGGTTGTGGATAGAAGCGCATTCAGGAAGGTGAAGGGTTGGGTGTCAGCGTGCTAGCCGCATTAGGCAGGACGTAATCGTCGGCCGCTAGAGGATACGTAATTTGATTGTCGACCGAGCGACAAACGACGCATTCTCTCACACGTCGCCTTTGTTCACTTCTTATTGACTAGCAGGTCATCCTCATAACGTAAATATTGGGTCGAAACAGTTTGCCTTGACCCAACGGTCTACGCGCCCGGGGTGCCTTACCATATTTGCCTCCTCATCGTATCCGATCAATCATCAACTTCAACAACTGACCTGGTGCCGACGCACATTGAAAAAGACAACGCAAAGGGTTATGTGAAGAAATCACCGACCGCAGCTTTTTTGGATCGCGAGGTTTCGCGAGTCTAAATTGATAACGCGTCTTGCCACAACCGTTCACATCATGTCGCGGATTATGGGAACTCGTGAAGTCAAACTGCCGATATCGACAAGCCATCCTCGTTCGTACTTTCAGTCGCGTTGGTTTCTTTACTGGATTTCTACATCGTATCGATAAAACTTCAGACCCCAGCTCCAGAGTGGCTCAGATTTGTCGCGAAAGTAAAGGTCGCTGTCGAAAGCAGAGCACACAAGCTAATACCATTTATGAGGCCTCTGGACGGAACCAATCTTAGGTCTGAACGAGGTCAGATGTCAGAGATATGTATCGATACGACTGTAGCAGTCGTAAGACTGCTGGACGTTGCATCTCTGGTCGTCTTTACTCCCTACAGGACACTACAAGACCGCTGGCGATAGAGAACATGCAGGAGGAGATGAAGCTATCAGACCAGTGGTTGCAGCAGGTAAAACTGGGAATGCAGAGGGCTTACTATCATTGAGCGATTGCGTCACTTCCTAGGTACCTTGCTCACTCACCACCAAGAAGCTCTGATTCTTTCACTACGATATCGGACCGCTGCCTGTGCTCAAACTGTTCTTTCGCCTTCGCGTTCGCCTATAAATAGCTAAGCTAAAATCTGACCTTCTACTGAACTTACTTTGTTGTTGATAACTGACGCAGCCAATCCCAACTTCTGTTCAAATTTACACAAAGAGCAAAACCCTCCGCACAACATGAAGCTGTTCAATTCCTTGGCCATCTTGCTGATTGCTGGTATCGCTCTACTCACTGCGGCTGCTCCCACTGTGGACGACGACAGTACCGATGTCTCGCCTCTTGAGTACACAGGTATGAAGCATTTTTCAACGGCTTTTTGGTTTCCACTTACTGACAACGATAGATGTTACCACCGCCGAAGATTGTTGCGACTGGCGACCGACTTTGAAACATCACGGTGCTGCTACTGTGGAGGTCTGGGTTGGCCGTCCG
>Ga0265798_10009845_pt1 | contig 11880 bp, 15 predicted proteins | sample P3T30metagenome_FD_192430 | JGI IMG/M metagenome (GOLD analysis project Ga0265798, IMG submission 192430) | Plant litter microbial communities from East Loma Ridge, Irvine, California - P3 T30 | ecosystem: Environmental > Terrestrial > Plant litter > Unclassified | place: USA: California... | reverse complement strand
CTGCCAAAGCAGAAGCAAAAGGAGTGAAAGGTTATTTTATTTTGGTACAGTCGAATGGCGAGGATATGAAACAAATTGCTCATCTTTTGGAAATTGGAGCCATCAAACCACACGTTTCAAAAACTTTTCCTTTTGAACAAATGAGAGAAGCTCATCAAGAGCAAGAGACAGGAAGAACGGTCGGTAAAATCGTAGTGACATTATAATTCTATTGATGATAAAAATTAAAGAAATGAGCTTTAAAAATTTAACGATGATAGGTGTTACGATGCTTTCGTTGATTGCCTGTAATAAATCGCCCAATCAGAATTCCGGCAAATCTGAAGATGGAATTTCAGCTGATAAAACTGCGAAATTGGAAGAAGTTTTTGCTGATAGCACGTATCAATTAACGGGTGTCGCAGTTGCGAAAGACAACAGGGTTTTCGTGAATTATCCGTATTGGTTAGACAATCACAGCTATTCTGTTGTTGAAATCAAAGATGGAAAACCTATTCCTTATCCCAATGAAGAATGGAACAGCTTTAAAAAAGGCGAAGACGGACAGAATAAATTTGTAACAGTACAGTCTGTAGTGACCGATGATAAAGGGTTTCTTTGGGTAGTCGATGCGGCTGGAATTGGTCTTGGAAAAGTATATCAGCACAGTGCGAAGATTTTAAAAATCAATTTGGCAACAAATAAAATTGAGAAAATATACAGATTTCCTGAAAATGTGTTGGGTGAAGATGTTTACATCAATGATATTCGAATTGATAATCAAAATGGTTTTGCGTATTTGACCAATTCCAACACGGGCGGAATCGTTGTTTTAAATATCAACAGCGGAGAATCGAGACTGGTTTTAGGAAATTCTCCATCGGTAAAATCTGACCCGAATTATCATTTTTCGCCGTTGGGAACCGAGCTTGAAAAAGGAGATGGTTCTCTATTAAAAGTAAATTCGGACGGAATTGCGTTAACTCCTGACAATCAATATATCTATTATAAACCTTTAAGTGATAACCGTTTGTACAGAATTAAAACTGATTTGCTGAGAGATTTCAAAACGTCTGAAAATGTTTTAGAGAAAAATGTAGAAGATTTGGGCAAATTCATCACGACAGACGGAATGATTTTCGACAACAAAGGAAATCTTTATTTTGGAGATTTAGAGAAAAGTTCAATCGTAAAAATCACTCAGGATTTAAAAATGCAAACCATTGTTCAGGACAAAGAAAAACTGATCTGGCCAGACAGTTACAGTATTTCCGATGACGGATATTTATACATTTCCAATTCGCAGATTCAGCTGATGCCTTGGTTTCATAATGGAAAAGAAGAATTCAAAAAACCGTTTAAAGTTTTCAGGATTAAGATTTAAATCAAAAAATTAATAAAATGAAAAAAATAGTTTTAAGCTTAGCAAGTCTAACAGCAACAATGTTATCGGCACAAAATGTACAGACATTTACATTGAAAAAATTGCCTTCAAAACCTGTTAATGAACTTCTGACTCGGGGAATGATTTCGGGAGAACAGGGAACCATCGGTTATTTTACGTACAAAAAAGGAGCAGTCGTTCCAACGCATCAACATATCAATGAGCAGTACTCTTTAATCACAAAAGGTAGTGTAAAAGTGAAGATTCTGGACAAAGAATATATCGTGAAAGCAGGAGACGGAATCATTATTCCACCCAATGTACCCCACAGTTTTACCGCTTTGGAAGACGATACAATTGATATCGATTTCTTCGCCCCATCCAGAACGGACTGGATTGAAGGGAAAGATAATTATTACGAGAAAAAAATAATTTTGAATCTAAATTAATTCTAACAAACATTACAAAATTATTTATGAAAAAAATATTTTTAAAACTCGCTTTGCTGGTCGCAGTAGTGCCTTTGGTTTCGTGTACTGTAAAACAAATCAAAACCGCTAACAAAAAAAGCGCTTCAAACGACAGAATCTGGCATTATTCTACGATTAATGCGATGAGACGGGGCACTTACGAAGGAACGCATACCGTAAAAGAATTAAAAGGCAAAGGAGATTTTGGACTGGGAACATTCAATCATCTTAATGGTGAACTCATTGCATTGGACAGAATTATCTATCGTATTCCGCCATCAGGAAAAGTGGAAGTTGCCTCGGAAGATTTGAAATCGCCTTTTACCTCGCTCACATTTTTCAAAGCAGATTTGGTGAAAACCATCAATTTTACAGGAACTTTTGAGGAATTGCAGGAAAAAATTCTACCAATGCTGTCGACTCAAAATTTACCATACGCCATCAAGATAGAAGCCAAGTGGTCTGACATTACAGTGGGCGGAGCAGACCCTATTTCTCCTTCTGACACAACGGAACTTGCAACACTAATGAAAGCAAGACCTCAATATAAATCAGAAAATATAACTGGAACAATGGTGGGTTATTTTACACCTTCTTTGTTGAGTAATGTGGACCTTTCTCCCTTTCACTTTCATTTTATTTCTGACGACAGAACATTTGCTGGGCATCTGATAACAGGTCAGCTCAAGAATGCTGAAATCAAGATTTATCTGAATGAGAAAAGTGGATATGATGTTGAGTTATTACGGGATAATGCAAGGTTCCGTCAGTTTAAGTTTGAGAGTAAAGGTGATTCTTCGGCTTATTAGATCCAAATTATAAATGCTAAGTAGGGTGAATTAAATAAAATTTTCAGATTCCTATAAAGCAAGAAACTACAAAATATAAGACTTTATTAATGATTGTGTTTGGTTTTGATTATTATAATATATGCGAAAAGGTGGAAAGATTATAATACTTGTTTGATAAATACTAAGTTTCTGATTATGAGGTTGTAAATAAATGGCGCCAACTGTCTTTAGTTGGCGCCATTTTTTGGTTGTACCCATAACCGAAGAAATATCGAATTATTTGGTAGAGGATTTGGAAAGAATTGTAGAACTAAATAATCATAAAATAGGTTCGCTACCCTCTATAATCTGAATAAGATATACCATTACAATTTATTGGCTGTTCTTATTTGATTAATAATGTCAATTTTTTTATGTGGTCGACTTATGATCCCCTCATTTTCAAATTTTTTCAGAATTCTACTCACAACTTCTCTGGCAGTACCCAAAATATTTGCTATTTCCTTATGTGAAATTTTAATTGGGTCACCATTGTTTTCATCAATTTTTCTACTTATTAAATCATAAATTCTTTTGTCTAATTTGTGAAAGACTGCCTGAGAGGTCATGCTCATCATATCAGTATACCGCTTATGATATTCTTTAAAAAAAAAGTGATTAAGCAAAGGGTAATCTTTTATCCACTTTAAAACTTTAGCAACAGGAAGTAAAAGTATTTCGGATGATTCTTCTGTGCAGGAATATATCAGGCTTTTATTATCAGTAAATACCGATGAAAAGGTCATGATACAGCTTTCATCAGGCTTAATGTAATAGTATAAAAATTCTTTACCGTCATTAAGTGAATACACTTTAATTGAGCCATGGAGCAAGATGGGAATATAATGAATTTTTTCTCCCTCTTTTAAAATCTCCTGTCTACTCTGAATGACTGTGTGAACGGAATGCTCTTCTAGCTCATCAAAAAAATCAGATCCTACAAAATCAAATATTTTTTTAATATGATCTTTTGATATCATGTAATTTCTTTTCATCAATTCTTTTTCTGATTCGGCTTAAAGAAGGATTTTTTATTCCAAGATATGAGGCTAGATGATACGATTGCACTCTTTGGACAATTCCATTATGCTCCTTTAGCAGATTCACATATCTGTCTTCATGACTGAGAAAAAGCAAATCTTCAGTTCTTCCCTGTGACTGACTGAAAAAATATTCGGCCAAAACTCTCCCGAACCTTTCCCAAGGTTGATACGTACGATATAGATTTTGTAAATCTTCAAATGAAATATATAGGATTTCAGAATCTTCAAGTGCTTCTATATAATAATTACAGGGAGACTGGTAAATGAAACTTCGAAATGAAACGATAAATTGTTTCTCAGAAAAAAAGAATATGTTTTTTTCTTCATCTGTCGAAGGATCTACATAATATACCCTGAAGATCCCTTTCGTTACGATTCCCAAATCTTTACATACGACATTTTGTTTGTTATAAAAATTACCCTTTGGGATGATACGCTTACGCCAGTATTGTAATGTTGATGAAATATTTTCATCTGTTAATCCGGCAAATGGTGTCAGTATCTCATTTAATGCTTCAAAGTTTTTAATCATGATCTATATTTGATTTTTTTTATGGAAGTTTGAAAATGTCTTGATAGACTTTATTCTGATCAGAAATTTTTTCTAAATAATTCTATTCTGCTGATTTCAGATAATGTAAAGTTTTTTCTATATGCGCATCACCGTTTAACAGAGCACGATATTTAAATATTACGGTACCGGATCTGTCTACTACAAATGTTTCCCGTCCCGTAAGAAACAGGAAGTTTTTCACACCAAATAATTGTAAAACTTTATTTCCAGGATCACTTAATAATGTAAAATTAAGGTTGTGATTTTCAGCAAACTTAAGATGACTATCAACACTTCCTGAATTGATTCCTACTACCAAGGCTCCTTTATCTTCAAAATCTTTGTAATGATCTCGAAATGCACAGGCTTCCTTAGTGCAAATTCCGCTTTCGTCCTTCGGATAGAAGTAGATAATAAGAATTTTTCCCAGATGATCTTCGATATTAAAATCGTCACCATACTGATCCTGTAAAATAAATTGGGGAATTTTGTCGCCTATTTTTAATGTTCTGTTTGTTCTTGTACTCTTCATTTTAATCTTTTGAAATTTCTCTTAGAATTTGTGACAACTCATTGGGTTTGGAAATGAAAGGACTGTGTCCGGCATTCATGGTAAAAGTTCTGGTTATCCCGGCATCAGAAGCCATTTGTTGCTGGTAGGGATAGCTGATAGCGTTATCGGCTGTCGTAAAAACATAATATTTTTTTCCAGCGGATTGATAATTATCGGTTGTGTAATTTAAAGGGGTTGCAACTGGTGCTAATGGCTCTTGCTTGTAATTACTCAGGACAAACTGCTTCTGCTGATCTGTTCCATCCTGAACGAAGACAGCCGCAAAGTTCAAGTTCGGATTTATTACTCCTGCTAAAGTATGGTCTGCATTAAACTCAATCAGCGGCCCTAATTGTGAACCGGAATCCTGTATAGAATAATCCAAAACACTTTTACCTGTCTTAGGAATAAAACCTGCCACATAAACCAGTTTATTTATTTTTTGGGGCATTTCAGCAGCTGTCTGAGTAATTAACGCACCTCCCAAACTATGACCTACCAAAATAACCGGTTGATCAAAGCTGTTAACAGCTTCTTTTATCTGCTGTGTATAGACTTCAAATGAAATCTCATTCAGAGGGGTATTATCTGCGCCATGTCCTTTTAAATTAACCACTTTTACCTGATAGCCATCCTGTACTAAACTATTTTTAATACCTTCCCAAACGTAGGCTGCCTGCCAAGCACCATGTACCAAAACTACGGGGGATTTTAATGTATTGTCCTCTCCAACATCATCGATATTATCAGAACACGATGATAAAAAGATAAGGCTCAAAAGAATTAGCTGTACATTAAGTAAGCTTTTTAAAGATAGCATTGTTTCGTTTTTTAAAATTTTCATAAATTCTCTTTTTAATTACAGATCAAAATTGAACATATCAATTCAAGTAGATTTTCACTTAAGTTAATTTTGAATAGATAAATTTGATTATTATGCAAATCGGGAAAAAGATCGAAATCAAAAGACGTTTTGCTTGATTGAAAAGAAGAATTCGAAAATTATTTTGTTTTATCTCGTAATGCTTTTAATAATGCATCTGCCAACTCATGATCGGATGCAGGATTTTGACCTGTAATCAATTCTCTGTCCTGAACTACAAATGGTTTCCAGTTCTCTTTACCGTGTTTCACTTTGCCACCCGCTGATTTTAATGCATCAGCAACGTAGAACTGCAGTTTTGCAGTACTGTCTTTCAAGGCATCATCTTCCTCTGAGTTGGAGAATATCGTCATTTCGTAGTTCGCATATATCCAGTTTTTTCCTAAACGGTCAATTTCCGTTTCATCATTTTCTACCAAAGCTTTTCGGTAAGCAACTGCATTTTCAAGCGCTGCGGTCAATGCTACAGGTCCGTGACATAGAAAGGCTGTTACGATCTTTTCCTGATGTGCAAACCGAAGAATCTTTCCTAAATCACCACTTTCCATCAGATCAGTCATCGGTGCCCTTCCGCCGGGAATAAATACGGCACTGTACTTTTTAAGATCCGAGTAAGCGACGTTTTTAAGTGGTAGAGGTTGGTTGAGACCTGGATGAGTTTTAACAAATTCAAGAGCTTTTTTCAATTTACCTTCATCATTTTGAAAATAAGAGACGTGATTAGAATTTTCATCCATATGAGGTACTGCTCCTCCAGGTGTTGCCACTTCAATTGTATATCCTGCAGCTATGAGTGCCTGAGCAGGAACTGCCAGCTCATCTAAGAAGTAGCCTGTTTTGATGGTTGACTGATCGTTCATCAGCAGTTTATTTTCTGCCGACAATACTACAAGAACCACTTTTCCATTCTTTATTTTTGAAAAATCGTCAGGCGTTTCTTTAGATTCTGATTTTTTACAACCTATTGCTGTTAGAGTTAAACCTAAGAGCGTGATAGCCGCAGCAAATTTTGATTTTAATGTTTTCATTATTACATTTATTTAAGGATTTGTTATTAATTAAGATTGCATATAGTGACCAAGCTAATTTGTGAGTAGCCGGTTCGGATTTTTTTATTACATCAATATATTGTTGACGGGTTTTAAGACGGACGGAATACTTTTCTCTTTAAGCATTTCCCTGAGATCTATCTCAATTGTTCTGCTCATTGCTGTTATCGGAATATCGTTCGCACCTCCCTCAAATGGGTTTTCTGTGCTTTCTCCCACATTTTCAAGAATAAGGAAGATCCAGCCGATGATCATGCTGAACGGAATCGTTAGCCAAATACCATACATTCCAAGATTATCAAATTCCTTCAAAATGCCCAGGGGTGTCATAAAAATAAAAAGATGAATAAAGAACAAACTGATGCTGGCAAACTGACGCGGGTACGGGAAATTTTTAATCCTTTCATTGCGTCCCTGCTGGTCATAAAACTCTTTCAGAACATTAACCATCTCAACATACTTTATGGATTCTATTTTGCGATCATCATTCAGCTTTCCAATATGCTCAGACTGCAATCGGATAATTTGGGTTGCTGGATTTGAGGATTGTTCGATCTCCGCCAGCTCCTGTTCAGACAGTAAGTATTTAAGATGATCATGAAGCGTTTCATCCCATTCCTGCACACGGTATTTTTTTGCATACTCTCTGTAGTTGGCACGTACACGAACATTTTCCCATGCTCTTGGCTGTCTTAATTGAAAACGCAACGCGGTCAGCCATGCAATATGCCTGTAGATTAAAGTCTGCTGTACTTTTTCATCAGCACTATCATCTTTCGAAATGAAATCTTTTACCATAATGCCCCAGGAACGGCTGCTGTTTACAATGGCACCCCATATTTGCCGTGCTTCCCAGGATCTGGCATATGTTGCATTGTTTCTGAAACCAGCTATGAACACTGCGGCAGTTCCAATTAAAGTTACTGGTGGCCAGGGAATATAGAGCCAATGCAAACCACACCATTTATAAAGCAGTACCGGAACTGCAGCTACAATAAAAACATAGTAAATACTGCGTCTTGACCAAATTAAAAACTCTGATAGTGAATAACGTCTTCCTGCATGCATGTGATTAAGATTTAGATGAGTTAAAGATGAAATATCAAACAATTATTTTCCTGAAACACGTTGCATTACATCTGCAAACTGTATCGCATCTAGAAACGCATCTACCTTTATGATCTTTCCATTTTTCATCTGCATAAACCAGGCATAAGACATATTGTATGGTCTGCCGTCTGTAGCTGTTGCCTTTCCGTCAATAAGAGCTATGACCATATCTTTTTCGGCATAAAGAGCACGGACGGACGGTACTATTTTTTGTGAGAGCCTTTCATTTAAAGGATTGATTACTTCGTCAAGAAATTGTTTTTTTCCTCTATATGTTTTTGAAAGTGGTGCACTGCCGTTAATTGTCCAGACCACATCATCTGTAAGGAGGTCAAAAAAACTGCCTTTGCCATTTGCCCAACGTTCAAAGCCCGCATTGACAATTTTTTTATTTTCACTTTGAGTTTGCGCTGCTGCATTCATCCCGAATGTTGCCATTAAAGCAAAAAGTGCCATTTTTAAAGTTTTCATAAGTATTGAGATTTATTGATTAATTTTTTAGAAGCCCGTAGATATGGTCAATGATTTCATCTGTTCAATTTCAGTCTGCATCTCACTGAGCTTCTTTGTGGCTTTGTTGTAAGCATCCTGTCCAAGAAGTAATCTTAGCGGAGGGTTGCTCATTTCACTGATTTCGAAAATAATTTCAGCTGCTCTTTCTGGATTACCGGGTTGGTTTCCGTTATTCTGTTGCAGTTGATTTTTAAATTTGCCCGCTGTTGCATCATAGTCACTGATACTTTTTTTCGCTACAGCCAGCGAGCTATCTAAAAAATTTGTTCTGAAGGCTCCGGGTTCTATAACGGTCACCTTTATACCAAGATCTTTGACCTCATGGTATAAAGCTTCCGAAAGTCCTTCCACTGCGTATTTTGCGGCATTATATATGCCAAATCCCGGTGAACTTGCCAATCCAGAAACAGAGGACAAATTGATAATATGACCGCTTCCTGCTTTACGCATAATGGGCAGGACATACCTTGTCATTCTTAAAGTTGCTTCCACGTTAATGGAAAGTACTTTTGAAATGTCTATTTCATCTGCTTCTTCAATAGCTCCAACAAATCCATATCCTGCATTGTTGATAAGCAGATCAATAGTGCCGTACTTTTCTGCTACATAACTGATTGCGTTTTCGACTTCAGTTTCATTGGTTAAATCCAGAGAAATTACTTCGAGCTTAGGATTTTTAATCACCTCTTTATCAAATACATCAGCGTTTCTCGTTGTAGCAATTACGGTCTGATTTCTTGAGAGAAGGTATCGCACGGCCGCAAAACCAATACCCTGTGAGGCACCTGTAATAAGCCATATTTTATTATTTTTCATTTTACTGTTTTATTAATGTTACTTATTTTTGACTGATATCCTTTGCGAATAGAATGGAATCCAAAACATTACCTTCAAGAAATGGTTCAACATTTCCGACCAAATCAACAGTAGTCTGTTGATTATTATGCTGATCCAGATCTTTCTGGGTTTCCCACCGCTCGTAGAGTACAAATAGGTTCTCATTACCTATGACTTTATGAAAATGAAATTCTACATTTCCAGATTCTTGTCTTACTAAGGGCACAAACTTTTCAAAGAGTGCTACAAGCGCTTTCCCTTTTCCTGGTTTTGTTTCAAATGGTACTATTAATGTCGTTAGCAGTCTGTAATTTTCCTTCACCAGCTTATCATTCGGTGGCCATAGATCTATCAGATAATTCATCTGTATGGGCTCAGTGAGATCATTGTTTTGCAAAGCGAATGCATCTGCAGTGTAAGGATGTTTAAAATGTTCTTCCAGTGAAGCCTGATCCTTCCAACGTTCAAACAGATAGAAATTGTTGGGATGACCTTCGGCTGAATACAGCTCCATTTTATAATTTCCTGCTTCGGTTCTTGCACCATAAACATCAGACAGCAATGCATCTTTTGCTTTGGATATGCTTTCTGTTTTTGATGAGACTTTTACAAATAGTATTACCTCATTTTGATTACTGTTATCTGTTTCCATCATATTATTGTTTGAATTCAACGGCTGTTCTTTCATTATAAAGGTTCCAGAATAAATCTGCAAGAATTTCCGGCGAATGTGTTTCGCTGTTTGGCAGAATGAATCCCGCAACGGTAAGCAATCCTACATAAATTTCATCATCTTTAAGCTGGTCGTGAAGTTGATATGCCAGATTTCGAATGCCTGCTTTTCCTATAGATAAAGAGCCATATTCTGCGCTTGGATCTAATGCCAATCCTCCGCCGGTTAAAAGTAAAGCACCTTTCTTTTGTTTCAGTCCTGCGTGGGTCAGCTGTAACGTGTGTAATGCATTAGCTACGTTGATGGTGAATTCATGAGTGAGACTTTCAGAAGTCTCTTCGAGGATATTTTTTGCTTTAAGTACTGCTGCATTGTATAATACAGCATCAAAACCTGAATGGGCATCTGATAATTCTGCAACTGCCTTAGTAAGTTGATCTGCTTCGCCAGCATCAGCAACCGCGTAATTTACATCAATGCCTTTAGCATTTAACTCCTGTTTAAGTTTTTCGAGATTGTCCTGATTTCGGCTTACAAGATTAATTGTAAAACCTTCTTTGGCAAATTTTTCAGCGACGGAGCGACTCAAACCTGGACCTGCTCCGATAATTAAAATTGATTTTTCCATAACTACTATGATTTTTGATTAGCAACAGGATTCTATTGTCCTGCTTTGTTGATACAAATTTCTGAAGAAAGCAGTCCTCAATTATTACGAATTGCAAAGTCAACATTATGAATATCAAAGATTGTATAGATTTAAATACGTTGATAGTAGTCAAAAAAAAAATCCTCTGTCGGAAAACAGAGGATTTTAATTATAGAACAGGAAAATTTTAAAAACTTCTCCTGAATTCAGCAGGCGTAAAACCTGTATATTTTTTAAAGAACTGGCTAAAATTTGGCTGTTCAGCAAAACCAATGCTGTAGCTTATGTCCTGAAGGCTCCAGTCGGTTTGCACCAGCAATGCTTTTGCCTCGTCAAGAATCCGATTGCGTATGAGGGTGCTCGCATTTTGGCCGGTATGTTTTTTTAATACCGCATTTAGGTAATTGGGATGCATATGGAGATCATTTGCAAACTCCTTGGCAGTTTTTATTCTCAGAGGTGTTGTATAATTTATTCCTGAAGTTTCCTTTTCCAAAAGATTAAAAAAATGATGTACCTGCGAGAAATCCTCAGTAACTTCATCTGGTTTTGGATATCTTGCTACTTTCATGCTTTCCACCATCAGTAGCTGTAAAAAGGCTTGCATGGCATCTTCCCGATATTCAATGTTATCTGCATCCTGTTCCTCTGCCTGCATTTTTTCAAAATATTGGGTTATACGTGGCACTTCCTCTTCAGTAAGTCGTATAACGCTCTTTTGTTTGTCTGTAAACAATGCGAATTTATCAATAATTGCTTTTAACTGCAAATGATGATTAACAAAGGATTTTTTAAACAAAACATAATATCCGCCTGAATCTTCCTCTGACAGATTTTTCCATGAAATAATATCGTTAGGATGAATAAACAGCATTGTGGGTTCTTCAATATAATAGGTATTAAGCCCCATTGTAAAAACACCGGTTCCTTTGGTAATAAATAATATCTTGTAAAATTCTCTGCGGTTGGGCGAAAGATAATTTCGACATTCATGCTGTTCACGATTAAATACACGGATCGTCCAATTTTCGAAAAATTCGCGAAAAACCGGAATCATATCCGGTAAATCTCTCAGCGTATTGATTTCCTTACTGTCAATAGTTTCTCTAATCATTTTCATGGTTATTTGGTTTCGTAAAGTTAATTAAATAATGGATTTAAACATAAAATCATACGGACAAATGATGTCTGTATGATTTTATGTTTACTTAAAAAAACATCGATTAAATTATATTCTCCCAAGCCTTCAACTGATGATCTTTCAGCATGTCTTCAATTACTTTCGGAACCACGTTTCTGAATTTCCCTTCATCTGAAGGTACGATTTCAATCATTCTGTCGATCATTTCTTGAG
>Ga0265798_10009844_pt1 | contig 11880 bp, 7 predicted proteins | sample P3T30metagenome_FD_192430 | JGI IMG/M metagenome (GOLD analysis project Ga0265798, IMG submission 192430) | Plant litter microbial communities from East Loma Ridge, Irvine, California - P3 T30 | ecosystem: Environmental > Terrestrial > Plant litter > Unclassified | place: USA: California... | reverse complement strand
TGGTTGTCTTTTCAGGGGCCTCCTCCGGCTCAGGCGACGACAAAATAGTGTCTAGGGTCTCGTTGGACCTGTTGGCAGACTTCTGTGAGCTGCTCGCGGGCTCACTGCTGCTGCTGCTGCTGCTGCTGCTGTCTGCAGACTTGATGAAACTGCTCACTGACTTACCCGAACTACTCATGGGCTCGCTGCTGGTATTGCTGTCGTCCTCGGCCTTTGTGGCGCACTCGGTGGCTGCTGCAGCATCTCCCTCGGTGGGCGTTGACAACACTTCGGTGTCTTTACCAACCAAAGCGTCAAACAACTCATCCGCCAATTCACTGGTCGTCGCGGCAGCATCTTGCTTAGTGGTTGACGGCACTTCTGCGGCGTCTTCGCCAGTAGAGGAAGAGATAATCCTGCCAGTGGTGGCCTCGGTGCTGACGTCGCCGCAGGCGCTCTCGGCCTTCACGAGATCCTCGCTGGCCTTGACTGCAACATCTCCCCCGGTGGATGCTGATACTTCCGCGGTATCTTCAGCAGCAGAAGGAGAGCTGGTGTTGCCTGTAGTGGCTTCGTCGCTTCTGGAGACAAACTTGCCATTCGGTCCCCTTGCGCGCTTGCTGCGAACTTTGCCTCCGCGGCAACCTGATGGCGTGGTCGTGGTGGTGCCCGCAACACTGAAAGTGGCGGCGAGGCGAAGCTTCTTCGAGGTAGTCAAGTCTTCCGAGGCGTCCAGTGGCTCGTGCTTTCTCTTCAGAGCACCCTCGATGGCAAACGATGCTGTCACTGGTGCTGATGTCGGCGCCATCGACTTCAAGGCGCGCACGGAGGTTGGTGTGAGGTCGCTCCGCAGCAACTTGACAGGGCGCGCGGATTCTTCAAAATCGGTGGGCGTTTTGCGCTTCATGTGAGCGTGATGCGAAGGCATGATGATGCTTGAGGGAATGTCAGCGCTGTTGACAATAGAAAGAAATCACTTATTGTGGAGACTTACTGGGCCGTGCGTAAGTGTTGGGTCGTGGAAAGGGTCGTGAGAACGAGCTATTGTCAGGGCTGCTGCGTATTGTCTTTGGGACGTTGCAGGTGCGTTGTGAAAAGAGAGGTTGACGAGTGTGTAAGTTGCTCGGTTGTGTGGTGGATGAAGTTTGGTGTGGGTGTGCGAAGGAGGTGACAGACTGGTTAGCGATCAAAGTCGCGGTCTAAGTCACGTCACATCAGTGAAGGGATGATTTGTTTGCGAGCCCCGCTAACATTCTCCAGACCTCACTCTTGCGATCGGACCAATTCACTGTCTGAAGAGGCGATGCAAGACACTGTGAAGGCAGAAAGAGTACGATTGCGATGTCTCAGGCTTTCACGATGGGCAATGTTGTGGTATATACGAACTCGTCCGTGTGGATTACGATACCCTCTTATATCTCGGTGGTATATGCAACTAGAGCATATTACTACCTCATGATAGCACCCGAACGGCACCGCTGGAGACGTGCGTTAATTGCTAGCTCGATGTTTGCATGCTCGGGCCAGCAAACTTGAGGTTCGAAAGCGAGTCTGAGTCTGATCAAAGGCGATGAGACAAAGACAAACGACTCAGAATAGTCGCTGTTTTCTGTGCAATGCATTGTGTATGATTAGTTTCAGTGAGAAGAGACATACTATGGCGTCCTGCTGTCTCTCATCAGCTGAATGAGTGAGGTGCTTGTACTTGACCACAATGTTGAAAGATCTATCGACTGACGCAAGAGCAAGATGATTCAACCAGACACGTTTAACAATATAATTGCTTCGATGATACTGCATCAATGTATCTTGATGTGAGTTGCTCTCGGTGTCTTACCCCAACCCTAACCCTGACAAACGACGTGTGCTCGTATCTTTGCTGGCAAGAGGAATGTTATAGCGTGCGAAACTTGCTGGACCTGAAGCCTGCTGATACTCGGTATGGTGTGAAAATTCCCTCATGTTCGTCTTTGGCTATTTGAATGTGTTCTTGCTATTCTATCTCGGGCTCGCAGTGAAGTGAAGTGGAGCCTGGCCTAAGCGCTAGTGCGTGCGTGGTTGCTGTGGAGAAGGCGCCCACGGGGTACTGCAACACGCGATTGGCAGGCGTGCATGTACCTTTGGTTCTGTAGATGAGGACTCCCCTATCTCAACAGTTACGTCTACGACTACACCTCATTCTTGTTATCTCTGACAGTCACACACTTCTTGCGAACCCGTGATGCAAACCAAAACCCGCTCTTGCAACAACGCTCGCTCGAAACTGCCAACTTGAGCAGCACATCTCGATGGAGGAAAAAGACGAACATCCCTTCCCTGAGACCAGACCACTTTCTCGCAGACAAAAAATCACCAGCTCGAGACCTTGGAAGTTCTACCAGCGACACAGGCTCATTGTTATCGCCTCCGTCATGTTGGTCCTACTTTTGCCACTGCTGGGCCTACTCGCCCTCAGAAACAGGCATTCTGCGAGAGCTGAGTGGGTCAGTCCGGCAGTCCAGCCTTCACGTGAGCATGTTATAACCCGGTCAAGATGAGTCGAAGCTGACTTCCAACAGCAATGGGTTATGGTGCTGGCAATTGGTCTGAAGCCTATGATAAGGCGCACAACATGGTCTCCAAAATGACTCTCGAAGAAATGAACAACATCACCATCGGCTATGTCAATGGTGACAACGGTTGCGTCGGCAAGTCTGGCTCAGTCCCGCGACTCGGCTTCCCGGGTTTCTGCTTGCACGATGCTGGCAATGGAGTGCGCGCTACTGACGGCGTCAACGCTTACGCATCTGGTGTGTCGATCGGAGCTTCATGGAACGCCACTCTAGCATACGCGAGAGGGCAACGCATGGGCCGGGAGTTCAGGAAGAAGGGCGTTCACGTTGCGCTGGGTCCTGTCGTCGGACCCATCGGCCGAATCGCCACAGGCGGTAAGCATTGCCTCGCACTGAGGTCTGACTGTACCTGTTGCTAATGATGAGCGATCGAGAAGGCCGAAACTGGGAGGGGTTTGGAGCTGATCCTTATATGGACGGCGTTCTCGGAGCTCAATCCATTAGAGGTCTCCAAGAGAGCGTCATTGCAAGTGTCAAACACTTCGTGGCGAATGTGAGTATCCGATGTGTTATGTTCCTCTTGCTTGCCATTGACTCACACATTCATTCCCTAGGAGCAAGAGACAAACCGCAACCCCATTGCCGATAGCGAAACTCTCAGCAGCTCGTCCAATGTAGACGACCAAGTCATGCACGAGCTTTACCTTTGGCCCTTCCAGGACGCTGTACACGCCGGAGTTGGATCGGTCATGTGCAGCTACAACCGTATCAACGGCACGTATGGCTGCGAGAACAGCAAGGCGATGAACGGCCTGCTCAAAGGAGAACTCAACTTCCAAGGCTTTGTCGTGTCCGATTGGGTCGCGCAGCATAGCGGTCTTGCATCCGCAGATGCTGGACTGGACATGGCCATGCCGGATTCCAGGTATTGGGGCGACGACCGCCTGGCAAACGCAGTCGACAAGGGCTTCAATCGCACCCGTCTCGAGGACATGGCTGTCAGAAGCATCGCAACATGGTACCAGTTCGGACAAGACGAGGATGACTTCCCGGAACTAGGCGTGGGAATGCCTGCAGACATCACTCTGCCGCACGAATATGTCGATGCAAAGGATCCCGCGGCCAGGCCGAACCTTCTTCAGCAGGCGGTCGAGGGGCACGTTCTTGTCAAGAACATCCGCAACGCACTGCCGCTGCGAGCTCCCAAGTCGCTCTCAATATTCGGCTACGATGCCACTTCCGCATGGGCGGCGAACCCGGCGGAAGAGGGTAACGTTGCCGGAGCACCGGACTTCTGGACTCAGAGCTGGCAAGGAGTCAATCTCACTGATGAACAAGCACATCAAGTTGGCTCGAACGCTCCAGTCGTTGACCCGCCAGGCACCTACCATGGTGTGCTGCTCGTTGGAGGAGGGTCCGGCTCGAATGTGCCGGCTTACATCAGCACGCCATACGATGCTATATCGCAGCGTGCGTACGAGGACGGTACTGAGATATGGAGCGATTTCGCATCGCACAGCCCAAGCGTTGTTGCCAGCTCGGATGCCTGCCTTGTATTCATCAACGCTTTCTCTACTGAGATATTCGATCGTCCGGGTCTTACAGATGATGCAAGCGATGAGCTTGTCAACAGCGTTGCCTCGAAGTGCAACAACACCATTGCGATTGTTCACAATGTGGGTGTCAGGCTCGTCGATGCCTTTGCGGATAACGAGAACGTCACCGCAATCATCTTCGCTCATCTGCCTGGCCAAGACGCCGGCCGCGCTGTTGCTCGAATCCTGTATGGCGATGTCAGTCCCTCCGGCCGTCTGCCATATACCATTGCGAAGGAGTCTTCGGACTATGGCAACCTGCTTGGTCCTTGTCAGGCTGGCAAAGGCCGTTCGCCTCAGTGTGACTTTACCGAAGGTGTCAATATCGACTACCGCCATTTCTTAGCTCGTGATATCACCCCAAGATACGAGTTCGGCTTTGGCCTGACATACTCATCGTTCGAGTATTCGACGCTACAAGTCGACATCAACGCTGCCGCCAACGACGGCGAACCTATCGGAGGTGCACCAGTGTACACGAATGGCACAACTCAGAATACCGAGAACGACTCGGTGATTGTTGGCGGCCTTGCGAGCCTGTTTGAAAGCGTTGGCACTGTCACCGCGACAATTGCCAACACTGGCTCTGTGACTGCTGCAGAAGTTGCGCAGCTGTACCTGCTCATTCCAGACGAGAACGTCACAGCTTCAAACTCGAGCATCGTCAACACACGTGCGCTCAGAGGCTTCCAGAAAATCGAGCTGGCACCCGGCGACTCGCGCCAGGTGACGTTTGGACTGCGCAGGAAGGATGTCAGCCGCTGGGACACGGTCAAGCAGGCTTGGGTCATCCCCAGCGGTGCGTTTGAGGTCTTCGTGGGGAAAAGTGTGTTGGACACTCCGCTGCGGAGTACTTTCACCCTGTGATGAGGCTCATTGCGCGATTCACGACAACCGGGAGGTGTTGGCCATGAGTTAGGTGGATGTGATGTCAGTAAGTTTCATGAGGTCAGAAACAGTACTCATGGACATCACATCAGGCACCCAGCTCTGATGCATACATTGGAGACGCACGGAAAGGCAGGAGACAGGAGCATGCTTCCACGTGCACATACATGTGATGATGCAGCAGTAGCGTATAGCCCACTGCAATAATGACAGTAGCCGGCCAAACGCAGCCGAAAGTATACCAAAACCACGTGTATTGCCTTGTTGCTCGGAGGACGTTTCCCGCGCGCGGAGCACTTGTCCCGCAAGCAGTAATGGCATCCGATAAGGTAAGTTTGCGGCTCAGTGGAAGTTTTGATTGAACCTTCCTTCCGTTCCGTGCAGCATCAGAAGACAAAGTCCTTCGAGACCTTCGGAAGTCAGTACATGTACGGCAAAGCACACCGCAAAACTGTTGCAATCGGAACCGCTTCAAACTTAGCCTAAAGCGAAAAGCGTGGGATGTACTGTTGTAGCACATCTCGGATCTCGATTCTCGTGCTGGTATGTGGTACCGGTATACTCGGAGCCAGACCGAAGAAACTGGAAATTTCGCCAGATGGAGGGCCAAGGAACCTTGGGACAGAGTGAAACCTGGACGAAAAAGTTACGTGCTGTGGTGGGAGCGGCGGTTGCTGTTTTTGATTGTCTTGTATGACGATTCGGATACCGCCCAGGAGTTTGGCGCTTTTTGACTTTTGCGGAGAAGATACTCCCTTTTTCACGTGTATGTTTTGCTTGGCTGGACCGGATCTGCCTCCTGCCTCCTGTCTGGTGGTTGGGTTTGTCGCGTGGCGAGGCTCATAGACTTCGGCTCGGCCGATCATGATGATTGATGATGGTGCTTCCTGATGGTGATGGTGATGAAACTGATGATGTCGCTTGTATCACAGTTTCTTCACCGACGGCTTAGGTGATAGACAGGTCGGTCTGTCCATCTCGATGCATCTCTGATGCAGCCAGATGGTCGATGGCAACTTCTTGGTCGGATACATGTATCCTCCTCTCGACCGATGCCCGACAACCTTTATGTGGCTGCCTCGTGGCGTGTTGACATCTGGTTCTAGCGGGAAGAGTCGGGCTGCGAAGGCTTGGGAAAGAGGAGGTGTTTGTGTTTTTGATATGGTCCCCGTCTCGGGGCTTCGACAGGACACACCGCACCGCAAGACCATGATTCCGCGAAACCGGGTGCCTTCTTTCTTTACACCATCCACCAGCATGGACCTCACAGGACCCCTTCACACCAACCCCCGCACGGAATCTTGGAATCTTGATGGAGTGGACCACCGTCGGTCCCTGGGCTCTCGTGCCATTACTCGCATCGTTCGGACGTTGACAACTTGCAACGCTTTTCTTGCCCCCAGCCTCCCGCTCGTCGGGAGCGCACGCCAGTAATGGTATAGCCAGTAAGGCTGATACCGCTGATATGACGAGTGGTAGTGGTGGTTGAGCTCGGTAGAGAGTACCGGTAATTAGTCGGCGCTCGACTGATCCGCAAATCTGGACTGTGCACTTGTGTTGAGCGGAGGCATCGCGGAGGGAAGTGAGATTACAGGGCCTCATCTCGCTATACAGATCAACACTCGTTTCAGCACTCGATGAAACCGACTTCAGCATAACAGTCGCGCGTCTCAGACAAGACTCGTGAAGTAGACGGCGAAACTCGTGAATTGATCGGTATGCATCTGTCATCTGCACGTCTAAACGCGGCCCAGCCAGTGAGGAAGTCGGACGGGCTACAGTTACTTCGAGAAGTAACGTGGAAGAAGATCACTCGAACCTACATCTCTTCTCCGCACCGTATCTGGTTCCTATCTTCTCCGACCGGAAACCTTGTTGCTCTCGCTGCTCCGAGAGGTGCAAGTCACACCACCTGGCGGTATCTTGAATCCCACGCGAAGTTGCGGCGAGTCATCCCGCGCTCGTGTAGAGTGCCTCACGGTCAAGGGGTGTCACCGCGTACTGTATCAATCATCATTTGATGTGCTGACCACCAAGAGCGGTCAGTAAAATGGCCATGCCGCCCACACCGCGACTGCCGCCAGCAGGTAGATCGTAGATGTATGCGTCTACATCTGCGTCTGTATCTGCGAGACGGCGAAGAGGCGACAAGTCGCTCTCTCTCACCGCCAGAGCTATATCACGTCGGCTCAAGCATGTGAAGACGGTTCAGTCGCCGAGAAGGTGTTTGAGAAGGCAGTCGGATATCACAACCCGTGTCGCAAGGAGCGCATCCTACCTCGGGCATACGCCGGTGGGATGGCAGGTGACGACAGCCGAGCAGCCTGTCAGCGTAGCCATAGCGAGAGAAGACCTGAGTCGATGTGGAGGAGATGGTGAGTGAGCTAGGGCATCGTTCACGGATGTCATTTTCGTGGCCCACAGCCGCGTGCACCGCACCAGTCTCCTGTCTCCTGTCCACCGACCCTGCGGAGAGCGAGACAGGGCTGTGCCAGGGCTGTCAGGCTCGCCGTCCCGGTGCCCAAGTCCCAAACCTTCCAAACAAGCGTATCAAAGCCTCTTACAGGCTGACTCTCGGGCTAAAAGCGGAGTCCCTTGATATTGCATCTCATCATCGTACTCTAAGGATACCCGCCACAGAGAAGCTTTCTCCCCCACACGCCTCGAAACGGGAGCATGGCCGTGTTTTCTCCGTCGGCCCACGATGCGGCGGAAGAAAAACGATACACGGCCGTGAGTAGTAGCTTTCTCGTGCTTTTCTTCAAGAAAAAGAGGTCCGCAAGGTTTTGCCAGGCGACTCGTTGCAAGATATATTCGTCCACAAGATCCCCTCCATCTTCCCCGGAACCATTCCTAGTCCCAGATCATCAAGCGTGGCTGTCAACTACTCGACCTGCTCCTTTGTTCACCTGTCTCACCCGAAGCTTGTCATATCAGCTGTACACCTCCTTTCACACTGCATAGTCAGCTGAGTGCAACACGCATCTCTGCCTTACCGCCTCGAGCTCTATTAGATGCCTACGTCCCGCATCTCTCACAACAACGACTTTGAGATTCTCGATCCTTAACCTGACTGGCACCTAAAGCCTCTTGAGCTTGGATATCGATCATCAACAAACATCAACCAAAGACGCAACAACCACAACAACCAACCGTCATGTCTTTCTCATCAAGTCGCGGGTCTACGCCCTCGAGCAGCCCCATCTCCATCGCCAGCCGATCATCGAGTCTTTCACTCGCCTCTCTCGGGCCCAACTACAACTCAACACCCACGGCCTGCCAACCCTTCAACTCATCAACGATGCGCCGTCCGAGCAACGAACGACCAAGCTCTTATGTCAGCGACGATGATCTTTTGGGCGCTGACGATGCACCCTACATGCGCCACGCTCCCTCACCACCACGCCCAGCTGAGATGTGGCTAGCACGCCCGCTGTTGCCTCCGGTCAACAACACCAGGACCAGCCGCACCAACAGCCCCTTGTCTAAGCAGGTCAGGCCTTGAAAGATCTTCCGGACCGAGTCGTATTTTCAGACGACCAGAATCACACCCCATCAAACGCACGTCTCGACACATCCATCCGAAAACGGTAACCCGTAATCCCACTTGCACCCAAATGTCACCCTCGCTAGGTACGACGGATCACACCGCAATGTACGGCATGCATCCCATTCGCGACATTTGCGATGTTGCTGCCTAACGATGCAATATCCGCCGACCCAGGAGTTCGGTTTCCGGTCACCCCCAGGGGAAGGAATAATCTCTCTGGACGGAACAGCCGCAGGATGCAAACCCTTCCAACCACCACATCCGAACATTATTTTCCATGTTGGGCGAATGCGTTGCGCGGGTGAGAAACAGCCACCTTCACGGCAACTCATCCCCGACGCGTCTTAAATTGGCTCGCTCCGGGTGGCCGCCGGAAGGGTTGCTTCCGAAACGCAGGTTTGCAGATTGCAAAAGGCGCCTGGTTTGGGAGTGACAGAACTCGACTTTTCGAGTTCCTCTTCTTTCTGCAACTCGCGTGGGACGGATGATCACGGCAGAGAAACGCAATGCTTTCGGGCTTCACCACATTGTTGCTTGCCTGAACCGGTTGACTGCCCTGGCGATCGGGTGTTTTTATTGCGTGTGCCAAATGTTGCACGGCGCAAGGAAACGTGGAGGGATCTGCCCGCACCTTTACCCAAGGTTGCGACACATCAGAGATGCACACCGAGTGCGAGACCCTGTCATGTGCAGGCAGAGTTGGGCGGTTACTTCTGCATGCTCATTGGTGGAGTCGGGAGGAGGAGGAAGAGAAAGCGGAGAAATGTTTTGTGTGGAGGGAGCGAGAAGAGAAGAACGAGTTGGGAATAGCACCTTGTCCATTATCGCGATATACCCTTGTCCTTAGAAGCGACAAACCAGCCAGCGCAGCGAAAATACCAGTATTCTTGTTATCGTCATCATCAACTCATGCATTCCTGAACTCTCAATTCTCTCATCAAATCATTCGGTCGCACACCCGGAGCGTCACATGGTCCCACCCGCTCTCCACCTGCTCGTGACTCCTCCTCCTCCTCCTCCACTGGGTCGGTGAGCAGCCAGCCCACCACTTCGGCCCACGTGACAACTTATGCATGCGAGCTCTTCGGCACTGCTCGCCAAGAAGGCCACCGTTGGACAGCATGAACTTGTTCGTGACTGCAAGGCACGACCGCTACGAGCTTGCTTGCAGCCGGCCGAGCTGGTGCGTCGTTGACGATGGGCCAGTCGTTGCTTGCTTGCAGGTGCTAAGTGTACTTTGTGCCCACTAAACAAGCCTGGGTTAAGCGAGTGTGTGTCTATGTCCTATCTATATTGGACAGGAAGACAGTAGTGACAGCTCCATTTTGATATTGTTCTCGCGAGTATAGCTATATGTGATCGTTGAGAAAGAAATGACAGGCTGGGGATGATGCAGAGAACGTGGTTGTCGAGTTCCAGGCATGTTCCATGTCTGCCCGTTTCTTCACGCATTCTGGCCTCGATCTCGTCACCGACACAGACTCACAGCAGCACATAGATCAGAGGTGGCGTACCAACGTGCCTCGTGATGATTACTTTCCCGGGAGAGGCGCTGTCACTCGGCAGGAAAAAAGTGGCCCATCGTCCGACCTCGTCGTACAGTAATGTCGCATCTCTCCCAGGGCGGGTCGGTGGTGATACGGTTTCCTGCCACGTCCCGCACGATCTCGTGCTGTTTCTTTTCTCAGCAGCAGCGGCAGTAACAGTAACAGTACCCAGGCGTCACTGCAGACTGCCTGCCTGCTCCGGTCTCTTTGTGGGTCACCCGGTCGACCACCTCATGCCATGCTATGCAATGCCAGCATTGCGCGCGCTGTCGCATATCGACAATGAGTGAGGAGGGGCATCTGGCATCTCTCGCGCTGATTGAAAGCAGTGCCGGGGCTACGGCATGCATGAGATGCACATGGGCATATCGGCTCGTCTAAATTCTTCTGGGCGTCAATGGTTTGTGTGCATGTCCATAGTGATATGTTGGGAGGTGTACATGTATGCAGCTGTATAAATATATACACGGCTGGCTAGCTGCTGCCACGCATTTGTTGGAGGCCTGACGGGAGGTAGTGTAATATACTCACGTTGCAGTATTTTGGTAGACGAAGGAACTCGCCTCTCACCTAGATCGACGCGATTCTCGGTTGGATGAACGGCGAGTGGCGGGCCGACCGGGATGCACGAAAGGATGAAGAACGCTTCCGTAACGTGATCAGGCAATTCTTGAATCCTCCAACGTGCTCCAACCACTGATACAGGACATCTTCATGTCGCTTGCATGCGGCCATGCCCATCGCCCTCTCGATGCGGTCGTCGCACGTCTGGTATCACGACAGCTCCAGAATAATGCCCGCCTGCACCCCTGGAGACCGGGAGTTCCAACCTCTTGGTAAAACCACTGCGAGCGACGGAGCACAGCTTTCCCGACAGAGGAATAACCTGTCTTGTCCTGTCCAGTCCTGATCCTGACCTGTCCACCGCCTCATGTCCTGCAGACGCCATACTGGAATACAGCATGCTTTCGTGCTTCACCGTGCAATGAGCGGCGTGGACCAGACAGTAGAGGCCATCATAGGTTCAAGGCGCGGATCACGCTCATTTATCTCGGTGAGGCTCAGAAGGTCGTTCTAATAAGACTACCTCTACTATCAATCCAAGAGGTCGAGAAGGTCGAATGCGCTGGCTCACTAGATGAAGGTGTGTGATGGTGGCTTGCCTGTCGATGCACTAGCAGCTCTAGCCGCATGACCGCCCGGCCAATGGTCGCGGTGGAGAGGCGTGTCTGCACGACTAACCTCGCTCGCCTGCTGCACCTACAGCACCGCTCCCAGCATACCCTCGAGCATACTCTCGCTCGAGTCTCGATAGGCACACGAAACGCTGCCCTTCGTGATGCGTGGAAGCCACACTGGACCGCTGCACGCACTCTGCGCGGCCCGTAGGCAGGGTCGCGTTAGTCTTCACGACCGAAAGGACTCTCAATCTGCACTGCATTGGCCTGGCCTGCCGGTCCGGCGAATCGCAGCGAGCTCGACTAGATTCCGCCCGTCATAGGTGCCCTCTTCCAGCCTTTCACACACCTCGTCTAACCGCCTGCTCGACTGGACGGCCTCTGCTCTGCGTTGGGCCATGCCAGGCCATGCCACGCTGACTTGATATTGGGCTTGTGCTGTCGCTTTCACTAGGTAACTCTTCTTGCAGCTACGCGCCGGCACCTGATTTGCCTTCCCAGCCAGATTACGTCGCGAGAGAGGCAAAGCGGTGTTCTTTGCTCGCTGGCTTTACAGCAGCTTCATGTTTCTCTTCTCCCGCTCCTGCTGCA
>Ga0265798_10009841_pt1 | contig 11881 bp, 7 predicted proteins | sample P3T30metagenome_FD_192430 | JGI IMG/M metagenome (GOLD analysis project Ga0265798, IMG submission 192430) | Plant litter microbial communities from East Loma Ridge, Irvine, California - P3 T30 | ecosystem: Environmental > Terrestrial > Plant litter > Unclassified | place: USA: California... | reverse complement strand
CCCGTCTGGATATGTACATCGTCGTCAGGATCGGAGTTTTCCAAGGCTTGGATGGCTTTGCTTGAGGCATTCGGGACTGTGGACTGTGGACTCAGTGGCCCGTGCGCTCGGCTCAGGTCACCTTTTCGCCCCTCGGCGACCCACTTTGTTGGGGCCAAAGTGGGCAAAGCCCCAGGCTCCGGTTGGGTCCGCCTGCGGCGGATTCCTTCTTCCTGATACTGATCCGGCGGTCGCTGCAACGGGCCATCCGTAGGGCATACCGGCCATGCACAGCCCTCTCTCAACTGTCAGCCACCAATCTGTACCCGACTCCAGCCTCGGTCATGATGAACCTGGGGGCCGTCGGGTCATCGGACAGTTTCTGTCGCAGATGGCCGACCACGATGCGCAGGTAGTGGCTGTCCTCGGTGTGCGTCGGGCCCCAGATGTCCTTGAGCAGTTGCTGCTGTGTGATGACCCGTCCCGGATGCCGCGCCAGTTGCGCCAGCACTGCGTATTCCTTGCGGGTCAGTGCCACTTCGCAGTCATCCAGCAGTACTCGACGGTAGGCAAGGTCGACGGTCAGCGGGCCGAACTTCAAGGCAGCCTCTGGCTTTTCGCTGCCCGACACCTGGCGCAGCAGCGCCCTGACTCTGGCGAGAAATTCCTGGATACCAAACGGCTTGGTCACGTAATCGTTGGCCCCGGCGTCCAGCGCCTGGACTTTCTGCGCTTCGCTGGCACGCACCGAAAGCACCAGTACGGGTACTGCCGACCACTCGCGAAACTCGCTCAACACCTGCTGCCCATCCATGTCCGGCAGACCAAGGTCAAGTACCAGCAGGTCAGGTTTGTTCAGGGCAGCCTGGGTCAGGCCATCGGTGCCTGTGGCGGCTTCGAGCACTTTGTAGCCTTGGGATACGAGGCTGATGCGCAAAAACTTGCGGATCTGCGGTTCGTCGTCGATCACCAGAATGGTTGCTGTCTGACTCATGAGTGCCGTGCCGTTTCAGTGCCGGTTGAGCGCTCAAGCGTAACCCAGGATCGACTCAAGCCAGCGCCTCCATTTCTACGTCCGGCTGAGTCTGCAACGGCAGGAACAGGGTGATACATGTACCCAGGCCGTCGATGCCTTCCTCGACGCCGAGCCGCCCACCGTGCGCACCGATCATGCCCTGACAGATCGCCAGCCCAAGCCCGGTACCCTGACCGCCTCGGTCGCCGCGGGCAGCGGTGTAGAACATGTCGAAAATTTTTGCTCGCTCATTTTCGGGAATGCCGGGGCCCTCATCGCTGACCGAGAAAAAAAGCTCGCTGTCGAGCACTCCCGTAGTTACTTGCAGCCGTCCATTGACGGGCGAAAAACGGGCCGCGTTTTCCAGTACGTTGACCAGCGCCTGTTCGATCAGTGCGGCATGCACGTACAACAGCGGCAGCTCGCCTGTGACCTGAGTGCTGACCTGCAAAGGCGTCAGTACCGCACGCAGCCGGTTGAGTGCGCTGCCCACGATGTCGGCCGGTGACACCCAGTCTCGGGCAAGTTTCAGGGCACCATGCCCCAGGCGGGTCATGTCCAACAGATTCTGGATGTAGCGATCCAGGCGCTCGGCTTCATCGCGAGTGCCCTCTAGCAGTTCGCGTCGATCTTCCAGCGCAATGGCCTCACCCAGTGCCAGCAGGCTGTCGATGCTCCCGCGCATCGAGGTCAACGGCGTGCGCAAGTCGTGGGAGACAGAGGCCAATAACGCGCTGCGAAGTTGTTCGGTTTCGCCATGCAAGCGCGCAGCTTCAAGCTCCTCGGCCAGTTGGGCGCGTGCCAGGGCCTGCGCCAGCGGTTGGGTGAGCGCGGCCAACAGACGGCGATGTTGCGCGGTGAAGGATTGCCCTTCCCGTGCCGTTACACCCAGCAAAGCCAAGGGGCCTTCTTCTGCAGTGATCGGCCACCACCACCAGCGGCCTGAAGGCAAGGTGCCGGTGCTGCTGCCCGCTGGCTGATCATGCTGCCAGGCCCAGTCGGCCGCAGCGCGTTCGGCTTCGGAGAAGGTCAGCGGACCGCCGGTTTCGACCGTCCAACTGCCCTGATCATCGCGATCCACAAGGCACAGTTTCAATTCCTTCCAGCCCGCCAGATGCTGTTCCGCAGCATTGAGCACGGCTCGGCGGTCGGTGGCAGCGGTGAGTTTGCGCGACAGGTCGAGCAGTTCGCTGGTCTGTTCCTGTGTGTCGCGCAGTGCTTGCAGCTGCCGACGCTGACGGGCGGCCAGCTTGCCGGTCAACGCCGACATCAACAGGAAAAACAGCAGGGTAAGCACGTCTTCGTCGCGCTGAATGCTGAGGGAGAAACTTGGCGGGATGAACAGAAAGTCATACGCCAGAAACGAGAGACCGGCACAGGCCAGCGCCGGGCCCATGCTGCTGCGTACCGCAACCAGCAGCACCGCCGCCAGAAAGATCAGCGATATGTTCGGCAGCGCCAGCACGCCGGCGACGCCCCAGGCGACGAGGCTGGCGATCACGGTCGCGAGCAGCGCCAGGCCGTAATCGAACCACACCACTTCGCGCGCCGGGCGCGCACGCGGCGGTTGGTCCGGCAATTCTTCGCTGTCATCGAGTACCGATATTTCCAGACCGTGCCCTTCACGCAGCAACCGCGCCGCCACGCCACCGCCGAACACACGGCGCCGCCAGTGCCTGCGTGACTGCCCCACCAGCACCACGCTGGCGCGACGCTCGATGGCATGCTGGACCAATGTTCTGGCGACTTCTCCGGCACGCAACGAAACCACTTCACCGCCCAGCCGCTCGGCGAGTTGCTGAGCGTTCTGCAGCCGCGCACGGGATTGTTCGTCCAGTGTCTGGCCGTCGTCGACATGCACGGCGCTCCATGGCAGATGGCGACGTTGCGCAACCCGGCTGGCGTGCCGAATCAACCGCTCGGCGTGCACGTCGCCGTCGATGCCCACCAGCATTCGTCCGCGCACCGCTGGCGCCGACTGCCCGAGTTGCCGGTAGCCCTGCGCCAGATCGTTATCGACCTGCGCCGCTGCAGTCTGCATTGCCAACTCGCGCAAAGCGGTGAGGTTGGTCTGAGTGAAAAACGCATCGATGGCGGCACGCGCCTGTTCGGGTACGTAAACCTTGCCTTCGCGCAGCCGCTCCAGCAGTTCGCGGGGCGGCAGGTCGATCAGGATCAAGTCGAAGGCTTCCTGCAACACCCAGTCCGGCAGCGTTTCGCGCACCTGCACACCGGTAATGCCACGCACCTGGTCGTTGAGGCTCTCCAGATGCTGGACATTGACGGTGGTGTAGACGTCGATGCCCGCCGACAACAGCTCCTGGATGTCCTGCCAGCGCTTGGTGTGCCGGCTACCCGGCGCATTGCTGTGCGCCAGTTCGTCGACCAGCACCAGACTCGGCGCGGCCTTGAGCAAGCCATCGAGGTCCATTTCTTCCAGCGTTACGCCGCGATACTCAGTGCGCAGCAACGGCTGCTGCGGCAAGCCGTTTAGCAACGCTTCGGTTTCCGCGCGGCCGTGGGTTTCCACCACGCCCGCCAGCACGTTCACGCCTTGACGCAGTTGCGCATGGGCGGCCTGCAGCATGGCGTAGGTCTTGCCAACGCCCGGTGCCGCGCCGAGAAATACCTTCAGCCGTCCCCGCCCTTCTCGGGGCAGTTGGGCCAGCAATGCATCGGCTCGACCGGAATCACTCACGTTGGTTACCACTCTCGCTGAAAAACAAAAACGGCGCGCAACGGCATTCTGGCCCACGCCGGGTCATGTCTGGTTACAGTTGCGCACTTCGTGGTGCAGACGTTAACTGATTCAGGCTCATATTCAAGGCCAATACGTTGACTACCGGCGGGCCGATCAGCGAGCGGACGGTATTGGCTTCAATCAGCGCCTGCACCTTGGCCAGCGGCAACTGACGTGCTGCAGCGACGCGGGCCGACTGCCAGGCCACCGCTTCGGGCGACAAGTGCGGGTCAAGGCCGCTGCCGGACGTGGTCAACAGGGCCAGAGGCACTGGCCCCTGACCTGGAACGGCCAGTTTCGCCGCGTCGTCCTTGACCCGAGTCGCCAGCGCCGGGTTGCTCGGGGCGAAGTTACTTGCGCCACTGGCCACCGTCGCAAAGGCACCGGCCGAGGGACGCGACTGAAACCACTCATCGCCGGTAAACGACTGGGCGATCAGGGCGGAGCCACGCACCTTGCCCGCCTCGTCATACACCAGGCTGCCGTTGGCCTGCGCCGGGAACGCGACCTGCGCCACCCCGGTTACTACCAGTGGATAGGCGATGCCTGTGATCAGGCTCATCAACACAATCAGGCTCAAGGCCGGACGCACTACATTGGACATCTGCACATCCTCAATCAGGTTAGGCTGCACACCGACCGGCGTGCAGCACAGGCAACGGTTCAGACCAGACCCAAACCGACCAGCAACATATCGATCAGCTTGATACCGAGGAACGGCACGACAATCCCGCCGACCCCGTAAATCAGCAGGTTGCGGCGCAGCAGGTGTGCAGCGCTGGCGGCCTGGACACGTACACCGCGCAGGGCCAGCGGGATCAACACGACGATGATCAATGCGTTGAAGACTATGGCCGACAGAATCGCGCTTTGCGGGCTGGCCAGGTGCATGACGTTGAGCACGCCCAGTTGTGGGTAGATCACCGCAAACAGAGCTGGCAGCACCGCGAAGTATTTGGCCACATCGTTGGCGATGGAAAACGTCGTCAGCGCGCCGCGGGTGACCAGCAATTGCTTGCCGATCTGCACCACGTCCAGCAGCTTGGTGGGGTCACTGTCCAGATCGACCATGTTGGCCGCTTCACGAGCCGCCTGAGTACCGTCGTTCATGGCCATGCCAACGTCAGCCTGAGCAAGCGCGGGTGCGTCATTGGCGCCGTCGCCGCACATCGCGACCAGTCGACCTTCGCCCTGTTCCTGACGGATACGCTCCAGCTTCTTCTCGGGCGTAGCCTCGGCCAATACATCGTCGACGCCTGCTTCTGCCGCAATTGCCGCAGCCGTCAGCGGGTTGTCGCCGGTGACCATCACGGTGCGGATGCCCAGCTTGCGAAGCTCTTCAAAACGTTCGCGGATACCCGGCTTGACCACGTCCTTGAGATGGATCGCGCCCAGCAGTCGGCCATTGGCGCACACCAAGAGCGGCGTACCACCGGTCTTGGCGATCTTGTCCACTTCACGGGCCAAGGGAGCAGGCAGATCGGCGCGATTGAGGTTGATGAACGCCAGCAACGAATCGACCGCGCCCTTGCGATAAATGTGGCCCTGATAATCCACGCCGGACAAACGCGTATCGGCACTGAAGGGCACCGCTGTGACCGAACCGAGTGTCGGTTCATTCATCGGATGCAGGTTGCGCAGGAACTCGACGATGGATTTGCCTTCGGCAGTTTCATCGGCCAGCGAAGCGAGCAAGGCGCCCTCGCCCAGTTCTTTGGGCGTGACACCGGGCGCTGCGTAAATGGCCGCGCACCGACGGTTACCGAAGGTGATGGTGCCGGTCTTGTCGAGCAGCAGCACGTGCACGTCGCCAGCGGCTTCTACCGCACGGCCGGATTTGGCGATCACGTTCAGGCGCACCAGTCGGTCCATGCCGGCAATGCCGATAGCCGACAGCAGGCCGCCGATCGTGGTCGGAATCAGCGTCACCAACAGTGCCACCAGAAACACCAGCGGCAGGCTGCCACCGGCGAAGTGGGCGAACGGCTGCAGGGTGATGACCACCAGCAGGAAGATCAGCGTCAGGCCGATCAGCAGAATATCCAGTGCGACTTCGTTGGGGGTTTTCTGGCGTTTGGCACCTTCGACCAGCGCAATCATGCGGTCCAGGGTCGATTCGCCGGGGTTGGTGGTGATACGCACCAGCAGCCAGTCAGACACCAGCCGGGTATTGCCCGTCACCGCCGAGCGATCACCGCCGGACTCGCGGATCACCGGCGCGGACTCACCGGTGATGGCCGCCTCGTTGACTGCTGCGATCCCTTCGATGACCTCGCCGTCACCCGGGATCATTTCCCCGGCCTCGACCCGCACCACGTCACCCTTGCGCAGCTCGCTGGCATTGACCGTGCGCAAGCTGCCGTTCTCGGTGCGCAGTTGGGCCTTGAGCCCTTCGCTGCCCGCCTTGAGGCTGTCGGCGCGGGCTTTGCCACGGCCTTCGGCCAAGGCCTCGGCGAAGTTGGCGAACAGCACGGTGAACCACAGCCACAAAGCGATCTGTACGGCCACCGAGGTCGGTACCTGCGGGTCAGGAATGACACACAGCGCGGTGGTCAGAATGGCGGTCAGTTCGACCACCAGCATGACCGGCGAGCGCTTGAGCTGACGCGGGTCAAGCTTGACGAACGCCTGCACCAGCGCCGGACGCCACAGCGCAGCGATACCGGTTTTGGCGGACTCGCGGGTGGTCTGCGATTCAGCCGTTTTTACACTACCAATAGGCATGTTCATGTTCGGTTCCTCAAAAACCCAGGCTCAAGTGTTCGGCAATCGGACCCAGTGCCAGCGTCGGCAAAAAGGTCAGCCCGCCGACCAGCAGAATGGTCACCGTCAGCAATGTCACGAACAGCAGGCCATGGGTCGGGAAGCTGTCCTGGCCCTGCGGTATGCTCTTTTTCATCGCCAGACTGCCCGCCAGGGCGAGGACCGGCAGGATGTAGCCGAAACGGCCGATGAAGATCGCCAGACTGAGCATCAGGTTGTGGAAGACGGTGTTGGCACTGAAACCGCCGAACGCCGAGCCGTTGTTGGCTGTGGCCGAGGTGTAGGCGTAAAGCAGCTGACTGAAGCCATGCGGACCGGGGTTGCTGATCGCACCCGCAGGACCGGGAATACTCGCGGCGATGGCGCCCAGTACCAGCACGCCGACCGGCATTACCAGCAGCGTCGCGACCAGCAGCCTGACTTCCTGAGCCTGCAACTTCTTACCGAGGTATTCCGGCGTGCGGCCGATCATCAATCCGGCGAGAAACACGGCAATCAATACGTTCAGCAACATGCCGTTGAGGCCGACACCGACGCCGCCGAAGATCACTTCGCCGACCATCATGTTGACCAGCGCCACCATGCCCGTCAGCGGGTTGAGGCTGTCATGCATGCCATTGACCGAACCGTTGGACGCCGCGGTCGTGGCCACCGACCAGAGCACGGTGCCGGTGGTGCCGAAACGGGTTTCCTTGCCTTCCAGCGGCGCAGTCTGTTCGACCCCAGCCATGTTCAGCGCAGGATTGGGCTGATACTCGGCCCACAGCGATACCGCGCCGCCAATCAACAGCAGTGCCAGCATGCAGCCCAGAATCGCGCGGCTCTGGCGCATGTCCTTGACGTAATGCCCGAAGGTGAACACCAGCGCCGCCGGGATCAGCAGGATCGAGACCAGCTCGAACAGGTTGCTCCAGGCCGTCGGGTTTTCAAACGGGTGCGCGGAGTTGACACCGAAGAAGCCGCCGCCGTTAGTACCCAACTGTTTGATTGCTATCTGACTGGCTGCGGGCCCCATCGGCAGGCTCTGATCGGTGCCTTGCAGGGTCAGCGCGTCGATGTAGTGCGCAAAGTTCTGTGGCACGCCCTGCCAGACCAGAAACACCGCCAGCACGATGCTGATCGGCAACAGGCCATAGAGCGTCGCGCGGGTCATGTCGGCCCAGAAATTACCCAGGCTGTTGGAAGAACGACGGCTTATGCCTCGGCACAGCGCAACCAGCACGGCCAGGCCAGTGGCGGCGCTGACGAAGTTCTGCACGGTCAGGCCGACCATCTGGCTCAGGTAGCTGAGCGATGCTTCGCCGCTGTAGGCCTGCCAGTTGGTGTTGGTAATAAAACTCATCGTGGTGTTGAACGCCAGCGACCACTCCATGCCCGGCAGCTGCTGGGGATTGAGCGGCAACACGCCCTGCAGCAGCAGGATCGCGAACAGCAGGACAAAGCCCGCCAGATTGAAGGCCAGCAAGGCCCAGGCGTACTGTTTCCAGGACTGTTCCACCAACGGATCGACGCCGGAAATCCGGTAGCAGGTCCGCTCCACCGGCCCCAGCACAGGCGTCAGCCAGGTACGCTCGCCTTCCATCACTCGATAGTAAAAACGCCCAAGCCAGGGTGCCGGCAACAGCAGCAGCACGAGAAAGGCCAGGATCAACAGATAGTCATAGCTGTGCATGGCCGCTCCTAGTTCTGGTCGGCGCGCAACAGCGCCACCAACAGATAGATGAACAGCCCGACTCCCATAAACAGAGAGATACCATCCATAACGCTCATTGCAATTTCCCCATGATCAGGCCACATCGAATACGGCGATGGCCGTGTAATGGCATTGTCGTGATCAGGGGCGTAAAGGAACGAGGGCGAGGCAATGCGGAAGGTGTAAAGAAGCCGTAAAATTCGGCTTTATGGCGACGTTTAGCGTCGGGAGGTGTCATTTCTGTCAGGTTTCAGGCGGGTTCTGGCGCGCTAAGGTAGGGGACGGTTTTCATGGACGAGGAACCTGCAATGAAGCGCATCGATAAGCCCTCCCATCTCATCCCCCCCACCAGCAAGCCCCATGTACACCTGACACCCAAGGAACGGGAAGCCCTGCATTGGTCCATGCTCGGCAAGACCGCCTGGGAGACGTCAAGAATCCAGGGTTGCAGCGAGGCCGCGATCAACTTTCATTTATGCAACATCCGCCGCAAGTTCGAGGTTGGCACAATGCGCGCGGCGGTGGTCAAGGCGATTAAACAGGGCGTGGTACAGCTGAATCAGGCTGATCAGTAATGACACTGCCTATTGATAAGACGGCTTTGACCCCGTCTTATCAAGGCAACCTGCAAAGGTATATATATGACTCAGTCGCTACTAGGCTCTGTACGAAAAGTGGCTGCGCATCGGTGATGCTGCGTTAAAAACAGGCTCAGAATGCTCATTTACAGCCAGTAGACTCCGCTTCCTCGCCTGTTTTTGCCTTGCCTGACCTTCGCTCGCCGACTTTTCGTACAGAACCTAACTGTAACGAGCTTTGGCTCTTATTTTTTCTGCCTCATAGCTGGCAAGATTTTTTTCCCTTTGCGCAAGATTCGCCTGGGTCCCGCCTGGCGGAAGAGCGTTAGGCCTGCCGGGAGCAGCAGTGTTTTTTGGCTTACTGTCTTCAATAATTTTTGTTCTGGAGTGACCCGTAATCCCCGGCTTCCCTTTATTTTTTTTAAGCCATTTTAAATCATCGGCTGCCTGTACCTTATCACTTACGGCCTCGCTTCTTTTTGCCATAAGCTCTGAAAACTCCGACGGATCGGGATTACGCCCTTCAAGTTTGAGAAAATTCGAATTTGCCTCTTCCGCGAGTACACTTTTATTTTTCTGATACTTGGTGAAGTTTTCGATATCCGTTGATTTTACGGTCCGGAGACGACTCACCTGTTTTCCTTTCCCAAGGGATGTGAATATACCGGGCATACCTGTGACACCCGCAGTACCCACCTTCAGCGTTGGCTTGATGCCCAAGGCGCGCCCCAGCCCTGACCAGAAACCATGCCCGGACGGATCGACACCGTTGACCGGATCTCCCTCGCAATACGCATAGGCGTTCACACCGCCCTCGTCGAACGGACTCAGGCTGTCCGGGCTATGAAACTTCATCAGCACAGGGTTATAGGCCCGATAACCATTGCCCAGTAATTGCCAATCGGTGCCAGATTCACCGTACTCACCGTTGAAACCGGCGCCACCCTGACTCGCTCCAGAGGCGGTTCGATAGCCATACGCGGTGTAGGCGCTGGGTTCAACCGTGCCATTCCCCACGGCGTACAGCACTGTGTTGTTATGATCACCGGCTGTCATCCCCTTATCGGTGTCAGCCAGGAAATGGGGCCCCCCGCGCAAGTAAGAACAGGGCTTGTCTCCTGTCAGCCGGGTAGACAGTTGTCCGGCATTGTAAAAGCGTTGGTCATCACCATGGCCACTGAGCGTATCCAGCGGGTCATAACGATAGTTTCCAGTATCGACAGGTCCACCTCCGGGAGCGCTGACAGAGGTCAGACGGTTGAGCGCATCGTAGGTCAACGTCCGTTCTGCTTCGTCCTGCAGCAGGTTTCCGTCGGCGTCGTACAGCAAATCGATCTCACCATAATCTGCATGATTGTTGGTCACTCGGCTTAACTGTGTTGGGTCCTTATCATTGTCGAAATGATAAGTGGCAATATTGCTGCCGCCATCGAATACCGTACGCACCTGGGTAATATTGTCGAATACATCGAATCGGAACAACTGCGATCCGATGACCTTGCCGTAAGCATCCACAGGAGGTTGACTGCCTGTACAGGTATAGCCGGTCAGCCGACCGCGAGCGTCGTAGGTATACGCCTCATCACGCAAGAGGGTGTCACCCTGTTTGAGAGTGCGTTGCTTGAGCTGGTCGGTGTTGTCCCAGACCTGGGTCATGACTTGAAACACACCATCAAGATCGAAGCTGCGTTGTGTCTCGCGACCGAAATCATCGTATTCCAGAGTGGTGCTCACCTGCTGCTCACCACTGACCGTTTCAATGCGCTGAACCTGCCCCAATGGATCGTGGAAAAAGGTACCGCTGACGACGTCTTCGAGCTGTGTTTTTTCGATCCGCCCGTACTGGTCGTACTCGCATTTCTGGACCTGGCCAAGCACATCCTTGTACTCAAGAAGACGCCCCTCAAGGCTGTACAGGTAATGCATTGTGTGCACGTCGGTTCCGGAAGTGCGTGTTTCGCTCTTGAGTTCACCATTGCTGAAATACTCTCGACCCAGCTTCTGGTCCTGCTCATCGCATTCCATCAATCGCGCGTTTTTCGGGTCGTATCGATAAGCGGCGCTGATAGGGCTGTCGACAATAGTGCGTTGCAACGGCTCCTCACCCAGTGCGGGGTTGTAAACGTAATCAATGGTTTGCCCTCTGGCGGTCTTTACAGAACAGGGCCGGGACTGTCCCGTTTTGAATTTATAGGTCTGTTCACGCCCCCCCGTTACCGTGCGCCAGCGACGGTCCAGACTGTCGAACGCCTGCTCCCCAAGCACCTTGTCGTCGACGGAAATCAGGATGGGCAAGTCTTCGATGCTGTGCGGGGCATAGGTGCGTTTGACCACAGCCTTGTCGGGAAGAATGTGTTGCACCTGGCGGTCAAAGGCGTCGTAGCGATAACCCGTAACATGATTCAGTGCGTCGATTTCCTCGGCCAAACGGCCCAATCCGTCGTAATGGGAGAAATGGCTGCCGACGGACTGTTCCAGACGGTCGACTCGTTCAACGCTGGTCGGATCGCCGAACAGGTTAAACTGCTTCACGGTCAGGTTGTATTTCTCGGTTGCGTCAATCGAGTGCTGCAGCCATTCACGTGTCACCGGCCCATCCGGACTGGCAATCTGGTCTGTTTCCTTGAAACTGACCACCCCGTCCGGCCCGGTTTCACTCACCTGCTGGCCCCAGTCGTCGTAGCCGAAGTGGCGGGTCAGCTTCCGAGTGTCCTGGCCAATCATCCAGTCGATCTGCGTTTCGCTGATCAGTTGCCCGCGGGCGTCGTACTGCGCCGCATAGGTGTCGCGCAGGGCATTGTCGCCGTCGGCGTCCTGACGCCGCTCCTTGATCACCCGGCTCAGGCCATCCAGCTCGCTGCGCACCGTCACGCCCTTGACGTTGACCACCTCCTGCCACGCCTGATCCTGATCATGAGCCGCCAGATGATACCGGTAGCGGCGCGTCGCCTCGTAATCGGTTTCCGGCGCCACGGTCTCGGCCACGACCCGGCCCAGGGCATCGTACTGGTAGCGGATTTCCACGTCGGTGTCGTCACGGGTCAGCAACGCCTCGCCACTGAGCAGCGAGTGTTCCAGGGTGATGACCTTGCGCTCGGCATCCAGGCTGCTGC
>Ga0265798_10009840_pt1 | contig 11882 bp, 14 predicted proteins | sample P3T30metagenome_FD_192430 | JGI IMG/M metagenome (GOLD analysis project Ga0265798, IMG submission 192430) | Plant litter microbial communities from East Loma Ridge, Irvine, California - P3 T30 | ecosystem: Environmental > Terrestrial > Plant litter > Unclassified | place: USA: California... | reverse complement strand
CAATCTCCCAACCCCGATCACCTCCCATGTTGAGTTTACATACCGACTGCACACCGACTGACATGGCCTGACATCTTCTCCTCTCCTTCATGGTGACCTCAAGATACCCAGAGACAAGTGTGTCTTCAGTGGGAGGTTCGGTACCTGTGGAATGATGCAATGAAGCGAACCTATCCTGCGGCCTGACTAGGACAACACCCCTACCATTAGCTTCCATTGGTACCTCGGAAGTGACTCACCAAGCTGGAACATTTATCCTCAAATGACCTTTATTGCTCTTTCCCAAAGGACAAGAAGATCGGAGATAGATAGGTGGAGGTACTCTAGGTCTATCATCTAGAATAAGGGGGTTTCGCATAGGTGACCTATCGAGTGAGGAGCGGGAATATGAAGGTGGGGCTCGTGGTGATCCTGGTCTTGGGGGCCCATCACCATTCGGAGATGAAGACCGGCCTGGAGGTCCGAAGCCATTCCCGGTCGGACTATAGCTCATGCCCTGTATGCTTTTATCAGCTGATTAGCTTGGCACTTGGTTGTTGCAAGAATGCATATTCCAGCCTGAGAGTAATCCGAGTTGACTCAACACTTTGTCAGCTGTTCCTGAAGATCGGAGCCGAAAGACCGGTACAATATCTGTCCCGAGTTGGTCAGCAGGAATCACACGATCATGTCCAGCAGGAGTAGATTATGACATTGCGCAGCAGCTTGATCACCAGAATGCATAAACTCCAAACTAGTACACGAAAGAAACGGCTCCCCTCGGCCTCCGAGTCCCTAATGAAAGGCTCTGACAAGACTTGGGTATAAGCGTGCGACGGCTTTTATTGTGCTATCTCGAAATCGTATGAAAAGTAAAGAAAATGGGCAAAGGGTGAAAAGTGGGGGTGGGAACAATGTTGATTGTTTAGAACAATCGCTGGGGTTTACCCATGGTCGACTTGATGTGGAGCGACCCGACGTTCTGCCACTGTTTCATGTCAGCGGTGACTCAAGTATACGGGAGAAGTTGACGTACCTGCTTCTTGAGGAGAGAGATCAAGAAGTTGATGGACAACATGGTGTTTTGCATGATGTGGTCTTCGGACATGTCAACGTGACCGATAGCGACACCGAGGCAGAGGACCTTCTTCAATTGGAACTTGATGGTGGACTTGACTTCGGTGATCTTTCGGGCGAGATCCTCAGAGTGAGAGACGGGAGTGGGGAACTTTCCGGCCTTGGAGAGACCAGGACCCAAGAGTCTATATGTCAGTCCATGTCACGTGCAGTATCATAGCATAACATACCGAGGAATCTGCTTGATCAAAGCCTCGGAAGCGAGGAAAGCATCGTACTTTTGTGCGAGCTTCTTGACGAGCTTCTTGTTCTGCATTGTCAGTGTCAGGTCACCTGACGTAAAGACTAGTTACACACCTTGTTAAGCTTCTTCAAATCCTCAACGGTCATGAAGGGGAGCTCCTCGTCGAGCTGCTTTGCTCGGTCGACATCCATGGCGTCGGCGAGAATGCAGAGAGACATTCGAGGTCGGGGAACATGGGGCAATCGGACGGTTCCAGAGAATCGCTTGTCCCTCTGGGGGTCGTAGTTCTTGAGACCGATTTGGAGTTCGATGGTCTCGATGAAGTTCCTCTTCTTTCCACCGGCCTCCTTGTGGGTCTCCAAGGAGGATTGGGAGAGAAGGGTCTTGATAGACGTTCGCACGCTTGACGCTTGGAGTTTAGACATGGCGACAGTTGATGTACAAAGAACAGAGACAGGCGTTGGTGAAATTAAAGGTGGAGTGGCAGATTTCGCTATCGGGGTTTACCGGCGTTTTAATTTCGAGACTGTGGCACTTGTACTTGATCGACCGTGTCCATCTAATGCTTGAATGGATGAATCTAATACCTACGAAACATATATACAAAATGGCAGCACGCATACCAACAGCTCTGACAAAGGTCACACACCCAGCAATCTTACCCATATCACCACGAACATTCGGAAACAATGTACCTAAATCACTACACAAAACCCGTCGATCATGGTGGCCGAACGTAACACGCGCAAACCTCACCGTATCAATTCTCGATGGACAGCCAATGGGAGCAACACTGAAGGGCAAGGAGAGGGAAATCTTGGGGGCTGTACCTAGGACACAAGCATTGAAGGGCGTCAAGATCGCAGTGAGGGATTTGAAGGATGTTGATAAGGCTGGAGGAGTAGAGGGATTACTCGTACGTTCACTTGCCGTTTCAATTTAGCGCACTACTGATGACCAGCTATCACGACCATCGAAAGACTTCACACCATTCGGACAGAAGTTGAGAGCGGAATTGTTCAGGCGTTTACATACGGAGCGGGAACAGAGATTGTTGAACAAGACGCACTAGGCATAGGATTGAAGGTATAGGATCATAGCAGCATCGCATAGTGTATGTATCAATAGATGACCCGCAAATTAACTGCATTCCTCACTACAGTCTGAATCAAGGATACGACTCTCACCAAGTCCCCATCAAAGCCAATACCAGACCTCCGGCCAGAGCGATCGATATCCCGGCACTGATCCGCGGAGTGGTGCCATTGCCAATGCTACCGGATGATCCAGCAACTTGGGTCTCTGACGGTAGTCTTCCTCCAGAAGTACCTGTATCAGCTGTACTTGGATTGAGGACAGGAGGGGCTTGAGGTTGATTGGGATCGGCAGGAGTATTGACGGATTTATCTGGGATCGGAGCGATTCCACCAGGACCCGAAAGGATAGTATCAACGATCTGTCATCAGTCAAGCACGATCTTGGAGAGGGGCACATACGTGCATGACACCATTCTCGAGTGCAATATCACTCCGCAAGATTTGGGCTGCGGTACCTCCTTCGAGCGAGACGTAACTTCCTGTCCCATTGTAGGTGACGGTAGCTTTATCGCCTGAATCAAGTACGAGATCAGAGGTACCGGTATTTGACCATTGCGGTGACCAGACAGCTCCGGTTGACGAGTACTATATATCAGTCTGGCAGGGTGCATAGACGCACAAGTGATTCCTTAACTGGCGAGATTGTACCGAAAGCATCGTCGACTGGTACAAAGAAGGTGTATCCTCCTTTGGTCGATACCTTCTCGACCTCAGCGAGACCACCTGGAAAGAGGGTTTGAAATTGGGTGAAACCGTCGGCAGATCTGGAGGATGTCGGTAATTTGAGTGCATCCGTTAATTTTGGCGGTAATGCAATTACCTATTATTAGCTACACCTGCAACAAAGATGATATGACCTACAGCATCCACAGGTAAGATCCTCAGATTGCTCAAGACGGGATAAGGCGACAAATCAACAGTTCCCGACCAACTCGTACTATTCCCCACTACCATCCTTATACTCACCCGTCCCTCATCACCCTGCTGCAGAACCTGGCCTTTGAATGTATCAGGCGACCCACCATCATTCCCACTCATACCCAGAGTGGAATTAGCGACGCCCTTCAAAGGACCTTGGGGTAATTTATCATAACCCCAATCACCTTGTAATGTATGGTAAGCGAATAGATTGGCGAGTGTATCATTCCCAAGGTTGGTGTATGGAGCTTGTATGCCGGCGAGGCTAAGTGCTGAGTCGACTGGAGGGAGGATAGTAAGAAATGGAGCAGTATAGAGGGATTCAAGGAGTTGATAGCCTGCGTCTGTTTCTGATAGACTGGCGACTAGGTCTTCAAAGCCGGTCAGACCCTGGGCGTAGAGGGCATCAATGAGAGCGAGGAGGTAAGTTTGGAGGTCACCATCGGGGCATTCGATGTCGGCCTGGGATCGGACCAGTGTGGGCGTAAGAGTGGCAAGGAAAGGTAGGAACAAAGAGAATAACATGATGGTCGGGAACCGGATTTCGTTTATGATTTAGGATATGTTTCGATGTCGTATAATGAATGTCAGATAAGAGAATGTCGAGCACCAGGCATAGATTAAGGGTAGTCAAGGTCAACAGTAAGAAGAGAGATCAATCAGCGACGATGCCCAGCTACCCAATGGGTGGATGGCGTTTGATATCAAGTCGGAACAAAGGAGATTGAAAGGGGGTCAATCAAAGGACGGTCTTGGCACTCAATAGGTACTCGAAGCGATCATCGGGCCGTCCTAATTATTTCGTCAGCTAAAGGCGTTTCCGCCATTGCCAAATGGGAAGGTCAATTCACCAAGCTTCCCTGGTTGTCGAGTAGACCATTCGCCGATCGTGAAACAGATACATAGCGCAACTAGCCATTCCCTACTCTGCCTTCTTTGCACTGGGTACTCGGGCTCGGACTGTTGGTTCCCATGCTCGGATCTTTGGTACGACAGTGGGGTACGTCTTGAATGCTCCTCGTGTACCGGTCAAATTCTCGTTGTATTTCTGTTATATCAGTACCGCACCTATCACAATCCAGCGGGGGTAGATAAAATGAGTGGAAAGGGGTAACCGGGTTCGAGGGCAAGTGTTGCAGAATCACTCACAGCAAGCCAAGGTGGTCTAGAGGCGATGACGATAGGATCCTCAGTAGGGGGGTCCTTCCTGATACCATGCAACCAAGAGTGCCATTCGGGTGTAGCTTGAGAAGCATTGAAATCATCTTGGGAATAATCGATCCACCTCTGTCGTCCTACCCATCAGTCTCCCTCTCTTCTACCGTGTGTCGATGTGGGACACACCAGGTACTTCCTGGCTTGGGTTCATATTCTCAAAGTATCGATTTCCAAGTTCATCAGTTCCGACATGACGACCGAATTTGGCATCTCCGATATATCTGCTCATCAGTCTCTGTTGCCTACCATCATTATACGGATACGCACGTCATCTGCCTGAACCATTCCTTGAACCCGACCTGTCGGAAGTTACGTATCGTTCTTGCTAGAGACATTGTGAATAGGTGTATATGTATCGGAAGACAGCGAATCAAGTAGGAGGTAAAGCGACCTCAGAGGACGTCGCGTGCCTACATCTGGCCTTTTGATAGGCGCGTTAATCCGACCTTTCACTTGTACTGGACGAGGCATGCATAAATCGCTTGTATTGCTGGGGAGCTAGGTCATCTCTGACCGACGAGGCAAGCAGGGCAAACATGCATACATCGTAGTACAGTACAGAAGGAGGCGTAATGAATGACGTGCGCCCAATCTCGCCTCTAAACTATTTTGGTCTCACCTCGAGTCTCGACGCCATGCATCTATATCTCTCTCTTTCTCAACACCAATACCAACTCAGATACCACTTGTCAATAACTCAAATACCAGGACCTAGACAATGGCACGCTCACGACTCGATAATGATCTCTCACCAGAGCAAATACGCTGGATCACCATCGCCTGTACTATTATTGTTATTCCAGCTGCTTATTTGATGTACCGTCATTATCTATCGCTCAAAGCTCGATATCCTGATGCCGCCGAGGAAGCAACTCAAGTCAAGGCGGATGGGAAGGTGAAGAAGAGCTCTTAAGTGTCGGAGATGTGTGTGCGTATATAAGTCTGCAATGAGAGCTACATTGAACTGACGATTCAGTCAATCTGGGGGATTAGAGGGAGGCGTTCATTCTCGGTTTCATGTCGTTATAATCTTAATTCTGGGCACACTGTACCATCTATAATGCATTTAGTAGCGTTTTCGATCGAATTCAGATTCAAGCTGTGAGTCAGCCCCAAGAGGGCGACATACTGCATATGTGTGTTCCTGCCAAGTCTTGAAACGCGTCCGGTCGGTGATGTCCGGTCATCGTGAATTAACGTTCAAAGTCAATGCACACTGATCGTGCCACCATGTCGTAGTGGTATCTACACTCTGTACAACTATATAATCATTCCTAGTCGCCAAGGAATTGCACTCCCACTCAGAAGCTGCACCGAGTAATCGCGATCTCTCCAATACCACACACTTCCTTTCCTTCGTCATCATCATAATCTCGCCAACACACTACACGTCACACGCTAATCAACAATGGATCAGAGGACTCCACATACGAACACGATCCTTGACCCGAACCTACCAGCCACATATGGTCGTGGGGCCTCGAACAAGACACCTAAATCAGCTTCGAGCGCTTCCCTGCGACACGCCCAAAGTCAGAGAAAGGAAAAGGAAACGAAAGTCAGGAGGACGTCTGTCGACTTATCAGAGTCAGTTCCTTTGTGATGATCATCATCTTAAGAGCTAATTTATAGACGTCTTGATCCATCGCCATATCATCTAGGTACAGATATGCCAGGTGTTAGACGCACATCCGTAGCGGAGGGCTCGCGAACACCAATCAAGGGCTCGAGCCCGTCTATGCGCAGGGGCGCCACGCTGCCCCCTTCCGAGCATGCCTCTTCATCCAGTGGTACTGGAACTCAGAGAACAATGACAAGTGGATATGGTTCCACTTCAACTTCCTCAACCCTTGCCGGTCTCGGAATAGCAACTGGTGGACAGAGGGTTGATGGCGCCCTAGCCTCTCCCCGACGCATCTCAACCTCTCAAGCCCCGCCATCCGCCTTTAAATGTTCACAGTCCCCTGCACCGCTCATACCGACCCATGAAGCTTATTACTCTCAAACGCAACCTCCAACAGCTACGACCCCCAGATTCCGCGACCGAGATGTAATAGCTCATAGTCAAGGCAATTCACCACGACATGATGCCTTCCACCTCCAACCTTCTATAACGAGACATCGACGGAATTTCTCGAACGCCTCGGGGATGCTTGTACCAGCTACTGGACCTTCCAGTCCTGTCGGGTCGGTATTGAGGAAACTGAGGCATAAAGCGAGTAACATCGGATTGAGTCTCGGCAAGCCGGACACGTATGATGAGGATGTTGGGAAAGACTCAGATGCAGAAGATGAGGAGCCTGCTCAAACTGCGAATGGAACTAGGGTCTGGTATAGCTCCTATGTTACTATAGATTGGTTACATGATGCCGTATGTTCCCACGGAGAGATGAAGCTGATGATAGATTAAAGAATCTACAAGGGTAAGACGACTTCGACATGCTGCCAAGAAGTCGCTCCGCGGATCAATAGCGAATACCTGGGATAGGCTACAAGGGTGGGTAGCAGCTACTCTCATCGGTATCTTATCCGCCCTTATCGCTTTCGCCATCATCCGCGTTGAAGGGGCGCTTTTTGACCTGAAGGAAGGGTTCTGTTCGACAAATTGGGGAACGTCCAAGAGGTTCTGCTGTACGCCCCATAATCGCTCGCCATCAGAGGAGGAATGCGGTGATTGGGTGGAATGGGGACAGGTCTTCAACCCCCAACACGGCGAGACTTGGTTTTATGGTATAGCAGAGTTCGCGCCTTATGGTGTCATTGCTGTGAGTCCTCTCTTTTCCATTGGTCATGGTGCTCATGATAGCTCTCCCTAGCTGGTCTGGCATCTTTCCTGACCATCTACCTCTCGTCCTCGGCATATCACACCACGACTAAAGATTCTCGCCTCCTGGTCCCCTCGCCGAGCCAGCAGATCGCCGCATTACCAAAGCAAACTGAAAGATCTCCTCTTCTCGATGGCGATTACCTATCCCCAATGCAGGAATTACAATCGACATCCGAGCCACCGAGGAAGATCATGTACTACGCGGCAGGAAGTGGTATTCCAGAGATCAAAACCATCTTGTCCGGATTCGTGATTCACGGATATCTAGGAGGATGGACATTATTCACAAAGAGTATTGGACTGGCATTATCTGTAGCCTCTGGTCTATCGCTAGGAAAGGAAGGACCACTGGTACATATCAGTTGTTGTGTTGGAAATATTGTTTCCAGGTTCTTCCTGAAATTCGAACGGAATGAAGCCAAACGGAGAGAAGTGCTTTCTGCGGCTTGTGCTGCTGGAGTAGCTGTAGCTTTTGGAGCTCCTATTGGTGGAGTCTTGTTCTCGCTGGAGGAGGTTTCATATTATTTCCCGCCGAAAGTAATGTGGAGAAGGTACGTCGACTCAAAGTATAAGGCTGACGATAGTTTCTGGTGTGCTGCGGTAGCTGCTATTACGTTGAAGACGCTCAATCCATTTGGTAATGGAACTCTTGTTCTGGTGAGTTGATCAACACGGACGGAGCTGAAAATAGTTCGCCGTAACGTATACTAAGGAGTACCATTATTGGGAGTTCGCTATCTTCCTCCTCTTAGGAGTCTTTGGTGTGAGTGCTTTCCGCGAAATGGGACTGGTGCTGATAGTAGGGAATCTACGGAGCGATCTTTTCCCGACTCAACATTCTGTGGTCAAGACATATCCGTCAAGGAACATGGGTCAGACATCATCCAGTTGTCGAGGTGTTACTCGTGACAGCGTTGACTACCGCCGTATCGTTCTTGAACCCATATTGTCGTATGGGCGGAACTGAACTTGTCGCTAGTGTACGTCCTAAATCCGATATAGCTAACATCTAGCTATTCGCGGAATGTAAACCCGACTCGAATAGTCCGTTGTGTGTAGACCATCCGGACGATATTGGGCGAGTCGTTGGTCTTGTCGGATTAGCTCTAGTCATCAAGGGGTGCTTGACGATCGTTACTTTCGGAATCAAGCTGCCTGGTAGGTGGAGTGTACTGAGTAATGCTGACGATTAGCCGGTATATTCATCCCGTCCTTGGCGGTTGGAGCGTGTTTTGGCCGAATTGTAGGATTGGCGATGGAGTGGATCGAATTTACCCATCCAAACATGTCGATCTTTGATGTTTGTCGGGAAACCGATTGTATCGTCCCAGGGTTGTACGCCATGGTGAGTTCCTCCTTGACATATTAGTCGGCGACTGACACGATAGGTCGGAGCTGCAGCGACACTTGCTGGAGTCACTCGAACAACAGTCTCACTCGCTGTCATTGTACTGGAATTGACTAATACCCTGGCTTATGTGGTTCCGATTATGCTTGCCGTCCTTATCGCCAAGACTGTTGCGGATGCATCTGAGAAGGAAGGGATCTATGACCTCGTTATTGAGTAGGCTCACCTTTCCTCGTGTGGGTCAAGAACTGACTATCAGTCTGAACCAATTACCTTATCTCGATTCGAAACAAGAGTACCTCTGGGGATCACGCATGGTCTCTGAAATCGCTGATCGAGCGATCCCAACTTTGAGAGTCGATAAACCACATACTGTTCGATCTCTTACTGGAAAGTTATTGGAGCTGGCACGATTGGGTTTGGCCGATACCGGATTCCCATTACTCGTCAAGGAACCTGTAATGGAGGATGGAAGGCAATTTGGATGTTTCCGAGTTGTTGGGTTCCTGGGGATGAATGAGCTTGAACATGCTCTGGGTATGTCTCTATAATCTATGAGAGGAAGGGCTAAATAGTAGCTACATTAGCGGATGAGCCGGACCAACCGTTGACGCTTATTGCGGATGAGGGTAGGAGTGGTCGACCTAGGAGTAGTGTCATGTCGATGTTTTCTTTTGCCGAATCACATGATGGAGATAATCCATATGATTTGACGAAATACGTTGATAGAGTAAGTATCATATCTCAGTCTAACGGGAGAGAGCTGATAGTAGGCGCCAATCACGGTTCAAACCCATTCATCACTCGAACTCGTCCAGCAGCTATTTGTCAAGCTTGGCGCTAGGCAGATATTGGTCACGGATTCCAAAGGAGTATTTAGAGGCATGATCACCAAGAAAGCTTGGTTGAGTTTCCTATCTGACATTGAGGAGGTTGGGCATTAATGAATAACAAAGAATGATCTCGTAACGAACAATACGACCTATACACGATGTATACTTGTAACTTGATACTTGTGACCTATGAAAAGTGCCACATGTTGAATACGCCGTTACGCCGAATTATGCGTCTTGAATTATGTACTATGATTAGCGATAATACTAGAATATATCCTCTCTGGCCTCTTTTGGCTAAGATCATGTGTAGTATCTGTTCTTAATGCTGTTAGAAGCATTACGTTCCTACGGGAACTTCTTCTAATACAATCTTTCAAGCTCGACTTCCCCTCTTTAGCTTGCTGAATGGGAGTCAAGTTGGCGCTGGCATCACACTATAGCCTTCTGCTGACAGAGCACCTCATCTTTTGGTCTTTTTGTGCATCAGATACATGCTTTCATGCGTGTGCCTACTTCTTTGAGTGCTGGTGTAGGTAGAAGTAGCAGGTATCTGTGTATGCATAGAATTGGAAAGTTCCGACGCGTGAGGTGGTTGATCTGGAATCTGAAATTGCGTGACCATTTATATTATGGAATTCCCATTTTCAATCAGCTTCTAGCGGGGACGTCATGCATCAACTACCTATCTCCACTTCATTAACGTCAAACTATCAGACAAATAACCAGAATGTCTACCAACATCACTTTTCACGAGGGCGCCGTCGCCGATAACGAGCGATCCGAGTTATTGAACCAGAAGGGAGCTACTATCTGGTTAACTGGTTTATCTGCTAGTGGAAAGGTGTGTCCTGCGTCACTCTACACGAAGTCATTGGGGATATCGCTAATGATAGTCCACCATTGCTACCGCCCTCGAACAACATCTATTGCACAAGAAACTACATGCTTATCGATTGGACGGTGATAACATCCGATTCGGACTGAACAAGGACCTAGGATTCGACCCCGCCAGCCGAGTTGAGAACGTATGTCACTTATCACTTCCCATTGTGGAAAAGACTAATAACTAGATCCGACGTATAGGAGAAGTCTCACTTCTATTCTCTCTATCATGTTCAATCACCTTGACTGCTTTCATCTCTCCATACGTTTCCGACCGTCAACTCGCTCGAGAACTGCATGAAAAGCACAGTAGCAATGTCCCTTTCATTGAGGTCTTTGTTGATGCTCCATTGAGTGTCGTTGAGAGCAGGGATCCTAAGGGTCTATACAAGAAGGCTAGGGCTGGAGAGATCAAGGGTGAGTCCATAGTCACACTTATTGGTTGAGAAGGAAAGAGCTAATTGCCAGAATTCACTGGTGTTTCCGCACCTTATGAAGCTCCTCCCAACCCAGAAATCCACATCAAGACCGATGAGGTTGACGTCAAGGGTGCTGTCGAGATCATCTGCAAGTACCTAGTAGAGAAGAACATCATCCCCGCATAGACATAGGTCATTCCCTCCAGCATGAATCATCGATATCAATATCGCTATTTGCATTCCTTCAATCTATATAGGCATTCACAACACTTCCAAACCATTCGACAACACAACCATTCACTTCTCTTCTTCGCGATCCAGCAGACATCTACATCTATAGATCGTTGAACCCCTTCCCTGCTCCAGAGGCGGCTCCACTTGCATACGTCCTATATCGTCAGCCCACATCTTTGTCTAGTACACGATAACTCACTTGTTCCCAGAGTTAAATGGCCTTGGAGGCGGGAACATGCCCTTCATCGGGAACGTCCAACTACCCACAACAGCAGGTGGTTCGGGAATACTATTTCTCTCTTCATACGCAGAATGTCCATTTCCATTACTCATCATAGGGGGAGCGGGAGAGGCTCGATCGATGCCTGTGGGCGCACGAGCAGCAGGTGGTGGAACAGGCCTCGAAGCTCCACCTGATGGAGCAGGCGGAGGTGGAGGTGGTGGCGGTACGGATCGAGCTGCTCCGCCTGGGGGGGCTCTTGCCGCCGGTAAAGGTGGGGCGTCATCTTCGTCATCTGAATATACTGGTGGTGCGAGTGGTGGCGGGACTCTGTTTGGCATAGGTGGGGCTGGGGGTGGCATCATTCGTGGTGCTGGAGCGGATGGTGCGGGCGGTGCTGATCCTGAAGAGATGGATGAAGAGGTTGGTCGACGGGGTAGTTGTGGGGGAGCGAGATTTCCATTCGAATTACTCGTAGCCAGTGGAGGTGGTAATCCACGAGAAGGAGCTGTAGTAGAAGGTGTCCTACTTGGTAATGTCGGTGGTCCAGTCGGTCTTGGCGGTGGTGGTGGTGCTCTCGGTC
>Ga0265798_10009839_pt1 | contig 11882 bp, 6 predicted proteins | sample P3T30metagenome_FD_192430 | JGI IMG/M metagenome (GOLD analysis project Ga0265798, IMG submission 192430) | Plant litter microbial communities from East Loma Ridge, Irvine, California - P3 T30 | ecosystem: Environmental > Terrestrial > Plant litter > Unclassified | place: USA: California... | reverse complement strand
GTCGATGCCGGCTCACCACGGCGGCGTGACGAGGTCACTGCAGTCGCCAGATTGAAGTGGATGTTGGGTGCATTGGTCGCCGCCGCCAGCCCTGCCACGTCGTAGGCCGAGAACGGTGCTGCGTCAATTTCAGTACCATCGATGGCGCGGAATTTTGGCGCTGGGCCGTCACCGAGCCGCCAATAGAACACGCCATCACGGCGAGCCAATGCCGCGGGATGTATCTTGGCCAGCCGGTCCAGGTCCGCGTGCGTCGTCGGGCCACTGATGTCCTGTTCATCGACCAGCGCACCGACCGTGATATCAGTGATGCGCTTGAAGGTTTTGGCCAGATGCAGCACAGGAAGGGTCGTGGCGCCGACCAGCCACTCGGTGCCCAGCGCCACCGGCGCAGCGTCGCGCGCATGCAGGTAGGAGGCGACTTCCAGGGACATTTCCTGAATCCCCGAAGAAATGCTCACGTAGGGCACTCGCCGCGACAATGCGTAGCGCAGCGTGGTCATGCGTTCGTCCATGAAGAACACCGCCACGGCACTGATCGCCCTCTCACCGACGCCGAGGTCTTCGGCGTTCAGGTCGATGCACAGGGCTTCGGCGTTGCCCAGCTGTTGCGCCACTTCCTTGGCCTTGTCGAGATTGCGGGCGCCGATCAGCAGCGGCAAGTTGGGGTAGCGGGCTCTCAGCAACTGCGCGGTTTGCACACCGATCACACCGGAGCCACCGACGAGCAAGACAGGATTCTGTACCATGATCAATCTCCTCACATTGACATTACCTACCAAAGGTAGGTTTAAACTCAACGTAAGTTACTATTGGTAGTTTTTCAACGGGAGTCCGACGAAGTGAAGGTTACCGAGCGTGCAGATAGCGGCGGGCGGCGCCGGCTAACGCGGGACGAGCGACGCGAGCAGCTGCTTGAAACAGCGCGGCTTATCGTTCGCGAGGAAGGTGCCGATCAGCTCACGCTGGGCCATCTGGCGGTACGGGCCGGCGTCTCCAAGCCGGTTGCGTATGATCATTTCGACACCCGTTCGGGGTTACTGATCGCGCTGTATCGGTGGCTGGATACGCAAGTGGTGAACGCGTTCGGCCAGGCGCTGGTGACCAGCGGCGCCAGCCGGGAAGAAACCATTGAGGTGCTGGCCGCGGCCTACATCCGTTGCGCCAGCGACACCGAGGGGGAGTTCCATGCGGTGGGCGCTGCCTTGGCAGGCAGCGAAGAAAAGGCGCTGGTTTTCCAGGAGTTGCTGGATAACAGCGTTCAGATGTTCCTGACCGTACTCGAGCCGCATTGCCGGATACCCCGCCTGGAACTCGAGCACCGTTGCCTGGGGCTGGTAGGTGCCGGAGAAAGCCTATCGGCCGCCAATGTCAGGGGCAGCGTAAGCGAATCCGAGGCCATCAGAGCCTTCACCTCGCTCATTCGCGGCGTCCTGAGCGACGCCGAGAGCTGACGATCACTGCACCAGCCGAAGGCGCGGCGAGCTGCCCCCTCGCCTGCGTAGGGTTACCCGCCCAGGCGAGCCGACAGCGCCTCGCTCGCGCTCAATCCGCCGTCGGGGCCCCGTAACGCCAGCGCGTGTAGTGATGCAGGGTGAGCAGCGCGCAGATGAGGATTAGCGGGATCAGCAGCACGCCGGAGAGCACCGAGCCCCACCAGGCGACGCCTGATTGCCAGGTCTTGCCCTTGCCTTCCGCCACGAACACCAGCCGTGTGGCGACCTCGCCAAAGCGAGCATCCGGGTTCAGCACGCTCACCTGCAGCCGATAATCGCCAGGCTGCATGGGTATACGTGTCACGGCACGGGTGATCTCGTCACTGCCATAGCTGATCAATTCCTTGCCGACATCGCTCTGCCCTTCGGACAGCAGCTCACCACCCGGAGTCAGCAGCTTCCAGGCCAGGGTCATGGGTGCGGGCGGATACTCCACCCATTGCTCGTTTTCCCAGATCGGCCCGCCGGACAGCTTGCGCACCGTGAACAGCGGCAGCTCACCGGTGGAGAACACCACCGCCAGCGTATCGAACTCCAGTGTTCGCACCTTGACCGGCAGATCCAGGGTGTCGCCCTTGTCGAGACGCACCGGTACGTCCAGCGGAAGCGTGGTGGCCCATACGAAAAACAAACGAAGCACGACAACCAGCAACAGCAGGCTCAAACCCATGCTGCCCCAGATGATCGCTTTGCTTTTGTGACTCAATGCTCGACTCCTACCAACCGATCCAACCCAAAAGAGCTGCAAGGCTACTCGATATGCGCCAGCGATGGTCATCATTCGAACCCTGGGCCAGCACGTGCCGGGGCGCTGGCGGCAGCCGTTACGGCCTCATGGCTGCCCGTGATGAACAGCGCTCGCAGCGCCTCGTCAGCACCTGGCTCTGCCGCTGGCCGGCCCTATGACTTCATCAATTCCTGCACGCGAGCCACCAGTATGTCGACCGCAAACGGTTTGGTGAGCACCTGCATGCCGGGCCCGAGCTGACCATTGCCGATAGCCGCCTTTTCCGCGTAGCCAGTGATGAACAGCGTCTTCAGACTCGGGCGAATCTCGCGCCCGGCATCGGCCATCTGCCGCCCGTTCATGCCACCCGGCAGCCCGACATCGCTGATCAGCAGATCGAGGTGCACGTTGGAGCGCAGGATTTTCAGCCCGGCAACACTGTCGGCTGCTTCGAGAACGGTGTAACCCAACTCGCTGAGCACATCTGACAGCAGCATGCGCACGGTCGATTCGTCATCGACGATCAGGATCGTTTCGCCGGTTTCCAGCGGCAGCGGCGACTTGCTGTCGACCTCACTGCGGTCCTCGATTGGCTCACCGTGATAGCGCGGCAAGTAGATGCACACGGTGGTGCCCTGCCCCACCCCGGATTGGATGCGCACCTGCCCACCGGATTGCTTGGCGAAGCCATAGATCATCGACAGGCCGAGGCCGGTGCCCTGCCCGATAGGTTTAGTCGTGAAGAACGGATCGAACGCCTTGGCGATCACCTCGGGCGTCATCCCACTACCGGTGTCAGTGACACTCAGCGACAGGTATTGGCCTTCCGGCAGATCGTGGGTGCGGGCGGTCCCGCGGTCCATGCAGCGGTTAGCGGTTTCTATGGTGATACGGCCGCCATCGGCCATGGCATCACGGGCATTGATGCATAGATTCAGCAGGGCGTTCTCGAGTTGGCTGGCGTCGGCCAGCGCGACCCAGACATCCGCTGCACCGACCGTCTCGAGCACGATGCTCGGCCCGACCGTGCGCTGGATCAGCTCGGTCATGCCGGTCATCAGCCGGTTCACGTCGATGGGCTGCGGGTCCAGTGTCTGCCGGCGAGAGAACGCCAGCAGGCGATGGGTCAGCGCCGCCGCACGCTTGGCCGCACCTTGGGCGGCCGTCATGTACTTGTCGATGTCGTTCAACCGCCCTTGGGCGATTCGAATGCCCATCATCTCCAGGGAACCGGAAATGCCGGCCAGCAGGTTGTTGAAATCGTGCGCCAGGCCGCCGGTCAGTTGGCCGACCGCTTCCATTTTCTGCGACTGACGCAGCTTTTCCTCTGCCTGCATCAGCTCATCGGTCCGCTCCACCACGCGCTGTTCGAGGGTTTCATTGAGCGTGCGCAGGGCGCTGATGGCACGGTCGCGTTCCGCCTCCACCGCGCGCCGTTCCTCAACATCGATCAACACGCCCGGAAAGTTCTGCGGCGTGCCATCCGCCGCATGGTCGACGCGCCCGTTCGCCTCGATCCAGTAATACTTGCCGTCGGCGCGCCGTACCCGATACTGATGGGCGAAGGCACCGCCGCGATCGGCGACCTCGTTGATTTTCCGGGTCAACTCGTCCCGGTCGTCAGGGTGAACGTTGACGACCACCTGCTCGAGGCTGAGCCTTTGCTCGGCGAGCGCTGGATCGAGCCCAAACGCGGTCGTGAACGCTTCATCGACAGAAAATAGATCGGCCTGCATGTCCCAGTGCCAGGTACCGATGATCGCGCCCGCCGCCAAGGCAAGCTGCACGCGCTCGATATTCTCGCGAGCGATCCGCTCACTGACGCGCAGGCGATCTTCAGCGTTGCGCCTTTCGGTCACGTCGTTGAAAAAGATCCCGATTCTGCGGTCCTCGGGCGCGCCGACACGCACCGCGCGCACATCGAACCAGCGCTGGAACGCCTCGGCGTAGTTTTCGAAGTTGGCCGGTTCACCGGTCTTGGCCACGTGCCCGTACACCTCGAACCAGAATTTCTCCAGGTTCGGCGCAAATTCGGTGACCCACTTGCCGCGCAAATCCACGCCGGTCTGCCGCTCGAATGCGGGGTTCACCTCGACGAACTGGTAGTCCACCGGTACGTCGTCGGCATCGAACTTGACCTGCACGATGGCAAACGCGGACTCGATGGTTTCCAGAATGGTCCGGAAGCGCTCCTCGCTTTCGCGCAGTGCGGTCTCGGCGCTACGCATCGTGGTCAGGTCGAGCATGGCGCCGATCATCCGCACGGCTCGGCCCTTGGCGTTACGAATCACGTGGCCGCGATCAAGCACTTCGGCGTATGTGCCGTCGGCGCGCCTGAAGCGATAGCCGTCGGTCCAGTCACTGCCCTTTCCGTCGATGACGGCATGGATCGACGCGCTGACACGCGCCCGGTCATCGGGGTGAATCTGCGCCATCCACCAGTCACCACTGGTTTCCGTGCTCGCCACGGGATAACCGTAAGCCTCTTCGAGCGCTTCGTTCCAGAGCACGTGGTTGCCGGCCAGGTCCCAGTCCCATATCGCATCGTTGGTGGCCTTGGCCGCCAGTCGGTAGCGCTCCTTGGTTTCCTCGATGGCTTGATCCGCCAGGTGCTCCCTGGTGCGATCGCGGACGATCTTCATGAAGCCCAGGTGCAGGTTGTCGTCACCGTAAAGCGGCGTTGTATCGCCAGAAGCCCAGAACTGGCGACCGTCCTTGCGCAGGTGCCAGCGCTCATCCGAGGCCCGACCGTTTTGCAAGGCCTGGTGCATTTCACGCTCGACCCACCCATTGGCTCGGTCTGCCGGCGTAAAGAAAAACGCCGAGCTCTGCCCACAGGCTTCTTCTGCAGTCCAGCCCATCACATAAGTAGCACCGGCATTCCAGTCGGTGATGACCCCGGCTGGGTCGCTGAGGATGATGGCGAAGTCGATGTCGCTCTCGAATATCGCGCGCTGACGCGCTGCTTTCCTGGCCTGTGCGTCTCGGCTGGTCGGCATCACTGGAGAAGCGTCAAAAGCATGCAATGCGAGTTCGCCCGAGGCATCAGCCGCATCGATGCCCGCGAGCGTCGACCGTAAGCGGACGACTTCGGCTTCGAGCGCGTCCCGATCGAGATTTTTCAGTTCTGCCTCACACTTATCCATGGTCTTCCTGCTACTCCAACGCTGATCTGCTACGCGACGCCTTGCACTTCGGGCTTGCCACCGCTCGAACCAGATGCCTGACAGGACCCTGCTCGTGGGCATTGAATGCCACATGAATCGCACCTTGCGCCGCACAGGATGCGGCGCTGGCTGCCAACGCGATGATATCGACAGCCGTTCGCGCGATTCTCGCACAGCCCATCGGCGACACGCTCATGAGGCACCTGAAAAACAGCCGTAGCGCACTTTACACAGCGCGGGCATGTCGTTTCATCGGCGAAGCGCTTTGCGGGCTCATATCAGCGGAATCCTTATGCCTCCCGCACAGTCATACCTCACCAGTAGCAGCAGATACATCGATCTTCTTCCGGCCGGCTACAGGCCATGACCGAGGTACAGATATGGCGACGCATAGTGAGATGGTGCTGGAACAGGCCATGTTGGCTGTTTTGGGTGCATGTATCGACTTGGGTTATGACGTCGACAAGCTGGCCAAGCACGCGCAGATGCTGATTCTCGACAACAGCAAGTACAACCACGTCGAGCAACCTCAGGCCTCCACCCCGCACGAGGCGCTGGAACGCGCGCTGTCGACGGTGAAAAGCGCCCCACGCCTTTGACCTGATGTGCGCGGTGCGGCTATGCAGCTCCAATAGCCGCCCGACCCCAGACGTCCTCGCCACACGAAATTGCCTGCCTGCTTCCCCGGCAACGCACCCCGCCTTGTGAAACGCCGTGAAATCTTCAAGAAGTTGCGAATTGCTGTGAAGGCGCTGCGCACTGGCCATTTGCTTGCTGCTAACGTTCGCCAGGAAGGCAACATCCACGCGCCACATGCATCCACTGAGGGAGCAGCCGATGTCCACGACCGTATCACCCACTGGCGGCAATCCGAGCACACAGCACTCACCGAGTACGGCATTCGATGCCAAGCTCGATATCGCCAAGTCCAGCAAGACCATCGCCGATTACCTGCGCCAGAACGGCAAATCGGCGATCACCGGACGCGAGATCACGCAGCTGGCCAACGACACTTCCGGCAAGGTGCCTGGTGAAGTCATCGAGGCGGCCAAGTACATGCAGCGCCACCCGGATGTATTCACCGCGATCGAAACCCATGATGTGGCGGGTGCCGACGACCTGTCGGGCGTGTGGAATTTCGACTGGGCAGCCGAAGGCGGGCTGAAGGGTACGCCAACCGAGGCGATCGCCAAGATGCAGGACACCTTCGACTACGCCATTGCCAAGTCTGCGCAGATCACCGAACTCACCACCGCCGCCAAGTCAGAGCTGGACTCCACCAAGCAGCGCCCCGGTAACTGACAGCAGGCCACGTCCTCAGCCAAGCGGCCGCTGCGCTTACGCAGCGAGGCGCCGGAAAACGGCGCCAACCCGCAACACCACCCAAGCCAACGCCTGCTGATAGCAGCCCACTACCGGCAGCGAGTACCAAAAGGCTGCCCGCAAGATACTGGGCGGCTGCTGTTTCCATCCCCGCAAGCGCCCCTGCCCCGGGCTTACGAGGTCTTGCCCTTGCGCAGGTCCAGCTTCACCAGCAGCTTTTCCAACGCATCGAGAGACACCGGCTTGCTCACGTGGGCGTTGAAACCCGCCTCGTAGGCCTTGTCGATATCGCTTGCGCCGCCGTAACCGGTCAACGCCACGGCCGCCGTTTTAGCGTGCTGGGGCAGACTGCGCACGGCACGCATGAGCTCGTGGCCGTCCATCACCGGCATGCCGATGTCGGAGAGGATCAGATCGAACGCCTTGTGTTCCAAAATCGCCAAGGCTGCCGCACCGCTGTCAGCGACGGTGACGGCGGCGCCTTCCATCTCCAGCAGGGCCTCCATGATCGTGCAGATTTCCGCCGAATCATCAACGATGAGCACACTCAGGTCGGTAAACACCCCGTCGGTGATGTCCTCGAGAATCAGTGGTTCACCTTCCATCTGATACAGCGGCAGCCACACGCTGAAGGTCGTGCCGAGACCCACGCCAGGAGACACCACCTCGATGCGGCCCTGATGCGCGTCGACCAGCTCCTTGACCAACGCCAGGCCGATACCCAGGCCGTTCTTGCGGGCCGAGCGGCGGTGTTCGGGCACCTGGCCAAACAGGTCGAAGATCTTCGACAGCGATTGCGCTGGAATACCTTCGCCCTGATCTTGCACGAAGAACTTCACGTAATCGCCGTCCTGGCTGAGGCCGACATGCATGACCCCGCCGTCATCGCTGAATTTCATCGCGTTGTTCAGCAGGTTCCAGATGATCTGTTCAACACGGATCGGATCAGCGTCCGCTACCAGCGGATCGTTGCCGGCCGGCGGCATGTGCATTTCGATGACGATGTCGCGCTCGGTGGCCTCGGCCTGCAGCACACCGACAATTTCTTCGATGCACGGCTGCAGCATCACCGGCGCGTGGTTGAGCTTGAATTTACCGGTGTTGATGCGCGACAGGTCGAGCAGGTCGTCGATGATCCGCGCCTGGCTGCGAATCGAGGCGAGGATGGTGTCCACGGCTCTGGCCGCGATAGCCTGGGTCTTCACCACCGACAAGCGTGACATCAGCTCGGCATTGAGCTGGATCAGGTTGAGCGGGTGCTTGAGCTCGTGGGACATCATGGCGAAGAACTCATCCTTGAGCTTGTCGTTGGCCTGGTTTTCCACCAGCAGGTTCTCCTGCTCGGCCTCACGACGCTTCTTGTCGGTAATGTCGCGGCCAATTCGCGCATACCCATGCGAGCCACCGTTGGCCAGGCTGGTGGTGACACTGCTGCAGAAGAACTGCGAGCCGTCCTTGCGCACGTGCCAGCGGTCGTCCTCGGCGCGACCTTCTCGCGAGGCGATCTGCAGTTCGCGGGCGAGAACATCACCGCGGCGATCCTCCTCACTGAGGATGAGATCGGCCGAAAGCCCCAGCACTTCGGCTTCGCTGTAGCCGTAGGTGCGTTCGGCGCCCAGGTTCCAGCCGGTCACCTGGCCCTTGGGGTCCATGGTGATGATGATGTAGTCCTGAGTGGTTTCCGCGGCCAGGCGCAGGCGCTCCTCGCCTTCGCGTACTTTATCTTCGGCGAGGCGGCGCTGGGTGATGTCGATGAACGTCAATACCGCGCCATCGATGAGGTTGTCGGTGGTGCGGTACGGCAGCATGCGGGTGATGTACCAGCGCCCGTCGGAGCTTGGCACTTCGCGCTCGATGACGCGCAGCGACTCGAAGGCGGTCGCCGCATCGTCGGCCATATCGGAATAATCGAGGCGATGGGTGATGTCGAGCAACGAACGCCCGGTATCCGAATTGATGATGCTGAAGATCTCGGTCGCCCGCGGCGTAAACGACTTGATGCGCATGTGGCGGTCGACGAACACCGTGGCGATGTCGGTCGAGGCAATGAAATTCTGCAGGTCATCGTTGATCTTGCCGGTTTCCTCGACCTTGGACTTGAGCTCCTGGTTGACGGTGATCAGCTCTTCGTTGATCGATTGCAACTCTTCCTTGCTGGTTTCCAGCTCCTCGGTGGTCGAACGCAGCTCCTCGTTGATGGCCTGCAATTCTTCGTTGGAGGCCTTCAGCTCCTCGGTCGAAGTTTCCGCCTGCTCGACCGTCGCCTGCAACTGTTCCTTGGTGCTCTGCAGCTCGCTTTCCAGCTGCGACAGTACGCTGTCCTTGGCTTCCTTTTGTGGGGAATCGCCGTCGTTGCTCATGGTTTCTTCGACTTCGTCGAACAGCACCAGGGCAAAGTCGGCATCCATGTCACGGAACGGCCGAGCGATCATGTTGATGTAATAGCTGCGCTCGCCACGGCTGTGGTGCACCCGGCGCGCCTCGACGCTTTTACCCGTGTGGAAGGCCTGGAACAGGGCGGTGCGCAACTCCAGGCGCAATGACGGATGGATCAGCGACAGCAGATTGTGCGACGGCTCACCGCCGACATAACGCAGGAAGCGCCCAGCCTGATCGGACATATGCACGATGTTGGATTCGTGATTGACGATCACGCTGGGCGGCGCGTACTGCTCCAACACCCGCTGGTGCAGGTCGGCGAAGGATATCTTGCGGCGCTCGGGGGCAATGCCAGGGCTGGCACGCTGCGACGTCGTGTAGGACTCGAACGGCATCGGCGTGCTGGGGCGAATCTGCGCAGCGCCGGGCTTGGCCCGGTAGATGCGGTTCTTCTTGTCGACGGGGGTGAACAGCTCCAGGCAGATGTCGGCCGACTCGGAGCTGCCGAGAAACAAATAGCCACCGGGCAACAGCGCAAAGTGGAACATTTGCAGAATCTGCATCTGCACTTCACGGTCCAGATAGATCAGCAGGTTGCGACAGGAAATCAGCTGCAGCTTGGAAAACGGCGGGTCGCGCAGCAGGTTGTGCATGGCGAACAGCACCCGCTCGCGGATCTCCTTCTTCACCCGGTAGCGCGACTGCTCCTTGGTGAAATACTGGCGCAAGCGCGGCGGCGAAACGTCCGGCAGCAACGCTTCGGGGTACAGGCCGATGCGGCCGGCGGCAATCGAGTGCTCGTCAATGTCGGTGGCGAACACCTGGTACTTGCAATCGCGCTGGCTGTATTCGATCTGGTCGGCCAGCAGCATGGCCATGGAATAGGCTTCCTCGCCCGTCGAGCAGCCGGCACTCCATACCCGCACGCCGTTCTCGCTGTCGCAGGGAATATCGAACAGGCGGGGAATGATGTCGCGCTCCAGTGCCTCGAAGGCCTCGCGGTCGCGAAAGAAGTTGGTCACCCCGATCAGCATGTCGTCGAGCAGCTTCTTGGGCTCGTCGCTGTTTTCCTGCAGAAATGCGCGATAAGCCGGCAGATCGCTGAGTCGATTGACCTGCATGCGCCGCTCGATACGCCGCAGCACCGTGGCCCGCTTGTAATGCTTGAAGTCGTGACCGGTGCGCGTGCGCAGAATGGTCAGAATGTCCTTGAGTGCCGCCTCGGCAGCACTTGCCTGTTGCGGGTCGTGGATGCCCTGGATAGGCGCCTGTAAGTCGGCATCCGACGGCAGTTTGATGCTACGCATGGTTTCCCACAGTTCCAGTATCTTCTGCGGAATGTCCGAGAGCGGCAGCACGAAATCCACCTGACCAGTCGCAATTGCGCTACGCGGCATGCTGTCGTATTCGGCATCGTCAGGGGCTTGCGCAATGGTCACGCCGCCCTGTTCCTTCACTCGCACCAGGCCGGCCGAACCATCGCTGCCACTGCCGGTGAGAATCACGCTGATGGCGCGCTCCTGGTGCGCATCACCCAAGGTGCGCATGAACAGATCGATGGCGATATGCCGAGGCTGCGTCGTGCCCACTTCCGTCACGCGCAGATGGCCATCGCTCATGGTCAACTGCATGGCCGGCGATATCAGGTAAATACAATCCTGCTCAATGGGCACCGGCGTAGTGACCTGTCGCACCTTCATCTTGGTGACTTTCTGCAAGATGCTGTCGGCGTTGCTTTCATGGGTCGGCGACAGGTGCATCACCACCACGAACGCCATGCCGTTTTTACTGGGCATCTGTTCGAACAAGCGCAACAACGCAGGCAAGCCACCCGCGGACGCGCCTACCCCAACGATGGGAAACTTCAGATGACTGGGCTCGACTGGCGCTACTGAGCTGCTTTTGGATCGAGTGGGCTTGCTCATCAATCGTCCTAATTTTTTGTCCTGAGAGGAGGAATCCAGGGTGGACCACGTTTACCTGATTGATGGCAGCTATCAGCGAACTTCTTTGCCGTCTTTTTTACACTGAATAGGCAGCGGAGACTGCATCATTGCGCGGGATCAAGTGTGTCGACTTTATCACACTCAATGAGCATTGGCGCGGGGTACGGCGCGACTGAACGCCAACTTTACCCGGCGCCAAGTTACGCTTAGCGCGATATCAAAACAGCACTACATTTAGCCTTTAAATAATGTTGTACAGCACAAATTTTTGCATAACTTCTCCAAAAAATTATGTACTCATGAATAATAAGGCGAGTAATACGGATACTCGGCAGTACGCGCGCCGATAATCATCTCGCTTAACCAACTGGTCAGAATCGATGTATACGCTTTTTGATCACTGTCTTCGCTCAATGCGTGATCGGCACCTTTCATGATGCGGTGCGTGAGCGAGTGTGCCTGATCAAACGAAGCGCGATAGTTCATCAATGTCGTGTGCGGCACGAAGTCATCGAACTCCGACTCCACCAGCAACACATCACCGTTGAATCGCGAACAACAATTGAGCGCGCGGTTCTCGAGCGGCCCCATGGCGGTACGTCGATACTCTGCCAGGCCGGCCCGGTCCAGTGCCTGCTTGGGCCGGTCCCACTCGTCGTCCCAGTAGAGTGCCGGAACACGCAGGCCCAGCCAGCGAACCGGACGCAGCTCGGTGAGAATCGCCGACAGGTAACCGCCATAACTGGTGCCGATCACTGCGATCTTGTCGGGATCAATGCCAGGCTGGCTCGCCAGCGTGTCGTAGGCCGCAACGATGTCCGCCAGGCTATGCTCGCGTGACACC
>Ga0265798_10009837_pt1 | contig 11883 bp, 9 predicted proteins | sample P3T30metagenome_FD_192430 | JGI IMG/M metagenome (GOLD analysis project Ga0265798, IMG submission 192430) | Plant litter microbial communities from East Loma Ridge, Irvine, California - P3 T30 | ecosystem: Environmental > Terrestrial > Plant litter > Unclassified | place: USA: California... | reverse complement strand
GTGCGGACCAGCGCCGCGGCGTACAGCGCGGCCGCGACCCAGTGGCCCACGAGGCCGACCCAGAGCACCACGAGGCCGATCGTGCGCCCGACGGCCCCGGCGTCGGCGAGCGGCGCCGACGCCGCGCCTCCTCGTCCGCCGAACTCGGCGACGAACGCCGCCGCGACCAGCACGAGCAACAACCCGACGAAGATCAGGGCCGTGCGGATCTTGCCGACCCAGGTCACCGGGAACGACGACCCGCGCAGCACGAACAGCGCGTAGGCGCTGAGCAGCAGGTCGGGCACGAGCAGCAGGGGCAGCACGGGCCAGGGCACGAGACCCCCGGCGACGAACGCGATGACGACGACGATCACGGTCACGCGGTCGGCCACGGGGTCGAGCCACCGGCCGAGCTCCGACGTCGTGTTCGTGCGGCGGGCGATGAACCCGTCGAGGAAGTCCGTCACGAAGACGACCGCGATCACGACCATGGCCGACCAGTACTGCTGATCCACGATCAGCACCAGGAACACCGGCAGCAGCAGCAACCGCGCCGCCGAGATCGCGTTGGGCACGGTGCGCCATTCGTCTTGCCGGAACAGCTTGTCGACGAGTGTCACGAGGCCCCTTCTGCGCATGCGTGCGGTTGTGCCGGCCCGCGGGCGCGGACGGACGAGGAGGCGCGGGTCGCGCCCCCGAGATCGCCTCGAGTCTACGGGTGGCGGCCCCTCGCACCGCGTGCCGGCCTCGCCGTCCCCGGGCCGCCGCCGCATCGGCGCCGGGCGGCCGCCGCACCGCGTTTCGTGCACCGCACCCGATCTAGTCGTGGTGCAGTGCACGAAACGCGGTGCGGAGTCACGTGCGGACGCGGGCGGGGCAGGGCAGAGCAAGGCAAGGCAGGGCGGGGCGGGCCGCGCGAGCCGGGCGACGTCAGGCGGTGCCGTAGAGCGCGTCGGGCAACTCGCGCGTGAAGATGTCGGCGGTCGTCGGGCCGACGCCCTTGAGGTCGGTCAGCCGTCGCGTCAGCTCGGCGCGGTCCGACGACGAACGCACGAGGTGGTTGACCGAACCCCAGTCGGAGTCGACGCGGCCCATGACCTCGTGCAGCTCGTCGCTCATCACGTGGTCGATGCGGGCGTAGCCGGCCTCGTCCAACAGCCGACGCAGCCCCTCGTGGTCGTGCTCGGCGAAGCGGGCGGGGCTGGTGAGCCCGTGGTCGATCAGCAGCTGGTAGGTGCGGGCGGCCACGTCCTGCTGCACGGGACGGCCGAACAACACGCTCGCGAGCAGCCAGCGGTAGAGCTGCTGCGGCGTTCCCTCGCTCACGTCGATGCCGAGGTCTGACGGGTGCTTCACGTCGCTCATGCCGTCCTGTCTACGCCCGGTGCGCGGCGCGGGTGACGCGACCCGCGCCTCCTCGGCTCACCCGGGCGTCGTCGGCCGCGCCGACCGGCCACACGACGACGAACCCCGTTCCGTGCGATGAACCACGGAAGAACGTGGTTCGTCGCACGGAACGGGGTTCGCGGCGCCGGTGTCGACTAGCGGTCGGCGTGCTGCAGCGACGGGTAGTCGGTGTAGCCCTCGGCACCCTCGGCGTAGAACGTGGCCGGGTTGGGCTCGTTGACCTCGTGGTCGCCCTGCCAGCGCTCGACCAGGTCGGGGTTGGCGATCGCGAAGCGGCCCACGGCCACGGCGTCGGCCTTGCCGTCGGCGACCTCGGCGATGGCCTCGTCGCGCGTGGTGATCTGACCGAAACCGCTGTTCGCGATGAACGCGCCGCCGAAGCGGGCGCGCAGGTCCTGCACGAGCTCGCCGCGCAGGTCGGCGCTGAGCACGCTGAGGTAGGCGAGGCCGAGCGGGGCGAGACCCTCGACGAGCGCGCGGTAGACGGCGGTGACGTCGGCGACGTCGGTCTCGACGACGTCCTGGATGTTGTGCATGGGCGAGAGGCGGATGCCGACGCGACCGGCTCCGATGGCCTCGGCGACCGCGGTGGCGGTCTCGACGACCAGGCGGGCGCGGTTCTCGGGGGTGCCGCCGTACTCGTCGGTGCGGACGTTCGACACCGGCGAGAGGAACTCGTGCAGCAGGTAGCCGTTGGCGCCGTGGATCTCGACGCCGTCGAGCCCGGCCTCGAGCACGGCACGCTTCGACGCGGCGACGATGTCGGCCGTGACCTGGTGCACCTCGTCGGTGGTCAGGGCGTGCGGCACGGGGAAGTCGACCTTGCCGGCGGCCGTGTGCACCTGGCCGTCGATGGCGACGGCACTGGGGGCGACGATGCGGTCGGTGCGGGTGATGTCGGTGTGCGAGACGCGCCCACCGTGCATGACCTGCATGACGATCTGACCTCCCTCGGCGTGGACGGCCTCGGCGACGCGCTTCCAGCCGGCGACCTGCTCGTCGGTGACGATGCCGGGCTGGCCGTCGTAGGCCTTCGACTCCTGCGAGGGCCAGGTGCCCTCGGTCGTGATCAGACCGAAGGAGGCGCGCTGCCGGTAGTGCTCCACGACGACGTCTCCGGGGACACCGTCCGCGTCGGCGCGCAAGCGGGTGAGCGGCGCCATGACGACGCGGTTGCGCAGCTCGAGCTGGCCGAAGGTGGCGGGGGAGAAGAGGTCCATGTGTGGTCCTTCCGAGAGGTGACGCGCCCGCGGGCCGGGGCGCTCGGAGAGCAACCGGGCTGTTGCACGCTGCATTCCCGACCCGGTGCGCTGACACGCCAGGAAGGTACGTCGATCCTCCCGCCGACGTCGCCGACGCGGTGCGGCTCAACACCGAGACGTAGCACAGACGACTCACCGACCTGGGGCGACCCCGGGCACCGTCACCGCCTCCCTGCTGGCCGCCACACGCTGTCCGGAGCTGACGCCCCAGGAAGTCGCCGAGACCCTTCCGCGCGCGTGATGGTTTCGGCGGCTTCAGGGGGTCTCGAGGGAACCGTTCCGGTCGAACCCGGTGCGCACCGCCGCGATGTCGTCGGCGCCGTGGCCCCGCTCGGCCGCCGACGCGTACACCCCGGCGAGTGCCTCGAGCAGGATCGGGTCGAAGCGGGTGCCCTGGGCCGCCTCGCGCATCAGGCCGATGTCTTTGCGCAGGCCGTCGAGCGCGAACTGCGCCGGGTACTCACCCGCGATCATCGTCGCGCCCTTGAGGTGCGCGTAGGGGGTGTCGGACTGGCCGCCGTCGATGGCGTCGAGGAAGAGCTGGGGGTCGAGCCCTAGAGCCTCCGTCAATGCGAGCGACTGGGCCGTGGCGGCCGTGACCGAGGCGATCCAGGCGTTGGCGGCGAGCTTCAACGCCGTGCCCTGACCGACGGTGTCGCCCGCGGCGATCGTCTTCGAACCCATGGCCTCGAGGACCGGACGCACGACGTCGAGCAGGGCGCCGTCGCCGGCGGCGAGCATGACGAGCTTGCCCGTCGCGGCCGGCTTCTTCGTGCCGAGCATCATCGCCTCGACGAGGCGGAGGCCGTGCCCGTCGGCCGTCCGGACGACACGGGCCGTGTCGGCCTCACCGATCGTGCTGGCCTGCACCCAGACGGCGTGGGGTGCCGTCGCCGTGGCGGCGTCGTCGAGCACCTCGAGCACGGCGTCACCGTCGAACAGGACCGTGACGACGACGTCGGCACCGGCGACCGCCTCGGCGGCCGTGTCGGCCACGACCGCTACCTCGGCGGCGAGCGGCTCGGCACGCGACCGCGTGCGGTTCCACACCGTGACGTCGAACCCTTCGCGCAGCAGTGTGCCCGCCACGCCCTGACCCATGATGCCCGTCCCGAGCACTGCGACCTTCATGGCGTCGACGCTACGCCCGGCCCCCGACACCGGGCTCGGCCGACGGGCCGCACCCCCCGCTCGCGACGGTTCAGGGCAGGGACGTCGGCGACGCCCCACCTGCTCAGTCGAGTGGGTCGGGCCCGACCGGGTCGGGCCGGATCGCTCGACGGACGCGCGCGACGACCGACGTCGCCGGCGGGTCGTTGTAGGCCCCGGCCTCGACCTGGCCGCTCATCCGCTGGATGGCGACCATCACCTCGTCGGTGGCGTGCCGCCGGGCACGGCCCGAGCGGGCCTCGCCGTGGTGCGAGAGGTCGATCGGCTCGCCGAACTCGACGGTGAACTTCCGGAGGCGCGGGAGGCGCGAGCCCGCCGGTTGCAGATCTTGCGTGCCCGTCAGGGCGACGGGGACGACCGGGGCGCCGCTGGTCAGGGCGAGCCACGCGACACCCGTGCGTCCGCGATACAGGCGGCCGTCGAGCGACCGCGTGCCCTCGGGGTAGATCGCGAAGGCGTCACCGGCCGTGAGCTTCTCGAGCCCGAGGTCGAGCGCCTGTTGCGCGGCCGAGCCGGCCCCCCGTTCGACGCCGATGGCCCCGATGCCCGTGAAGAACGCCCTCGAGAGCCGCCCCTTCACGCCCGCGCCCGTGAAGTAGGCGTTCTTCGCGAGGAAGGACACCTGGCGCGGGGCCATCAGCGTGATGACCACGCTGTCCATGAACGACAGGTGGTTGCTGGCGAAGACGACCGCGCCGCGCCGGGGCACGTGGCGACGCCCGACCACCCGCGGTCGCCAGACCACGCGCACCAGGGGTGACAGGACCGATCGACCGAGGGTAGTGAGCACGCTCCACTGTGCCCGACGGTGCATGCCGCGGCCGGCATGCCTCGCCGCCGGGCAGCTCGCGCGGCACTCGACCGGACGGGCCGGGCGACCCGATCGGCCTTCCCCGCTCGCCCGTCCGAGCCACCCGCACGCCCGCCGGGCGCCACCCGCACCACCCGAAACGGGGAACAACGGGTGTCCCCCTCAACGAGGATTGTCGCCGACCGGCAGGCGTCCTATCGTCGTGAACCGACCGAAACGGGTCGTTCGCCCCGTTCGGGGGGCCGCCCGACCGGCCCATCCACTCGCGCCGGTCGTCGCCGTCGCGCCACGTACGCGAGACAGCCCCGACCACGAGACCAGAGGACCGCCATGACCGCCGATCGCGCCTCGACCTCTCGGTCCCAGGTGTTCCTGGCGTTCTCGGCGGCAACCGTCGTCGGCACGTTCTACGCCGTGGCGAGCATCGTCGGTGCCGCGACCTCGGTCGGCGTCGGCCTCGTCGCCACCGTGGTGGCCTCCGCGCTCTACGTCGTGTCGACCCTCGTGTGGTGTGCCGTCGTCGTCGTCACGGTCTCGTCGGCCCGGCGGGCACGACGGGGCGACACCCTCGACCTGGCCGGACTGCGCTTCGTGGCCTTCGCCCCGCCGATCGGTGGAACGGTGCTGCTGGCCGCGGCCTACGTCGCTCGGATGAACGGTCAGCCGTTCGTGGGTGGTTTCGAGGCGATGGTGGTGACGACGGTGGCTCTGGTCGTGCTGTCGCGCGTGCTGCCCGCACTCGGGTTCGGCTCCGCGACGCAGGCATCGGCGCTGGCGCCCGCACCTGCACCTGCACCTGCACCTGCACCTGCACCTGCACCTGCACCTGCACCTGCACCGACCGACACTCAGCGCCAGTCGTCGGGCGGCGGCGGCGCGTCGTCGTAGGGGTCGAACGGAGCGTCGGCGGGCGGGTCGTACAGGTCGTCTGACGGCACCTCGGGCACCTCGTCGACCGCGACCGGGACGACCGTCCGCCGACCTCGAGCGCCTCGTGCACCAGCGGCACCCGCACCCGCACCCGCACCCGCTGAGCGTGCCGGGGCACCCGCCGCCGCAGCCGGTGCCTCACCGGCCGCCGCGGCACCGGCCGCGGCCTCGGCCGGCGGCGTCCCGCCGACGACGGCCAGCACCTGGTCGCCGTAGGTGTCGAGCTTCTTCTGCCCGACGCCGCTGATGCCGGCGAGCTGGTCGAGCGAGGTGGGACGCTCGGACGCGATGCCCCGCAGCGTGACGTCGCCGAACACCACGTAGGCGGGGACGCCCTGGGCCCGGGCCACGCCCGCCCGCCACTCGCGCAACGTCTCGAAGAGGGCGGCGTCGTCGCCCGAGAGCTCGGCGGCGCCCCGCGACGAGCCGCGGCCGGACGAGCTCGCCCCGCGCCCCCGCGGCGCGCGGGCCGGCCGTTCGGGCTCGCGCCGCAGACGCACCGGGCGGGACCCCGACAAGACCTCGCCCGCGGCATCGGTGAGCAACAACGTGCCGTAGCCGTCGGGCGAGACGGCCAACAGCCCCTGGGCCAGCAGCTGACGGACGACCCCGCGCCATTCGACGTCGCCGAACTCGGTGCCGATGCCGAAGGTCGAGAGCTGTTCGTGGCGGTTCTGCAGGACCTTGGGCGTGGACTTGCCCAGCAGGATGTCGACGATCTGCCCCGCACCGAACTGCTGGTTGCGCTCGCGCTTGAGGCGCACGACGGTCGACAGCAGCTTCTGCGCGGCGACGGTGCCGTCGAGCGACTGCGGCGGGGTGAGGCAGGTGTCGCAGTTGCCGCACGCCGTGCTCGCCTGACCGAAGTAGCCGAGCAGCTGCACCCGGCGGCACTCGACGGTCTCGCACAGCGCGAGCATGGCGTCGAGGTGCGCGCTGAGCTTGCGTCGGTGCTCGGCGTCGCCCTCGGACTGGTCGATCATGCGACGCTGCTGCACGACGTCTTGCAGCCCGTAGGCCAGCCAGGCCGTCGACGGCAACCCGTCGCGACCCGCGCGGCCGGTCTCTTGGTAGTACCCCTCGACCGACTTGGGCAGGTCGAGGTGGGCGACGAACCGCACGTCGGGCTTGTCGATGCCCATGCCGAAGGCGATCGTGGCGACCATGACGATGCCCTCGTCGCGGAGGAACCTCGACTGGTTGCGTGCGCGGGTGCCCGCGTCGAGACCGGCGTGGTACGGCAGCGCCGCGATGCCCTGCTTGACGAGGAACTCGGCCGTGCTCTCGACCGACTTGCGCGAGAGGCAGTAGACGATGCCGGCGTCGCCGTCGTGCTCGGCCCGGATGAACCGCAGCAACTGCTGCTGCGGGCCGTCTTTCGACTCGATGCGGTACTGGATGTTGGGGCGGTCGAAGTCGGCGACGAAGTGCCGGGCGTCGTCGAGCTCGAGGCGACGAGAGATCTCGCGGTGCGTGGTCTCGGTCGCCGTCGCCGTGAGGGCGATGCGCGGCACGTCGGGCCACCGCTCGTGCAGCACCGACAGCTCGAGGTAGTCGGGCCGGAAGTCGTGCCCCCACTGGGCCACGCAGTGGGCCTCGTCGATCGCGAACAACGAGACGTGGCCGCGGTCGAGCAGGGCCTTGGTCGAGTCGAGCCTGAGCCGCTCGGGGGCGAGGTAGAGCATGTCGAGCTCGCCCGAGACGAACGCCTGCTCGACCGAGCGCCGCTGATCGGGGTCTTGCGTCGAGTTGAGGTACGCCGCCCGCACGCCGACGGCCTCGAGGGCGTCGACCTGGTCTTGCATCAGCGCGATGAGCGGCGAGACCACGATGCCCGTGCCCTCGCGCACGAGGGCGGGCACCTGGTAGCAGAGCGACTTGCCGCCACCCGTGGGCATCAGGACGAGCGCGTCGCCACCCTGCACCACCTGGTCGATGATCTGCGCCTGCTGACCACGGAACTCGTCGTAGCCGAAGACCCGGTGCAGCACGTCGAGGGCGGCGGGAGCGTCGGGGGCCAGGGCGGGCGAGGCGGGTGCGGTCACGCGACGAGTCTACGAGCGGCCACCGACGCGGTCAGCCGACCCGCGCCTCCTGGGGACCGCCACCGGCAGGAGGCGCGCTGGGGACGACGGGCAGGCTGCGGACGGTCTCGAGGCCGGCCCGCCTCGCCGCCCGCAGCACGAGCCACACGTAGAGCGGGGTGCCGACCACGGTGACGGCGAGCGCGAGGGGGCTGCCGTCACTCGACTCGACGCCGGCGAACGGCGCCGACAGCAGGAACAGCACCGTGTTGTTCAGCACGTGGGCCACGATCGCGGCCTCGAGCCCGCCGGTGCGCCAGGTCAGGTAGGCGGCGGCGACACCGAACACGGCGACGTCGAGCATGCCCCAGGGGTTGTAGTCGTGCGCGAACGCGAACGCCACGGTCGGCAGCACCACGGCCACCACGGGGAACGCCACCCACGACCCGAGGGTCTGCATGCCCAGGCCGCGGAAGGCGTACTCCTCGGCGGTGACCTGGAACGGCGTGACGACGAGGATCACCACGACGGCCCAGACGAGCGTCTCGCCCGGCGTCGTCACCGGCCCCACGCCGAGCGGCTCGCCCACGACGAGCGGTGCCACGACGTAGCTCAGGGCGACGGTGACCGCCATGAAGGCGAGCCCGGGCACGAGGCACCGCCCGAGCCACCGCCAGCGCAGGCGCCCGGCCACGCTCCAGAGCCCGCCGACCGCCCCCGGCCCGACGATCAGGGCGCCCAGCGCGATGGCCGGCAGCATGACCGCGACGGACGCCAGGCTGGTCAGCAGCACGAGCGGGTCGGAGGCCGCGAGCGCGTCGCCCGCGATGCCGGCCTGCAGGCGGGACGCGGCCGACGGCCCGCCGACCGCGGTGACCACGCCGAGGATCGCGACGTAGACGGCGACCGACGCCAGCAGGTAGGTGACGACGGCGACCAGTGCGGCGAGCAGGGGCTTCCACCACCGGTAGGACGGCAGCGACCGGAACAGGCGGTGGTAGGCGAACGTCGTCACGCGACGAGGCTACGGGAGGCGCGGTGTCGCTCCCCCGGGAACGCCCCGGGAGGCGCGGTGCCGGTCGGTCGCCGACCCCGCCGAGGGTCGCACCACGAACGGAACGTCGCCCCACGAACTTCCGTGGTGCGACGTTCCGTCGGTGGTGCGACGCGGGGTCAGCCCTCGGTGGGCGTTCCCGTGGTGCGGAGGCGGCGTCGGCGGGCGACGACCAGCGCCGATCCCCCGGCCAGCATCAGGGCGAGGGCGGCGAGGGCCGCGAGGCCCAGGCCGTCCCGGCCGGTGAAGGCGAGCGAGCCGTCGGCGTCGCGGACCGTGCCGGCCGGCGTGCTGCCCGAGTCCGAGCCGGGCGTGGTGCCGGGCACGGTACCGCCGGGGGTCGTGACCGGGGGCGTGGTGCCGGGGTCGGTCGGCGGGACGACCACGGGGGCGGCGGCCGCGGCGAGGACCACCGGGACGGATGCGGTCGTGCCGGTGCCGGCGACGCTCAGCAGGACGGATCGCGTGACCGGCCCGGCCGTGGGAGCCGTGATGCCCTCGGGGACGACGAAGCTCAGGGTGGCGCGACCCTGCTCGTCCGAGTTGTCGATGACGGTCTCGTCGATGGGTGCCGAGGCGAGCTCGACGCCGTCGAGCGACGCGGTGACGATGCCGGACGCTTCGGCCGCGGCTTGCTGCAGGACCAGCGACGAGAGCGTCATCGACACCGTGTCACCGGCGACGAACCCACCCACGGGCGCGGCGGTCAGAGCCGAGACACCGACCGAGCGGGACGCGAAGTCGGGGTCGGACGCGTCGCCCGCCTGGGCGTCGAAGTACTCGAGCTGGCTCTGCAGGTCGACCTTGCCGCTGTCGGCGTGGAGGCGGCCGTTCGCGAACGCGGTGAAGCCGTCGCCGCCCGAGGCGAGGAACGAGTTGACCGTCACCTTGTAGACGGTCGCGTCGTCGAGGGGGGCACCGGCGAGGGACGCACCGACGATCCGTGACCCGGCAGCGGCGGCCGGGTCGTAGGTGTAGGTCAGTCCTTCGCTCGTCCCGAGCTTCAGGGTGCTGTTGCGCGACGCGGTCGGCCACTGCTGCTCGAGCGCCTGACGGATCTCGGCACCGGACATGTCGACGACGACCAGCGTGTTGGCGAAGGGCTGGACGCCCGCGGCCGCCTGGTAGGTGACGTCACCGTCGGGAGCGACGAACGGCAGGTCCTCGCGCAGTCCGCCGGGGTTCATGAAGGCCAGCTGCGCACCGTTCGCGGTCGTGGACGAGAGCTGGATGTCGGCGACGAAGTTGCCCAACGTCGACTCACCGGCGCGGTTCGAGACGGGGATGCCGTTGGCGTCGGGCGTCGCGTTGTACGCGCGGTTGAACGAGTCGCTGATCGAACCGATCACCTCGGAGCCCCGCGCCTGGGCCTCGCGCACGGCGGCGGCCACGATCGACTCGACGGCCGGGTCGGCCGGGAACGCGCCGTAGAGGGGGATCAATCCGTGCGCCGCGATCGAGACCCGGTCGCGGAAGGTGGCCGCGTCGGGGTCGACCGTCATGGTCACGCGGGCGAGGTTCGTCCCGTAGCTGCCGGTCTGCACGACGGCCCGCTGGGGGCCGCCGTCGGACGGTGAGACGAGGTAGTCGTACCCCTGGTGGGTGTGACCGGAGAAGATCGCCGACACGTCGCCCGAGACACCGCGGGCGATCTCGCCGAACGCGTTGTCGCCCGTGACGGCGTCCTGGCTGCCCGTCTCGGCACCCTCGTGCAGCAGCAGCACGATGGCGTCGGCGGCATCGGTCGCGACGATGTCGTCCGCGACCGCGTTGACCGAGTCGACGACCGGGGCGAAGGTCAGACCCGCGATGCCGTCCGGGCTCACGAGCGTCGGCATCGACTCGGTGAGAGCGCCGACGAACGCGACGCGGACCCCACCGATCTCCTCGACGACGTAGGGCCGGTAGGCCGGCGTTCCGTCGCTCTTGAGGATGTTCGCGTTCACGTAGGGGAACTCGCTGTTGGCCGTGACACGGCCGGAGAAGTCGTCCTGGCCCTTGTCGAACTCGTGGTTGCCGGGCGTGCTGACGTCGAGACCCATCGCGTTCAGGGCGTCGAGGGTCGGCTCGTCGTCCTGCACGAACGAGGTGAACGTCGACGCACCGATGTTGTCACCGGCCGAGACGAACAGCGTGTTCGGGTTCTCGGCCTCGACGGACTTCACGGCGCCCGAGAGGACGGCCGCGCCGGCGATGGCGGCGCGAGCGCCGGGCGCGTCGGCCTCGAGACGACCGTGGAAGTCGTTGATGCCGACGATGTCGATCGTGGTCGGCACGGCCTGGGCCGGCGCGGCGGCGACGACGCCGAGCAACAGGGTGCCTGCGGCGACGGACGCGAGGGCGGCACCGCGCACTCGACGCCGGCCTCCCGTCGGGACGGACCGGGGTGACGGGGGGCTGGTGCGCATGGGCGTCGTGCTCCTGAGAAAGCGGTTCGGGCGTGACGGCACCCCCCGAGAGGGGTACCTGCACACGACCATAAGTTCTCGCCGTGAACTCGACAAGAACCTGCCGCAGATCGTCACATGTTGTTTACCGAGCGCCCGTCACGGCCCCCGTCGGCGACCCCGGTCAGGCGGCGGTCAGGCGGCGGTCAGTCGGCGATCAGCCGCTTGCCCATGCCGAACGCGTCGTCGACCGAGTACCCCAGGTGTTCGTAGAACGACCGCACCCGCTCGTTGCCGGTGCGCACCTGGAAGTTGACCTTCGGGCAGCCCATGGCCTCGAGCAGGCGCTCCACCTCGGCCATCAGCTGCCGGCCCAGGCCGCTTCCCTGCCGGTCGGGATCGACCGCGACGTAGTAGACCCAGCCACGATGGCCGTCGTAACCGGCCATGGCGGTCGCGACCAGCGCCTCCTGGTCGTCGACGCCGACGACGAACAGCTCGCGCTGCACGGTCAGCTTGCGTTCGATGTCGCGTCGGGGATCGTTCCACGGGCGGGTCAGGCCGCAGCGCTCCCAGAGCGCCACGACGGTCTCGGTGTCGGCCTCGTCGAAGGGTCGGATCTGCATCCCCCGACCCTGCCAGATCGGCGAGCCCCGGAGGCGCGGCGCCGGCTCGCGAGGCCCGTCGCCACCCTGCCCGCACCCCCACGAGGGCCCTCAGGGCCCCGCGCTAGGGTGGATCGTCGTCCGAGCCGCGGGCGAGAGGAAGGGGCCCACCGTGACCGATGCTCGCCGACGCCTCGCCGTCCTGGGGTCGCCGATCGAGCACTCCCTCTCACCGACGCTGCACCGCACGG